>Ga0209477_1000704_pt1 | contig 20887 bp, 22 predicted proteins | sample KloWWTupernatant_FD_187180 | JGI IMG/M metagenome (GOLD analysis project Ga0209477, IMG submission 187180) | Active sludge microbial communities from Klosterneuburg, Austria, studying microevolution and ecology of nitrifiers - Klosterneuburg... | ecosystem: Engineered > WWTP > Aerobic digester >... | reverse complement strand
CGATGCCCTGGCTGCGTTGTCGACAGAGCTCCGCAATCACGTCGCCAAGGAGATCGGCCCGATCGCCAAGCCGCGCCAGATCATGGTCGTCCCCGAGCTGCCCAAGACGCGCTCCGGCAAGATCATGCGCCGGCTGCTGAAGGACATCGCGGAAGGCCGCGACATCGGCGACACGACGACCCTGGCGGACTCCACGGTCATGGGCACCATCCAGGAAGGCCTGAGCGGCAAGTCCTGACCAGCCAATCCAAAGCCTTGGTATGCCGTCCGCTCACCCGAGCGGACGGCATACCCATTGATGTGGCCGGGTCAGCGGCCGGAGAGTTCGTTGGGTTCGGTCGCGGGATCGAGTTCGGCGCCCGAGCGATAGGCCGCACGTCCGAGCATGTTGCTCCCGACCGAGGAGACGACGACGGCGCCCACGAGCGCCAGCGCCACCTCGACCGCATGGACCCCACTCCAGCCGTGGGCCAGGCCGTGCTCGATGAAGGCGGCGATCAGGATGAAGGGCACGCCCACGGCGGTTGCTGGTCCGATCGAGTTGACCCGGCTGACGGCATCACGCACGCGCAGGACGGCGACAGCGCTCACGAGGAAGCCCAGCGCGCCGAGGATCGCAAGGGTCCCGGAGAGCCAGGCGAGCACGGTCTCGAGGACTGTCATCAGCGTCGCCCCCTCGTGAGGATGAGTGCCAGGGCGAGCGTGCCCAGGACACCGATGAGCGAGGCGATGACCGCGACGTCGAAAACGACCGCACTGTCGAGCAGGGTGCCGATGAGGACGAATCCCGCGATGGCACTGAAGTAGAAGAGATCGGCGAGCACGGCCCGACTGGCGTCGTCGTGGGAGCGGAGGACGCCGACGAAGCCGAGGAGGGCGGCGACCGCGACGATGGCGGCTGCGACGGTGAAGGCGACGTTCATCGGCACTCACCTACCGCGGGCGGGTCAGGAAGCAGGGCGACTTCGCGACCCCGGGTCACCCGCAGGATGCGCGACTCCATGTCGGCGAGTTCGGCGATCGCGCCCTCATGGGTATGGGCGTAGAGGAAGTGCACGAAGAGGCTCTTGCCCCCTGCTCCGAGGCCCGGGCTTGCCTCGTCACTGTCATCCACCTCATCGGCCTCGGCGACCCCAAGGGTGAGGGTGCCCGGGGTGATCGTGATCGAGGACTCGATGGCGGCGATTTCGAGGGTCGTGCGGGCCCGGAGCGGGAACTCGATGATCGAGGGCGACACGTCGAGCCCGGGGGTGAGCACGTCCCGGCCGAGGATGAAGGCCTGCTTGGGCACCTGCCACGCGAGCCACACGAGATAACTCACGGCCCACCACGCCTGGAGCAGTCTCCTCATGAGCCGATCACCGCCGTGACATAAGGCGCGACATCGACCAGACCCACGGCCGCGCGATCTGCGATCTCCCAGAGCGGCCCAGCGGCCACGAAGAAGACGAGGGAGAGGGCCAGCAAGGCCCCAGCGGGCGCCAGATCAAGGGGCTTGATGCAGACATGGTCGGGCAGCGGCACCGGCTTGTCGTCGGTCTCGACGCGACCGGTGTTGGATGGCGGCCGGTAGAGAGTCATCTTGGGTCCCCAAAAGACCTCGTGCCAGAGCCGTTGCATGGCGAGCAGGCTGATGATGCTGGCCGCGACGATCGACCCGATGAGCAGGGCGGCGAGCGGCGGCGACTCCTTTGCCGAGGCGAGGACGAGGGCGATCTTGCCCCAGAAGCCGGACGAGGGCGGCAGCCCCATGATCGACAGGAGCGCCAGTCCGACGATCCAGGCGAGCGCCTTCTCGCGGCGGAGCAGGTCGGCGAGGCGGACGAGATGGCCTGTGCCATAAGTCTTTTCGACCGCGCCAGCCGCGAGGACGAGGACGCCCAACGTCAGAATGCTGTGCACGGTGTAGATGAGTCCCGCCGACCACGCCGCGAGCGTCGACAGCGCCACGCCGATGAGCGCGTGGCCCACCCCGGAGACCATCTGGAAGGAGACGACCCGGCGAATCGTGTTCTCTCCGAAGGAGGACCACGCGCCGATGATCATGCTCGCGACGATGAGGGCCAGGATGACCCCACCGAGCACCCGGGACTCACCGAAGACCAGCGAGTGGATCCGATAGATGGCCACCAGCGCGACCTTGGAGTGCAACCCGGCGAAGAGCGCCATGACCGTGGCCGACGTTGCCGGATAGGCCCGAGGCAGCCAGCCGTGGACCGGCACGGCTCCGGCCTTGATGACCAGCGCCAGCAGCACGAGTGCCGCACCGAAAGCCACCCGGGGGTCGCTGCCCCGACCCGCAAGGGCGGCCAGGTTGACCGTTCCTGCACCCGCATAGAGCACGGCGAGGCCGATGAGGAAGATCGAGGAGGTGACGAGGTTGACGACGAGGAAGACCCGTCCCGCAGCCATTCGCCGCCAGGTGCCCGTCATCGCCACCAGCGCATAGGAGGGCAGGAGCATCACCTCGACGAAGACGAAGAGGTTGAAGGCATCCGCAGTGAGCAGCGCCCCGTTCACGCCCGCGACGAGCATGAGGACCAGGGGCGTGAAGAAGCGCAGCCGGTCCTCGCCCGTGCGGAGCGCGAAGGTGAGGACGATCGCCGTGGTGAGGCCCGTGACCGTGAGCATCACGGCCGCGAGGGTGTCCGAGACGAACGGAATCGCGATCCCCGGGACGAAGCCACCCATCTGGGTGACGAGGACCGGCCGTTCGGCATGGAGGCCCACGAGCGCAGCACCGCCGACCGATGAGGCGAGCGGGATGCCGAGGAGCAGGAGGCGCTGGACGTGGCGGTTCGCGATGAGCGCCGTGACGGCCGAGGCCACGAGCGGGATGGCGACGAAGAGCGGCAACAGGTTGGCAAACACGGGCTGGGAGGTGGTCATCGGTCGTGCTCCTCCCCCGTCTCGGGGATCCGCCAACTGTCGTCGTTGCGACCGACGACGGCCAGCGCGAGGAGGAAGACGGTGACCGCGAGCGTGATGACGATCGCGGTGAGGACGAAGGCCTGCGGGAGGGGGTCGGCCGCCGCCGCGGGATCCATCCGGTCGGCGAGGGGTTCGCCCCGGTATGCCGTGACACCCGACGCGAGGAGGAAGAGATTGACCGCGTGGCTGAGCAGGCCGACGCCGAAGGCGATCCGGACCAGACTTCGCTGGAGGAGCAGGTAGGTCCCGCCGGCGACGAGAACTCCGATGGTGAGCGAGAGGATCACGAGGTCACCACCTCAGCTGCATCGGGGCCATCGATCGGCTCGGGGTCGTCCGCGTGGGTCGCGTCGTGGGCGGACTCCGAACCGAGGATGTTGAAGGCGACCATCACCAAACCCAGCACCGCGGCATACACACCAACATCGAAGACCATCGACGAACTCACACCGAACCCGCCAGCTCCCAACTTCACCGGCGCGAGGAAGGCACCCCCGTTCGGACCGGCGATGAGGCCGAGCAGCCCGGTGGCGGTGGCGATGAGGACGCCGCCGGCGATGAGGGCCACGGGTAGTGCGGGTCGCGAGACCGGCCCGTCCTTGGGGCGCGCGAGGTGCACATAGGCCACGGCGACGGCCGCGACCAGGGCGGCGATGAAGCCGCCACCCGGCTGGTAGTGGCCGCGCCAGAAGAGGACCGCCGAGATGACGACGAAGGACGGGAGAAGCACGCGCTGCAACAACCGGAGAGGTTCGGTGTTGGCCTCGACGTCCTCGAGTGCCCGATGGGCCCGCGTGCCCTCCTCGGCCAGGTCGACTTTCGGCAGCGGGACCCACGTGGGCAGCGACTCCGGATCAGGGTCCGGCGCGGGGTCCAAGAGGGCCTTGGGAAGGGTGGCCAGCACGGCGATGATCGCCACCCCGGCCATGCCGAGGACGGTCAACTCCCCGAAGGTGTCGAGGGCACGGAACTCCACGAGGATGACGTTGACGATGTTCGTGCCGCCGGTGAGGTCCACCGTCTCCGAGAGGTAGTAGTCGGCGATCCCGGAACGCTCTCGTCGACCCATGACGGTCCACGCGGCCAGGCTGGCTGCGAGACCAGCGCCCACGGCGAGCACCGCCTTGCGGCGACGTTGCGGGCGACGACCCCGGCCGAACTCGACGGGAAGTTTGCGCAAGACCAACATGATCACGAGGACCGTGAGGACCTCGACGAGCAACTGGGTCAGGCCCACGTCAGGTGCACCGAGCAGGAAGACCTGGGCGGTGAGCATGATCCCGATCCCCCCGATCAGCACCGTCGCGCCCAGACGCGAGTGCGCCCGCACGAGGGCGAGCACACCAATGGTGACCAGGATGAAGACGGCGACGTCGGCTGGGGCGTTGACGCCACCGCGGACCGGGTCGACGGCACCGCTCTGCCACAGCCACCAGGACCCGAGCCCGAGCGCCGCCGTGAGGGCGGTCAGGATCGGCCCCACGTGGTGAGCGGGGTGATCCGCGCGGACCAACCCGGCCACCCTGATCCCGATGCGCTCTCCCACCTTGGTCAGGCTCATGACCAAGCCAGCGCCGTCGACAGGAAAGAGATCGGGCTCGACCCGCGGCCGCAATCGGCTGCGGCGGGTCACGAGGAGGGCACCGACCACGAACACGCCGAGCGTCACGAAGAATTCCAGGCTGAGGCCGTGCCACAGGGTGAAGTCGGCGTCATGGGCCATGACCGGGTGCGAGGCGACGACGGCGAGGTCGACCGGTCCCTCGAAACGGTCGACGATGAAGGCGAGCGGCACCCCGACGAGCACCGGCGCAGCCGCCGGGATCAACGTGACCAGACGGGCCTCGCGGATCGGCTCATCCGGTTGTGGCCCATCGATGAAGGCACCGGTGACGATCTTCCCGCAGTAGAGGAAGGTGAGGACCGCCGCGACGGCCGCAACGCCCAGCAGGATGGGCCCGAGGTAGGTCGCCCCCGGCGCATCGAGCAGGGCCGCGAAGATGTTCTCCTTCGAGATGAAGCCGAGCATCGGTGGCGCCCCGGCCATCGACGCGGTCCCGATGATGACGCACCAGAAGGTGAGGGGCATCGATCTCCGCAGGGCAGGGAGTCGACTGAGCGAGCGGGTCCCGGCCTGATGGTCGATGATGCCGACGAGCATGAAGAGACCAGACTTGAAGCAGGCGTGGGCGATGGTGTGCAGGAGGGCCGCCGAGATCGCGAACTCGGTGCCGACCCCGATTGTCGCCGTGATCAGGCCCAACTGGCTGACCGTCGAATAGGCCATCAACTTCTTGAGATCAGTCTGTTGGAGGGCGAAGAAGCCGGCCAGACAGGCCGTGAAGAGGCCGAGCCCGATGAGCAGGATGTTCCAGATCAAGGTGCCGTGGAAGAGCGCGGTGAAGCGGAAGAGCAGGTAGATGCCCGCCTTCACGACCGCGGCGGCATGCAGATAGGCACTGACCGGGGTGGCCGCCGCCATCGCGTCCGGGAGCCAGAAGTGGAACGGGAATTGCGCCGCCTTGCTAAAACCCGCGATCGCCACGAGCACCGCGACCACCGAGGTGAACGCCAGATCCTGCGCCCAGATCGGTGAGGCGATGACCTCCGAGAATCGACTGCTTCCCGTCTTGGCCATGATGAGCGCCACGGCCGTGAGCAGCGCGAGCCCACCCATGAAGGTCAGGAGCAGGGTCCGCATCGACGCGGCCTCGCCAGGGTGTCCCGAGCGCGCAATGAGCAGAAAGGACGCCAGCGATGTGAGCTCCCACGTGAGGAAGAGCAGCACCAGATTGTCGCTGAGGACGAAGGCCACCATGGCGAAGGTGAAGCCCGACATCACGAGGTAGAAGCCGCGCTGGTCACCCTTGGTGAAGTAGGTCGTCGAGTAGAAGAAGACGATGGCGCCGATGATCAGCGCCATGAGGATGAAGATCAGGGAGAGCCCGTCGAGGCGCAGGACGATCTCGAGGCCCAACTGGGACACCCACGGGGTCGACCAGGTGATCGCGCTGCCCTCGCCGACCGCCATCAACTGTTGGATCGCGGGGATCAACGACGCCGCGACAGCGAGGAAGGCCACCCCGAGCGGCCAGCCCGCTGCCCGCCCCATCACCTTGGTCAGCACGAGGCTCGCGAGTGGGATCAGCGCGAGCACGCCGAGCAGCCAAGGCAGGGTCACACGGCTCTCCGGTCGTCGAGGGGCGGTCGGGGATCCGGTCCGGATCGGGGGTGTCCTTCATCTTAGTGGGGGATGAGGCAGGCCCATTCGCCGAACGAGTCGCTAAGGTCGGACCTGAACCAGCCGAGTCGCCGCCAGCCCGACAGGCACGACCCGAGCCCGACCGCACCGAAAGTGACCGCCATGCCCGAGACGACGAGCGCTGCCAGCACCGAACCCCTGGCCGGCTCCGTGCCCGATCGATTGAGCGGCCCCATGCACATCGGCTCGGATCGGACCATCGGTCAACTCGTCGTCTCGGCCACCGACGAGGTCAAGGGCCTGGTCACCGACCACATCGCGCTCGCCAAGGCCGAGGTCCAGCAGGGCGTCAAGATCATGGGCAAGGGAGCCGGGATCCTCGGCGCTGCCGCCTTCCTCGCGCTCCTCGGGCTGATCTTCCTCTTCCACACCCTGGCCCAGGTCGTCGCGATCTGGTTGCCGGTGTGGGCTGGCTACGCCATCGTCACGGGCGTCCTGCTCCTCATCGCCGCGATCCTCGGCATGGTCGGCGCCAAGATCCTCAAGAGGGCGAAGCCGAAGCCGGAGCACGCCATCGCGTCGGCCGAGCGGACGATCGCCGCCTTCAAGCCCTGAGCCAGCCCTGAGTCACCAGCGGGACGCGTTCAGTCCCGCATCCAGGGGCTCATGTGGTCCTTGCTCAGCAGTTCTTCACGACCCTCGTCCCACGGCCGGGCCAAGCCTGACTCCTCGAGCAGCACCGACAGCAACATCGCGGTGAACCCCCAGATGTAGAGCCCGCCCGCCCGGAAGCCGGGACCTCGATAACCCAGCGGATGGGTCACGACGAACCGGTTGTCGGGATCGGTCAGTTCGGCGACCGGCACCAACTCCGCACGGGCGACCTCCGCCGGATCGACCGCCCGCACCTCCGCCGGGGTCGGCCACCACCCGAGGACGGGTGTGACGGCGTTGCTGCTCGGGGTCAGATAGAGCTCCGGGATCGCGGTCACGACGTCGACGGTCGCCGGAGGGATCCCCACCTCCTCCTCGGTCTCCCGCAAGGCCGCACCCACCGGACCGTCGTCGGTGGCATCGATGCTCCCCCCGGGGAAGGACACCTGGCCGGGGTGGCTGCGCAGGGTGTGGGCCCGCTCGGTGAGGACCACTGACTCCCCGGCCCTGCCGTCCACACTCGGCGCGAAGAGCATGAGCACCGCCGACCGCTTGGTCGTGCCCGGCGGCGGCGAAAAGCGCTCGAACCACTCGTGCCCGCGCGCATCGAAGGCCGCCACCCGAGCCATCCATTCGGGGCGGGGGGCGCCGATCTCGTATGCCGTGCCGCTGGCTTCGCCGGTCATCGCCCGACCTCGTCGGGCAGGGGGCCCGGCGGTGGATCGGGCAGGTCAGCGCCCGGGGCGAGTTCATATTTGAGGAGGGCGCGGGCCTTGACCGGATCGGTTTCACCAATGCCGTAGGAGGGACACCACTGCGCGACCGGGCAAGCCCCGCAGGCCGGGCGCTTGGCGTGACAGGTCCGCCGCCCGTGGAAGATCACCTCGTGGGAGAGCTGGGTCCAGTCCCGCTTGGGGAATAGGGCGCCGATCGCGTGCTCGACCTTGACCGGATCGGTCTCGTCGGTCCAGCCGAAACGGCGGACCAGACGCCCAAAATGGGTGTCGACCGTCAGACCAGGGACATCGAAAGCGTTGCCCAGCACGACGTTTGCGGTCTTCCGCCCGACCCCGTGCAGGGTGACCAGGTCCTTGAGCCGACCCGGCACCTGTCCGTCGAAACGTTCGACGAGATCCGCCGCGAGACGCAGCACCGACTCGGTCTTGGCCCGGAAGAAGCCCGTGGGCGTGAGCACCGCCTCCATCTCAGCACGGTCAGCACCCGCGAGTGCCTGGGCATCGGGCCAGCGGGCGAAGAGCGTGGGCGTGACCCGATTGACCGTCACGTCCGTGGTCTGGGCGGACAGGACCGTCGCGACGAGCAACTGCAACGGGTTGGCGAAGTCCAATTCGCAGTGGGCGTACGGGTAGCGAGCGCGCAGGGCCCGCTCCATCCGACGCGCTCGCCGCGTCAGCGCGACCGGTGACTCCGTGGCGGGATCGACGCGAGTGGGCACCCGAGCAGCCTACGACGGAGCCCGGACAGCGCCCGTGGGGTATCCACGACGGGGCCCCACGGCATACGCGTCGTGTGTGGATCAGCGGCGGGTGGGGAGGCGCCATGGCACACTGTGGCCCGTGGATCACGACGTCATCCGGCGAGCCCCCCTCTTCGCGGGGCTGGACCAAGAAGCCACCGAGCAGCTGATCTCCCAGATGTCGACGACGCACATGGAGCGTGGCGACATCCTCTTCCACGAGGGTGATCCGGGTGACCGGCTCTTCGTCATCGGCGAGGGCAAGGTCAAGCTCGGCCGCACGAGCCCCGACGGGCGCGAGAACCTCCTCGCGATCCTCGGCCCTGGCGAGATGTTCGGGGAGCTCAGCCTCTTCGACCCCGGTCCTCGCACGGCGACAGCCACCGCGGTCGCCGAGACCCAGGTGGTGGCCTTCTCGAGTGACCAGTTGCGCGAATACCTCCAGACGCGCCCGTCCGCCTCGGTGACCCTGCTCGCGGCTCTCGCGCGCCGCCTGCGCCGCACCAACGAGAACCTTGCCGACCTCGTCTTCACCGATGTGCCCGGCCGCGTGGCCAAGGCGCTGCTCGACCTGGCTCACCGGTTCGGTCGGCCGGTCGACGAGGGCGTGATGGTCAGCCACGACCTCACCCAGGAGGAGTTGGCCCAACTCGTCGGGGCCTCACGCGAGACCGTCAACAAGGCGCTCGCCGACTTCGCGACGCGTGGGTGGTTGCGCCTCGAGGCCCGGGCCGTGTTGCTCCAGGACGTCGAACGCCTCAAGCGCCGCGCTCGCTGACCCTGCGATTCAGCGGGTTGGCGGCTCGACCCCGAGATACTCCAGTTGGGCCCGGATCGACATCCGGGCCGCCGGCCACACGCTGGCTGGCACCTCGGCATACACCCGTTTGAGGACTCCCTCCACGGGATCGGTCTCCTGCGCCGCACCATCCGCGAGGGCCTGCCGGACCTGATCGAGTCGTTCGGCCCGGTGCTGGCGGTAGAAGGCGACCATCGCCGCCGCATCCGGAACCGTGGGTCCGTGGCCGGGGAGGATGGTGGTCACCTCGCCGTCGCCGGTCAGCTTCGCGATGGCCTCCAACGACGCGAGGTATGCCGTGAGCTCACCATCGGGGTGCGCCACCACCGTGGTCCCGCGGCCCAGAACGGTGTCCCCGGTGAGCAGTGCATGGTCGGCGGCCAGCGCGAACGACAGGGAGTCGCTCGTGTGCCCGGGGGTGGCGACGACCCGGAGCTCGAGGCCTCCAGCGCGGATGGTGTCGCCGTCGGAGAGGCCATCATGGCCGCGGCCGACGGCACGGATCGCGCTGCCGGTGAGTTCGGCGAAGCGAGGTGCGCCCTCGGCGTGGTCGTGATGGCCGTGGGTGAGGATCGTCTGGGTGACCCGCGCGCCCTGGTCTGCGACGAGGTGGCAGACACGCTGGAGGTGAGACTCGTCGAGAGGCCCGGGGTCGATGACGAGTGCTTCGGTCGAGCCGGGTTCGATGAGGACCCAGGTGTTGGTGCCGTCGAGGGTCATCGGGCCGGGGTTCGGGGCGAGGACGCAGTGGGCCCGCTCGGTGATCTGCCCACCGGACCACACCTGCTGGCTCTCCATGCCTGACACCCTCCCACGCCCGGCGCCCCAGCGGCCGGAGCGGATCGCTGGGGCGGCAAAGGCCCTCTCCGGAGGCCTCCCTCGTGCTCAGCCCACGGCATACCCACGGGCTTTGCCGCCCGAGCGATCCGGTGAGCCGCGCCCAAAACCCACCTGTGGACAACTCGGAGAGCGCGCCGGACTCCATGACAGTGGACCAGTGAGCGTCGCCGACACGATCCGCGCCCTGGGTGGCTGGGCGACACGGCGTGAACTGCGTGACCACCACTCCCTCCGCCAGATCCGCAAGGCTTGCGCGACGGGCGAGATTCACCGGCAAACCGAGGGGCGCTTCGTGCTGCCGACGCTCGAGGACCACCGGAGACTCGCCGTGCAGTGCCGAGGTCGGCTCTCCCACCTGAGTGCAGCCCTGCACCACGGCCTGTTGGTCAAGACGGTGCCCGAGCAGGCCTGGGTGACCATCCCTCGGGACCGGGGCACTCGGCGGTCAATCCCCGAGGGCGTGAGCCTCCATCGCGGAGACCTCTCCGGGGACACCGGGCCTCAGAGCAGGCATGTCACCTCCGTGCTGCGGACGGTCATCGATTGCGCTCGAACCCTGCCCTTCGACGAGGCCCTCACGGTCGCGGACTCGGCACTGAGATCCCGCAAGGTCACCGCGGCCCAACTCACGGCAGCGGCCACCGCAGCCAAGGGCCCCGGCTCTGCCCAGGTCCGACGAGTCGCCGACCGGGCTGATGGCCGAGCAGCCAACCCCCTCGAGTCCGTGCTCCGGGCCCTCGCGATCGAGGAGGGATTGATCCTCACACCCCAGCTCCAGGTGGCCGATTCCGGCATGTTCGCGGTCGTTGACCTCGGCTCTGTCGACCTCCGCCTCATCCTCGAAGCCGATGGTTTCGAGACGCATGGCACCCGCGAGGGGCTGCGCCGGGACTGCTCACGGCACACCGAGTTCACGATCTTCGGCTGGGACTCCTTGCGCTACACCTACGAGCACGTCATGTTCGACCAGGAGTGGACGCGCTGGACCTTTCGCGTCTGGAAGGCGACTCGCGCGGGGACCATTCCCGAATCCCCTCCGCGACGACGTTTCGCTGCGTGAGGGTCGGATCGCTGGGGCGGCAAAGAGACCTCGTATGCCGTGGGCTGAGCACGCGCGCGCCCTCCGAACTCAGCGTTTGCCGCCCCGCTGGTCCGCCAGCCGCGACCCATGGACCTAGGGTCAGGGAATGGATGAGCGCAGGACCCAGCCGTCCGCGGTCTGCTCGAGCTTGGGCTCGACGAGGGCCAAGGAGGGCCGCTCGGTGAGGACGTCGGCAGTCTGCTCGAAGCGCGCCAATTGGGTGAGGTTGACGATGGTCGGAGGCATGAGGGCCAGCGTCCCCGCACGCTCACGCGCCACGAGATCCACGGGCCTCCCCCACATCTCATGGACGGTCTCACGCGTGGTGCCCCGCGCCACCTGACCGTCGGGCATCGCGGCCGCGAAGAACCACGTGTCATAGCGGCGGGGCTCGAAGACCGGTGTCAGCCACCGCGCCCACGGGCGCAAGCGCTCGGCCGGCAGGCGCACACCGCACTCCTCCTCGACTTCCCGGAGGGCGGCCGCCACGATGGGCCGCGCTTCATCGACCGTCAGTGCCATCTCGTCTGCCAGTGTCCGCAAGTCCGCTTCGGGCAGCGCAGCCTCGGCGTCCGCGGGATCCACTCGCCCTCCGGGGAAGACGACGACCGCAGGGGCGAAGGGCATCGTGGCCGCACGCTCCTGGACGAAAACCTCCAGCCCGGCCGCGCCATCTCGCAGCAGCATCACGGTCGCCGCCACCTTCGGTTCGGCGGCGACCTGACCTGACTCGAGCCACGGCTCGATCGCACTGTCGAAGCGCTCGCCGAGCGCCCGCGTGAAGACACGACCGTCCGGAGACCACCGGGGGTCGCGACTCGGTCGCTGCTCCGGCACGTCAGGGTCAGTCAGCGACGTGGACGATGACCTCGACCTCGACGGCGGCATCGAGGGGCAGCGCCGCGACACCGACGGCCGAGCGCGCGTGCGCACCCTTGTCCCCGAAGACCTTGCCCAGGAACTCACTGGCACCGTTGATGACCCCCGGCTGCCCGGTGAACGACGGATCCGAGGCGACGAAACCCACGACCTTGACCACGCGCTCGACCTTGTCGAGGTCACCGATGACGCCCTTGATCGCGGCGATCGCGTTCAGCGCGCACACCTGCGCGAGCTCCTTGGCGACCTCCGGCGACACCTGACCCTCGCCCGAACCCACCTTGCCCGTCGCGGCCATCGCACCAGCCACCATGGGCAACTGCCCCGACGTGTAGACCCGCGACCCATCGAGCACGGCCGGCACATAGGCCGCGACCGGAGGCACGACCTCCGGCACGCTCAGTCCGAGTTCGGCGAGACGATCTTCGACAGCACCCACGGTCAGGCCTCCTTCGGCCGCTTGAAGTAGGCGACGAGTCCGCCGCCGGGACCTTCCACGATCTGCACGAGCTCCCAGCCGTCCTCCCCGAAGTTGTCGAGGATCGCCTTCGTGTTGTGGATGATCACGGGCGCGGTCAGGTACTCCCACTTCTGCATGCCGCCCACCCTATCCCCGAGCAACAGCCCTGAGAGAGTGGACCGCATGAGCACCAACTCCGACGACCACCCTGTCCTGTCGGCCATCGCGCGCCCACCCGATCGCACAGAGGTGACCGGCCCGGAGCAGACCGATGTCTACGACGTCTGGGAGCCCGCCGCCGACCGCTCCGACCGCCCCGAACGACGCCTCACCCTCGCCCTCGTCCACGGCGGCTTCTGGCGCCCGGCCTACGATCGCGCGCACCTCGCGCCGTTGGCAGCCGCCCTCGCGGACGACGGCTTCCATGTCGCCAACCTCGAATACCCACGAATCGGTATGCCGGGAGGCGGCTTCCCCGGCACACTCACCGCCGTGGGCCGCCAGGTCGCCGCCCTGGCCGACGACCCCAGACTTCCGGAGCGTGTCCTGGCCGTAGGGCATTCGGCCGGGGGGCACCTCGCCCTGTGGCTGGCCAGCCAGCGACCCAGCCCCGAGGGATCGCTCCCCCACAACCTCGAAGGGGTCGTGGCACTGGCGCCCGCGGCCGACCTCGCCGAGGTGGACCGCCTCTTCCTCAGCAAGAACGCGGCCCGCGCCCTCCTCGGCTCCGCCCCGGACGAGGAGCCCGACGCATGGGAGGCCGCTGACCCGGGCCGACACGCCCTCATCACACCAGCGGTCGTCGTCTCGGCCACGGACGACGACCTCGTCCCACCCAGCGTCACCACGGCATACAAAGCCTCGCGGCGACCCGACGAGAAGGTGACCTTCGCCGACGTCCGCGGCGGACACTTCGACCTCATCGACCCCACCCACGAGGCCTACCTCACGCTCCTCGCCCATCTTGAGCAGTTCCAACTCGACCTACGCTGACGTTCATGACCGCACCCGCCCCTGTGCTGAGCCGTGTCTTCGCCGAAGCCCGACTGCACATCGTCACGGGCAAGGGCGGCACCGGCAAGACCATCGTTGCGGCCGCGCTCGGTCTGGCTCTGGCGGCCACGGGCAAGCGCGTCCTGCTCGTCGAGGTCGAGGGTCGCCAAGGGATCAGTCAGACCTTCGACGTGCCGCCCCTGGGTGACCAGGAGGTCAAGCTCGTCGACGACGCGAGCGGCGGGCAACTCTGGGGTCTTTCGGTCGATGCCAAGGCCGCCCTCATGGAGTACCTCCAGACCTTCTACAAACTGGGGCGCGCCGGCGCGGCCCTCGAGAAGGTCGGCGCCATCGACTTCGCGACGACCATCGCCCCCGGGGTCCGTGACGTGTTGCTCATCGGCAAGGTCTACGAAGCCGCCGGCCGCACGAGTGGCCACCGCCGAGGCCAGGGCGACCTGGTGTGGGATGCGGTGATCCTCGACGCCCCGCCGACGGGCCGGGCCGTGCGCTTCCTCAATGTCAACAGCGAGGTCGCCGACATCGCCAAGGTGGGGCCGATCCGCTCGCAGGCTGACTCGATCACCCGCATGCTCCGGTCGCGGGGCACCGTCGTGCACCTCGTCACCCTGCTCGAGGAGATGCCCGTCCAGGAGACCATTGATGCGATCACCGACCTGGCCGCCCAGCGCCTCGGCCTCGGCTGCGTCGTCGTCAACCAGGAGCGCGACGCCCTTCTCAGCGAGGAGGCGATCCACGCCTTGACGGCGGCCGACGCCGAGGAGACGATCCGCGCCGACCTCGTCGCCGCCGGCATCCGGGCCACCGGCCCCATGGTCCGCGGCCTGATCACCGAGGGCATCGACCACGCCGAGCGCCTCGCGCTCGAGGACGACATGCTCGCCGAGATCGCCGATCAGGGCCTGCCCATGCTCCACCTCCCGGCCCTCGTCGAGGGCGTGGACGGCGGCGGTATCTCCGTCCTCGCCGATGCCCTCCTCGAGCAGGGGGTGCGGTAATGGCCGCCACCAAGGCCGCCACCAAGGCGGCCCCCGGCCGAGGCACTCGGGAGCACACCAGCCTCCTCGACGTCGACGCCCTCCTCGCCAACCCTGACGTCGGCATCATCGTCTGCTGCGGCTCCGGCGGCGTCGGCAAGACGACGACCGCCGCAGCCCTTGGCCTGAGAGCCGCCGAGGCCGGCCGCAAGGTCGTGGTCCTCACGATCGACCCGGCTCGTCGACTGGCCCAGTCGCTCGGCCTCACCGCGCTCGACAACACCCCCCGCCCGGTCGCGGAGGTGGACCCGACCAAGGGCGGCTCGCTCGACGCGATGATGCTCGACATGAAGCGCACCTTCGACGACGTCGTCGAAGCGCACGCCGCGCCCGACAAGGCCGCCCAGATCCTCGCCAATCCCTTCTATCAAGCTGTTTCGAGCTCGTTCGCGGGCACGCAGGAATACATGGCGATGGAGAAGCTCGGCCAACTGCGGGCCGAGGCCACCGAGCGCGGCACCTGGGACCTCATCGTCGTCGACACTCCCCCCTCCCGATCGGCGCTCGACTTCCTCGACGCCCCCAAGCGCCTTGGGTCCTTCCTCGACGGTCGCTTCATCCGCCTCCTCGCGGCTCCCGCGAAGGCTGGCGGCCGCGCCTACCTCAAGGTCTTCACCGCCGGGGTGTCCTTGGCAGCCTCGACCCTCAGCAAGATCCTCGGAGGGCAGATGCTCACGGACGTGCAGACGTTCGTGGCTGCCCTCGACACGATGTTCGGCGGCTTCCGCGAGCGCGCCGACGTCACCTACGCCCTCCTCAAGGAGCCCGCGACCGCCTTCGTCGTCGTCGCCGCACCCGAGCGGGACGCCTTGCGGGAGGCGGCCTATTTCGTCGACCGGTTGGGCAGTGAACGTATGCCGCTCGCCGGGGTCGTCGTGAACCGACTCCAGGCGTTGGCCGCACCGACCCTCACGGCCAGCCGCGCCGAAGCGGGAGCCGAGTTCCTCGATGAGGCCGAGACCCATGCCACCCAGTGCCCGGCAACCCTCGAACTCCTTCGTCTCCACGCCGACCTGGCCACACTGGCGGACCGGCACCGCGCACAGGTGAGCCGGTTCGCGGCCGGGCACCCCGGCATACCCCTTGTCGAGGTTCCCGCGTCGGCGACCGACATCCACGATCTCGCCGGGCTCCGTGCGATCGGGGCGGCCTTGGGCGGCCGCTGACGACTCAGCCGACGCGCGTGAGGAGCGCGGGGTCGCCGTCCTTGGCCGCTGAGAGCAGCGCCGCCCACGACTGGACGTCGGGCCGGCGGCGGAGCAGGGCACGACGCTCCCGCTGGGTCATGCCGCCCCAGACGCCGAAGTCGATCCGACTGTCCAGAGCGTCGGCGAGGCATTCGGCGATGACGGGGCAGCCACGACACAGCTGCTTGGCCGATCGCTGGGCCTTGCCCTGGACGAAGAGGGCATCGGGATCGGAGGCGGAGCAGGTGCCCAATCGGGCCCAGTCCCGCACCCAGGTCGTCGTCTTCCTGGGCTCCACCGGCGCGAGGGTCATGTGCGTGCTTCCTCCTCAGGCGCGCGGCGTCCCGGGTGGACCACCATGCGCCCCCGAGGCTAGGGGACGCCCGACTTGTGCTGACATGGTCCCATCGGTCAGATCACGTCATCCGAACGGACTAGTCACTCCGCATCTCCCGCCTGAGGCCCCCGGGGGTGCGGCACAATCCGCGGGCGGTCCGCGGCGCAGCCGCCCGGACAGGTCCCCGGGTTACGCTTGCGCTCATGCAAGGTCGCGCCCAGAACGTGTCCGCCGTCTTCCGGCTGCTCTTCGGCTTCTTCGTGTTGAGCATCCTGACCGGCCTGCTCGTCGCGGGCATCGGCATCCCCGCGGTCGGGGCCGTCGGCTCAGTCGCCAAGGGCGGGGTCGCCGCCTTCAACGACCTGCCGAGCAAGTTCGACTTCAGCCCGCTGGCCCAGCAGTCGCGGATCCTCGACGCCGACGACGGCCTGATCGCCAACCCCTACGACGAGAACCGCATCGTTGTCGGCTTGGACGCGATCGCTCCGATCATGCAGAAGGCCCAGATCGCCATCGAGGACTCGCGCTTCTATCAGCACGGTGGCCTGGACGTCCGCGGCTTCACGCGCGCGATGCTCTCCAACTTCTCCGGCGGCGAGGTCCAGGGCGCCTCGACCCTGACCCAGCAGTACGTCAAGATCACGCTGCAGGAGAACGCCCTGCGTCGTGACGACAAAGAGGCCGCTCAGCGAGCCGTCGCGAAGAACTACATGCGCAAGCTTCAGGAGTTGAAGTACTCGCTCAACGTCGAGGAGAACCTCACGAAGGACCAGATCCTCGCGGGCTACCTCAACCTCGTGTACTACGGGGACCAGGCCTACGGCGTCGAAGCGGCGAGCCAGAACTATTTCGGCATCCCAGCGAAGGAACTCAACCTCGGGCAGGCAGCGCTGCTCGCCGGGATCGTGCAGCAGCCCACCAAGTTCAATCCGGTCCTCAACCCCAAGGACTCGCAGGCGCGCCGCGACGTGGTCCTTTCGCGGATGCAGGTTCTGGGCATGGCCTCCCCTGAGGAGGTCGCCGAGGCCAAGAAGATCGACGTCACGACGATGATCCACAAGAAGGCCGTCAAGGGTGTCTGTGCGCGGTCCTCGCAGCCCTACTTCTGTTCCTATGTGATGGCCTTCCTCGAGAAGTCTCCGAGCATGGCCGTCTTGGGTGCCACTCCGGCGGAGCGCCTGAAGAACGTCAATCAGGGCGGCCTCACCATCCGCACCACCCTCAAGCCCGGACTCCAGCAGTTCGCCCTCGATCGACTGACCGAAGCCGTGCCCCTGGACGCCGAGGACGGCATCGGTGGAGCCGCCACGGTCGTCGAACCCGGGACGGGCAAGGTCTTGGCGATGGCCCAGACCTCTACCTTCGACAAGACCCAGGTGGTCTGGAACGCCGACCAGGCCTACGGTGGCGGCCCCTCCGGCTGGCAGATCGGCTCGGCAGCCAAGACCTACGTGCTCGTGGCCGCGCTCGAGCAGGGCATCCCCCTCAACTCGACGATCAACGCACCCCAGGCTGGCCCACGCAATCCATTCACCTACACCAAGGACATGGTCCACGACGACTGCGGCATGTCCGACCCGTGGCCGGTCGCCAACGACTACCAGACCGGCGGCAACATCCCGCTGCAAACCGCCATCAGCCAGTCGATCAACACCGCCTTCGCGAGTCTGGCACTGCGCGTCGGTGGCTGCGCGGTCCGCGACACCATGACGAAGATGGGCCTCCACCAGGGCAATGGCAAAGAGGTGGAACCCTTCATCTCCTCGATCCTGGGCACGAGCCCGGCCTCGCCCATGACGGTGGCCTCGTCCTACGCGACCTTCGCCGCCCGCGGCAACTACTGCGAGCCCACCCCGATCGTCTCGATCACGACCTGGGACAAGAAGGAAATTCCGGTCCCGGCCAGCACCTGCAAGCAGGTGATCACCCCCGAAGTGGCCGACGGGATCAACCAGTTGCTCCAAGGGCCGCTGCGCAATGGGACCGCTGCCGGGCTCTGGGGGGACTACAACCACCCGGGCGCCGGCAAGACGGGCACGACGGACAACAACAACCAGTTGTGGTTCGCGGGCTACACCCCGCAACTGTCGACCGCCGTCTGGGTCGGCAACATCCTCCCGGCCATCCCCAACAGCGGCGGCAAGCTCAAGACCCTCAATTATCGCAACTTCGGCATCTACGGCTGGCAGGGCGAGGTCTTCGGTGGGTCCATCTCAGCCCCCATCTGGAGCAAGATCATGGGCTACGCCTCGCAGGACCTCCCGGCCGCCAACTTCACCCCGCCGCCCCAGAAGATCCTCAACGGCGACATCGTCAACCTGCCCTATGTCACGGGGATGAGCGTCGCGAATGCGACCGCCGCGCTTCAGGCGGCGGGCTTCACGGCCTCGGTCTCGGGTCGCATCGACAGCGGCTACCCTGCCGGTCTCGTCGCCGGCACTGATCCCGCTTGGCGTGCTCCCAAGGGCACCAATGTCGGGCTCCTGATCTCGACCGGAGTGGCGGCGGCGCCCGAACCCTCGGACGATGCGACACCTTCGCCGGAGGCGTCGCGAAGCAACCGTCGCGGCAACGGCAACGGCAACGGCAACACGGACCCGCCGACCAACTGAGAGTCGGGCCCCCGGGTCAGGCGGTGAGGGCTGCTCGAGTCAGGCGGTGAGCGCTGCCCGGGCAGCCGCCGCCACCCGGCCGCCGTCGGCGCGACCGGCCACCTCCGCTTGGGCGAGTTTCATGACGGCGCCCAGACCCGGCATACCCGTCGCGCCTGTCTGCGCGACCGCACGGGCGACAATGGCGGCCAATTCGTCGTCTGACAGCTGGGCCGGGAGGTAGGCCTCGAGGATGGCGAGTTCGGCATCCTCGGTCGCGGCCAACTCGCCACGCCCCGCCGCGGTGTATGCCGTGGACGCCTCCTTGCGCTTCTTGGCCTCCTTGGCGAGCACCTTGAGCACCTCGTCATCGGAGAGTTCGCGAGCCTCGTCGCCGGCGACCTCGGCCGTCGTGATCGCCGTCAGGGCCATCCGCAGCGTGCCCGACCGGACCTTGTCGTGGGCACGCATCGAATCGTGCAGATCGTGCTGGAGGCGGGCCTTGAGAGAGGTCGCGGCGGTGTCGGTCATGCCGCCAGTCTCGCACTCTAGGTGCGTCGCGCGCCGCCGCATTTCGCGCGCCCGGATTTCGAGTGTGGCGCGGGCGTGGCCGACAATGGGCCGATGCACCCGATCCTGCGCACGGCTGGCGGAGCCCTGCTCGCCGGCGCGGCCGGGATTGCGTATGCGGGGCTGATCGAACGCAATTGGTATGCCGTGCGCCGGGTCACCGTCCCCGTCCTCCCCCCGGGGGCTCGGCCGGTGAAGGTCCTGCAGATCTCGGACCTGCATCTGGTGCCGCGTCAGGAGCGCAAGATCGCCTGGGTGCGCGGCTTGGCCGATCTCGACCCGGATTTCGTCGTTGACACGGGCGACAACTTCGCGGACTTCGAGGCGGCACCGGCCATTCTGCGCGCCCTCGAGCCGCTGCTCGAGCGGCCGGGCGCCTTCGTCATGGGCTCCAACGACTACTGGGAACCCGCGCTCAAGAACCCGGCCCGTTATCTCACCAAGGACTATGCGAAGGCACCCAAGGCGCGGCGCGAGTTGCCCGTCGAGGAACTCGTCACGGGCTTCGTCGGCGCAGGTTGGCACGATCTCGACAACGCGCGTCGGATGATCGAGCTCGGCCCCGAGCGCATCCCCGTCGAACTCGTCGGCGTCGACGACCCACACATCGAGCGCGACCGCTACGCCGAGGTCGAGGGGCCGGCGTCATCCGATGCGGAGCTGCTCGTCGGGCTCGCCCATGCGCCCTATCAACGGGTGCTCGACGCGATGACCGCAGACGGCGCCGGACTGGTCATCGCCGGTCACACCCACGGCGGCCAACTCGCCCTGCCCGTCTTCGGCGCCCTCGTCACCAACTGCGACTTGGATCGCCGTCGCGCCAAGGGATTGTCCCGCTGGTGGCCGGGGGCGGGCTCCCCGGGCCAACCCAGAGCCGGGTCCGGCGACGAACCCGACCACGCGGCATACCTCCACGTCTCAGCGGGCCTCGGGACCTCCCCCTACGCACCCGTCCGCTTCGCCTGCCGCCCCGAAGCAACGCTGCTGACCCTCACCGCCCGACCCTGAATCCCGCCTCTCGCCAGGAGTCGGACCGATTTCAACGTATGCCGGGAGGTCGGTTATCCTTCGGAGGTTGCCCGCACGGGTGACAGCCACGGGGTGTGGCGCAGCTTGGTAGCGCGCTTCGTTCGGGACGAAGAGGTCGCAGGTTCAAATCCTGTCACCCCGACCAGTTGGCTTTTGGGCTCTGACCTGCGGAAACGCGGTCAGGGCCCTTCCGCTTCTCCCGCCCACGGGCACAAGTGGGGCATAAGGGCACCGTCGCGAACAGGTAAGACCCCCGCGAGGCGGCAACCTCCGGGGGTCGGACGACAGCAATCTCGAGGTGCTGACGTGACGTCAATGGTAGCCGTGGACGCTCAGCCCGTGAAGGGCGTCGAGCTCCTGGCTGTCGCGTGTCCTGTCCCCTCGCGTCGTCGCGTGTGTCGCTCTGCCCTGGCGTTGGGCAGGCGGTGGTCCATGGCGTAGCCCTCGACGCTCGACGCGGCGCTGGACAGGGCCTCAGCCGCGACACCAAAACGATCGACGCCCCCGGTGACTGACCTTCAAGACCCCCGAACCGGCGCGGGTCGCCTGCAGTGCGGTTGTGGCCACACCTGCTGCGGGTTCGCGAACAGCCTGCTCCTCAGCCGAGGGCAGGCCGGACGGCGTGGGCTGGAATCAAGGCAAGGTCGGCTCTTTGGGAGGGATTCCCATAACTATGCCTCGTGAGTCAACGACGCCGATCACATCGCCCACTATGACGCGCCAGCATCACAGTCCCGGCCAGATGGTTCCGGTGAGGGAGGCTGAGTGGATGGCGTGGCAGCCAACGAGTGCCTACTCG
>Ga0209477_1000703_pt1 | contig 20907 bp, 13 predicted proteins | sample KloWWTupernatant_FD_187180 | JGI IMG/M metagenome (GOLD analysis project Ga0209477, IMG submission 187180) | Active sludge microbial communities from Klosterneuburg, Austria, studying microevolution and ecology of nitrifiers - Klosterneuburg... | ecosystem: Engineered > WWTP > Aerobic digester >... | reverse complement strand
CGCAACGCGATGCTCAGGCCTTCCCAGAGCCACGGCCAGGTGTAGGTCTCGGAGGTGGTGATCGCGTCCATGAACGTCTGGCTCAGCGTCGCCAGGGCGGTTGCGTTGTCGACGCTGACCGCTCCGGTAGCCGGATCGAGATTGGGCGTGACCAGGAAGGCGAAGCGCGAACCGGCGTCGGGGCAGCTGACCAGCTTGCGGCCCTCCAGCGGCACGGGCGACTGCGGAACCGCCAACGGGCAGGCTGCGATGCCCTGGTTGGCGAGAATCGCCTCGTCCCACGTGTAGTACATCTCCTCCCAGCCGGCGGGCGGCTGGGGGAAGAAGCCCACGAAGTGGTTCCACGACTTGAGCAGGTGGTCGAGCCGCGAGTCGCTGTAGGCCTGGCTGATGTCGGAGCCGACGATGAAGTTGCCGTTCTGCGAGACGAAGGGGAACATCGCCTTGTAGCTGGCGAGGTCGGTCGGTGCGTTGCGCACGTAGACGGTCATCGTCGCGGTCTTGCCTTCGACGGTGGCGGTGACGGTCGCGGTGCCGGTGGCCACCGGGGTCGCCGAGCCCGAGGCGCCGGTGGCGCCGACGGTGAGGACGGCAGTGTTGCTCGAGCTCCAGGAGATGGTGCGGTTGGTGAGCGTCGAGCCGTCGGTGCCCTTGACGAGGGCGGGGATCGACTTCGCGGCACCGACGATGGCGATGCCGTTGTCGGCCGGCAGCGTGATCGAGGCCACGGCCACCGGCGTCGGAGTCGGTGTCGGTGTCGGTGTCGGTGTCGCAGACGACGAGGAGCCGCCACCGCCGCCGCAGCCGGCCAGTGCCAGGGCCGACAGTCCGGCCACGAGACTGCCCCGCATCCAGCGCGGCAGACGATTCGAGTTCATGTCGATCCCCTTTAGGGTAGGCCGCGCAATGGACGAAGAACGGCTGCACCCGAGGCCGTAGCGCCGCCTGTCGGGCACTCTAGGGGTGGTACGAACGCGCTGCCGTGACGCTTTCCATGAAAGCGTCACCTTTCATCGCTCTCTGAGCGCCTCGCTGGCCCGGTTCAGCGGCTTGACCAGGTACTGCAGCACGGTCTTGCGCCCGGTCAGCATCTCGACGCTGGCGGTCATGCCGGGGATGATCGGCAGCACCTGGCCGTTCGGGGTGGTGAGCGCGTTCGACGTCGTCCGCACCAGCACGCGGTAGTACGAGTTGGCCTCGTCGGCCACGTCGGCCACCGGCGTGCCGGCGCGGCGCTCGTCGCGCAGCGTGTCGGGGCTGATGTTCTCGACGGTGCCGTCGAGCCCGCCGTAGATCGCGTAGTCGTAGGCGCTGATCTTCACGACGGCCTTCTGGCCGGGGTGGATGAAGGCGACGTCGGCCGGCCGCACGTAGGCCTCGATCACCAGCGTGTCCTCGGTCGGCACGATCGTCATGATCTCCTGGCCGGCCTGCACCACGCCGCCGATGGTGCTGACCTTGATGCTCTTGACGGTGCCCTTCATCGGCGAGCGCATCTCGGTGCGCTCGGCGGCGTCGGCGCGCGCGACCAGCGTCTCGCGCGCCTGCGACAGCTCGGCCTCGAACTTGATCAGGTCGGCGGCGGCGTCGGTGCGGAACTTGTTCTGCCGGTCCGACAGCTGCAGCGCCAGGTCGTTGCGCTGGCGCTTCAGGCGCAGCAGCTCGACCTCGGAGACGAGGCCGCGCCCCACCATCGGCTCGGTGATCTCGATCTCGCGGTCGAGCAGCGTCATGCCGCGGCGCAGCGCGTCGACGCTGTCGTCGAGCGCGCGGCGTCGCGCGTTGAACGCCTCGGTCTCGCGGCGGATCAGCGCGGGCGATGCACGCGCCTCGGCCGGGAACTCGGGCTTGCCGCCGTAGGCTTCGGCGCGTGCGCGCGCGGCCGCCGCGGCCAGCGCGTGCGTCTTGGCCTGCAGTTCGCGCAGCAGCGCCGTCGCGCGCGTGTCGTCGACGCGCAACAGCAGCTGGTCCTTCTCGACGCTGTCGCCTTCGCGGACCAGCATCTCGGTGAGCACGCCGGGGTCCAGGAGCTGGATCACCTGCTCCTTGCTCGACGGCACGACGCGGCCTTGCCCGCGCGTGACTTCCTCGAGCTCGGACGCCGCGGCCCACCAGACGAAGCCGCCGACGACCGCGACCATCAGCGCGATCGACATGAACACGAGCCAGGGCCGCTCGCCGCCCCTGAGCGCGTCGCGGCTCACGACGAGGCCTCCATCGCCGGCACCGTGATCCCCTTCTGCAGCTGCTCGACGACGCGGGCGCGCGGCCCGTCGACGACGATGCGGCCCTGCTCGACCACGACGATGCGGTCGACGATCTCGAGCACCTGCGGGCGATGGGTGACGATCACCAGCGTGCGCTCGCGCCCGTTGCGCGCCCACTGCGCGACCGAGCGCAGGATCTGCTGCTCGGTGCCTGGATCCAGCCCGCTGGTGGGCTCGTCGAGCAGCGCCACTGCCGGGTCGCGCAGCGCCATGCGCGCCAGGCACACCAGCCGCTTCTGTCCGCCGGAGAGACCGAGGCCGTCCTCGCCCAGCGGCATGTCGATGCCGCGCGGGTGCTGCGCGATGAAGCGGTCGAGGCCGAACTGGCGCAGCACCTCGACCAGCCTGTCGTCGTCGCGCTCGCGGTCGCTGCGCGCCATGTCGAGGTTCTCGCGCAGCGTGCCCAGGAACAGCCGCGCGTCCTGCGGCAGCAGCCCGACCTTCGCGCGCAGGTCGGCCGGGTCGATCTGGCGCAGGTCGATGCCGTCGAGCGTGACGAGGCCGGCGGCCGGCGCGTACAGGCCCGCGGCCAGCCGCAGCAGCGTCGACTTGCCGCTGCCGGTGCGCCCCAGGATCGCGACCTTCTCGCCGGCACGGATCGACAGGTTCAGGCCGCGGAACAGCGTGCTGCCCTGCGGGTCGTGGCTGAAGTCGACGCCCGAGAACGCGACGTCGCCGCGCACCGACTGCAGGCTCAGGTAGCTGCGCTCGGGGTCGCGCTCCGAGGTCTTGTCGATCAGCGCCTGCAGCCCGTCGAAGGCGGTGCGCGCCTGCTGCAGCCGCACCGCCAGCGCCGCCACCTGCCCGAGCGGCGCGATCGCGCGCCCGCACAGGATCACCGCGCCGATCAGGCCGCCCATCGACAGCCGTGCGTCGTGGATCAGGTAGACGCCGATCACCACCGTCGCGACCGTGGCCAGCTGCTGCATCGTCGAGGTCGCGTTGATCACCAGGTTGGACAGGTTGCGCGCCTTCATCGACGCCAGCGCGACCGTCTCGGTGAACCACTCCCAGCGCTGCTGCGCGTGCGCCTGTGCGTTGTTGACCTTCAGCGTCTCGAGCCCCTCGACGGTCTCGACCGCGAGGCCCTGGCGCTGCGAGCCTTCCTTCATCGAGTCGCGGATGCTGCGCGCCAGCGGCGCCTGCACCAGCGCGCCGACGACGAGCACCACCGCGATCGCCACCAGCGGCACGATCGCGAGCGGCGGCGCGATCGCGGCAATCACGACGACGAAGAGCAGGAAGAACGGCAGGTCGATCAGCGCGGTCAGCGTCGCCGACGTCAGCACCTCGCGGATCGCCTCGAAGTCGCGCAGGTTGCTGACGAACGCGCCCGAAGACGCGGGCTTCTGGATCAGCTGGATGCCGAGCAGCCGCTGGAAGAGCCCGGCGCTGATCTCCAGGTCCGCGCGCTTGCCCGCGGTGTCGACCAGCCAGCCGCGCAGCATGCGCGCGGCGAAATCGAAGACCAGTGCGCCGACGGTGCCGATCGTCAGCACCCACAGGGTTTCGTAGGTGCGGTTCGGCACGACGCGGTCGTAGACGTTCATCACGTACAGCGACACGGCGATCGACAGCACGTTGACCAGCAGTGTCGCCAGCGCGACGTGCGCGTAGTAGGGGCGCAGGCCCCACAGCACGCGCCAGAACCAGGCGCGCGCGTTGCGCCGCGCGGGGATCTCGGAGCGCATGTCCGGTGCGGGCCGCGGGGTCAGCTTGAAGAAGTGGCCGCCGTAGGCGCGCTCGAGATCCGCCGAGAGCAACTCGTCGGCGCCCGAGACGACGCGGTAGCGGTCGCCTTCGAGCGCGGCCAGCGCGGGCAGGCCGGCCCGTTCGAGCTGCGCCAGGCTGCCTTCGGCGCGCGCCAGCTCGAGGCCGCCGGCCGCCAGCGCGCTGCGCAGCGATTCGAGATTCAGGCGGCCGTCGCGGTCGCGCGTGCACTGCGCCTGCAGCGCCGTTGGCGACAGCGGACGCCCGCCGAGGCGTGCGAGCTGGGCCACCCCCTGCAGCAGGTCGGCAGAGGGGGCGTTCATGGTGAATTCCGGTCGAAGAGAATCGCGAGTCGGCCCAATGCGTATTCCATCCGGTAGCGTGCGAGCGACTTGTCGACGCGCGAGGCCTCGAAGGTGACCTCGGCGTTCGACAGTTCGGAGAAGGCGTTGAGCAGGTCCAGCAGGTTACGCCGGCCGATCCGGAACTGCTCGCGGTAGACGTCGACCAGTTCCTCGGCCAGGCCGATCTGGCCCTGCGAGACCGATTCGCGGCGCTGCGCGGCGCGGAAGTCCTGCAGGGCCGAGCGCTGGCGCTCCTCGATCAGCCGCTCCTGCTCGGCGAGGCGCGCACGCGCGCCGGCCAGCGACGCGTACGCGGCTCGTTCCGCGGCGTCGCGGCCGAGGTCGAACGCGGGCCACGTGACCACCAGCTGCGTCGCGCTATCCTTGCCGACCGTCGACTCGACATCGACGCGCGGCTTGCGCTCGGCGCGGGTGACCCGGGTGTCGGCCTCGGCGACCTGCACCTCGCGCTGCGCGGCTTCCACCGTCGGGTGGCCGACCAGCGCGATCGGCGCCGCGCCGGGCGCCGGCTCGGGCAGCGGGGGCGGCAGGCTCAGCTCGGCGACCGGGATCGGCGTCGGGTAGAAGCGGGCGAGCGATTCGCGCGCCGACGCGATCTCGGCCTCGCGCTCGGCGATCTGCAGGCGCACCTGCTCGAGCCGGGTGCGCGCCTGCACGAGGTCGTAGCGCCGGCCGACGTCGATCGACGCGATCGCCTCGAAGTCCTTCACCAGCGTTTCGTGGCGCTGGAGGTTGCGCCGCGTGGCCTCGAGCGTGCGCGCGCCGCGCAGCACCCGCAGGTAGGATTGCGCCGCCTCGAAGGCGACGTCCTCGCGCGTCTCGAGTTCGCGGCTCGCCAGCGCGCCTTCGCGCAGGCCCTCGCGCTCGATCGTCGCGTCGATCGCGCCCGAGGCCCAGACGTTGACGCGCAGCCGGGGCTGCGCGAGGTTGCGCGCCGTGCCGGCGAGCCGTCGCGTGCCGAGCAGGTCGACGGTCGGGTAGTGCAGCGAGCGGGCCCGCTCGGTGTCGAACTGCGCCACGCTGCGGTTGGACTGCGCCACCAGGATCGCCGGGTAGGTGGCGAGCGCGCTGCGCACGACGTCGGCGAGCGAGGCGGCCGATGCCGGGCTCAACGGGGAAAGCAGGATGGCGAGGACGAAGGCTGGTAGCCGCATCTGTGGTGGTCGGCGACGGCACGCCCGACAGGCTAGCCGCCCGCGCGGCCGCAGGCTGCGCCGCCGGCATTATCGGCTGAGGCGGCCCGATGCCCGGTTTCGGGCGATGTTATCAGGTTGCATGAACGCGACAGCCGGCAGCCGCGGGGGCACCGGAAGGCTCGACGCCGTGTCAGATCACGACGATCGAGTAGTTCAGCGACAGCGGCGCGACGTTGCCGGCCGTGTCGACGACGTCGGCGGTGTACGTGTAGGTGTTGCCGCGTGCGAGGGTGCCGTCCGTGAACGAGAAGTCGTCGTCGCGCCGTTCGAACTCCCTCACCAGGACCGGGCTGGAGGAACCGGTCGCGCGGTAGATGCGCAGCACGTCGCCGCCCGAAAGCACCGAGTCGAGCCTCAGCGTGAGCTCCGGACGGGTGTCGTTGGTGGTGCCGCCGTCCGCGACGGGGCCACGGTCCGGGCGCACGTCGTCTTCGACCTCGAAGTCGCGCAGCGTGTACGACGGCGCCGCGGTGTCCACCCGGATCGTGTAGCTGCTGCCGGTGACCCCCCGGTTCCCGGCGCCGTCGACGACGCGCGCTGTGTAGGAATACGACGCGTTCGACAATCCGGAGTCCGCGAAACTCCAGCTGGTGCCGGAAACGGTCGCGAATCCCGCCGACTGGCCGTTGCGCAGCACCTCGACGGTCTCGCCGGCCGCCAGCGACGCCGACAGCGTGCCCGAGATCGTCGGCGACGCGTCGTTGGTGAGACCGTTGCCGGGAACCAGGCCGGTGAACAGCGCCGCGTCGTCGGTCACTGCGGTGACGCGCGCGGTCGCGGCCGGCGCCGTGCGATCGACCGTCACCTGGAACGCCGGGCTCGATGCGCCCTCGTTGCCGGCAAGGTCGACGATGCGCGCGACGATGCCGAAGCTGCCGTCGCCCTGTGCGCCGATCGTCGCGGCCGAAACGTTCACGGTGGCGACGTTGCCGCCGATCTCGGTGCCGGTGATCGTGTGCGTCACGGTCGCACCGCCCCACTGCAGGACGATCCGGTCGCCGGCGACGGCGCCGGTCCCGCCGAGGCCGATGCGCACTACCGTGCCGTCGGCCGCTTCGACGGCGTTGATGCCGCCGCCGCCGTTCTCGGGCACCTGCGTGATCGTCGGCGCACCGGGCGCGAGCCGGTCGACCAGCACCGCACGCGCGGCCTCGGCACTGGTCGCGCCGCCGGCCGAGACGTAGCTCGCGAGCACCGACGTCGAGCCGTCGGCCGGCACCTGCGCCGACGTGAAGATCGCCGTCCAGGTGTTGCCGGTCACCGTGGCGGCGACCGTCGCGGTCCCCCACGAAACCGTCACCGAGCTCACCGCTTCCGGCACCGTGCCGGTGACCGTGACGCTGGCGCCGGCCTCGAGCGCGTTGACCGCGTTGTCGCCGGCCACGGTGTCGATCGTCGGCGCCGCGGGCAGCGACGTGTTCACCTGCAGCACCGCGGTCGTCGACGGGCTCAGGTTGCCGGCGTCGTCGGAGGCCGTGACGACCAGGCCGGTGCTGCTCAGGTTGGCCAGCTGCCCGCCGGGAAGCGCACCGCTGGCCGGAGGCGTCCCGACGTCGACTGCCCATTCGCCGGATCCCTGCGCGGTGGTGACCCAGGTCGCGTCGATCGTTCCGTTGCGATCGAGGTCCAGTCCGACCGTGACCCGCGATCCCGGTTCCGCGGTGCCGCGGATCACCGGCGTCGTGTCCTGCGTCAGCAGCGGGCTGGTGATGACCGGCGCCGCCAGCGCGACCGAGTCCAGCGTCACGCTGCCGGAGGTGATCGGACTGGGGTTGCCGGCAGCGTCGGTGGCGATCAGCGCGAGCGGGACCGGAACACCCTCGACGAGCGTGATCGGCGTGCCGAGCAGCGGCGTGGCGACGGCGGTGTCGATGCGCCAGGTGCCGTCGCTGGCGACGGTCGTCTCGTAGGTGACGCGGTTCGTGTCGAACAGCGTCAGCGTGATCTTCGCCCCCGCTTCGGCGGTGCCTGAGAACACTGGCCGCGAGAGTCGCGTGATCGCGCTGCTGGTCAGCTCGGGCGCGGGCGGAGGCGTGGAATCGCCTGAACTGCCCCCGCCCCCGCCGCCGCCGCCGGCTGCGCCCAGGATCGCGACACCGCCCGCGATGCCGATCAGCGGCTTGAACGAGAACGCCGACTCCGATGCCGGTGATGCTGCAGCCGGCGCGCCCGAGGCGTACATCAGCAAACCGCCGTCGGCGAGTTGGGCGACCGGCGGGGTGGCCGGCGTCACCGTCTCGCCGGCGACCCCGCCGATGTTCTCCATCGACAGCGCGCACGGATCGGCGGGCGTGCAGCGCGTGAAGAAGCCCTCCAGCGACAGGTTGCGGTCCTGCGGCAGGTCGACCTTGAGGTCGTCGCCGACGCGCTGGACCAGCGCCGCGTGCGTCACCCTGCCGCCGAGATCGTTGATCACGCGGTAGGTGACTCCCGGCTGGGCCTGCACCAGCGTGACGCCGATGACCAACGGCGTTCGCAGCAGGACCGCGCCGTCGGCGCCGAGGGTTTCGAGGAGGAGGGGCGTCATCGTCGGCTCAGATCACCGTGATCGAGTAGTTCAGCGGAAGCGTCGACACGTTGCCGGCCAGGTCGACGATGTCCGCCGTGTACACGTAGGTGCCGGCACCGGGCAGCGCGTCGGGGTATGCGTAGACCGTCGCGCCGGAGTTCGTCGCCTCGCCAACGGCGAGGCCGTCACGGTAGACGCGCAAGGTCTCGCCGGCGGCGAGCACGTCGTTGAGCGTCAGCTGGAGGATCGGCGTGACATCGTCGGTCGTGCCGCCGGGCGGTACCCCGACCGCCGGACCGGGATCGTCGTCGAGAACCTCCGCCGACTGCAGGACCGCGGTAGGGTCGACCCTGTCGATCGCGACGTCGCGGCTGCCCGTCGCCCCGGTATTGCCGGCGGCATCCTCGGCACTCGCGCTGATCGTCGTGGACCCGTCGGCGGGCAACTGGGCATCCGTGAAATTCGTGCTCCAGTTGCCGGCGCCGTCGGCCGTGACGACCTTGTCGGTCGAGCCCCAGGTCACCGTGACCGTCGAGTTGGCTTCCGCGGTGCCGACCACGGCCACGCCGGCGTCAGCCTCGTCCTCGTTGACGCGGTCGTCGCCGGCGACCAGCGAGATCGTCGGCGTGCCCGGCGGCGTCGTGTCGACGAGCAGTTCGTTCGAGCTGGCGTCGGAGGTGGCGTTGCCCGCGGCGTCGGTGACGGTGGCGACCACGCTGTAGCTGCCCTGGGGCAAAGCGGCCGGGACGGTCAGCGTCCAGTTGTTGCCCGCGCGCACCAGGTCGGCGCCGACCGGGTAGGTGACGCCGTTGACGGTGACGGTCAGCGCCTCGCCCGCGCCCACGACGGCCGTGCCGGTGATGGCCGGCGTCGTGTCGTTGGTCACCTGCGCGTTGACCGTCGGCGCCGCCGGCAGCGTGCGGTCGATCGTGAGGGCGAGCGCGCCCGACGGATCCGACACGTTGCCGGCGGCATCGCTGACGGTGGCGGTCAGCGACTTCGGACCGTCGGCGCCGAGCGGCGTCGTCGTGATGTCGACGAAGCCGGCCGAGACGTTCGAGGCGTTGAGCACGGCCGTGCCGACCAGCGTCGCGCCCGACGAGAGCCTGACCGTGTCGCCGGCGACCGGCGCGGCCGGTCCGGCGCCGGCCAGCGTGACGCGGATCGTCGGCGTGTCGTCGTTGGTGATCGTGTCGCCGGGGTCGCCCGAGTTGCTGCCCGCGGTCAGCGACAGCGTCGGCGTGCCCGGCAGCGTCGTGTCGACGAGCAGTTCGTTCGAACTGGCGTCGGAGGTGGCGTTGCCCGCGGCGTCGCTGACGGTGGCGACCACGCTGTAGCTGCCCTGGGGCAGCGCGTTCGGCGCCGGGACGTTCAGCGTCCAGTTGTTGCCCGCGCGGACCAGGTCCGCGCCGACCGAGTAGGTGATCCCGTTGACGGTGACGGTCAGCGCCTCGCCCGCGCCCACGACGGCCGTTCCGGTGATGGCCGGTGTCGTGTCGTTGGTCACCTGCGCGTTGACCGTCGGCGTCGCCGGCGGCGTGCGGTCGATCGTGAGGGCGAGCGCGCCCGACGGATCCGACACGTTGCCGGCGGCATCGGTGACGGTCGCGGTCAATGTCTTCGAGCCGTCGGCGCCGAGCGTCGCCGTCGTGATGTCGACGAAGCCGGCCGAGACGTTCGACGCGTTCAGCACGGCCGTGCCGACCAGTGTCGCGCCCGACGAGAGCCTGACCGTGTCGCCGGCGACCGGCGCGGCCGGACCGGCGCCGGCCAGCGTGACGCGGATCGTCGGCGTGTCGTCGCTGGTGATCGTGTCGCCGAGGTCGCCCGAGTTGCTGCCCGCGGTCAGCGTCAGCGTCGGCGCCGTCGGGACGACCCGGTCGATGCTCACCGTGACCGACGCGGGCGTGCTCTCGGTGCCGCGTTCGATGCCGATGTAGGTGGCCGACACCGTCTCGGCGCCGTCGGGGGGGATCTGGCCCGGTGCGAACGTGATCGACCACGTGGTGCCGGTCACCGACGCCGGTAGCGTCAGGCCGCCCCAGGTGACGGAGACCGGCTGGCCGGCCTCGGCACCGGGGAGGGTTCCGGTGATCGTGACCGCCGACTGCGCCTCGATGCTGTCGATGTCGTTGTCGCCGGTCACGGAATTGATCGTCGGCGGCGGCGGCCGGTTCGTGTCGATGTCGAGCACGCCGAGCAGCGAGCCCGGACTCGGGTTGCCGGCAGCGTCGACGGCGGTCACCCTGACGTCGGTCAGGCTCACGCCGGCCAGCGCGCCGCCCGGAATCGTTCCTTCGGTCGGCGGCGTCGCCAGGTCGACCTGCCAGGATCCCGGTGCCGTCGCGTTAGCCCGGGTCACGTAGGTCGCGTCGAAGGTGCCGTTGCGGTCGAAGTCGAGCTCGACCCTGACGGTCACGCCCGGCTCGGCCGTGCCGCGAATCACCGGCGTCGTCACGTTGAACAGCAGCGGGCCGCTGAATTCGGGGACCGGCGGCGGCGTCGCGTCCAGCGTGACCGTGGCCCGCGTCTCCGCGCCGATGTTGCCCGCCGGATCGGTGGCGCGAGCCAGGATCGCGGTCGGTACGCCTTCGGCGAGCGCCGGCAGCGACCCGGTTGCGGGAACCGCCGAGGCCGTGTCGATGACCCAGCTGCCGTCCGTGGCGACCCGAGTCGTGTAGGTGACGTCGCTGGTGTTGTTGCTGCCGACGTCCAGCGTCATCGTCAGCGTGGAGCCCGGCTCGGCCGTGCCGGTGAACACCGGCCTCGCATTGCTGGTGTACTCGCCGCTGGTGATGGTCGGCGCGCCGGGTGGGGTCGTGTCCGACGAACTGCTCTTGCTTCCGCCGCCACCGCCGCCGGCGGCCCCCAGGATCGCGACCCCGCCGGCGATGCCCAGCAGCGGCTTGAACGAGAACTCCGACTCGCGCGGCGGCGCTGCCGCCGAGGCGGTCATGCCGGACGCGTACATCAGGAACCCGCCCTCGGGCAGCGCGGCCACCGGCTGCGTGGCCGGCGTCACCGTCTCGTCCGGCGTGCCGCCGATGTTGTCCATCGACATCGAGCACGGGGCCTGCGGCGTGCACCGCGTGAAGAAGCCCTGCAGCGACAGGCTCTGGTCTCCGGGAAGGCCCTCGATGACCAGGTCGCCGTCCACGCGCTTGACCAGCGCCGCCTGCGACACGCGCCCGCCGGCGTCGTTGAGGAGCCGGTAACGCAGCCCCGGCTGCGCCGGCACCGCGGTCGCGCCGTCGGCCAGCTGAACGCGCTGCACGGCGCCGTTGGCGGCAACGGCCTCGAGAATGATCGCCATGTTTCCCTACCTCGCCTGGTCCGGATGTTCGTTCGACCGTCGATTCGGCGCGCGGTCGTCGTTGCCTGCACGCTGTCGTGCCGGCCCGGAGAGCACCGTCAGTAGGCGTTCGGGTCCCGGAAGACCTCCATCACCGTCCTGTAGATGATCCACAGATCCAGGCGAAGCGACCAGTTGCGCAGGTAATCCAGATCGTACCGGATGCGCATCTCCATTTTCTCGATGGTCTCGGTCTCGCCGCGAGCGCCGCTGATCTGCGCGAGCCCGGTGATGCCCGGCTTGACCTTGTGCCGGATCATGTAGCCCTTGATCAGCTTCCGGTACATCTCGTTGTGCGCTATTGCGTGCGGCCGCGGTCCGACCACGCTCATCTTGCCCTGCATCACGTTGAAGAACTGCGGCAACTCGTCGAGCGAGGTACGGCGCAGGAAGCGTCCGAACGGCGTGATGCGGTCGTCGTCCCGGGTGGCCTGCCTGACGTTCGCGCCGTCTTCCTGGACCTTCATGGTCCGGAACTTCCAGACCGTGATCTCCTGGCCGTCCAGCCCGTAGCGCCGCTGCTTGAACAGGACCGGCCCGGGCATCGTGAGCTTGATGCCCAGCGCCACCAGCAGCATGATCGGCGCGGTCAGGACCAGCGCCGCAGCCGAGATGCACAGGTCCGAAAGGCGCTTGATGACGCCCGTGGTGCCGTGGAACGGCGACTCGCAGACCGCCACCACCGGCATCCCGACCATCGTGTCGACCCGCGCCTGGATGATGTCCAGCATGAAGATGTCGGGAACGAAGTAGATCGAGGCGGTGGTGTCGCGCAGCGACTCGAGCAGCTGCAGGATGCGCGGCTGCGAGGCCATCGGCAGCGCGATGAAGATCTGGTCGGTCTTGTTGGCGCGCACGTAGGCCGCGACCGTGTCGATCCGGCCGCAGACCGGCGCCTCGGTCACGGTGCCCAGCCGGCTGGCGTCGCGATCGTCGAAGAACGCCGAGACGCGCGTCTGCGCGAAGGGGTCGCTTGCCAGCTGGCGCGCCATCGTTCGCCCGAGCGTGTTTGCGCCGATGACGATCGCGACGTGCTCGCCGCGCATCGCGATCAGCCGCGGCACGACCAGCGGCGACAGCCAGTGCGTGATCGTCTGCGCCGCCGGCGTCGCGATGAGCCAGGTGGCGACAACGTTGGGGTCGAAGACCCGGATCATGTCGACCGCCAGGCCGAGTACCAGCAGCAGCGCGACGACCATCGCCCAGCTCGCCGCGATGTGGCGGATCATGCCGCGCGAGCGCTGCCGGAACGGCACGCTGGCCGGGTAGATCAGCGCGAAGACCAGTGCGGCGAGGATGCCTTCGGCGGGCCGGACCTCGTGGCCCCAGGCCAGCGTCGATCCGAACAGGCAGGCCACCGCGAGCATCGGATCGACGACCGCCTTCGCGAAGTCGATGATGCTCCGGTTCCCGGTCCGGACGATCGGAGGGGCAGCGATCAGCTGCCCGGTGTTGGGGTCGACCATGTCTCTAGTTCGAACGGCTCGGTCGCGCGATCACGGATGGAAAAAATCACCCAAAGCTGATAATTTAGCCTGCGTCGGGGCGGATTTCAGCAAGCGAAATACACCCTGCGCTATGAAATCAAGGCCTGCAAAAAGAATCATGACGGGTCGAGTGCGGTACCGGAAGGCACAATTTCTCAAAAGGACGGAAATGCGGATAGCCGGCAAAACCCTGTTACGCGGCCTGCTGATCGCGACGCTGCCGCTCGCGCCCGCAATCGCCCACGCCCAGTCACTCAGCTGGTTCGCCCGGCCCTCGATCAGTTCGTACGGCGTCGCGCCCCTCGAGATCTACAGCCAGGACCGCGACGTCCTTCAGCTGTATACCGGGGTCGAACTGGAGCACCACAGCAACATCTTCGCCCTCCCGGACGGCACCAACCCGAGCGCCATCTATGGTAAGTCCAGCCGTTCGGACACCATTCTCAGGGCGCTGGCCGGCGTGACGTTCGACCGGCAGGTGAGCCTGCAGCGATTCCGGCTCGACGCGTCGGTGATCCCGGTCAAGATGCTGGAGTACTCGCGCTTCGACCACGTCGGGTATTCCGCCGGCGGCCACTGGGACTGGGCCGCTGGCCGGCCGTACTTCGGCACCCTCGGTTTCCGGTTCACGAGCGCGGCGACGCCGTTCGGCAACTACTACATCAATCGCGAGAACATCGAGCGGCGCGCCAAGTTCTACGGGAGCGCCGGAATCCGGCTGACGCCGGACCTCGCCGCCTTCGTGGGGCTCGACAACGAGACGCTGGACAACTCGTTCAGCGGCGTGCGGGCGGCCGACTACGACTTTCTCAGCACCGAGGCCGGCCTTCGCTTCGCGCGCGGCGATGCGCGCACCATCGACCTGGTGTGGCGCCATACCAACGGTGACTACCCGAATCGACAGGTCGTCGACGCGCTGGGCAACCTGTTGCCGGGCGCGGTGGACAACGAGTTCCGGCAGGATGCGATCCTGGCGCGGCTGCAGGTGCGACCGTCGAACGACAGCCGGATCGGCGGGCAGGTCGGCTACACGCGGCGCAGTTTCGACAACGTGTCGGAGCGCGACTTCGGGGGCATCACCGCGGGGCTGAACGTCGAATGGCGGCCGACCGGGCTGTTCACGATGCGGGCCGAGTTGTTCCGCGACATCCAGTCCGAGGAACTGCTGACGGCCAGCTATGTCGACCTGACGACGCTGCGGCTGCTGCCGCGGTACCAGCTCACCGGCAAGATCGCGCTCAACGGGCTGGTGTCGGTGTCGCGCGCGTCGTACGAGGGCGACCCCGGCCTCGCTGCGTCGGCGGCGCAGGCTCGCAAGGACGATATCAACGTGCTCGGGATCGGGCTCGGCTACGAGTACGCGCGCAACATCACGGTCAACCTGGATGCGCGCCGCACGCAGCGCAAGTCCAACGTCGGCAGCGTCGAGTACACCGACAACGTGCTGACGGCCAACGTGCTGGCTCGCTTCTGAGGGCCTGCTTCTCGGGGCCTGCTTCTCAGGGCTTGATCCGGGCGCGCGCCGCGCGCCCGGAGCTTGCGCGGAACGCTGCCGCGTCCCGTGCCGCCGGTCCGGACAATCGGTCCGAGCAATCGGTCACGCGCAGGGCCCGCCGGCCGGGCTATGATGCATCGCTATTGCAACTCCGTTCCATCGCCCGCGCCATGAAAATCGCATCACTGCTTCGCGCCGCGTTGCTGTCGTTCGCACTGCTGTTCGCCGCCTCGGCCAGCGCTCAGGGCGACGCCCGCGTCGACTACCGGCTCGGCCCCGGCGACGTGATCCGCATCCAGGTCTTCCAGCAGCCGGACCTGACGGTCGAAGCGCGGGTCTCCGAGAACGGCGTGATCTCGTTTCCGCTGATCGGGGTGATCCGCATCGGCGGCATGTCGCCGACCGACGTCGAACGGCTGATCGCCAAGCGCCTGAAGGACGGCAACTTCCTGCAGAACCCGCAGGTGACGCTGAACGTCACCCAGTTTCGCAGCCAGCAGATCTCGGTGCTGGGCAACGTCGGCAAGCCGGGTCGCTACGCGCTCGAGACGACCGGCATGCGGCTCTCGGAGGTGCTGTCGATGGCGGGCGGCGTATCGCCGACCGGCGCTGACGAAGTGATCCTGATGACGATGCGCGATGGCCGGATGCAGCGCATGGAAATCGACCTGGTCGAGATGTTCACCGTCGGCGACCTGTCGCGCGATGTCCCGCTGGTGGCGGGCGACGTCATCTACGTGAACCGGGCCGCCCAGTACTACGTGTACGGGCAGGTGCAGCGGCCGGGCATGTACCCGCTCGATCGCGGCATGACGGTCGCGCAGGCGATCGCCAAGGGCGGCGGCCTGACCTTGCGCGGCACCGACAAGGGCGTGCGCGTGCATCGCCGCTACGGCAATCGTACGGTCCAGGTGCTCGAACCGAAGCTGGACGACCCGATCAAGCCGGACGACCTGATCTTCGTGCGCGAAAGCGTGTTCTGATCGCGGCCGGGCGCAATGCGGGACCGCGCGGCCGGTAACGGCGCCGACGGCGCCGAGGGCGATCGCCACCGGCGGTCGGCACGGGTCGACGAACCGCGCCTCCGGGCTTGCCCGGAGAACCGATAATTCGAGTGCAGCGCAGCGAAGACGCCGCGCGCAGCACCGCCTGTGAGGGCACGGAGCAGCACCTTGGACATGTCGCCGAACCCGTCACAGCCGCCGATTGCGACCCGGCGGCCGTTTGCGTGCCGATCCTGCGGCGCCGCCCTGGCGCACACCTTCGTCGACCTGGGGATGTCTCCCCTATGCCAGACGCACGTCACGGCCGCAGACCTCCACGAGATGGAGCCGTTCTATCCGTTGCACGCCTTCGTCTGCGACGCCTGCTTCCTGGTCCAGCTGCAGGAGTTCGTGTCTCCGCAGAGCATCTTCACCGAGTACGCGTACTTCTCGTCGTACTCGAGCAGCTGGGTGGAGCACGCGCGCCGCTACGCCGAGATGGCGATCGGGCGTTTCGGGCTGGGCAAGGCGAGCAAGGTCATGGAGGTCGCCAGCAACGACGGCTACCTGCTGCAGCACTTCGCGGCGCACGGCGTGCCGGTGCTGGGCATCGAGCCGGCGGCGAACGTCGCCGCCGCCGCGATCGCGAAGGGCATCCCGACCGAGGTCCGCTTCCTGGGCAGTGCCAGCGCGGAGCTGATCGCCGCGGCGCACGGCCAGGCCGACCTGCTGCTCGGCAACAACGTGCTCGCACACGTGCCCGACCTGAACGACTTCGTCGCGGGGATGAGGCGGCTGCTCGCGCCGCAGGGCGTGATCACGATGGAGTTCCCGCACCTGCAGCGCCTGATGGCGGGCAACCAGTTCGACACGATCTATCACGAGCACTTCAGCTACTTCTCGTTCGTCTCGGTCGAGAAAGTCTTCGCCCGCCACGGGCTGACGCTGTTCGACGTCGAGGAGCTGCCGACTCACGGCGGCTCGCTGCGGATCTACGCCCGCCACGCGGACCATGCGGCGCTGGCGGTCGGCGAGCGGGTCCACGTGCTGCGCCGGGCCGAGATCGACGACGGCTTCCTGTCGCTGGACCGATACCGCGGCTTCGAGGAGCAGGTGAAGTCGACCAAGCGCAAGCTGCTGTCCTTCCTGATCGACGCGAAGGAGCGCGGCAAGACCATCGTCGGGTACGGCGCGCCGGGCAAGGGGAACACGCTGCTGAACTATTGCGGCATCCGCACCGATTTCCTCGACTTCACGGTCGACGCGAACCCGTACAAGCAGGGCAAGTTCACGCCCGGCACCAGGATCCCGATCCTCGCGCCCGAGGCGATTCGCGAGGCGCGCCCGGACTACGTGCTGATCCTGCCGTGGAACCTCAGGGACGAAATTTCGCTCGTGACGTCGTACATCGGCGAATGGGGCGGCGAATTCGTCGTTCCGATCCCCGAAGTCGCCGTGTTCAGGGCGCCGGAAACCGCGGCGCGCTGACCGATGTCGGGGAACCAGCGTAACGCGATGGTGCTGCAGGCACTGCAGCGAGAAGCCGAGTCGCGCGCTGCAGCCGGGTCCGCGCTCGGGCTGATGGCGTCGATGTATCCGATCTGCCGGAGCATCACCGGCGACGGTGTTCGCCGGACGCTCGACCTGATCGGCGAACGGATCCCGCTCGAGCGCACCGAGGTCCCGTCGGGCACGCCGGCCTTCGACTGGGAGATTCCTCGCGAGTGGAACATCCGGGATGCCTGGATCGCGGATGCGTCGGGAAGACGGGTCGTCGACTTTCGCGCGCACAACCTTCACGTCGTCAACTATTCGGTGCCGGTCGACCGGACGATGACGCTGCAGGAACTCGAGCCCCATCTGCACTCGATTCCCGAGCGCCCGGACTGGATTCCATACCGGACCACCTACTATCGCGAGAACTGGGGCTTTTGCCTCAGGCATCGCGATCGCGAGGTGCTCGGACCTGGGCCGTATCGCGTCGTCATCGACTCCACTCTTGCGCCGGGGCACCTGACCTACGCGGAGTCGGTCGTCGAGGGGTCGGCCGACGGCGAAGCGATCGTCTACACGCACACCTGCCACCCGTCGCTGGCCAACGACAACCTGTCCGGCATCGCAGTCGCCGTCGCGCTGGCGAGCGCCTTGCGCGCCGAACGGCCGCGCCTGACCTGGCGCTTCATTTTCGGACCCGGCACGATCGGGTCGCTGGCGTGGCTCTCGCGCAACGAGCGCCGCCTGCCTCGATTGCGAAGCGGCCTCGTCATCGGCTTGCTCGGCGACTCGGGGCCGCTCACGTACAAGCGGAGCCGGCGCGGAACGGCCGTGACGGACCGCGCGGCGGCCTGCGTGCTCACCAGCGCCGCGCACCGCGGAACGCTGACCGACTTCGAGCCGTACGGCTACGACGAGCGCCAGTTCTGCTCGCCCGGGTTCGATCTCCCCGTTGGACGCCTCACCCGCTCGTCCAATGCGAACTACCCCGAGTACCACAGCTCGGCCGACGATCTGTCGCTGATCGTTCCCGAGCAGCTGGCCGGGTCGATCCGCGCGGCGGCCGAGATGATCGCGGTGCTCGACGCGAACCGGCGGGTTCTGAACCTGAGCCCGAAGGGGGAGCCGCGCCTCGGCAAGCGGGGCCTGTACGGCAGCGTCGGCGGCGCGGGACCGGGCGAGTTCGAGCACGCGCTGCTGTGGGTGCTCAGTCTCGCCGACGGAACGAACGACCTGCTCGCGATGGCCGAGCGATCCGGCGTTCCGTTCGCCCTGCTGGACCGCGCCGCGTCCGCCTTGCAGGAGGCGGGCCTGGCGAGGACACTCGAGGAAGCCGCGGCGCCGAGCCGCGCCAGCGCGTGAGCGGATGAAAGTCGTCCTGTTTTGCGGTGGACTGGGCACGCGGCTGCGCGAGCACTCGGAGGAGATCCCGAAGCCGCTGGTGAACATCGGGCACCGGCCGATCATGTGGCACCTGATGCGCTACTACGCGCATTTCGGGCACAAGGACTTCATCCTGTGCCTGGGCTACCGCGGTGACATGATTCGCGACTACTTCGTCGACTACCACGAGTACCTGACGAACGATTTCGTGCTCTCGGACGCCGGCAGGAAGATCGAGCTGCTCACGAGCGACATGGAGGACTGGCGCATCACCTTCGTCGATACCGGCCTGCACACCAACATCGCCCAGCGGCTGATGCGCGTTCGACACCACCTGGATGGCGAAGAGATGTTCCTCGCCAACTACGCCGACGCACTGACCGACATGCCGCTGGACGGACAGATCGCCGACTTCACCGCGAGCGATGCGATCGTCAGCTTCGTCGCCGTACCGCCCGCGCTGAGCTTCCACGGCGTGATGTCGAGCGAGAACGGTGTCGTCACCCGGTTCGGCACCATGCGCGACGCCGGCTTCTGGATCAACGGCGGCTACTTCTGCATGCGGCCCGGGATCTTCGACAACATCGAGAACGGCGACGAGCTCGTCGACAAGCCCTTCGAGCGGCTGATCGCTCAACGCAAGCTGCGCGTCTACCGGTATGGCGGATTCTGGCAGCAGATGGACACCTTCAAGGACAAGATCACCTACGACCGCATGGAAGGCCGCGGCGACTGTCCCTGGAAGCTCTGGCGACGCTGAGTTCGTTCGAACATGCTGACTTTCGACGTCGATCCCGGCGAACGCCCTCTGCGGCTGCTGTGCATCGGGGCGCACAGCGACGACCTCGAGATCGGATGCGGGGGGACGCTGGTCGACTGGCTCGCGCGATACCCCGACGTCGAAGTGACGTGGGTCGTGTTGAGCGCGCCGCCGGAGCGCGCCGCCGAGGCTCGACGCAGCGCGGCGTCGATCCTGCGTCGCGCGTCCCGCAAGTCGATCGTGATGCACGCGATGCGTGACGGGCACTTTCCCGCGCACTTCGCCGAACTGAAGGCAGTATTCGCCGGTCTCGGCTCGACCCTGGCGCCGGACGTCGTGTTCGCGCACACCCTCGACGACCGTCACCAGGACCACCGTCTCGTCGCCGAACTGACGTGGCAGACGTTCCGTGACCACCTGATCCTCGAGTACGAGATCCCGAAGTACGAGGGCGACCTCGGGAGACCGAACTTCTACGTTCCGCTTTCGGCGGCGACAGGCCGGCGCAAGCTCGACCACCTGATGCGGCACTTCCCGTCGCAACATGCGAAGGGCTGGTACCGTTCGGGGACATTCTCGGCGATGTTGCAGCTGCGCGGGCTGGAGTGCCGTGCCCCGGATGGATTCGCCGAGGCGTTCCTGGCGCGCAAGCTCGTGTGCGGGGCGCGGGGCGCGAGGCCGAGATCACCAACAACGAAACAAGACAGAGAGTGACCCATGCAGGTGATGATTCTCGCGGGAGGCTTCGGGACGCGCATCAGCGAAGAGAGCGCGATTCGCCCGAAGCCGATGGTCGAGATCGGCGGGCGGCCGATCCTGTGGCACATCATGAAGATCTACCTGGCGCACGGCTTGAGCGACTTCGTGATCTGCTGCGGCTACAAGGGCCACATGATCAAGGAGTACTTCCGGGACTACGCGCTGGGGTCGGCCGACGTCACGTTCGACATGCGCGAGCACACGACGACGCTGCACAAGACCGCGACCGAGCCGTGGAAGGTGACGCTGGTCGACACCGGGCTCGAGACGATGACGGGCGGGAGGATGAAGCGCGCGGCGCGCTACCTCGATGACGGGCCGTTCTGCTGCACCTACGGCGATGGCGTCAGCGACACCGACATCACGCGGGCCATCCAGTTTCACAAGGATCAGAAAACGCTCGCCACGGTGACGGCCGTGCAGCCGCCCGGCCGCTTCGGGGCGTTCACGCTGCGCGCCGACCAGGCGAAGGTGCCGACCTTCAAGGAAAAACCCGAGGGCGACGGCGCCTGGGTCAACGGCGGCTTCTTCGTGCTCGAGAAGAAGGTGCTGGAGCTGATCGACGGCGACGACACCGTCTGGGAGCGCGGTCCGATGGAGCAGCTGGCGTCCTCAGGGCAACTCGCCGCCTATCGCCACCTCGGCTTCTGGCAGCCGATGGACACGCTGCGCGACAAGCAGCTGCTCGAAGGGCTCTGGGACAGCGGCAAGGCGCCTTGGAAGAAATGGTGATCGCCACGGTCAGGAGGAAGGGCCGATGATCTTCACCCACACCGCGCTGAGCGGCGCGACGATCATCGACGTCGAGCGGCGCGAGGACGAGCGCGGCTTCTTTGCGCGGACGTATTGCGAGCGCGAGTTCGCCGAGCACGGCTTGCCGACGCGGATGGTGCAGTCGAACACGTCGCTCACGCGCCACGTGGGCACGCTGCGCGGCATGCACTACCAGGCGCCGCCGCACGGCGAGGACAAGCTGGTGCGGTGCGCGCGCGGCGCGATCTGGGACGCGATCGTCGACATCCGGCCCGGGTCGCCCACCTATTGCAGGTGGATCGGCGTCGAGCTCAGCGAGGCGAACGGCCGCATGCTGCTGGTCCCGAAGGGTTTCGCGCACGGCTTCGTCACGTTGACCGACGATGCCGTCGTG
>Ga0209477_1000702_pt1 | contig 20949 bp, 13 predicted proteins | sample KloWWTupernatant_FD_187180 | JGI IMG/M metagenome (GOLD analysis project Ga0209477, IMG submission 187180) | Active sludge microbial communities from Klosterneuburg, Austria, studying microevolution and ecology of nitrifiers - Klosterneuburg... | ecosystem: Engineered > WWTP > Aerobic digester >... | reverse complement strand
GCGCAGCCGTGCGACCGGAACCTCGGCCGCGACACGGAAGCCGTATCGCCCGTGCCGAGCTCGCCGTTGCCGTTGAACCCCCAGACATAGAGGCTGCCCCCGGCGACGGCGACCGTGTGGCTGGTGCCGGCGGCAATCGACGTGACGTTGCGGAGCGGAGCGAGGTTGCCCTCGATGAGCAACGGCGTCGGCAGGTAGGACACGTCGCCGGAATTGATGCCGAAGACCCACGCGGTGCCGTCGTTGCGAACGACGTAGGTCGCGGCGCCGGTCCCGGCGGCCATCGGCAGCGCGGCCGTCGCCGCCGTCGCCAGGCATGCCGACGCCGCGCATGCCAGGATTCGCGCCATTCGCCTTGCGGATGATCCCATCTTCACGCCTCCCTCGAGCGCCCCGGGAGCAACCATCGCCCCCCGGCCGGCGCCGTTACGCCGCCTTGTGCGGCTTGATCAGGAACGCCGCCAGCGCGGGCAGCAGGAAGATCGCCCCCAGCATGTTCAGGAAGAACATGAAGGCGAGCAGGATCCCCATGTCGGCCTGGAACTTGAGCGCCGACATCGCCCAGGTGCCCACGCCGATGGTCATCGTCACCGCCGTGAAGACCATGGCCGTGCCCCGCTCCTTGAGCGCCTCGAAGAAGGCGGTGGCGAGCGCCTTGCCCTCCTCCAGGTGCACCTCGATCCGGTCGTAGAGGTAGATGCCGTAGTCGACGCCGACGCCCACGCCGAGCGCGATCACCGGGAGCGTGGAGACCTTGAGGCCGATGCCCAGCAGCGGCATGAGCGCCTCGCACAGCACCGAGACGATCGCGAGCGGGATGAGGATGCAGAGCGTGGCACGCAGGCTCTGGAAGGTGATCATGCACATCACCAGCAGCGCGCCGAAGATGGCGAAGTTCATCTCCCAGCGCGCGGAATCCACGGCCTCGTTGGTCGCGGCCATGACGCCCACGTTGCCGGTGGCGAGCTTGAACTGGAGGTTGGCGTTGTCGTGCTTCGCGGCGAAGTCCTTCACGTTGGCCACGAGGGAGGCGATGGTCTCGCCCTGCTGGTCGGTGGTGAAGACGAGCACCTGCATCGCGCTGCAGTCGGGGTTGAGCAGCCCCGTGGCCGTGTCGATGGGGGTGACCGACTGCGCCATCACCTGCGGGTCGCGCGGCAGCTGGCGCCACTTGAGGTTGCCCTCGTTGAAGCCCGCGTTCACGCCGCGCGCGAGGCCCGGCAGCGAGATGACCGACTGCGTCCCGGGCGCGTTCTGCATGAACCAGTCGAACTTCTCGATGAGGGTCATGATCTCGTAGTTGGTGCACGCGCCCTGCACGCCCTTCGTCTGCGCGACCACCCCGAGGGTGTTGGTGCCCATCGCGAACTTCTCGACGATCTTCGCGTTGTCGAGGTTGTAGCGCGAGTCGGGGCGCAGCTCGGGCACGCCGATGCCGTAGTCGCCCACCTTGAGGTCGTGCGCGCCGACGATCCCCACGGCGAGGACGACCGCGGCGGCGGCGACGATGGCGGTGGCCCTGCCGCGCTCCACGCTGCCGGAGGCCGCGTGCCAGACGCGCTCCACGCGGCTCTCCAGGTAGGCGTCCTTGCTGGCCGCGTGCTTCGCGATGTGCAGGTGCGAGAGCAGGATCGGCAGCAGCATCTTGTTCGTGACGATCATCCACGCGACCCCGAGCGAGGCCGTGATGCCCAGCTCGCGCACGATGTCGATCGGGATCAGCATGATCACCGCGAACCCGAGCACGTTGGTCAGCAGCGCGAAGGTGCCCGGGATGAAGAGTCGCGCGAACGCGCGCTTGGCGGCGGTGAGGCTGTCGGTGCCGGCGACGACCTCGTGCTCCCAGGTCTTGGCCATCTGCACGGCGTGCGAGACGCCGATGGAGAAGATGAGGAACGGCACGAGGATGGAGAGCGGGTCGATGCCGTAGCCGAGGATGGGGAGCGTCCCCAGGAGCCACAGCACCGGCATCATCGCCACCACGAGCGCGACCCCGGTGAGCTTCAGGTCCTTCACGAACCACAGCATGAGGCCGGCGGTGATCACGAAGGCCACGCCGAAGAAGGCGAGCACGCCGCGCGCGCCGTCGCGGATGTCGCCCACGGCCTTGGCGAAGCCGATCACGTGCACGCTGTGCTTCGGGCCCTCGTACTTGGCGCGCAGCTCGTCCAGCTTCGCCGAGACCTCGAAGTAGTTGAGGCGCCGGTTCGTCTGCGGGTCGATCTCCAGGAGGCCCGCCGTCACCAGCGCGCCGGTGAAGTCGGTGGCGACCGTGCGGCCGATCTCGCTCGACTTCTGCACGTTGGCGCGGACCTGCTGCAGGTCCTGGTCGGTGCCCTGGAAGGTCGCGGGGATCACGTTGCCGCCCGAGAAGCCCTCCTCGATCACCTCGATGAAGCGCGTGTTGGGCGTGAAGAGCGACTTCACGCTCGGCCGGTCGACGCCGTTCAGCAGGAAGACGTCGTCGGTGAGCGCCTTCAGCTTCGCCATGTACTCCTTGTTGAAGATGTCGCCGTCCTTCTGGACGATCGCGACCGCGATGCGGTTGGCGCCGCCGAACACCTTCTCGTAGTCGCGGTACACCTTCATGTACGGGTGCTCGAGCGGCACCATCTTGTTGAAGCCCGCGTCCACCGTGAGGCGCGAGGCCGAGGCCGCGAAGAGGGCCGTCAGGATCGCGAAGACGACGAGCAGCGCCTTGCGGTTGCCGAAGACGAGGTTGGATACCGCCTGGATGAGCCTGTCGAGCATCGTCTTCGCGCTCCTAGCGCTTGGCGAGCGGGAGCTGCGCCTCGCGCGCCCCCGTCTCGCCGATGAGGATCACCGCGCCGGGCGGGCCCAGGATCGCCCGCGCGAAGGCCTTGGTGCTGCCCGTGGCGAGCGGAACGAAGGACTCGCCGTTGTCGCGCGAGACGAGCACCGTGCCGCCGTTTCCGGCGAGGACCAGCGCCCCGTCGGGCAGCTTGGCGCCCCCCATCAGCGTGGCGGTCGAGGCGTTGTCGACGGCCTTCCAGTTGGCCCCGCCGTCCGTCGAACGGAAGATGCGCCCGCGCAGGCCGAAGGCGACGACCGCGCCGTTGTCGGCGACGACGCCGCCGAAGAGCGAGCCCTTGTAGGGCGAGGGCACCGCCGACCAGGTCTTGCCCGCGTCCTTCGAACTGAGGATCGTGCCGGCCTCGCCGAGGATGAGCAGCCGCCCCTCGGGAAGCCGGATGAGGGCGTTGAGGTGCTTGTCGTCGGCGATGACCTTGCGGTCGTTCCAGGTCTTGCCGCCGTCGGCCGTCTCGTAGAAGGCGCCGTAGGCGCCGATGGCGTAGCCGGTGTTCTCGTCCACGAAGAGCACGTCCAGGAGCGGGCGCTGCTCGGCGGCGGCCTCGAACTGCCTCACCCAGTTTTCCCCGCCGTCCGTGGTGGCGAGGATCACGGAATCGTGGCCCACCGCCCAGCCGCGCTTCGCGTCGAGGAACTCGACGGCCGTGAGCAGCGGCGCTGCCGGCGACCTGGCGCGCCGCCACGACTTGCCGTTGTCGTCCGAGAGCACGATGTAGCCGCGGTCGCCCACCGCCACGACGCGGCTGCCGCGGTGGGTGGCGTCCACCAGGAGCAGCCGCTCCATCGTCACCTTCGGCAGCGGCCCGGACTCGACCAGTATCTCGGCGCGCGCGGCTGCCGCGCCGAGCGCAAGGGCTGCCGCGGCGGCGAGCCCGGCAACGGCGGTGGTCCTCATGGCGGGTCTCCAATGAAAAGGGGGCAGTCCCCCGCGCGGGATCCGCGCGGCGATACTGCCCCCGGCCGGCCGTTGGCCGGGTCGGGCACTAGCGCGTCCCGAGGCTGCGCAGCGCGTTCGGGCTGTAGTCCGCCCCGGAACGCTTGACCGGCGCGTAGATCGTGGTCTCCTCGTTCCTGAGACCCATCGCGATGTAGCGGCCCGACTGCAGGTCGTGGTGCACCTCGATCGTGCCGAAGAACATCGGGACGTTGTACCAGTTCTCGTTGTGCTGCTCGGAGAAGCGCCAGAGCTCGCCGCGGCCGTCGTACTTGTCGGTGGCCACGATCGCCCAGCTGTCCTCGTCGATGTAGAAGTTGCGCTTGGCGTAGATGTGGCTCGTGCCGGGCTTGAGCGTGGCCTCGACCACCCACACGCGATGCAGCTCGTAGCGCGCGAGATCCTGGTTGAGGTGCCCCGGCTTCAGCACGTCCGCGTACTTGAGGTTCGGCGCCGTCAGGCGATACGAGTTGTACGGGATGTACATTTCCTTCTTGCCCACGAGGCGCCAGTTGTAGCGGTCGGTCGCGCCGTTGAACATGCCGAAGTCGTCATTGGTGCGCAGGCCGTCGGCCGCCGTGCCGGGGTTGTCGTAGGCGACGTTCGGGGCGAGGCGCACGCGGCGCTGGCCGGGGTTGTAGGTCCACGCCGAGCGCGGCTCCTTCGACTGGTCGACCGTCTCGTGCACGAGCAGGATCTGGCCCGCCAGGCGCGCCGGCGCGGTCGTGACCTGCAGGTAGTTGAGGATCTTGTTGTTCTCGCGCTGCGCCACGGGCTTGGAGCAGTTGCCGTACTGGAAGTCGTACTCGTACTCGAACTTCACGATGGCGTAGTCGCCGGTGCGCGTGACGGCCGCCTGCGCCCAGTGCTGGGCGAAGGTGTCGCCGCGGTAGCGAAGCATCGAGTTCCAGATGGCCTCGTAGCCGTCCTTGGGGACCGGGAACGGGATGCCGCCGGTGCAGCCCGTGACGCCGTTGCCGCCGGCGGCGAGCTTCGCCTTGGGCGCGCACTCCTTCGTCTCGTTGTAGTGGCACTGCGGGAAGGCGGCCGTGCGGCGCGTCGGGTACACGATCATCTTGTAGTTGGGGTACTTCTTGAGCATCGCCAGCTGGCCGGGCGAGAGCTTGTCCTTGTGCTGGTCGGCGTTCGCGGCCGTGATCGTGAAGAGCGGCTTGTCGTTGGGGAACGGGTCGGGGTACTGGCCGCCCGCCTTGTAGCCCGGCACGGGCTTGGTGATGCCGCCGTCCCAGGCGGGGATGGTGCCCGCGGCGTTGCCGGCCTTCTCGGCGCCCACCGGGGTGAGCGTGGTGCCGAGCTTGGCGACGTCCGCCGCGGACATCTCGGCGGCGGCGGGAACGGCGAAGGCTGCGCCGACGGCGACGAGCGCCGCGGCCTTCTTCGTGATGGCGAACATTGGGGGGTCTCCTCCGGTTGTCTGTCTTGTGCGTGGCCGTCGGGGGCGCCTGGCGGCGCCCCCGGTGCGGGAATCAGAACGAGTAGCTCACGCTGACCGAGTAGAAGTCGCGGTCCTTGAGCGGGTTGGCGCTGCCGCACCAGCTGGCGCTCTGGCCCGGGGTCACCGCGCTGCCCGTGGGCGGCACGTCGGTGCCGCAGTAGGTGCGCCCGCCCATGTAGCCGGTGTACTGGACGTCCACCAGCCACTGGCGCTGGTAGTCCCAGCTCGCGCCGACGGAGAGCGACTTCACGCCCTCGTTGAAGCTGGGGCCCACGCCCTTCACGTCGTGCGCCCACGCCATGCGCGGGGCGACGTTGCCGCCGAAGAGCGCGTTGGTGTACTCGAGGCGGCCGACCAGGCGGTAGCCCCACGACACGCTCGTGAGGAACCCGTCGGGCTGCGTGGAGAAGGCGCTCGAGAGCACCGAGCCGAAGGCGGTCACCGGCAGGTGGTTGGCCGGGCCGTTGAACTTCACGTCCGTGGGCAGGCTGTGGAAGTACGTCACCCCCGCCTCGCCGAGGAGGACCAGCTGCTCGGCGCCCATCGTGTTGGGCACGCTCTTGGTGCCGGTGAGCTGGAACTGGCTCGCCTTCAGGCGGCGGTAGCCCTGCAGGTAGGAGCCGTCGGGCACCAGCGCCGCGGACGTGGCCCCCGTGGGCGCGCCCGGGATCTGCGTGAAGCCCGTGATCGTGTTGGGCAGGCCGAGGGCGGCCAGCAGCAGCTCCGGCGTCGAGTACTGCACCGGGAGGTTGGAGCGGTAGGAGTACTCGCCCTGCAGCGCGATGCCCGCCGGGCCGGCCGTGTTGAAGCTCACGCCGAAGAGGCGGATGTCCTCCGGGAACTCGGCGAAGTAGGTCGCCGTGCCCGTGTGGCACAGCGAGCGCAGCGCGGCCTGGCCGCAGATCGGGGCGATGAGCGGCCCGCCGGTGAGGATCGAGCTGGGCGTGCCCTTGATGCCCGAGAAGAGCGGGATCCGGCTGTGGTAGTTCATGTAGTACACGCCGAACTCGGTGTTGTTCAGGTCCGAGAGATAGCGCAGCGCCAGGCCGTACTGGCCGTTGTCGCTGGGATCGCGGTCCGCGGAGCGCGGCGCCCAGACGGAGGCCGCCGGGTCGAACGGGCCGTAGAGGGCGCTTGCGGCGGTGCCCAGCGTCGGCACGACCGGCGGCACGGGGTTGGACGGAGGCTTGTTCTGGTCGTTGCGGCGCCCGAACGACAGGATCACGCGCGTGGCGTCGTCGGAGGCGAAGTCGTTGTTGGAGAAGTAGGTGCCGCGCGGGTCGATGCGGATCTTGTCGTGGTTGGTGAGGTAGAAGCCCTCGAGGCTCGCGTTCTGCGTGAGCTCCAGGTTCGCCCACACGCCGGTGGTCGGCAGGAAGGCCTCCTTGATCTCCGAGCCCGGGATGCGCAGCTTGGAGAGGTCCACGGGGTTGATCGCGTTGATGCCGTTGGGGATGAAGGTGCTCTCGCCCCAGCTGATCACCTGCCGGCCGGCCCGCAAGCTGAGGTTGCGCCCCATCGGCTCGAACTTCGCGCTCACGAAGCCGTCCAGCCCCTGGACGTTCTTGCCGACGCGGTCCTTGGCCGTCGGGCCCAGCTTGTCGTTGTCGGCGTTCTCGAAGTCGTAGAACGCGAGCCCGCGGCCGAAGAAGCCGAAATTGCCCCACTTGAGCTCGAGCTCCGTGGTCGCCTTGGCGATGCTCGCGAAGGCCTTGTTCTTGTTGTAGTTGAGGTTGCCGTCGTCCTCGTTCACCGAGCGGGCGGTGCCGCCGTTGGCGATGCCGACGAGCGAGCGGTCGCGGTCGCTCGCGCGCACCGAGATCCCGTAGGACAGGGTCGTGTCGAGGCTCCCCGTGAGCCCGTTGTCCAGCTTGAACTGGAAGGCGAGCGCGGGCCCGGCGCCGGCCAGCGCGAGCGCGAGGGCGAGGGGCTTCAGCAGGGGACGGAAGGCGGGTTTCATGGAGCGGTTCTCCTGAGCGATGTCGTTGTTTGTTCGCCCGCCTGTCGACGGGCGATCGGCGCCCGGCAATTGTCCTTCATTGCCGGGGGAAAAGACAATGCGGCGGTGCAGCGAATGGCCAGCGGGCGGCGGGGTACGGGAGGGGGCATTCGCCCCCTCCCGCGGCCCGTCACTCGCTCACCGTGCGGGTGCTGTACGCCGGGTCCGAGGTGATCGCGGACTCGGTGAACGGGAAGGCGATCCACTGCTTGGCCGAGAAGCGCTGCGTCTGGTCGGCGAAGTGCGGCGAGGCGGGGTTCGTCGAGTTCGAGTAGGTGAGGAAGCCCTGCGCGTTGGGGCCGGAGTCGGTGAACTGCACCGTCTGGATGTAGCTCGTGCCGGTGGTGATCACGTAGCCCACGTTGGGGACGAGCACGCTGCTCAGCTTGTTGTAGATGCCGAGGTAGTCGCCCTCGCCGCCGTGGACGGGGATCGGGGTGGCGCCGCGCAGCGTGAACTGCACGGTGCCCAGCGGGGCGTCGATCGCCAGCCCCGCGGCGCGGACCTTGTCCCCGGCCGCCTTGAGCGCGTTCACAAGCGCCGTGGCCACGGTCGCGTTGGCGACCGCGAAGCCGCGCGGCGTGTTGAGCGGGTCGAGGTAGTTGAAGGGCACGGCGTACACGTTCGCGATGTTGCGCGCGGTGTTGAAGAACTCGCGGAAGAGGTGGGCGCCGCGGCTCGCGAGGTCGTACTTGCGGTCCCAGGCGGAGAGCGCGCCGCACTCGGCCTGCACGGCGGAGGCCGCCGGCAGCGCGCACAGGGCCGCCACGTCCGCCATGAAGAGGTCGGCCGTGAGGCTGCGGTTGGAGAGCGCGATCTGCTGGAGGTTGGCGAGCGAGAAGCGGTTGCCGGTGAGCCCGTCCGTGCCCCCGAGCCGCGCCTGCGCCTGGAGCACGCCGATCCGGGTGCGCATGTTCTGGATGTCCGGGACGACGCCCACCGTCGCGGGGATGTCCCAGCGGTAGGAGCTCACCGCGGGGTTGGCGAGCCAGTAGCTGTCGTTCGAGTTCTGCGCGAAGTCGGTGCGCTCGATGTAGGGCATGCGCGCGCCCGGCAGGAGCCCCGCCTGCGGCGCGGCGTCGTCCACCTCCCACTCGCACGCCGAGCGCGAGCCGTCGAGGACGGCCGGCCCCTTGAGGGAGAAGACCACGGCGAAGGTCACGTCCGGCGTGCACAGCGACTGGCGCTCGCGCGAGAGGTTGGGCGCGGTGCTGATGTCGCCGTAGAAGGCGTTGCCGTCCTTGTCCGTGGCCGTCGTGTTCACCCACGGAATGCCCACGATGGACTGCAGGGCCTTCTTGATCTCGGCCGTGCTGGCGGCCTTGTTGATCGCGAGCCACTGGTCGCCGATGCGCCAGTTGTCCAGGTTGGTCTCGCGGATGGCGAAGGCGTACTGGCTCGTCCACGGGATCGGCAGCGCCGTGCTCGTCGTGAGGGGGCCGAAGTGGGAGAGGTAGAAAGTGTTCGACTTCGGCGACAGCGTCCCGTCGGCGTTCTTCACCTGGACCGTGACCGTCTTCGTGGTCATGTCGCGCACCTGGCCGTCGTAGACGTACTTCGTGGGGTTGGCCGGGTCCAGCTTCAGGCGGTAGATCGTGAAGTGCCACGCCACGTCGTTCGTGTGGCTCCAGGCGACGTCCTTGTTGAAGCCGATGTTGACGAGCGGGAAGCCCGAGAGCGAGCCGCCCATCACGTCGATCTCGTTGGGGATGGTGATGTGGAACTGGTAGAAGCGCAGCGTCCCCGACCACGGGAAGTGCGGATTGCCGAGCAGCAACCCCTTGCCGTTGTCGGTGGCGTCGCGCCCGAGCGCGAGCGCGTTGCTGCCGATGTTGTAGCGCCACTCCGGCCAGAAGTCCTGGTCGAAGCCGGGGATGCCGGCGTCCGACTTCGGGCCCAGCTTCTGCGCCGCGCCCGCCCCCGCGGCGGACGGGGGTTTCGCCGCGACCATGCCCTCCATGAAGTTGTTGGTGGAGGCCTCCAGCAGGTAGCGGCGCACCAGCCGCATCATGTCCACGTCGTCGATGGGGCGCACCCACGCCGCGTCCTTGCAGGGCGACGGCAGGTTCGCCACGCCGGTGTCGCGCAGGTAGCGGTTGTAGCCGGCCACCCAGCCTCGGAAGGCGGCGCGCATGTCGGCGCTCATCGAATTGAGCCCCGCCGTGAGGGGTGCCGCGTCGCCGTTCATGAGCGCGTAGTAGAAGTCCGAAACGAGGTTGTTGCGGCCGTACGGGGTGGTGCCCGACTCCCCGAAATGGCGAGAGCGCTCGCCCCGGACCGTCACGAACTCGTCGGCGATCATGCAGAAGTTGTCCTGCGCGAAGGCGAAGCCCACGCCGTAGCCGAGGCTCCCGTAGTTGGCGGCCTTGATGTGGGGCACGCCGAAGCTCGTGCGGCGGATCTCGGCGCTGTAGGTCTGGGCGAGGGCGGGGCCGGCGTGGATCGCGGCCATCCCCAGGGCGGCAAGGACCGCCGCCCGGGCGAAACGGGTCTTCATGGACTTCCTCCTGTCGGTTCTTGTGGTTTCCCGGCGATGCTTCGACGCCGGGGTGTGTCGCGAACTATACCCCCCTGCCCGCGTGCGGGCAGGGGGCCCCGATCAATTCACCGCCTCGAAGAGCCCCGCGGCCCCCATGCCGGTGCCGATGCACATGGTCACCATGCCGTAGCGGCCCTTCGTGCGCCGCAGGCCATGCGCCATCGTCGCCGCGCGGATGGCGCCGGTGGCGCCCAGCGGGTGGCCGAGCGCGATGGCGCCGCCCTGCGGGTTGACCTTCGCGGGGTCGAGCCCGAGGTCCTTCACGACGGCGAGCGCCTGCGCCGCGAAGGCCTCGTTCAGCTCTATCCAGCCGAGGTCGGCCGCCTTCACGCCGGCCATCGCCAGCACCTTCGGGATCGCCTTGATGGGGCCGATGCCCATGATCTCCGGCGGCACGCCCGCCACGGCGAAGCCCACGAGGCGCGCCAGCGGCTGCACGCCGTAGCGCTTCATGGCGGCCTCGCTCATGAGCACCACGGCGCCGGCGCCGTCGGACATCTGCGAGCTGTTGCCGGCGGTGACCGACCCGCGCGCCGCGAAGGCGGGCCGGAGCTTGCCCAGGCTCTCCAGCGTGGAATCCGGGCGCGGGCCCTCGTCGTTCTCGGCGAGCTTCTTCCGGTGCACCACCTTTCCGGCGGCGAGGTCGGGCGCGGCCGAGACGATCTCGTAGGGCAGGATCTCGTCGCGGAAGTGGCCGGCGGCGATGGCGGCGGCGGCCTTGCGGTGGCTCTCCACGGCGAAGGCGTCCTGCTCCTCGCGCGACACCTTCCACTGCGCGGCGACCTTCTCGGCGGTGATGCCCATGCCGTAGGCGATGGCCACGTTCTCGTCCCTCGCGAACACGGCGCTGTTGAGGGCGACCTTGTTGCCCATCATGGGCACCATCGACATCGACTCGGTGCCGGCGGCGATGACCACCTCGTCGTCGCCGGTGCGGATGCGGTCGGCGGCGAGCGCGATGGCCTGCACGCCCGAGGAGCAGAAGCGGTTGATGGTCATGGCGGGCACGCTGTCGGGGAAGCCCGCGAGGAGCACGCCGATGCGCGCGACGTTCATGCCCTGCTCGCCCTCGGGCATGGCGCAGCCGACGATCACGTCGGCCACGTCCTTGGGGTCGAGGCCGGGCACCTTCGCGACGGCGCCCTTCAGCACGTGGGCGAGGAGGTCGTCGGGGCGGACGGCGCGGAACATCCCTCGCGGGGCCTTGCCCACGGGCGTGCGCACGGCGGCGACGATGTAGGCGTCCTGGATCTGGCGGGTCATGGCGTTCTCCTGTGCGGGATTCTCGGAAAAGGGTTCGGGAAAGGGGTCACCGGGCGACCCCGACGACGTCCGCGATGCGGCGGGCGACCGCGTTGGCGAGCGGCTCGCCCGGGATGGAATTGCCCAGCGTGAGTTGCTCGGCGCCGAGATCGGCGACGATCGCGTAGTAAGGCTCCTCGTTGATCGAGTAGGAGAGCACCGGGCGGATGGCGCGGACCTGGTCCGCGCGCACGCGCGAGAAACGGGTGCCCGAGAGCGTGCGGCGCTCGACCGAGAGCTCCCCCGCCTTGGCCGACATGGCGAGGCGGCCGACGAGGAGCCCCACGGCGGAGACGTCCATCACGCCGCCGACGGCGACCAGCGCCACGCCCCAGATCGCGCTGCCGTCCAGGAAGACGAGGACGCCGACCAGGGCGAGGACCAACCCCACGATCATGAGCGCGATGGCGAGCCCGAGGCGGCGGCGGGTCTTGTAGCGGATCGAGAGCGTGGCGCCCTTGTCCTCCACTTCCGCGAGCGCATCCGGCAGGGTGAGCCGCGCGGCGGCGCCACCCGCGAAGACGCCGGCCGGGCGGTCGAAGGCCGCCGGCTTCGCCGCAGCCGGGGCTCGCGACGGCGCCGCCCCCCCGCGCCGCTCCTTGATCGACTTCCAGGACGCGGCGGCGGCCCCCCACACGAGGAGCACGCCCACGAGCGGGAACAGCAGCACCAGCAGCCCCAGCCACTCGCCGTTGGCGACGATGTCGCGCAGCGCGAGGATGGCGATGGGCCAGGCGAGCGCGTTCCAGAAGAAGGCGAAGATCCACAGGAAGCGGCCCGAGGCCTGCCCGCCCTTGCCCGAGGTGCCCAGGACCCGGTCGACGGCGCGCCGGGCGCCCTCGCCCCCGGTGCCCGTGCCCTTGCCGCGCAGCACGTTCTCCATCACCCAGAGCGCGCCGACCCCGACCCCGCCGAAGGCGAACGCGAAGGGCGTGAGGAAAAGGAGCTGCGCCCAGCGGATGCCGCGGTCGTAGACGGCCTCGGCGGGATTCTCGGGATTGACCCAGACGGTCACGGGCCGGCCGGCCTCGCGCGCGGCCTGCAGCTGCGAGCTGACTTCCTGGTGCCAGCTGTCGAAGTTGTCGGAGCCGCCCATCGCGGAGATGCCCAGCTGCGAGCCCGAGTAGGAACGGCCCTCCCAGGCGTAGCGGAAGCTCCCGTCGGCCCGGTAGGTGTCGCCCCCGTCGGAGCTGCTGGAGGTGTGCAGCGAGGCGGTCTCCACGGTCGCCGGCACCGGCACCCAGCTCCGCGCCTTCCACGAGGCGTGCACCGTCGAGCCGATGGCCCACGAGGCGAACACGCCCACCCCGCCGAACGGGACGGCGAAGGCGAGGCAGGCGAGGACGGTGCCGGCTTTGCCCACGCGGTCAGTTGCGAAGCGGCTTGCCGGTCTTGAGCATGTGCTCGATGCGGTCCTGCGTCTTCGCGGTCTTCGCGAGTTCCAGGAAGTGATGCCGCTCGAGGTCGAGGAGCCACTGCTCGTCCACGAGGCTGCCGGGCTCGACCTCGCCGCCGCACATCACGGTGGCGATGCGCGAGCCGATCTCGTAGTCGTGGTCCGAGATGAAGCCGCCCTCCTTCATGTTCACCAGCATCATCTTGAGCGTGGCGATGCCGGTGGAGCCCGCCACCGGGATGCGCGTGGGTGCCAGCGGCGGGCGGTGGCCCGATTCGACCATCGCGCGCGCCTGCTGCTTCGCCACGTGCAGGAGCTCGGCGGGGTGGAACACCACCACGTCCGCGGGGCGCAGGTAGCCCAGCTCGCGCGCGTGCTCCGCGCTCTTCGAGACGTCGGCCATGGCCACCTGCCGGAAGAGCCGGCCCAGCTCGGGGAAGGCGTCACCGCCTTTCGCCCAGGCGTTGGCGCGCTGCGCGAGCTCCTTGAGCCCTCCGCCGGCCGGCAGCAGCCCCACGCCGACCTCCACGAGGCCGATGTAGCTCTCCAGCGCGGCGACCACGCGCTGCGAGTGCATCACGAACTCGCAGCCGCCGCCCAGCGCCATGCCCTCGACCGCCGCGACGGTGGGCACGAGGCTGTACTTGAGCCGCTGCGAGGTCTTCTGGAACAGCGCGACCATCGCCTCGAACTCGTCGAACCGGCCGGCCTTGAGGGATTCCAGCGCCGCCTTGAGGTTGGCGCCGACCGCGAAGGGCGCCTCGTGCCAGATGACGAGGGCGTCGTGGTTCGCCTCGGCCTCGTCGAGCGCGCGGTTGAGCCCCGCGAGCACCTCCGAGCCGAGCGAGTGCATCTTGCTCCTGATCGAGACGATGGCGATGCCGTCGCCCTGGTGCCACAGGCGCACGCCCTCGTCCTCGAAGACCGTGGTGCCCCGGTCGGCCGGCTTCTCGCCCAGCACCAGCTCGGGGAAGAGCTGGCGCGCGTACACCGGCAGCGTCGAGCGCGAATGCATCGTGTCGTCGGCGGCGGAGAAGGAGCCCGCCGGGCCGTGCACGCCTTGGCGCCCGTCCGTCACCCACGCCGGAAGCTTCACCTTCGCCATGGCCTTGCCGGCGGCGATGTCTTCCGCGATCCAGCCGGCCACCTGCTGCCAGCCGGCCGCCTGCCACAGCTCGAACGGGCCCAGCTTCCAGCCGAAGCCCCAGCGGATGGCGAAGTCGACGTCGCGCGCGCAGTGGGCGATCTCGGCCAGGTGCACCGCGCAGTAGTGGAAGAGGTCGCGGAAGATGGCCCACAGGAACTGCGCCTGCGGGTGCTGGGAAGCGCGCAGCTTCGCGAACTGCGCGGCCGGCGACTTCTCCTTGAGGATCGCCTGAACCTCGTCGGCGATGGCGCCGGCCGACGGGCGGTAGTCCTGCTTCGCGAGGTCGAGGACGTGGATCTCCTTGCCCTTCTTCATGAAGATGCCGGCCTTCGTCTTCTGCCCCAGCGCGCCCTTCCCGACCAGCGCGGTGAGGAAGTCGGGCGCCTTGTAGTAGGCGTGCCACGGGTCGGCCGGCAGCGTGTCGTGCATCGTCTTCACGACGTGCGCCATGGTGTCCAGGCCCACCACGTCGGCGGTGCGGAAGGTGGCGCTCTTGGCGCGCCCGATCGCGGGCCCCGTGAGCGAGTCCACCTCGTCGAAGCCCAGCCTGAAGGCGAGCGTGTGGTGCATGGTCGCGAGCATCGAGAAGACGCCCACGCGGTTGGCCACGAAGTTGGGGGTGTCGCGCGCGCGCACCACGCCCTTGCCGAGCGTGGTGGTGAGGAAGCGCTCGAGCGCGTCGACGATGGCCGGGTCCGTCGCGGCCGTCGGGATGATCTCCACCAGCCGCATGTAGCGCGGCGGGTTGAAGAAGTGGATGCCGCAGAAGCGCGGGCGCACGGCCTCGGGGAGCACCTTGGAGAGCTCCGTGATCGAAAGGCCCGAGGTGTTGGAGGCGAAGATCGCGTGCGGCGCGAGGTGCGGGGCCACCTTGTCGAAGAGGGACTTCTTCCAGTCCATGCGCTCGCTGATGGCCTCGATCACGAGGTCGCACTCCGCGAGGAGGGCCAGGTGCTCGTCGTAGTTGGCTGCGGTGATGCGCTCGAGGACGGACTTCACGGCGAGCGGGCTGGGCTCGAGCTTCGCGAGCCCCTCGAGCGCCTTGTTCACGATGCCGTTCTTGTCGCGCCCTTCTGCCGCCAGGTCGAAGAGGACCGGCTGCACGCCGGCATTCGCGAGGTGGGCGGCGATCTGGGCGCCCATGACGCCGGCGCCGAGGACGGCGGCCTTGCGGACGAGGAATTTCGACACGGAGTTCTCCTGGAGCGGGCCCGCGCGCGGCGGGCGGGTTATCGAAGGCGGTTCAGGCCCATTGCGGGCCGCCCGGGATCGGGCGGGGCTTGCGTTCGGCGTCGATGGCGACGTAGGTGAGCTGCGCCTCGGTGACCTTCACGGCGTCCAGGCGCCCGTCGCGCCCGCGCTGGGCGAAGACCTCGACGTCGACGGTGATGGAGGTGCGCCCGACCTTCACGACGCGCGCGTAGAAGCTCACGAGGTCGCCCACGAAAACGGGTTCCTTGAAGCTGAAGGAATTGACCGCGACGGTGACGACGTTGCCCTGGGCGCGCTCGTAGGCGGGGACGCTCCCCGCGAGGTCGACCTGCGCCATCACCCAGCCGCCGAAGATGGTGCCGTGGGCGTTGGTGTCCGCCGGCATGGGGATGATGCGAAGGACGGGCTGTTCGCCCCGGGGGAGGTCGGTGGGCATGAGGGACCGATTCAAACGGGCGTTTGAATCATACGCCAAATCCCCCGGCCGGTCCGCCCCTCAGGGCATCACCTCCACGTACTCGTAGACCTCGCAGTCGCGCAGTTCCTTGCGCACCGGCAGCGGTGCCCGCTCGTACCACGCCGCGGGGTCGTGCCGGTCGATCTCCCGGCCCAGGTGGCGGATGAGCTCGCAGATCGGGTCGGTCACCTCGCGGCGCCAGCGCTCTTCGCCCTTGGCGTAGGCGATGTGGAGGTTCTTCATGCAGTTTCCCCGGCACCAGGCGAAGGCCTCGCACTCGCCGCAGGGCATCGACGGGTGCGGCTGCAGGGGGCTGCGCCGCAGCCAGTTGCCCACGACGTCGCCCTGCTGCATCTCCGGCAGGTAGAGCATGTCCGGGCAGGGGAAGATGCGCCCGTCGGGCATCACGTTGATGATGTGCGTGGACACCCGGCACATCGTCCGCCCGGCGCATTGCTCGGCCGCGCGCGAGGGCAGCACCTTGTTCCGCACGATGCCCATGAGGGGGATCATGCGGTAGAGGCCGGGGTCGCTGAAGAAGCGCTCGGCGAGCTCGCCCGCCAGCCGGCGCTTGGCGGCCATCGCCCCGGGCCCGTAGGCATCCCCGGCGACGAACTGGAAGTAGACGTAGTCGAACACCTCGAGCAGCGCCTCGAGCTCCGCGAGCGTGGTCTCCTCGCTGGAGAGCGTCACGCGCGCGGTGACCGTGCCGCCCAGCCTGCCGCGCACGGCCTCGACGTTGCGCATCACCTGGCGGTAGATGCCGCGGCCGCGGAAGCCGTCCGTGGTCGCCTCGCCGCCGTCGACCGAGACGAGCACGTTGGAGAGCCGGCGCAGCACGCGCTCCGGGAGCTTTCGCAGCAGCGTGCCGTTGGTCTGCAGCTGGAAGCGGAAGCCCGGGTAGCGGTCCATCACCTCGGCCATGTACGGCTTGTTGAGCGTGGGCTCGCCGCCGTAGAAGGTGACGTAGATCTCGCGCCCGGCGAGGTGCGTGCGGATGAAGGCGTCGAGCTGGTCGAGCGTGTAGCTCACGTGGCCGGCGGAGCCCACGACGTCGCCCACCGACTCGGAGCAGTAGGTGCACTTGAGGTTGCAGCGCAGGGTCGTGAGCAGCTGCAGCTCCACCCGGCTGCCGACGATCGCGTCGGGGTCGGAGCCGGGTTCCGGGCGGGCGTGGCGGTGGAAGCGGACCGGTTTGGGGTCGACGGTCGTCATGCCATCTTTCGTCCAAGGGGCGGGTCGGGGCGCCTATTCTGCCCAATTCGCGTCGATCGGGGGCTCGGGAATCCTCGCACGCCCCTTCATTCAACGGACGGTTTCGCCTTGCGGCGGCGGGACGCCTTCCCGGCCGTGCCGCGGGCAGGCTCCTTCTTCTTCTTCTTCGGCGCCGCATCCGGAGCCAGTTCGATCCCGAACACTTCGGCGATCCTCGCGGTGTCCAGCAATCGCCCCTCGACCGGCGCTTCCTTCGCGCCCGGCACGCCGTCGCCGACGCCCGCAACCAGCCCGGCCGCGTCGACCTGGCGCAGCGCGAAGAGAAGTTCAGGCTCATCATCCAGGCGTGCACCGACTCCGTAGAGAACGGCAGCGACGTGCTTGCACATCGATGCCCAGTCCGGGCAACTGCACTCGAAGGCGATCTCGTTCGGCGCGGGGAAAAGGCCCTTGCCTTCGCGGCATATCCGCTCCATGACGTGCGTCGACAGCCGCCCCTGCATCAGCTCGACCAGGGAATCGATCGACCCGGCGCAATCCGCGGCGATCGCTTTCCAGCGCGCTTTCGGCAGCGCCGCCACCGTGACCGCGGTCCGGTAAAGGGACGAACCGGAGACGCGCGCCGTGATCGTGCCGGCCCCGATCCGAAGGTCGATGACGGCGCCGGCGCGCAGGTAGCTTCGCCCGCGCGGCAGGCGGTTGGCGAAGTCGCCGTATCGCTCCAGGTTCCGGCACCAGGCCTTGCCCCAGAAGGTCCTGGCGATGGCGTGGCCGGAGAGCGTCACCGGCAACAAGGACTCGCCCTGCCTGCGCGACGTGGCGATGGCCTTCCGCGCCTTGCGCCGGCGCCTGGCAACGGGGACGTAGGGCTTCCAGCCGAAGGACATCGTTCACCCCTCCTCGCGGGCGGCCCGCAGGTCGAGGGCGACCAGTTCGAGCAGTTCCCTGTCGGACATCTCGGTCAACAGCACTTCCGCGCCGCCTTCGACGACGTCTTTCGCCAGTTGCCGCTTGGACTCGACAAGCCGGTCGATCCGCTCCTCCACGGTGCCCCGGCAGACGAACTTGTGCACGAGCACGTTCCTCGACTGGCCGATGCGAAATGCGCGGTCGGTCGCCTGGTCCTCCACCGCGGGGTTCCACCAGCGGTCGAAATGCACGACGTGCGAGGCCGCCGTGAGGTTGAGGCCCGCACCGCCCGCCTTGAGGGAAAGCACGAAGAACGGCACCAGTTCGTCCTCCTGGAACCGCCGGACCAGGTCCTTCCGCTTGCCGACAGGCGTCTGGCCATGAAGCACGAGGCCGGGCCGCCCGAACACCGCGCCGAGAAACGCGGCGAGCGGCGCGGTCGTTTCGCGAAACTGCGTGAACACCAGGACCTTCTCCTGCTTCGCGGCGATGACGTCGGCGATCTCGCGCAGGCGCCGGAACTTGCCGCTGTCCTCCTCCCGCCATGCGCCGTCGCCCAGCCACTGCGAGGGGTGATTGAGAATCTGCCGGAAGCGCATGAGGAACGCGAGCACCAGGCCCTTGCGCGCGATGCCCCGGGCGCCACCCAGCTCGGCGGCGAGCTCGCGCACCGCGGTCTCGTACAGCGCCGCCTGCCGGGGACCGAGCCCGCACCAGGCCTTGAGCTCGGTCTTGTCGGGAAGGTCGGAAATCACCGCCTTGTCCGTCTTCAGGCGCCGCAGCAGGTACGGGCGGACCAGCTCGCGCAGCGGCCCGAAGTGCCCGGCGCGTTCCAGCCCCCGCGTGAAGGTGCCGAAGGCCTTGCCCGAGCCGAGCAGCCCCGGATTCACGAAGTCGAAGATCGACCAGAGGTCCGAGAGCCGGTTCTCCACCGGCGTGCCGGTGAGCGCGATGCGCGAGCCCGCGTCCAGCGACTTCACCGCGCGGGCCTGCTTCGTGCCGGGGTTCCGGATCGCCTGCGCCTCGTCGAGCACCGCGACGCGCCACCGCGTGCCGGCGATCCAGGGCAGCCGCAGGAGCGTTCCGTAACTCGTGACGACCAGATCGAACCGCGCGAGTCGTTCGGCATCGACGCCCTTCAATTCCTCGGCCGGCGAGGCCGACGGGTGCGCGACGAACGCGGAGAGCCCGGGCGCAAAGCGATCGATCTCCGACGCCCAGTTGGCGAGCAGCGACGCCGGTGCGACGAGGAGGCTGGTGCGGGGCCCGGCGCCGCCTTCCTTCTTCAGGGCGAGCAGCAAGGCGAGCACCTGGATCGTCTTGCCCAGGCCCATGTCGTCGGCGAGGCAGGCACCGAGGCCGAGCTTGTGGAGGAGATAAAGCCAGCGCACCCCCGCCTGCTGGTAGGGCCGAAGCGTCGCCTTCAGGCCGGCGCCGATCTCGATGCGCGCCAGGCCCTCCGGGCCGCGAAGCCCCTTCAGCGTTTCGGCGAGCCAGGGCCCGGCGACGACGCTCGCCCAGTCGCGGTCGACTTCTGCAGCGAGACCCTCGCCGGCGATATCCGCCCCCGCAACGAGGCGCATCGCCTCGGCGAAGGACAATCCGCCGTCGGACGCGGCGGCTTCGACGGCGCGGAAACGCTCGATCATCCGGCCGAGTCTCTCCCGATCGACCTCGACCCAGCGCCCGCGCAGGAGTTGAAGGCCCTCCGTCCCCGCGAGGAGCTTCCCGATTTCCGCGGCGCTCAGCCGCTCGCCATCGAGCGTGACTTCCATCTCGAAATCGAGCAGCGCTGCCGCGCCGAGGAGCGAAGGCGCCTTGCCGCCGATGTTCGCCTTCGCCACCGGGCGAGAGGGGCGGCCCGCCCGCCAGGCGGCCGGCATCCGGACCACGACGCCCGCGGATTCCACGCGCGGCACGTCATGGAGGAACCGGATCGCCTCGGCGGCCGTCCAGCGCAGGGGGTGGTAGATCTCTCCCGTTTCGACCATCGCCTTGACCCAGGCGCACCCGTTCGCCGCGCGCTGCACCGGAAGGAGCAGCGAAAGCAGCCGCGCCCTGTTCTTCGCTCCCGCATATTCGCGAAGCGCCTGCGACAGCGGCTGGTGCCGCGCCCGCGCCTGCGCCGAAAGCCCCGCCGTGTAAGTGGCGAGGAACGCGAAGGGCGCTTCCTCGTCGCCGCGGTTCTCGGCCAGATGGAAGCACACGCGCCCGACCAGGTTCCAGGCGGGATTGCGCTCCTTGAGGAATTCCTGGAGCGCGAGCTTCGATTCCGAAAGCTCCTCGCGCAACGCGGCATCGAGCGCCTTCCACAGCGCGCGCAGCACGGGCGCCGTGAGGTACTCCGCACCGGTCATGGGCGGAGCGTCCGACGCGATCGCCCCCAGCGCCCGCGCGTCCGGCGCCTCGACGGGACCCGGAGCGCCGCCAGGCTCCGACTCGGGCACCGCGCACAGGGCCGTCATGTACCGCGCCGCGAAGTCGCGCCACCAGGCAAGCTCCGCGGGAAGCGCCACCCCCGCTTCGCCCGCGCCGAGCTGCAGGAGCCCGTGACCTTCGCCGCGCGCGAAAGCCTTCTCGAGTCTCAGCCGCAGCGAGCCGTCGAGCGGGGGCGCGCCCCGGACCGGGGCGACGAGCAGGCGGCCGTTCGGGGTGACGAGGGGCGCGAGATGGCCATCAGCCATGCGGCGATCGCGAAGAGGCGGGCTTCGCCGACTTCGCGATGCCGGGTGTGAACGGACAGGGCGGGAACCGCACTACTTCGGAAAGAGCGCCGGCAATGCGATGACCACATCGGCGAGGGCGGCGGCGGCAACGCTTTCCTCGCCCGCGGCCGTGAAGCTCGTGCGGTACCCGCTCGCGCTCGGATCACGATGGACGCGAACCACGCGTTCCTGCAGATCGATCACCCACGCTTCGGGGATGCCGAAGCGGGCATATAACGGCACCTTCGTCCCGATGTCGAATGCAAGCGTGGTGTCCGAGACCTCCACCACGAGCAGCACGTCGCCGGGAGTCGGATGCGAACCGGAGTAGCTGTCCGCGCGTGGCTCGAGAAGTGCCAGATCCGGCTGGAGCACCGACCTCTCGCCGACGACGAGAGGGTCCTGCACGGAAACGACGGCCCGATCGCCGACGAGACCGATCATGAGCCGGTTGAGGATCTTGACCGTACCGGCGTGCCGGCTTCCGATGGGCGCCATCTCGACGATCTCCCCTTCAATCAGCTCGAGACGCGCATCCGGCGCGAACACGCCGGTCTCGCCCATGCGCAGGTATTCCTCGGCGCTGATGGCGTGACGCTGCGGGTATTCGAGAACTGCGCTCATCAAGGCTTATCCCCGGTCGTTCGCACCGTGGCCAATCTTACCCCGACGCCAAAGCGCGAGCCAGATCGGTCGAGATCCGGAGCGCCACCTTCCCCCGGTCCATGGGCAGGGCTTCGGCATGAGGCCGGGGCCTCTTCCGGCTCCAGCTTGGCCGACCTCGGATTCCGGATTGGACGACACGACATTCCGGATTGGACGACCCTCCCCCCCCCATGGCAAGCC
>Ga0209477_1000700_pt1 | contig 20970 bp, 19 predicted proteins | sample KloWWTupernatant_FD_187180 | JGI IMG/M metagenome (GOLD analysis project Ga0209477, IMG submission 187180) | Active sludge microbial communities from Klosterneuburg, Austria, studying microevolution and ecology of nitrifiers - Klosterneuburg... | ecosystem: Engineered > WWTP > Aerobic digester >... | reverse complement strand
CGGGCTGCGACTATGTTCTCAGGTGCAGGCAAGAACGCACGCTGCTGAACATCGCCGCTTCAACGAAACACGTCAACCCCATCGAAGCATCTCGGAGAAGATCCGAGCCCGCACCGAGGCAGTATCTGGTTTCCCCCCAGACCGGGTGCTGTAACGACGTCTGCAAACCCCTTGCAGTCCGTCCCCCCAACGAGGGAAGCGACTTCGCCTCGGCGCAAGCCGAAGCGGGGTCGCTTCCTTTGTGGTCTCCGCCAAAACAAAAAGGGCGAGATTCCAATCCCCGCGCTTCGCGCGGGGATTGGAATCTCGCCCTTTTTGTTCAAGATGACAACTAGGGCACAATCCCCGGCGCGATTTCGGAGAAGATCCGCCGGAAATCGGTGACGCTCTGGAAGCCCGCATAGGCCTTGCCATTGACCACAAAGGACGGCGTCGACGAGATGTTCTTCTCGCGGGCGACGGCGGTGCTTTCATCGACTTTTGTGGCGTATTTGTTGCCGTCAATACAGGCGTCAAAGGCTTCCCCATTCAGGCCGATCGCGCGGGCCATTTCCTTCAGCCGCGGGCGGGAAAACGCGCCCCGGTTCTCACCGCTTTGCTTGTCGAAGATGGCGTAGTGCATCTGCCAGAACTTGTCCTGATCCGTCGCGCACCAGCTTGCGGCGGCGGCGTCGCGCGATTCTTGCGAACCGGGCTGGAACGAATCGATGAAATTCAGCGTGGCGTATTCCCAGCGCACCTTTCCGGTCGAGGCGAAGGCATCGAGGATGGGTTTGTCATAGGTCTTGGCATACTGTCCGCAGGCCGGGCACTGATAGTCGATGAACTCGACGATCTTGATTGGCGCATCGACCGGCCCCCAGGCGCGGCCGCCCTTCTCGGCATTCGGCGGGCTGGGTTTGGCTGCCAGCCCCGAGCTGGCTGACGGCAACGATGCCGCGGCGGCCGGCGTATTGGCGGGCGGATTGGCCTGATTGAGCACCAGCGCGCCGCCAACCAGCACCACGGTCACCGCAAGCACGATCCCCAGGATCATGATGTTCTGCCGGCGTTGCGCCGCCTGGCGCTGCAGCTCAAGTTCTCTTCTCTTCGACACGGTATCTCTCCTCTTGAATTGTGTTCGGTTTGGTATTCGAGCCGCCAGCTGGCGACTCGTTGCACTACGCGGCTGCGCGGGACAGCGCCCCACTCCATTCGCTGACCCCGGAATCTCGAAAGCCCAGGCGAAGGGCCACACCTCGCGCCGGCGCATTATCCTGCGCCGTCACGAAGATGGGCACGCGCCCCAAAGCCTGCACTTCAACACACACAGCCGAGACGACCGATTTTGCCAGGCCCCGCCCACGGGCGCCCTCGCGCACCCGCACATACACCTCGGCATAGCCCTTCCCCAGCCAGGACGTCCCGGCCTCCGCGACTGGATCACCGTCGCGCCCGCGAATTGCCGCCCGGATCTGGCCATCCGGCGTCCGGCTGATGATTGTCAGCACGTTCATGACGGGCGTGAGCGCGCCGGCGTCCAGAACAAAGACCACATTCGCCTGGGCGGCGCTGACGACCGCCATAGACAGGATGGCGTCGCGAGCTGCCATCGGCGCGCTGAACAGATATGGCCTGCCAGGCGCCAACGCCTGGGCCAGAACCCGCCGCAACGGCTCGCCGTCGCCTCGCATCACGACCAGGGGTCTGAACAAATCAAGACCGGTCTGGCATACCGCCGCAAAAGCGCGCGGTGCGCCGGAAGCCGGTTCGACAAACAGGCGCACCCGCCTGGGGTCATGTTCAAGCGCATAGTATGCGGCAAGCGCGTCGCCGGGCCGGGCCGAAAGAAGCGGCGCTACGGAAGACCGCAGACCAACCAGAGTCACTTCTTCACCTTGCATTTGCGCAAGCCGGAATCCACGTACTCCACGACATACTCGCTTTCGGGCGCCATCGAAAGCGCCTTGCGCCAGGCCTCAATTGCCTGCGGACACTGCTCGGCGCTCACGTTGAAATATGAGAAGCCCAGGAAGATGTAGTCGTTTGGCGTAATGGTCTGGCTGATCGTCTGGGCCGTAGTCAGCGCGCGGGTGTAGTCGGCGATTGCGCGCTCGTACAGCCGAATGTAGAAGTTTGCCTCACCCCGGCGGGCGAACGCCGTGTAGCGCGTGGGGTCTATTTCGATTGACTTGTTGAGCGCTTCGACCGCCTTTTCAGACTCGAGCAGCGCAATATGGGTCGCGCCTTTGCGCTCCCAGGCTTCGGCATACAGCGGATCCATCAGGGTGGTCTGGTCGAAGTAGAAAATTGCCTTGGAACCCTGGCCCAGGGCGGCATACGTGCGGCCCATCCCGAGGAGCACATGCGGCAGATTCGGATTGATGTCGAGGGCGCGCTGGTAGTAGACGATCGCCTGGCTGTAATTGGTGGCGAGCTCGTAGGCATAGCCCAGGTTGCGATGCGCGTCCGCATTCAGGGGATCGAGATCAATCGCCAGCCGCGCGGCCGCCAGCGCATCCCGATAGTTGCCAGCGTCCGCGAGCGCTTCGGCGTAATAGGCCTGGACGAAGGAGTTGTTCGGATCCAGGGCAACGGCCTCACGGCAGGTGACGACCGCCTCCTTGACCTTGTCAAGCCAGTCCTGGGCCAGGCACAAACCCGCCTTCAGGAGCGCGCTGCCAGGTTCGGTCTGCGCCGCGCGCGCGGCCCGCGGTTCGGCCTTGACGGCCTGACCGGTAAACACCATCAACCGGACAATTTGGAATTGCAGACCGGCATCGTTTGGCCGGCGACGCAACGCCTGTTCGTAGATGGTGATGGCCTTGCGAAAGTCGCCGCTGTTGCGGATCGCCTCGGCTTCGCTCACAAAGCTGTCGACGCTCCGGGTAGGGGTCGGCAGGGGGGCCGGCGTCGCGGCGGCGGGCAGGAACGCCAGGCCATTGCCCAGCCGCGACTGCACAAGAAGATAACCGCCTGCGATCAGCGCGCCCAGCACAAGCAACAGCAACCACCCCGCCCCGGAGTTGCGATTGCGGCGCCGTCTTGAACCCCTGCCAATAATCACCGGGGTGATGGTAGCAGACCCCGGTGAGAAGTTGGCAAGGAGTGCCTGAAGTCAGGGCAAATATGCATCGCCCCTGGGATCCGGCGCCTGGCAGTTAGCCGGCGGCGGGCTTTTCGCCCTTGAAGAGCATGTCGCCCAAAAGCTTCTCGACCGCCATGGTATGGCTGTCGTATCCGTGATTCTTGAAATACTCAGAATTGCAATGCCACTGGCCGTGGTCAAACGTCACAACGTACTCGCCATTGTCCCCACGCACCATGACCTGTAGGTTGAGAAACATGAAGCGCTCCTTTTCCTCGGAATAGCGGTGCGCCTTTTCGACCTTGCCGATGTAGCTTGAATCAATCATCTGAATTACTCCTTATGTGAGAGTCGTCGCCGAGTTGCGGCGACCACCTCCACCTCATAACGATATTTGTTTCCGGAGGGGATATGCCCCGCCGGAAGCGTCTGTGTCATGCGCACGTACGCGCAAACCAACATAAAAGCACGCGGCGTTCAGCGCGCGTGCTCCTGTTCCAACTGAGGTTGGATCATCACGATCAAGGCCAGCAGGGGTATCCTCAACGCCTCCAGGCTCAGCATGTGTTAATGGCCATTGTATACAGTCAGGACCTCTTGTCAAATTGCTCATTCACTCCCCGAAACGCCGCACGCCGACCATGACCAATCTCAGACCTGCGCCCCGCGCCATCATCATCGGCTCTGGCTTTGGCGGTTTGTCGCTCGGCATCCGGCTGCAAAGCCTGGGGATCGACAGCACGATTCTGGAAAAGCTGGATGGGCCCGGGGGGCGAGCCTATACAAAGGTCGTGGATGGCTTTACCTTTGACATGGGTCCGACCGTCATCACGGTCCCTCATTTCATCGAGGAGTTGTTTGCGCTCGAGCGCGGGCTGCCTCGCCTGTCCGAACCAGACTTTCCGGCCGAAACACTTCGTCCGGATGCGCGAATCACGTCAGGCGTGAGCGGCGGGCCCGCGACATCCCGCTACGTCAAGATCGTGCCGATCCTGCCCTTTTACCGGATCTACTTCGACGACGGCGCGTATTTCGACTACGACGGCGATCCCGCCCGCACCCGCGAGCAGATTTCGCGCCTTGCGCCCCAGGATCTCGAGGGCTACGAGCGGTTCCACCGAGACGCTAAGGCGATCTTCGATCGCGGATTTCTGCAACTCGGCTACACCCACTTTGGCGACGTGGGCAGCATGCTGCGGGTCGTGCCGGAACTGCTTCGGCTCGATGCCGTGCGCTCGCTCTTTTCCTTCACAAGCAAGTACTTCCAGAGCGACAAGCTGCGCCAGGTGTTCAGTTTCGAACCCCTGCTGGTCGGCGGAAACCCGACCAGCGTCCCGGCCATTTACGCAATGATCCACTTCGTCGAAAAGACCTGGGGCATTCACTTTGCGATGGGGGGGACCGGCGCGCTGATCCAGGCCATGGTGCGCAAGTATCAGGAGCTGGGCGGGACAATTCGTTACAACAGCGAGGTTCGGAAGATCAACGTGACGGCGCCGGACGGGCGACCCGCGGGGCGATTGGGCCGCAGAATCGCCCGCGGGGTCAGCCTGGCCGATGGCACAACGCTGGACGCCGACCTCGTCGTTTCGAACGGCGACTATGCGAAAACCCATCTCGATCTGATCGATCCCGGCGTGCGATTGATCCAGTCCGACACTCGGGTGAAGCTGATGCGCCAGTCCATGTCCGTGGTGGTGATCTATTTTGGCTTTCGCGCAGATGGTCTGGCGCTTGATCTGCGCCACCACAACATCATCCTCGGTCCGCGCTACGAGGATCTGCTTGGAGATATTTTCAACCGCAAGATCCTGTCGCCCGACTTTTCACAGTATCTGCACCTGCCCAGCCTGACCGATCCGACAATGGCCCCGCCTGGGCACCATGCGGCTTATACCCTGATTCCGGTCCCCAACAACGCCAGCGGCATCGACTGGACAAAGGAAGGCGACGCGCTGGTCGATCGCGTCCTGGCCATGCTCGACGAACGCGGCTACATCCCGGGTCTGCGCCAGCGCCTTGTCCACAAGAGCTTCGTCACGCCCGACTACTTTGACACAACCCTGAATAGTTATCTGGGGAATGCCTTCGGCCCGGAGCCGGTGCTCACCCAGTCGGCCTTCTTCCGGCCGCATAACCGCAGCGAGGACATCGAGCGGTTGTATGCGGTTGGCGCCGGCGCGCAGCCGGGCGGCGGCACGCCGTCGGTGATGATGTCGGCCAAGATGACGGCCCGGCTCATCGCCGAGGATCTCCACCTAAACTGACCCGCGCACAATATGCGCCGGTCCCTGAGCTTGTCGAAGGGCCTGCGCCGGCGTCCCCCGCGGCGCATTCGCATCGGAAAGGGATTTGTCCGCAGATTACGCCGATTCGCGCAGATTGCTTTCTCGTATTGATCAGCGGGAATCTGCGTAATCTGCGGACGAAAAATACGAGACAATCAGCGCATGCCTGCCATCCATGACGCGCCCTGGCTGGACGGGCGCGTAATCGCCCTGGTCGGCGCGGGCGGGAAGACGTCGTTGGCCTGGCGCATCACTCGGCAGCTTCTCGCGCGAGACGAGCGCGTGCTGTTCACGACGACAACCCATTGCCTTCTGCCGGCCGCGGGCGCCTTCGACGTGAACGTCGTCGAGCCGCGCGCCGAAGACGCCCTCGTCCGGCTAGGTCAAATGACCTGGCGGGGCGCCTTTGCCGCCGCATCCATCGTGGGGCCGTTTGCGGGCGAGCGCGCCGGCTGGATGCCCACGCAACCGCTCAAAGCGCGCGGATTCGCGCCCACCGATATAGCCTCATTCCTTAGCCTTGACGCCCGGCTGGTGGTCGAGGCCGACGGCGCCCAGGGCCGATGGATCAAGGCGCCGGGCGCGCACGAGCCCGCGATTCCGGCCCGCGCCGACGTCGTATTTTGCGTGGTCTGCATCGACGCCATCGGACAAACGCTGGATGCGAGCATCGCCCACCGCCCGGAAGGGATTTCGGCGCTGACGGGACTGCCCATGGGCGACGCGATCAACGAGACCACGGTCGCCCGTCTTCTGACTGCCGATGACGGCGGAAGAAAGGGCATCCCCAATGGCGCGCGCGCGATCGCCGCGCTCACGCGTATCCGCTCAGCGCGCCGCCCCGAGCTGGAAGCGGCGTTGCTGCAGGGCGGATTCGACGCGGTGCTGGATATCGATCTCAGCGAAAACCCCGGCGCCTGACTGATGTTACGCGCCCATCCCGCTCAGATGCGACATTGACCCGTAGCGGGCCAGGAGCCGGGCGTATTCGTCGGGGTCGTAGAAACGGCACTGCCCGCGGGAGAAGGCCTTGGCCACTTCGACGCAGAAGCGGGCGGCCTGCTCGCAGTCGTTGATCTGAGTGGCGCCGCTGGCCGAGCCAGGCACCACTGCCTCAGAGGTGAGCGCCACGCCCACCACCGGCGCCGACGTGGCAGTCGCCGGCTGCAGGATGCTGTTGACGTGGTAAACGCCATTGCCATATGGAGTGATGTCCTGAGTGGTGATGGGCAGCACCGCCGGAGGCGCGCCGGTCGTCCAGGTCATCAGGTCGAGCAGATCCTCGCTCACCCGCAGAACGTAGCCGTCCTTGACGGTCGGGGAAATGGCGAAGCCGCGGTGGTTGATGACCCGATTGCCGCGAGTGGTATCAACCGCAAGAATTGCCTGCATTTCCGGGTGAACCTCATGCGCGTTCATGACGTTCATCGGCACCGGGGCATCCATGAACGGAACCGGGTCGTGCGGAATGACCGGCGCCGTTGGACAAATATGGGTCGCGAAGCGCACCGGCCCGGGCAGAACATCCCCGCGGGCCGCGGCATCGGCAAGCTTGAGCGCAGCGGCCAGGGCCACCACTGCGCCATCGCCGTCCGACACCAGACCGATCTGATTCGGCCGCGCCCCGATCCCGCCCAGCCGGCCAATGATGCCCAGGGTCGGCCCGTTCCCCTCGCCCGGGATGCTGCCCGCGACAAAGTCGGTCGCGCCCAGTTCGGAGGCCACCCGCGTGACGCGCATATCAGCGATGCCCCGCGCGCGCAGCAGGGCAGCCACGTCCTCGCCCGTCACGCGCGCGGAATCGAGCAGTTCGATGATTTCAAGCACCTGGCGCAGGGTCGACATTTCGAGCGCTCCTGCCGGACTGAACAGTCCGACGTCAGTTCATACGGAATATTTCTCCAGGAGGGCCATCCCTCGGCTTCGCCGAGGGATGGCCCTCCTGGAGAAATGGGTTTGGCCAGAGTACATTAGTTCAAGAGATAGACGCCGGAGGCCTTGTAGTTGGCGCACAAGGTCGTCACATACGAGGTGACCTCAATCAACTTGCGCTCGCCGCCTTCTCGCTCCGTCCACAGCTCCAGAGCCCGCGAGCGCTGAATGAGCTTCTCCAGCAGGTCACGCACGACGATCGCATCAACCCCTGTCCAGTACGAGATGCGGTTGATCATCGGCATCTTCTGGGATCGCAAGAATGCCTCGGCCCGCACAAACCCCCTGCGCAGATCCCGGCGTGAAATGCCGCGCGGTTCCGGCCGGAACAAGGCCTGCAGGTCGGGGTCGACAAAGCCCGTTGCCGCGCCGCGAAAGTGATCGGGGTCGGAGGCCATGAAATCGGCCACCGTCATCTTCATGTCTTCGACCTTGTCATACATCCAGTTCAGGTTCGTCACCGCCAGCGGAGTCTGATTGCCGAGCTCGGCGACGATGCGGGCGACATACTCGATCTTGCGCTTGGCCGTCGGCTTGAAGCGGTACTTGCGTTTCCAATTCGAGCGGGGCATCAACCAGACCTGAAAGGTCTCGGCAAAGTCCTCATCCGGGTGTTTCTGGGCGTAATGATCTCCGCTTGGATTCACGTAACTCTTGCTCCACGGATTGAAGTCGTAGGTGTCGCCGTCGGGATAGGTATTGAAGAAATTGCCCTCGACCTCGAACAACTCGCGGAACTCAGGCTGGCGATACAGCTTGTAGGCGTAGCAGAATGCGTGCCCCGCTTCGTGCCGGAGCAGGTTGTAGACATCAGCCTCGGTGTAGTACCAGCCGCGCAATTCGCGGTTGACATCCTTGAGGAGCTGGTTGCAATCGTAGAACCCAAGCGCGATGATGGGCGATCCGGCAATGCACCCATATCCATTGGACAAATAGAAGACCGGCTCGAGTTTGGCGACACCATGGGCCCGCAGTTCGGCCATCACCGTGGGAATGGCTTGTTCGAAGGTGGTTCCCTTGATCTTCAACCCGAGGCGGTTGACGGGGGTATGGAGGATCTCGGTCTTGAGCGTCTCCGTCTGATGGAGCTGGGCACGGCTCTTGCGCATGGGCCTAGGCAGGGCGCTCGGCGCTGATACGGGTCAGCTCGCGCAGCGTGAGATCGCGCCGTTCATCGCGCAGCAGAGGCAGGCGGGCCCGGGCGCGGCGGGTTTCGTTTAGGTCCAGCTCGGCGTAAGTCAGCGCCTCTTCGAAGTCGGGCGCGCGGGCGACGACATCGCCATCAGCGTCAAAGACCATACTCCCGCCCCAGAAGTTGTTGCCGTCCTCGTAGCCCACCCGATTGACAAAGACGACCGGCGTCGTGAGCAGGCTGGCATAGGCGCAGGCGGTGTTCTCCACCACCCGCGCGGCGCTCAGCCGGCCAGGCTCGCCCAGTCCGCGCCCGGGCGAGGCGTTTGTCCACAGCAATAGATCAGCGCCATCCTGCCACAGCAAGTACGGAACGGACATATGCCAGCCGTCCTCGCAGATCATGATCCCTGCCCGCGCGGCCGGCGCGTCAAAGGCGCGCGCGACGGAGCCAGCCCCGACAAATCGGCCGTCATCGAACATCCCGTAGGTGACCGGATACAGCTTGCGATGAATATGCAATACGGCCCCGCGCGACAAATAAGCCGAGGCGTAGAACAGGCGTTGACGGGCATCCCGCTCGATGAAGCCAAAGACCACATCTATGTCGGCGGAGGCCGCCAGCAATTGGTCGAAAATTGGGTCGCCGGCCCGCGCTTCGATCGCCACATCGTGGACCAGATCCATCAGGTAGTAGCCGGTCAGGGACAACTCCGGGAAGACAATGAGCTGCGCGCCTTCCGCCCGGGCCCTGTCAATCCAATCGAGATGTTTCGCGAGATTGGCGGCGACATCCCCCAGTTTCGGGGAGATCTGACCGAGGGCGATCTTGAGGATGCGGATCACGGCTGTGGGTTGTCAAAACAACAAAGGAGCGACCATGTCGCCCCTTTTTTACTCAAGTCGGGGTGCCCGGATTTGAACCGGGGACCCCTTGCACCCCATGCAAGTGCGCTACCAGGCTGCGCCACACCCCGACGACCACCGACTTAGCTTGCGGATTATAGCGCAGGCTATAATCCTTTTGTCATGGAAAACACGATTCGCTTCTACGGCGCCATGTGGTGCGGTGATACACGGCGCGCGCGAAACTGGTTTGACAAACACCAGATTCCTTACGAGTGGGTCGATGTCGAGAAGGACGAGGCGGCCGCCGAGCTCGTCAAGTCGCTCAACAACGGCTTTCGCAGCATTCCGACGATCGTGTTTGCCGATGGGTCACGCCTCGCTGAACCCTCCACGGCCCGGCTCGAGGAGCACATCCGCAAGCTCGGCCTTGTAACAGAAGCAGTTGCAGCGCCCCTTCCCGTAATTCGACCGCACACATCCCCGCCCGAATCCCCTGCGGCGCCGTAGAACACCCCCGGAACATCGCACATGACCAATTGGCGCGACAGATTGACCAGGACGACGTCTGCCAACCAGTCCGGTTGTCTGGTCGCGGCGGGCATCGTGGCAGTGGGCATCGTCGCGGCGGGGCTTATCGTCAGCAGCGCGCTGTTCAATGTGGGCAGCGCCATCGACAGCGCCAATCCAGGGAAAATCGCCGGCACGGCCTTCGCGCCCGCCACGGCGACGGTGCTGGTCCGACCGCCCGCCATCATTCAGGTTCGCGCGTTGTCGGACCTGACAACCGCATCGACCACCCTTTCAACAATCGCAGAAGCGCAGCAGGCCCGGATCGGGAACATCCTTTACGAGCGCCTGGTCCTCCTTGCGTGCGGGCGGGTCAAGGCGGGCATCGATTTGTCGAAGTTGCGCGAACAGGACGTGCGGGTCAGCCCGGATGGGCGCAAAGTGACGATCGTGTTGCCAAAGGCCGAACTGCTGGACACCTATCTCATCGACGACAGCACCCAGCCGTGCTACACCCGGGTCTACGACCGGACCAACCTCATCCTGCTGCCCAGTTCCAAGGACCTCGAGGGCCAGGCCCGCGAACAAGCCCTCAAGGCCATGCGCGAAACCGCATTGCAGGCCGGGGTGCTGACCGACGCCGATCGCAACGCAAAAGGCGTCATCGAGCGGGTGCTCAAGGCCGCCGGCTACGAGACCGTCGAATTCGTTGAACGCTAAAGGTCCTCCTGAAGACACGCGGCGAGATCACAATCCCCGCGCTTCGCGCGGGGATTGTGATCTCGCCTGATGTCTTCAGGATAGCGTTCAGGGCGAATACTCAAAAACCCCGGGGTTGCAGGCAGCGACAACTTTCGCGCCGCGCTGCGATTGCTCTTCATCCAAAGTGATAAGTTCGGCCCCAAATTGCGCGGCGGTCGCAACATACACGGCATCCGCGCCGCGCAGCTTGTACTCAGCGCCGAGCAATGCCGCCTGGCGGGCCAATCCTTCGTCGAGCCCGACCATGACGACATTCGGCAACTGGGCGATGGATCCGGCGAAACGCTGGGCCAGGCTCGCTTCGCTTCCGGTTCGGCTCAACGCGGCCGCTATCTCGACCAAGACCAACGTGGGGAGATAGATGCGCGGCCGCGCCTGCTTGACCCACGCCAAAAAACGTGAGCTGTGTTCGTGGCCAGGCTCCATCGGGCGGGCCGAGCTGACAAAGACGCTGGAATCGATGGTGATGAAGCGCATGCTACCGCCGCATCCGCTGCAATTCCTCGACGGCGGATCGCGGGGTGTCAGCCTCGGCGGCGCGGCCCAATTCGTCAGCCAGGAACTGGAACGCGTCCCATGCCGCGTCATCAGCCGCAACAGAATCAGCGCCGCCCGGGCCCACAGGCAGCAACAACGCCTCCACCTGACCGCGCCGGGTGATCTCGTAACTCACCCGGTCCTCGCGCACTTCTGCGACGATGGCCGAGGCGCGCGCCTTCAACTCACGGATGCCAACGACACCGGGAGTGCCTGAGCGTTGTTCTTGGACGCGTCTGGGGCGAGTCGGCGGTTTTTGTTTTGCCATTGTAGTCACCTGACCAAGATAGGTGACTACATTCTACAGGTAATAGGTCATCTGCTGCAAATGCAAAACCGGGTCGATGTATTGCACCCGCACCTGGCTGGGGACGGCGAGGTGGATGGGGGCATAGTTCAGAATTGCGGTGACGCCCGCGGCGACGACCAGATCGGCGACGGCCTGCGCGTGGTCGGCCGGAACCGCCAGCATCGCGTGGCGGATCTCAAGACGCCGCGCGACCTCAGGAAGCTCGGTGATCGCCCGCACGGCAAATCCACCGACGATCAAGCCGATCTTGGCCGGATCCGCGTCGAAGATGGCGACCACCCGGAATCCACGCTCCGAGAAGCCGGTGTAGCTGGCGATGGCGCTGCCGATATGGCCGGCTCCGATCACCAACAAGGGCCACTCGTGGTTGAGATTCAGGATGGCCCGCAACTGGCCCTGCAGCGAGGCGATGTGATAGCCAGTGCCCTGTTTGCCAAATCCGCCAAAATGGGAGAGGTCCTTGCGCAACTGGGCCGGGCTGATACCAAGCCATTCGGCCAGCGCGTGCGAAGAAGTCACCTCCTGGCCGTTCGCCCGCATCGTGTCGAGCGCGCGCAGGTAGACCGGCAGACGGCCGACCACGATGTCCGGGACGGATTTGGTTCGTGCGTTTGACATGTCGTCGACTTATGGCAGCGCTGCCGGGCCGCTCAGCCGGCCCCGACAGTGCGCGACCAGCGCGCGGGCGCGCGCGGGGGCGTCGCCGACATAGTCGGCGGCATCCATCCGGCGCGCGATCTCCGCCCGCGACAGAAAGCGCTGCAGGGCCGCGTCATCAGGCAAGGCGATCGTGAGCGGGTTTGGCTTGCCCTCGGCAATGTCGGCCCAGGCGCGCAAACTGCGCTCGCGCAGGTGTTCGTGCATGACCTGGCGGTCCGCCCCGGCGGCAACCAGGGCCATGAGCAAAGGCTCGGTCGCGGCGAAAGGGCCATAGGTGGCCATGGTCCGCGCGATATGGGGCTCGCTTACCCGCAGACCCGACACAATTCCAGTCGCCACGCCGCAGATTTCATCGGCGGCAAGAAACGCCTCGGCGATGGCGACCCGCCGATTGGCCGAATCGTCGAGGGTGCGCTCCAGGAGCGAATGCGCCGCGTTATCCCACATCACCCGCGGCAGGGCCGCGATATAGCGGGCCAGGGAGTCGATCTTCTCGGCGTTGATCGGGTTGCGCTTGAAGGGCATCGCCGACGACCCCACCTGGCGCGCGCCGAAGGGCTCGGCCAGTTCGCCGATCGGAGGCGATTGCAGCAAACGAAGATCAAACGCGAATTTGTAAAGCGACTGGGCCAGGCCGGCCAGCCCGTTGACGATCAGCCAATCCTGTTTGCGGGGATAGGTCTGGGTGGCGACCGGGAAGGCCTCGAGGCCGATTGCGGCCATCACCCGCCGCTCGATATCGTCGCCCGGCGCGCTCGGCGCCGCAATCGCCAATAAGGCACGATACGACGCGCTGGTGCCGACGGCGCCCTTGAAGCCCTTGCCCCGCACGCCCGCGCGGCAGGCCTCCAGGGCGTCGAGATCCATGAGCAGATCCTGCAGGGTCTGAGCCAGGCGATAGCCCAGCGTGGTGGGCTCGGCCGGCTGCAGGTGAGTGAAGGCCATCACTGCAAGATCGGCATAGCGCTCGACCTGATCCGCGAGGGCTGCCAGCAGTCCGCGCAGGCTCGCCAGAATGAGATCAAGCGCTTCGCCCAGGCGCAACGCATCGGCGTTGTCCTCGATGTCCATCGATGTCGCCCCAAGGTGGATGATGCCCCCGCCGATCGGGCACTGTTCGGCGAAGGCCCGGACCTCGGCCATCAGATCGTGGCGGATCTCGTGCTCGATCTCGAGCGCCCGGGCAATGCTGGCGTCGTCAACATCGGCGGCATGCGCGCGCACATCGGCCGCCTGCTCGGGCCGGACGAGCCCTAGATCGGCCTGCGCCGCGGCCAGGGCCGTCCATAACCTCCGCCACAGCAGGCGCTTGTGGCGCTCACTCCAGACACGGCGCATGGCATCGCTGCCGTAGCGGGTGGAGAAAGGGGATTCGAAAAGGTCATACGACACGGAGGAGATTATCGCCGGAGCCAGGCAGCAGCGCCCGAGTACGTGAACCAATCCGCGCGGTTCGTTAACCAGTAAACCCTTCGGGTTGATCGGTTAACACGTATAATCGACGTCTGTAAACCAGTTCAGCGCCTCAGCCGTAGATGTCTGCCGAGGTCGCAATTTGTCTGCCCTGCCTTTTGGAGGACCTCGATGTCGAACCGAACTGTGTCAAACCGGGCGCGCCGTCTGGCGCTCTCCATCGTTCTTGGCTTAAGCGTGTTTGGCAGCCTGGCCCCCCTCGGCACGATCGCTTCGCCCCGCGCAAGCGAGCCAGAGGGGAACGCAGCTCTTAGCCAATTGCCGCTGGTTTCCCTAGCGCCGGCCGTGCCCGGCCCGGACAACAACGTCGAGTACAACGGGCTGGGGCACAACTCACAGTCCAGCCTGTACCGGACACCGTTTGGCGCGATCACGATTGGGACAACCGTCACCGTGCGCTTTCGCACCTTCGCCAACGACGTCACCGGGGTCACGGCCCGGCTGTATAGCACCGCCAGCGCGAGCGAGAGCCTGGTCCCGATGTCACGCGTGGCGTCCAACGAGCTATGCCAGGATGCAATCCTGCTCGCCGATCGCTGCGACTTCTGGCAACTTCAGGTCACCCCGGCCCAGCGCGGGGTGGTCTACTACCGCTTCATCATCCAGGACGGCAGCGCGACCGCCTACTATGCCGACGATGGAAGCTTCGATGGCGGCTGGGGGACTGCCACAGGGGCGATGATCGACCGCAGCTACCCAATCGTCGTCTACGAGCCCGATTTCGCCCCCATCGCCTGGCTGCAGAAAGGGGTGATGTACCAGATCTTCCCCGACCGCTTCCGGAATGGCGACTTGCTCAATGATCCGCTCTCCGGGCAGCCGCGCTATGACGATCCGGTGCTCAAGCTCCCCTGGACCACCCTGCCCGAGGGCTACTGCCGATATTTCAGCGACGCCGCGTCGTCCTGTCCGTGGCGCTTTTCGCCGGTCCCAGTCTGGGGCGTTGGACAACCTGAGACCCCGCGCGGGCGGGACTACATGGGCGGCGACCTGAAGGGCGTCAAAGACAAACTGGGCTACTTGCAGGATCTTGGCGTCACCGTCATCTACTTCAACCCGATCTTCGACGCCGGCTCAAACCACAGCTACGACACCCAGAACTATTTGGCCATTGACCCGTACTTCGGAACCAAAGCGGACTGGGACGCGCTGGTTATGGCCGCCGAAGCGCGCGGGATGAAGATCATCCTCGACGGGGTGTTCAACCACGTTTCGTCTGACAGCAAGTACTTTGATCGATATGGCCAATACCCGGAGATCGGGGCCTGCGAAAGCATTACCTCAACCTATCGCGCATGGTTCTCGTTCTCGAACGTGGCGCTTGGCGCAGGCACCTGCGCCGGCGCGGCCGGTCCGCTGAGCGCCACCTACGACGGCTGGTTCGGTTTTGACAGCATCCCCGTGCTCAACAAGAACAACGCGCAAGTGCGCGAGCTGGTTTACACCGGAACCACCAACGCGGCCGCCTACTGGCTGGACGAGGGCGCGGCCGGCTGGCGCCTGGACGTGATGGGCGACGGGTCCTTCCCGGCCGATTTTTGGCAGGGTTTCCGGCAGACGGTTAAGGCGGCCAAGCCCGACGCGCCCATCATCGGCGAGCTTTGGAAGCGGGATGAAATGCTGCCCAAGATCCACGGCGACCAGGCCGACACCGGGATGAACTATCGCTTCCGCAACGCCATCCTGGGCTTCTTCGGCAAAGTCGACGGCAAGGGCTTTCCGGATGATGGCCAGAGCAATCAGGCCCCCTCGGTCTTTGCCCGCAAGCTGAACGCGGTCCGCGAGGACTACCCCGATGCCGTGTACTACACCCTGATGAACCTGATGGGCAGCCACGACACCATGCGCATTCTATGGAACCTCACCCCGGGCGCGGCCAACACCCGGGCCGAAAAGGAGTTCAACGCCGCCAACCTCGCGGCAGGCAAACAACTCCTGCGCCTGGCGACCCTCACCCAGATGGGCATCCCCGGCGTGCCGACGATCTATTACGGCGACGAGATCGGGCTGACGGGCGAGGACGACCCGGACGACCGGCGAACTTTCCCCTGGCTGGATCAGAACTTCTCGATGGTCTTCCTGCCGATCGTGTCACGCGGCGCGACCGGCGCGCTGGCCGACCGGGCTGAACGACCCACAACGCCGCCGGCCTTTGGCGCGGGTGGCGACCTGGCGCTGCGCAACGACTTCAAGGCCTATATCGCCGCGCGCCAGAGCCGGGATGTGTTCAGCATGGGCGCGCTGACCTTCCCGTATCTCAACGACACCGATCGGACGATGGTGATGATGCTGCGCTCGATCACCGACACGGCCATGGTGGCCGTCAACCGCGACAGCGTCACCCGGACCCTGATCTTCACCCCGACCGGGCAGATCCCGGACGGGCTGGTCCTGCAAAACGCGCTGGCCCCGAGCGAGATTCTGAGCGCCGTCAATGCGCGGATCGAGATCACACTTGGGCCGCTTTCCGGCGCCATGCTGGTCGCCCCGCCGGGGCAGGACCAGACCGCGCCCGATGGGCCGCCGAACCTGACCGCCGCGCCCCTGAACGGCGGCGTGGCGCTGGCCTGGGATGGCGTCGGCGACGCCGTGCGTTACACCCTGTATCGCAGCCTGGTCGTGGGCGGCGGCTACACCCCGCTCTCGACGACGGCGTCGACCGTCTTCACCGACACGGGCATTACCAATGGAAAGCGCTATTTCTACGTTGTGCGCGGGGTTGACGCGGCCGGAAATGAAGGCGCGCTGTCGAACGAGGCCGCGGCCGTGCCAGCCTTCTCCATCGCCTGGGCGAACATCCAATCGCCGAAGACGGTGACGACGACGATCGGGATCACCCCGACCGAGAACATCTATGGGCAGGTCTGGGCGCCTGGTCTGACCGATGCCGGCGGGCCAACGTCGGGTGTCATCGCCCAGCTCGGTTACGGCCCGGTCGGGTCGGCGCCGTCGGCCTGGACCACCTGGAAGGGAATGGCCTTCAACGTTACGGCGGGAGACAACTACGAGTACTTCACGGCGCTGCTCCCGACGATCACGGGGACCTTCGACATGATCGCGCGCTACTCGACCAACCTTGGCCTGAATTGGGTCTACGCGGATCGGGATGGCGTAGGCATTGCCAACCCGGCCCAGTTGATCGTGCTCGACGCCGCCGACAGCACGCCCCCCATCGCCCCGGTGCTGACGGTGACAGGGGTGGCCGGCACGCAGGTACGGCTGAGTTGGACGGCCGTCGCAGACGCGGCCCAGTACTGGCTGTATCGGCGCGTGCTGAGCGGCACCTACGGCGCGCCAACGGTGGTCGTGACGACGACCACCTACAACGACAACGGGGTGACGACGGGTGTGCCGTATTCATACGTTGTGCGGGCGGTCGATGCCGCCTTTAACGTCTCGCCGGACAGCAACGAGGTCGGCGCGACGCCGACGCCGCAACAGGTGGCGGTGACCTTCAGCGTCACCGTCCCGGCCGGCACGCCGGTCTCGTCAACGGTCTACATCGTCGGGAACCAGGCGGCGTTCTGCAACTGGTGCGATCCGCACACAGTCAGCCTGACGCTCAGCGCGCCAAATACATGGTCCAGAATCTTCACATTCACCCAGGGGACCAATCTCGAGTACAAGTACACGCTTGGGAGTTGGAACTACGTCGAGAAGAATGCCGGCTGCGGTGAAGTCGGCAATAGAACCGTAAGTGTGGGTGCGCCGCCGACTCAGGCGATCAACGAGTCGGTCCCAAACTGGCGCAACGTAGCGCCCTGCGGCAACTAAACAACATGTCTCGAGTGCGATATTCCCCTGCTCCGCAGGGGAATATCGCACTCGAAATGGAAACCGACGGGCAGACTAAGGCACAATAGCCGCCCTATGGATCCAAGAGTCGCGATTCCGATCCCGGGTTTCCCGGTCTACTGGTACGGCATCATCCTCACCACGGGGATGGTGGTGGCGGGCTACATTTCCGCGCTCGAAGCGCGCCGCCGCGGCGAGGACACGGCCATCGTTTGGGACGGCATCGTGTGGGTGATCGCGTTAGGCGTCATCGGCGCCCGGCTGTATCACGTGTTCTCCTCGCCCAACGACGGCTCACTTTCGGGTTGGGCCTATTACAGTCAGAACCCGTTGGCGATCCTGGATCTGCGCAGCGGCGGTCTGGGCATTTTTGGCGGGATCGCGGGCGGCATTGTCGGCATCGTACTCGTGATCGGCCGGGCCAAACGCAGCCTTTTTCGCTGGTTCGACTGCATCGTGCCAGGCGTGTTAATCGCGCAGGCGATCGGGCGCTGGGGAAACTTCGTCAACCAGGAGCTGTATGGCGGTCCGACTGGATCGGCGTGGTGGGGGGTGACCATCGACGCGCCGTATCGAACCGTCGCTGGCAAGTTCAACTTCGCGGACCTGCAAACCTACCCGCTTGATACCCGCTTTCACCCGACCTTCTTCTACGAGTCGGCCTGGAACTTCGCCGGCTTTCTACTGCTGATGTGGATGGGCCGGCGCTTCCAGACCTGGCTGCGCGACGGCGACCTGGCCGGCGTGTATTTCATCTGGTATGGCATTGGCCGTCTGTGGACCGAAGTGCTTTTTCGCCCGGATGCCTGGACGCTCGGCGCGCTGCCGACGGCGGCCTGGGTGTCGCTGGGCGCCATCGCGATGGGCCTGGTCTTCATTGCGGGCAACCATGTGATCGCCCCGGCGCTGCGCCGCGCCGCGGCGCGCTGAGGGCAGGTTCCTTCGGGCGATGAGACGACGCGTCCGCGACGACCGAGACTGGGCCGAAGGCGACGACGAGCATATCGACGGCTATGCCTTGCGCACGCCAGGGCGGCGCCGAAACTGGGGAGGCGCATTGCTTGGGCTGTTCGTGGTGTTCGTCGCCCTGGCCGCAGCCGGCGTGGCGGCCACTGCCACGGTCCTCGCCCGCCAGGAAGACGACTCCTTTTGCGTCGGCTGCCATACCGCCCCGCACATCACGTATCGCTCGCGGGCCGAAGCCGCGCTCGGGGGCGCCTACGCCCTCGATTTGTCAAGCTATCACTACCAGCAGATTCGCGGCACGGGCGGCACGATCCGCTGCATCGACTGCCACCACGGCGACGCCAGCACAAGCGATCGGGCGGCCACGCTCAGGCTGAGCGCCGACATGACCCTGATTTGGCTGGCCGGGGCGATGGATGAACGGATTGAAAAGACGACGATCACCTCGACCTTGGTGATCACCCGGGAGGGCGCGCGGGTGACGGTACCCCCCCCCGTGCTGCGCCAGCCACGGCTGTCAAACGACGGCTGCGCGGGCTGCCACAAGCAGACGTTGCTAACGGCCGGAATCGACAACCACACCCACAACATGCTGCCCGCGGCCTACAAGCTGTGGACGGCCGGCAATCGATTGCTGGCCCCGGCCGGGAGCAAAGACCCGCAGGCCCTGCTGGCGCGCGGCCTCACGCCGTATGCCACGACCCTGCAATGCGCGAGCTGCCACACCGGCCATCGCGCGCTCGAGACGGAAGTATATTTGGATCGAGCCCAGGTTGCCCAACGCTGCGAGCAGTGCCACGTAGAGACGCGCCCCCGCTAGTCAATAGAAAGCGGACGATCGAGTCCCCGGCTTCGCCGGGGACTGTGTCGTCCAATAATCAAGCAGCAGCGAATTCGCGCTTGGCCTCGGCCAGCAGCTCCGGCCGAACAAGCAGGTCAAGGGTGGTCAGGGCCATGGCCCGGGCGGCGTTGAGCATGGCAATCTGACCTTCGGGCGAGGCGGCCGCCTCGCGGAAGCCGTTGGTATGGCACTGGATGCCCGCTTCGGCGATCTTGAGATACGGATGGATGGACGGCACGACCAGCGAGACATTCCCCATATCCGTGCTCCCAAACCCGCCGCTCGGCCGGGGATTCGCGACGACACCCAGCCCGGTCAGGCGCTCGCCAAAGGTCCGCGCCATGGTCGAATTGTTGCGCATGTTGTCGTATTTCGAAGCCTCGCGCACCTCGTAGACCAGTCGTGCGCCGGTAGCCAGCGCCGCCGCTTCTGCGCAACGGATGAACTTGGCAAGCGTTTCGTCGGCATAGGGCCGGTCGGCCGCCCGCACGCTGAATTCGGCGCTGGCGTATTCGGGCACGATGTTGGCTGCCTGGCCGCCGTTGGTGATCACCCCGTGGATGCGGACATCCGAGCGCAGATGCTGGCGCAGGGCGTTGACGGCGTTGTAGGTCTGGATGACGGCGTCCAGGGCGTTGATCCCCGCTTCGGGCGCGGCCGCGGCGTGGCTCGCCTTGCCGTGAAACTCGAGTCTGATCCGGTTCGAGGCGAGCGTGGCGCTGCCCAGGGCGTTCTCATCGAGCGGGTGAAACATCATGGCCGCATCGATGCCCTTGAACACGCCCCGGTTGACCATCAGGACTTTGCCGCCGCCGCCCTCTTCCGCCGGCGTGCCGATCATCCGGATCCGGCCGGGCAACTCGGCGATCACCTCATTCAACGCCCAGGCCGCGCCCAGGGCGGCCGTGCCGATCAGGTTGTGGCCGCAGGCATGACCCAGCCCGCGCAGCGCGTCATACTCGGCGACGATGGCGACGGTGGGGCCATCGTTGTCGCCGGCATGGCCGACAAAGGCGGTCTCAATTCCGGCCACACCGCGTTCGACCTCGAACCCGCGCGCGGCCAGCTTGTCGGTTAACAGCGCGGCGGCCTTGCGCTCTTCGTATTGCAGTTCGGGGTTGGCGTGAATGGTCAGGCTGACCTGAATGAGCTCTTCGGCGTCACGAGCGACGGCATCGAGGATGCGGCGTTCGAGTTCGGCGTATTTTTCAGGGGTGATCATGTTTGTAGTGCGTATTCTAGGCCCCCAATCGGCATCCCCGGCGTCGCCGGGGATGCCGATTGGGGAGAACTACGGTCCAGGGCTCGGCAGGGTAGTTCGTGTATATAGTGCACGCATGGAATATCTACGACTCGGCAACACCGGCCTCAACGTATCGCGGATCTGTCTGGGCATGATGACCTACGGCACGCCCAAGTGGCGCGACTGGGTGCTCGAGGAAGACGCCAGCCGGCCGTTTATTCAGGCCGCGCTGGACGCTGGCATCAACTTCTTCGACACCGCTGACGTGTATTCCATCGGCGTCAGCGAGGAGATCACCGGGCGCGCGCTGCGCGATTTCGCCAAACGCGACAGCGTCGTCATCGCCACCAAGGTCAACGGGGCCATGGGTCCCGGGCCAAATGACCGCGGTCTGTCGCGCAAGCACATCCTGCAGGCCATCGACGCGTCGCTGCGGCGCCTCGGCACCGACTACATCGACCTGTATCAGATCCATCGCTTCGATCCGGCAACGCCGATCGAGGAGACGATGGAGGCCCTGCATGACATCGTCCGAGCCGGCAAGGCGCGCTACATCGGGGCCAGCAGCATGTATGCCTGGCAGTTCGCAAAAATGCAGCACGCGGCCGA
>Ga0209477_1000698_pt1 | contig 21002 bp, 22 predicted proteins | sample KloWWTupernatant_FD_187180 | JGI IMG/M metagenome (GOLD analysis project Ga0209477, IMG submission 187180) | Active sludge microbial communities from Klosterneuburg, Austria, studying microevolution and ecology of nitrifiers - Klosterneuburg... | ecosystem: Engineered > WWTP > Aerobic digester >... | reverse complement strand
GACTTGAAGCCGGTGCCCTGGATCGAGCGGAAGTGGACGAAGACGTCCGGGCCGCTTTCCGGGGTGATGAAGCCGAAGCCCTTGGCGTCGTTGAACCACTTGACGGTACCAGTCTGACGATCCGACATGTTTTGTTACTCCTAGAACAGTTTGAAATGGTGACACGGCCCGCCGGAATACCCGGATTCGGCCGCGACTGTCGAGCAAGGGGTAACGCACACGATGTAGCGGATCACTTGGATCTACCGCATCGGGTCACGATGTACCGTGATCCCGCTTGAAACAGTGGGCGCACCATACCGCACTTTCCGCGACATTTGTGAATGGCCTGCAATTATTTTTCGCAAGCCGTGGCTGGCGGCGGCAGTGGCCTACCAGTCGGCCTGCCCGGGCAGCAGGCCGCGCAGCTCGGCATCGGTCAGGTTGCGCCACTGCCCCGGCTTGAGGTGGCCAAGCTTGACGTTGCCGATGCGCACCCGCAGCAGCTGCTTCACCCGGTAGCCGAAATGCGCCGCCATCAACCGGATCTGCCGGTTCAGGCCCTGGGTCAGCACGATCCGGAAGCCCTGGCTGCCGAGCTTCCCGGTCCGGCACGGCAAGGTCGGCTCGCCGTGGACCGGCACCCCGCCGCGGGCCATGCCGCGCAGGAATTCCGGGGTCACCGGGTGGTTGACCGCCACCAGGTATTCCTTCTCCAGCTTGTTCTCCGCGCGCAGGATCCGGTTGACGATGTCGCCATTGCTGGTGAGCAGGATCAGGCCCTCGGAATCCTTGTCCAGCCGGCCTACCGGGAAGATGCGCTGCGGGTGGTCGACGCAATCGACGATGTTGTCCTTGACCCCGGAGTCGGTGGTGCTGGTGACCCCCACCGGCTTGTTCAGCGCGATGTAGACGTGGCGGCGCTGGCCCCTTGCGGCAGTGCGCGCCTCCAGCGTGTTGCCGTCGATGCGGACCTCGTCGCCTTCGCCGAGCTCCGCGCCGATCCGCGCGCGCAGGCCGTTGACGGTGACCCGGCCCTCCGCGACCAGGCGGTCGGCCTCGCGGCGGGAGCAGAAGCCGCTGTCGGCGATGTGTCGGTTCAGGCGCATGGGCGCGCATTCTACGCGCCCGGCGCCGGGCTCAGGCGCGAAGCTCGGCGAATTCCGGGTGCCGGCGCAGCCAGGCGTCCGCGTACGAGCACTGCGGGTCGACCTTCACGCCCTGGGCGCGTGCGTGCTCGACCGCAACCCGCACCAGCGCTGCGGCGATCCCGCGCCCGCCGATCGCCGCGGGCACGATGGTGTGGGTGATCGCCATCACCCCGTCGCACCTTTCGTACTCGACATAGGCGGCGTGGCCATCGACCTCGGTCAGGAAACGTTGGCTGGCGGCGTCATGGCGGATGTCCGATTGCATGGTGGCTCCAGGGTCAGTCGATGCCCGATTTCAAGACGGCCCGCGCGAAGTGGCCGAGGATCCGCGGCTCCAGCACCAGCGTGAACAGCACGCCGTACGCGGCGCCCCACAGGTGCGCGCTGTGATTGACGTTGTCGCCGCCGCGGCGGTCCATCCAGATGCTGTAGGCCACGTAAAGCAGCGCGAACACGAACGCGGGGATCGGCACCGGGATCGGGAACAGGATCAGCGTGGCCCACGGATCGAACAGGATCGAGGCGAACAGCACCGCGGCCACCCCGCCGGACGCCCCCAGGCTGCGGTAGCTGGCATCGCGGCGATGGCGCAGCCAGGTCGGCAGGATCGCGACCACGATCGCCGACAGGTAGAACAGCACGAATCCGGCCGGGGTGATCCACGCCGAGAACACCTGCTCCACCGCGCTGCCGAACGACCACAGGGTGATCATGTTGAACAGCAGGTGCATCCAGTCGGCATGGATGAAGCCGTGGGTCAGCAGGCGATCGTATTGCCCGCGCCGTTCCACCGCCGGCGGCCACAGGATCAGCCGTTCCAGCAGGGCGCGGTCGTTGAACGCGCGCCACGACACCAGCACGGTGATCGCGACGATGGCCAGGGTGAGCGTGAAATCCATCCGTCAGGCGGCCCGGTAGTTGTCCTGCATCGGATACGTGCGCGCGTAGGCGGCGAACGCCAGCGCGGCGGCGAAGGCGAAGACCGCGAAGAAGAACATCAGGAATGCGTTCTCGCTGTAGCCGGTGGTGGCGATGCGCGCGGTCACCGCCTCGTTGCGCACCGCGACGTTGGTGAGCAGCACCCACAGGCTGCCGAAGGTGCTGGTCAGGTACCAGAACGCCATGATCACGCCCTTCATCGACTGCGTGGCCTGGCTGTAGGCGAATTCCAGCGCGGTGGCGGACACCAGCACTTCGCCGAAGGTCAGCAGCAGGTAGGGCCAGGTCTGCCACGCCAGCGAGGTCTGCGCGCCGCTGTCGATCTGCAACTGGATCAGGCCGGCGATGACCCAGGCGATGCCCGCGAAGGCAATGCCGAAGCCCATCCGCCGCAGCGCGGTCGGCTCCCAGCCGATCCGCCGCAAGGCGGGATACAGCACGATGTTGTTGAACGGGATCAGCAGCATGATCAGCAACGGGTTCAGCGCCTGCATCTGCCCGGCTTCCTTGACCAGCCAGCTCGGCCACCACCAGGCGTCGTGCGGGACCACCATTTCCTTGCCCTGGATCACCCAGGTGCTGGCCTTCTGGTCGAACAGCGACCAGAACGGCGTGGTCAGCGCGAACACGATCAGGATCCGCAGCACCGCGCGCACGCCATCCACCGCCGCATCCGGGTGGCGGCCGCGCGCGCGCTCCAGCTGCATCGACACGCCGATGCCGCCGAAGGCGATCAGCGCGCCCAGCGCCAGGCAGGCGCTGATCACGAAATGGAAGTCGTCCGGCCAGAACGGCAGGCTGACCCCGAACCAGGCGTGCAGTGCCCAGCACAGCAGCATCGCCACCGCCAGCGCCGCGCCGAAGCCAGCCACCAGCAGGCCCGGCCGGCCCTGCCCCGCGGCCTGTGTCGTGAGTGCGGTGCGGGCGACGTTGAAGAACGAGTGCGGGTCCTCGCCGCGGGTCGGCGGCACCCGCACGTACTGCCTGCGCCCCAGCCAGAAGATGACGGTGGCGATCAGCATCAGGATGCCGGGGATGCCGAACGCCACCGACGGCCCGTAGTTGCGCAGGAACAGCGGCATCAGCAGCGAGGCGAAGAAGCTGCCGAAGTTGATCGTCCAGTAGAACGCGTCGAACACGATCCTGGCGAGGTGCTTGTTGGCGGTGGTGAACTGGTCGCCGCAGAAGCTGACCACCAGCGGCTTGATCCCGCCGCTGCCCAGCGCGATCAGGAACAGGCCGGTGTAGAAGCCGGTTCGGTTGTCCTCGAACATCGCAAGGCAGGCGTGGCCCGCGCAATAGACCAGCGAGAACCACAGCACCGTGTTGTACTTGCCGAAGAAGCGGTCGGACAGCCAGCCACCGAGCAACGGGAAGAAATACACGCCGATCACGAAGCTGTGGAACACGTCCTTGGCGACGCCCTGGCGCTCCGCCTCCGGCACGTAGGCCAGGATCACGCTGCTGACCAGGAACTGCACCAGGATGTTGCGCATCCCGTAGAAGCTGAAGCGCTCGCAGGCCTCGTTGCCGATGATGAAGGGGATCTGCCGGGGCAGGCGCGCGCTCGGGTCGGCGACGGTGGTCTGGCTCATGCGTTGGCGGGTCCTTCGGTTTGCGCAAGCCTACCCGATCCGTCGATCAGGCCCATTCGGTCAGTCCTTCGCGTGCGTACAGGGCCGCGAACGACGGCCGCGCCTTCATCCGCTGCGCCAGGGCCGCCAGCTGCGGCCATTCGGTTGCCGGCTTCGGCATGTTGCGCGACCAGCGCATCAGCATGGCCAGGTAGAAGTCCGCGACCGTGGGCGCATCGCCCAACAGGAAGGGGCCGTTGATCGAAAGGTGGGCGTCGATGCGCTGCCACTGGGCCTCGATCCGCGGCGCGCAATGCGCACGCACCGCATCCGCATGCGCGTCGCCGGCCGGCTCCGCCGGATACCACCATTGCCGGAACAGCGGCTGCACCATGTTGGCGAGGTTGCACATCCACTGCAGGTGGTCGGCACGCCGCGGATCGTCGAATGCAGGCGCCAGCCGCGCCTGCGGATGGCGTTCTGCCAGCCACATCGCCAGTGCCGCGGCCTCGTACTGCGGCCGGCCGTCGATGACCAGGGTCGGCACCACCCCGTTCGGGTTCATCGCCAGGTACGCGGGCGACTTCTGCGCCTTCGCCGCGGTGTCCACCAGCTGCAACCGGTGCGGCACCTCGAGTTCGATCAGCAGCCAGTGCACGAGCAGGCTGGCGGCGCCGGGGGCGTAGTAAAGCGTCATGTCCATGGCCAGGCCTCGCGCGGGTGGTGGCGGATTTTCGCACGCCCCGTCGGGGTGCCGCGGCATGACCATGGGCAGGGCCGGCCCGACGCTGGTGCCGGTTACCATCGGGCGATCCACCGGAGACCCGCCGATGCGCCGTACCTTGCTCGCTGCCGCCCTGCTTGCCTGCCCGCTGTCACTGGGGATGGCGCCCGCCTTCGCCGCCAGCACGGCGCTCACCACCACCGCCGAACGCACGGGGTTCCGGCAGACCGGCCGCTACGATGAGGTCATCGCACTTTGCGATGCGTTCCAGCAGGCGTACCCGCAAGCGGTGCGCTGCTTCGACTTCGGCACCACGCCCGCGGGCAGGCCGATGAAGGCGATGGCGGTCTCCACCAGCGGCGCGCTGGATGCGAAGACCGCACAGGCGCAAGGACTGCCAGTGGTGCTGGCGCAGGGCGGCATCCACGCCGGCGAGATCGACGGCAAGGACGCCGGCTTCTGGCTGGCCCGCGACCTGCTGCAGGGCAAGGTCGGCCGCGGCGTGCTGGACAAGGCGGTGCTGCTGTTCGTGCCGGTGTTCAACGCCGACGGCCACGAGAACTTCCGCGCCTGGAACCGACCCAACCAGCGCGGCCCCGAGCAGATGGGCCACCGCGTCACCGCGCAGCGCTACAACCTCAACCGCGATTACGTAAAGGCCGACAGCCCCGAAATGCAGGCGATGCTGGGGCTGGTCAACCAGTGGGACCCGCTGGCGATGCTGGACCTGCACGTCACCGACGGCGCCAAGTTCCGGCACGACATCTCGATCACCGGCGAACCCACCAATTCCGGCGACGCCGGCCTGCGCGAGGCCGGCAATGCGCTGAAGGACGGCATCATCGCCAGGCTCGCCGCGCAAGGTTCGCTGCCGGTCGGCTTCTACCCGAGCTTCGTCGAGGACGACGATCCGGCCTCCGGCTTCGTGCATGGGGTGAGCACGCCGCGCTTCTCCAACGGCTATTTCCCGCTCCGCAACCGGCTTGCGATCCTGGTCGAGACCCACTCCTGGCGCACCTATCCGGAACGCGTGCGCAGCACCTACAACACCGTGCTCAACGCACTGGAGCTGGTCGCGGCGAACGGCACCCGCTGGCTGCAACTGGCGCGCGACGCCGATGCGCGCGCAGCGCGGCTGGGCGGCCAGTCGGTGCCGCTGGACTACAGGACCACCGATGCCGTCCGCACCATCGATTTCCTCGGCTACGAATACACCCGCACGCCATCGGATATCTCGGGCACCAGCATGACCCGCTACGACGAGCGCAAGCCGCAGGTGTGGAAGATCCCCCTGCGCGACCAGATCGTGCCGGGCAACGCGATCGTCGCGCCGAAGGGTGGCTACCTGGTGCCGCCGGAACATGCGGTCGCGGTGGCAAGGCACTTGCTGGTGCACGGCATCGACTTCCGGGTACTGGCCTCGCCGCTGCGCGATGCCGGCGCGCAAGCCTTCGTCGCCGATGGCGTGCAGTTCTCGCCGGCGTCGGTGGAAGGCCACCAGCGGACGAGCCTGACGGGTGGCTGGACAACGCAGCCGGCGCAGGTCGGCCCAGGCGGCCTGTACGTGCCGATCGCGCAGGCCAAGGCGCGGCTGCTGGTGAACATCCTGGAGCCGACCGCCGGGGATTCGATGGCCGCATGGGGCGACTTCAACAACGCCTTCGAGCGCAAGGAATACATGGAGGCGTACGTGGCCGAGGACGAAGCCCGCACGATGCTGGCCCGGGACCCGGCGCTGAAGGCGGAGTTCGAGCGCAAGCTGCGGGAGGAACCTGGCTTCGCGAACAGCCCCGGCGCGCGCCTGGACTTCTTCTACCGCCGGCACCCGGCCTGGGACCACGGCACCAACCGCTATCCGGTGTGGCGCACCGATACCGCCCATTGACCGCCGCTGGACGGCTTCAGCAGCGCTCGTACTTCCAGTTGCGGCGCTTGCCCGCGCCCATCCATTCAAGCGCCTGCGCCAGTCGCTTCGCGCGGGTTTCCGGGCGCCTCGCCTCGACGATCCACTCGATGTACTCGCGCCTGCAGCCGGGCGGGAACGCATCGAAGGTCGCCTGCGCCGCCGGGTGCTGCGCGAGCGCGGCGACCAGGTCGGCCGGCGCTTGCGGTGGCGGCTTCGCCACGGCCTTGCGCACCGCCGGCGCCTTGCCGCCATCTTCGTTGAGCGCCACCGCCCGGCGGATGTGCGCAAGCAGGACCGGATCCGGCGGCAGGTCCGCCAGCGACGCGATCTTGCCGTAGCTGCCCATTCCCTCGCGCGGCTCGCCCTCGCCCACCACTTGCGCGTGCTTCCGGAACCCGAACGCGGCATGCCGCTTGAACCCCGCCATCCCGCACAGGATGGCGCCGGCATGGCTGAAATGGGGCATGCCCCACTTGATCGATTCCTCCACCCGCGGACAGGCCTGGTGCACCAGCGCGCGCACGTGGGCGAGGATCGGTTGCGCGAACGGGGCGGCACGCTCGATGTAGGCATCGACGCGGGGATCGCGGGCCATGTGCTTGCACGCATCGGGGGACGGGGCCATTCTGCCGCCATTGCTCGTAGCCGCACAGGGGACCGCGCATGACCCAATCCGAACGCCGCAAGGACCAGCAACGCGCCGCGCGCGAACTGCGCGCCGAACTGAACGAGTCGCAGCGCGACACGCTTGCCGAACTGGAACGCTACGGCTGGCAATTGAAGTTCGTGCGCAGGCCGATCTTCCAGCCGTCGATCCCGGTCGTGTTCGACGGCGACCGCAAGTCATGGGCGGTGCTTGAGCAGGACGGCAGCCTCAACGAGCACCCGCCCTTCGTCATCCGGGAAGGTTGATGGTGGTGAACCGCAGTCCCGGCGCGTGGGTCACGTGGGCGCTGTTGTTGCTGGTGCTGGTCGGCGGCTGGCTGGCATGGCCGCAAGCGCAGCCCCCGCAGGCGCCGGCCGGCCGCGATGGCGCGCCCGCGCTGCCGCGCGACCCGAGCGCGCGGCCATTGCCGCCGGCTGCGCCGTCGCAGCCACCACCCGTGGCCGAACCCGCCACCCGACTGCCCGGTTTCCTGCCCGCGGAAGCGCACCGGACCATTGCCCTGGTCCAGCGCGGCGGTCCGTTCCCGCACCGGCAGGACGGCGGCGTGTTCGGCAACCGCGAGGGCCGGCTGCCGCGCAAGCCGCGCGGCTGGTATCGCGAGTACACCGTGGACACGCCGGGGCTGCGCCATCGCGGCGCGCGCCGGATCGTCACTGGCGGCGACCCGCCGCGCGAGTGGTACTACACGGACGACCATTACGACAGCTTTCGCAGCATTGCGGTCACGGGGAACCTGCAGTGAGCGATTCCGGCTTCGACCTGGGCCTGGACGACCCGGCGCGCGCCGGCGTGTTCTTCGTCACCGCCGACGACATCGCCACCCTCGACATGGCCACGCGCGACGCCGGCCTGCTGGCCCGCCGCATCGACCTGCGCGGCTGCGCGAACAAGCCGACCCTGCTGTTGCGGCTGGCCACCGGGCTGGACTTCCCCGCCGGCAGCGGACGCAACTGGGACGCCGCGAGCGACCGCCTGCGCGACCTGTCGTGGCTGCCCGCGCCCGGCTACGCCCTGTTGTTCGAAGCTGCCAGCGGTTTGCGCGACGCCGACGAATCCAGCTTCGACACCCTGCTGGACGTGCTCGAGGAAGCGGCGGCTGACTGGGCGCAACGCGACATCCCGTTCTGGGCCTTCCTCGCCCTGCCGGAAGACGAATTCGAACCGGCACCGTGACCCTGCCGGGTCCGGGTCCCCGCTTGGGACCCCGACTCCAACAAAAAACCCGCCGAAGCGGGTTTCCGTAAATGGTGCCCAAGAGGGGACTCGAACCCCTACGACCTAAGTCGCTACCACCTCAAGGTAGTGCGTCTACCAATTCCGCCACCTGGGCAGGTGATGCGGCTCGCGCCGCCACAACATTGTAAAGCCGATCAGCTGCCCGGCGCGGGCGCGGGCGCGGGTTCGGGTGCGGACGCCGGCGGCTGGGTGTAATCCGGTGCTGCCAGCGGGGCCGCCGGTGCCTGTGCCGGTGCGGCCGGCACCTGCGCGCTCGGTACCTGCGCGCTCGGCACCTGCCTGGCTGGTGCCGCCGGGGCAGCCTGGCCCATCACCCCAAGGTCCGCGGCGGCCGGTTCGGCACCGCCCTGGCGGGCGCTCTTGCTGGCGTAGACCGCCATGCCCATGCTGATGGTGAAGAACACGATCGCCAGCCACTTGGTGCTCTTGGTCAGGAAGTTCGAGGCACCGCGGGAACCGAACACGGTGGCGGAAGCCCCGCCGCCGAAGCCCGAGCCCGCCTGCGCACCGGCGCCGCGCTGCATCAGGATCAGGCCGATCATCGCGATGGCGACCAGCACGTAAAGCACATTGATGAGTTGCAGCAACATCGTGGTTCGGTATCCGTCTTGGGTCAGGCCGCCGCGGCGGACGCGATGGCCAGGAAATCCGCGGCGACCAGCGAGGCCCCGCCGATCAGTCCGCCGTCCACATCGGCCTGGGCGAACAGGCTGGCCGCGTTGTCGGGCTTCACGCTACCGCCGTACAGGATCGGCAGCGAGCCGGCGATTGTAGCATCGCGGGCGGCGACCTCGCCACGGATGAAGGCGTGCACCGCCTGTGCCTGCGCCGGGCTGGCGGTGCGGCCGGTGCCGATCGCCCACACCGGCTCGTAGGCGATGATCGCGCCGGCGAAGGCCTGCGGGCCGGCCAGGTCGAACACCGCCTGCAGCTGCTCCTCGATCCGCCATTCGGTCTGCCCGGCCTCGCGCTCGTGCAGGGACTCGCCCACGCACAGGATCGGGGTCAGGCCCGCGTCCTTCGCGGCGACGAACTTCCTCGCCACCAGTTCGCTGATCTCGCGATGGTGCTGGCGGCGCTCGGAATGCCCGACCAACCCGTACACCGCGCCGATGTCGACCAGCATCGAGGCCGAGACCTCGCCGGTGTAGGCGCCCTGCACGTTGGCGCTCACGTCCTGGGCGCCGAAGCGCAGGTCGGTCCCGGCGCAGTGCGCGACAAGTTCGCCGAGGTACGGCAGCGGCGGCAGGATCACCCGCTCGACCCCCGCGGCCGCCGGCACCGCGGCGATCGCGTCGACCAGGCGGTGCGCGAACGCGCGGTCGCCGTGCAGCTTCCAGTTCCCGATGACGATCCTGCGGCGCATGCGTGGTTCCTCGATGGATGGATGGGTCACTTCAGCTTGATTTCGCGCAGGCGCTCTTCCAGGTAGCCCTGCGCGGTGATCGGCTGCGGATAGCGGCTCGGATTGTCCGCGCTGACGCAGGACGGCAGCACGTCGATCAGGAAATCCGGGTTCGGGTGCAGGAAGAACGGGGTGGAGTAGCGCGGCTGCCGCGCCTTCTCACCCGGCGGATTGACCACGCGATGGGTGGTGGACGGATACACGTGGTTGGTCAGCCGCTGCAGCATGTCGCCGATGTTGACCACGATGGTGTCGGCATCCGCGGTGAACGGCACCCACTCGCCCTTGCGCGACAGCACTTCCAGCCCTTCCGCGCTTGCGCCCACCAGCAGGGTGACCAGGTTGATGTCCTCGTGCGCGCCTGCACGCACGTTGGGGATGTCGTCGACGGTGATCGGCGGGTAGTGGATCGGGCGCAGGATCGAGTTGCCCGAATCGGTCTTGTCGGCGAAATAGTCTTCCGGCAGGCCGATGTGCAGCGCCAGCGCGCGCAGCACCTGCGAACCCAGCGCATCCAGCGACTGGTACAGGCCGTAGCCGACCGATTGGAACTCCGGCATGTCCTGCGGCCACACGTTTGCCGGCATGTCGTTTGCGTACTTCGAATCGCGCGGGATCTCGCGGCCGATGTGCCAGAACTCCTTGAGGTCGGAGTACTGCGCGCCCTTCGCGGTCTCGACCCCGAACGGTGTGTAGCCGCGCGCGCCGCCGCCGCCCGCCACGTGGTACTGGCGCTTGGTCGCCTCCGGCAGCGCGAAGAACCTGCGGAAAGTGTCGTAGGCCTCGTCGATCCGTGCCTGCGGGATGCCGTGGTTGCGGATCCCGGCGAAACCCCACTCGCGGTAGGCCGCGCCCAGCTCGTCGATGAAGGCCTGGCGGTCCTGCGGCGACGCCGGATCGGTGAAACGGCGGATGTCCAGGGTCGGGATTCGCGGCGAAATGGACTGGCTGCTCATGTCGGTGTCTTCGGTTCGCCGGGCGGGCGCGTGCACCCGCCGCATGGCAATGGTTTCGGTCCGGGTCAGGCCGCCGCCGCGCGCACCGCATCCGCAAGCACGGCGAGGGTGGCATCGACCAGCGCGGCATCGTCCGCCTCGACGGTGACACGCACCACCGGCTCGGTGCCGGAGGCGCGCAGGAAGGCGCGGCCGCGGCCCTCGATCGAACCCTGCGCCGCGGCCAGCGCGGCCTTCACGCTGTCTGCATCGGCCGGCTTGCGGCCGCCCTCGCAGCGTACGTTGATGGTTTTCTGCGGCACCTTGCGCAACCCCTGCAATGCCTCGGCCAGGCCGACGCCGCGGCGCCGCAGCACTTCCAGCACCTGCAGTGCGCTGACGATGCCGTCGCCGGTGCTGGCGCGGTCCAGGCACAGCAGGTGGCCGGAAGCCTCGCCGCCGAGCACCGCGTCGTTCGCCAGCAGTTGCTGGTGCACGTGGCGGTCGCCGACCTTCGCACGGACGAAGCCGATCCCGCGCGCGGCCAGCGCCTGCTCGAAACCGTAGTTGGTCATCAGGGTGCCGACCACCGGTCCGCGCAGGCGGCCGCTTTCCTGCCAGTCGCAGGCCAGTACGTACAGCAGGTCGTCGCCGTCGCGCACGTTGCCGGCGGCGTCGACGAACAGCACGCGGTCGCCGTCGCCGTCGAAGGCGATGCCGATATCCGCGCCGGTTTCGCGCACGCGCGCGGCCAGGCCTTCCGGATGGGTGGAACCGACCCCGTCGTTGATGTTGACCCCGTTCGGCTCGACGCCCATCGCGTCGACCCGCGCGCCGAGTTCGCGCAGCACCAGCGGGCCAAGCTGGTAGGTCGCGCCGTTGGCGCAATCCAGCACGATCCGCATGCCGCCGAGGTTGAAGCCGCGCGGCACCGAATTCTTGCAGGCCTCGACGTAGCGGCCGATGGTGTCGCGGGTGCGCACCGCCTTGCCCAGCTGCCCGGACGGCACCGTGCGGAACGGCGCGTCCAGCGCGGCCTCGATCGCCAGCTCGGTGGCGTCGTCCAGCTTTTCACCCTGCGCCGAGAAGAACTTGATGCCGTTGTCGTGGTGCGGGTTGTGCGAGGCCGAGATCACGATGCCGCCATCGGCGCGCATCGAATGGGTCAGGTGCGCCACCGCCGGGGTCGGCATCGGCCCCATCAGCTGCACGTCCACCCCGGCCGCGACCAGCCCGGCTTCCAGCGCCGCCTCGAACATGTAGTTGGAGATCCGGGTGTCCTTGCCGATCACCACCATCGGCTTGCGCCAGATCCGGTCGCCGCCTGCCGCGGCGGCGGTCAGCGCGTGGCCGTAGGCATTGCCCAGGCGCAGCACGAAGTCGGCCGAGATCGGGCCATCGCCGACGCGGCCGCGGATGCCATCGGTGCCGAAATACCGGCGTGCGCTCATGCCGCCTCCGCGTCCTCGGCGGGTGCCGGCTGCTTCATCAGGATCGCCAGCACGTGGGCCAGCCGTTCGCGCATCTCGCGGCGGTCGACGATCTGGTCGACGGTGCCGTGCGCGAGCAGGAACTCGCTGCGCTGGAAGCCCTCGGGCAGCTTCTCGCGCACGGTCTGCTCGATCACGCGCTGGCCGGCGAAGCCGATCAGCGCCTCCGGCTCGGCGATGTTGAGGTCGCCAAGCATGGCGAAACTGGCGGACACGCCGCCGGTGGTCGGATGGGTCAGCACCGAGATGTACGGCAGCCCCGCCGCGCGCAGGCGGCCAAGCGCGGCCGAGGTCTTCGCCATCTGCATCAGCGAGAACAGGCTCTCCTGCATGCGCGCGCCGCCGCTGGCGGAGAAGCACACGAACGGACAGCGCAATTCCAGCGCACGCTCCGCGGCCAGGGTGAAGCGCTCGCCGACCACCGACCCCATCGAGCCACCCATGTAGGCGAAGTCGAACGCGGCCGCGACCAGCTCGCGGCCCTTCAGCCGGCCCTCCATCGCGACCAGCGCGTCGCGCTCGCCGGTGGACTTCTGCGCGGCCTTGATGCGGTCCGCATACTTCTTCTGGTCGCGGAACTTGAGCACGTCGGTCGGGCCGAGCGCGGCGCCGAGCTCGTGGCCCATGCCGTCGTCGAGCAGCGCCGCGAGCCTGGCGCGCGCGCGGATCGGCATGTGGAAGCTGCACTTCGGGCAGACCTCGAGGTGTTCCTCGAGTTCGGGCCGGTACAGCACCGCGCCGCAGCGCTCGCATTTCTCCCACAGGCCTTCCGGCACGCTGCGCTTGCGGTCCACGCCGGTATCGGTGCGGATGCGGGCGGGCATCAACTTTTTAAGCCAGCTCATTCGGGGCGATCACCGCGGTTGATCGGGACAGGTGTCGGTCATGCCGGCACGCGCCGGAACCTGGCATCCGGCCCTGCGACACGACCGGAGGGCCGGACCCCGGCTCGCGCCGGGATGACAACCGGGGAAGTCTAGCTCAGGCAGCCACGGCCAGGCCGTCCAGCGCCTGCCGCAGCGGGCGCAGGAAGGCGACGGCACGCTGCGCGGCCTCGGCCTCGTCGAGGCTGCCGTCCAGTGCCGACACCAGCGCACTGCCGACCACCACGCCGTCGGCGTGCGCAGCCATCGCCGCCGCGCTGTGCGCATCGCGGATGCCGAAGCCCGCATACACCGGGATCGCGGCCATCGTGCGCAGGCCCTGCAGGCGCTGGCCGGCATCGCCGACATCGAGCCGGTCGGCACCGGTCACGCCGGCGAAGCTGACGTAGTACAGGTAACCGTCGGCCTGGGTGACCAGGCGTTGCAGGCGCGCCTCGGGCGTCGTCGGCGATGCCAGCGAGATCAGCGCCAGTCCGTTCAGCGCGAACGCGGCGCGGTATTCGTCGGCCTCTTCCGGCGGCAGGTCGACCAGCAGCACGCCGTCCACGCCGGCATCGGCGGCGGCCGCGGCGAAGCTCGCCGGGCCACGGATCTCGACCGGGTTGAGGTAGCCCATCAGCACCACCGGCGTGGCCTGGTCGCGCTCGCGGAAACCGCGCACGCACTCCAGCACGTAGCGGATGCCGGCGCCGCGGGCCAGCGCACGCTCCGAGCTGCGCTGGATGACCGGTCCGTCCGCCATCGGGTCGGAGAACGGCACCCCCAGCTCGAGCACGTCGGCGCCGGCCTCGACCAGCGCGTGCATGACCGGCACCGTGGCCGCCAGCGAGGGATCGCCGGCAGTGACGAACGGCACCAGCGCCTTGCGGCCGGCCGATTCCAGTGCGTCCAGCCGCGCCTGCAGGCGCGCGTGCCGCGGCACGCTCATTCGTCGGACGCGGCCGGCGGGGTCGCGCCGGCAGCGGCAACGTAGTCGCCGGCGGGGGTCTGGCCCATGCGGCCCACCTGCACGCCGGCGGCGGCGTATTCGGCGGCAAGCTCGGACTCGCCGACATCGATGCCGCGCTCATGGCCGAGGCCATCGAGGTGCTCGTTGAGCATGCGGCGGTACATGGTGGCCATGTAGTCGAGGAAGTGGGCGCGGTCACCGGCGGCCTGGCCCGGGGCGACGTTGGACAGGAACACGTGCGAGTTGAAGCGCGCGGCCGCATACAGGCTGGCCAGGCTGATGCGCTTCAGGCCATGCTGGCGCGACTGCTTGTTGGTCAACTCGAGGTATTCGTTGACCGCGGTGAAGAATGCCGGGTCGAGCTGGTTGTCGGCGGCCGCGGGCTGGGCCAGCGCCTCCTGCTGGGCTTGTTCATCGGCCATGGCCGGACTCCTGATCGCATTGAATGAACCGGCTATTGTCGCCGAAGCCGGGCCGCAGGCCAACTGCAGGCTAAAGCGCCAGGCCTTCGCGGCCGGCGATGGTGTGCACGTCCTTGTCGCCGCGCCCGGAGAGGTTGCAGAGCACGATCCCGTCTTTCGGCAGCTCGCGTGCCAGCTTGATCGCCTGGGCGATGGCATGGCTGGACTCCAGCGCCGGCAGGATGCCCTCGGTCCTCGCCAGCAGGTGGAAGGCCGCCATCGCCTCGTCGTCGGTCACGCCCACGTAGTCGGCGCGGCGGCTGTCCTTCAGGAACGCATGCTCCGGACCGACGCCGGGGTAGTCGAGCCCGGCGGACACCGAATGGGTCTCGACGATCTGGCCGTCGTCGTCGCAGATCACGTAGGTGCGGTTGCCGTGCAGCACGCCGGGCCGCCCGGCGGCCAGCGATGCCGCGTGATGGCCGCTGGCGATGCCCTCGCCCGCCGCCTCGGCGCCGACGATGCGCACGCCCGCGTCGTTGAGGAACGCATGGAAGATCCCGATCGCATTGCTGCCGCCGCCGACGCAGGCGGTGACCACGTCCGGCAGGCGGCCGTATTCGGCCAGCATCTGCGCGCGCGCCTCGCGCCCGACCACCGCGTTGAAGTCGCGCACCATCCGCGGATACGGGTCCGGGCCGGCCACCGTGCCGATGATGTAGAAGGTGTCGCGCACGTTGCTGACCCAGTCGCGCATCGCCTCGTTCAGCGCGTCCTTCAGGGTCGCCGAGCCGCTGGTCACCGGCACCACCGTCGCCCCCAGCAACTGCATCCGGTAGACGTTGATCTTCTGACGCTGGATGTCGGTGGCGCCCATGTAGACCACGCACTCCAGGCCCAGCCGCGCGGCGACCGTGGCCGAGGCCACGCCGTGCTGGCCGGCGCCGGTCTCGGCGATGATCCGGGTCTTGCCCATCCTGCTCGCCAGCAGCGCCTGGCCGATGGTGTTGTTGATCTTGTGCGCGCCGGTGTGGTTCAGGTCTTCGCGCTTGAGCAGGATGCGGGCGCCGCCGGCTTCCCGGCTCAGGCGTTCGGCGTGGTAGATCGGGCTGGGGCGGCCGACGTAATGGGCGAGGTCGGCCTCGAACTCGGCGATGAAGGCCGGATCGACCTTCGCCGCGTCGTAGGCGGCCGCCAGTTCGTCCAGCGGGCCCATCAGGGTCTCGGCGACGAAGCGCCCGCCGTAGCGGCCGAAGTGGCCGGAGGCGTCCGGGTACTGGTTGAAATCGATCGCCACGGCGGGCGCAGTGCTGGGTGCAGGGGTGTTCACGCGGGGGTCTCCGGAATCGGGGGGCCTGGGCAGGCGACGGCATGGATGCACGTTCGCGAACCCGGTTGCAGGCCGTTGCCGGCCTGGACACACCGGTGGCGTTATCGAACCGCGGCCGCGGGCACCCGGCGCCACCGGCGCAGCGAGCGACCGAACGGCGAAGGCGGGCGATTGGAGGCGTTCATGGCCTGCATAGGGTACCCGAACCGGGCCGCTTGCCGCGGCTCAGGAGGCAGCGTCGTGGGCGCGTACCGCGGCCACGAACGCGCGCATGTGCGCCGCGTCCTTGGCCCCCGGCGCCTGTTCGATGCCGCTGGACACATCGACGCCCCACGGCCGCGCGGTGCGCAGCGCCAGTGCGACGTTCTGCGCCGACAGCCCGCCGGCAAGCAGGACCGGCCGGTGCTGGTCGCGCGGCCAGCGGGTCCAGTCGAAACTGCGACCGCTGCCGCCGGCCTCGCCGGCGCCGTGGCCGTCCAGCACGAAGCCGCGCGCGGACGGGAAACGTGCCATCGCCAGCGCCGGGTCGGCGCCGTCGCCCATCGCGATCGCCTTCCAGTACGGCATGCCGAAGCTGGCGCAGAACCGGTCTTCCTCGCTACCGTGGAATTGCAGGCAGTCCGGCCGCAGCGTGGAGGCGATCGCCTCGACCTCCGCGCGCGGCGCATCCATCACCAGCGCCACCACGCCAACACTGGCCGGCACCAGCGCGCGCAAGGGCTGCGCCTGCGCAAGCGCGAGATGGCGCGGGCTGCCACCGGCGAAGACCAGGCCGATGTAGTCCACCCCCAGCGCGACCGCCAGCTCCACGTCCTCGGCGCGGGTCATGCCGCACAGCTTGATCCGGGTGTGCGCCCCGCTCACAGCGACACCTCGTCCGGCAAGCCGCACCCGCGCGGATAGCGCGGACCGAGGAACAACAGCCCGGCCGCCGGCGCGGTGGGGCCGGCAACGGTGCGGTCGCGCCGCTCCAGCAACTCGGCGATCCAAGCGGGCGGCCGTTCGCCGCGCCCCACCACCAGCAACGAGCCGACGATGTTGCGCACCATGTGGTGCAGGAAGGCATTCGCCTGGACTTCCACCACCACTTCCGCGCCGCGGCGGTGCACGCTGATCTCCTGCAGGTCGCGGCGCGCATGGGTGGCCTGGCACTGCACGCTGCGGAAGGCGGAGAAATCGCGTTCGCCGACCAGCGCCTGCGCGGCCGCGTGCATCGCCTGTGCGTCCAGCGGCATCCGTTCCCAGCCGAGGTACTGCCGCTGCAGCCCGGGCCGGGTGCTGCGATTGAGGATGCGGTAGCGGTAGCGGCGCGCCCGCGCCGAAAAGCGCGCACTGAAATCGCCGGCCACCGGCACGCACCAGCGCACCGCCATGGTCGGCGGCAGGTTGGCGGTGGTGCCCAGCACCCAGCCCCGCGCGTCGCGCACGACGTCGCTGTCGAAATGCACGACCTGGCACTGGCCATGCACGCCGGCATCGGTGCGGCCGGCGCAGATGGTGTCGATGCGCGCATCGGCGACCCGTGACAGCGCGGCTTCCAGCGCGGTCTGCAGGCTGCCGTCAGGCTCGCGCGAACCCGCCGCGCTCAGGCGCTGCCAGCCGGAAAAGCCGCTGCCGTCGTATTCGACCCCGAGCGCGAGACGCATGCCTGCCCTTGCGCAGGCCTCAGCCGAGCTCGCGCAGCAGGCGCGCCGCCTCGCTGCGCGCGGCCGGATCCGGGCCGTCCAGCAGCTCGCGCAGCAGTTCCCGGGCCGAATGATCGTCACCGATGTCGAGGAAGGCGCGGGCCAGCTTCATCCGCTGTTCCGGGCTGGCCTGCGGCGGCGGCGGCGCCGACTCCTGCGGCACGAAGCGCGGGGTGGGCGGCTCCGCCTCCGGCGCCGGCGCCGGTGCTGGGGGGTCGGCCTTGACCCAGCCGGAATGCCAGTTCGGGGTCTCTACCCGGGTGCCGGCGGCAGCCGGTACCTGGTCGAGGTCGACCTCGGTGGTCACGGACGTGGCCGCGTCCTCCGCATCATCGATGCCGGTATCACGCGGCACATCTTCGACGGTCGGGACCACCATGCTCGCCGCCAGTGCCTCGCTGTCGAACCCGCGGCGTGCGCCTGCCTTCGGCTGGCGCTTGGGCTGGCGGCGCACGAACAGCCACGCGAGCAGGGCCATGCCGACCAGGGCGAGCCCGCCCCACAACCATGGCATCGAATTCGCGGGCGGCGGTTCCGCCGCTGGCGTGGACTGCGAGGCCTGGGTGGCCTGGGTCGCCGCGGCAGTGGGCATCGCGGGGGTTGCGGCGGCGGCCGCACGCGCGGCGGCCAGGCGCTGCTGCGCCGCGGCCAGCTCGCTGTCCTTCAGCGACAGCAACTGCTCCTGCTGCTGGCGGATCTTCTCCAGTTCCGCCACCTGTTCCTTGAGGTCGCCGATCTCGGCGGCCTTGGCGGCGATGTCTTCGTCTTTTTGCCGCAATTGTTGCTGGAGCATGCTGCCCTCGCCCCCGGCGTTGGTGCCGGATCGTGTTCCTGTGGCCTTGCCGGGTGCCGATGGCGGCACGATTTCGAGCCGTGCCTGCTGCCGGCGCTGCGCTGCGGGTGCCGCCGGCTTGGCCACGGCGGGCCTTGCTTCCGCGGGTTTCGCCGCCAGCGGTTTCGCAGCCGTGGACTTTGCCTCCGCGGGCTTCGCGGCAGCCGCCGCGGTTCGCGACGGCGCTTCAGCGACCGCCACCGCGGTGTCCGGCTGGGCGACCGGCCGCCGTGCCTGTCGCCATTGCTGCATCTGCTCGCGCACCACCAGCGCGGCTTCATCGGGACTGATGCTGCCGAGCTCGCCGGGCTCGGGCACGCGCAGCACCGCGCCGCGCTTCAGCCGGTTGATGTCGTCGCCAAGGAACGCGTCGGGATTGGCCCGCAGCAGCGCCAGCATGGTCTGGTCGAGGCTGTAGCCGGCCGCAACGTCGAGCGCGCCCGCGATCTTCGAAAGGGTCTCGCCCTGCTTCACCGGTCCGTAGCGCCCGTTGGCCGCTGCCGGCGCGGGTGCCGGCGGCGGCTCTGCCACGGCCACGCTGCGGGCCGGCGCGGGTGGCAGCACCCGTGCTGGCGGCGGCGCGGGCGCCACCGCCACCGGCGGCGGCAACGGTTCCACCGCGACCGCAACCGGTTCCGGCTCGACCGCTGGCTGTGCCGGAGGTGCCGGAGGTGCCGGCGGCGGCGGCGGCGGCGGCGGCGGCGGCGGCGCTGGCGGCGGCACCGGCACCGGCAGTGCGGCCACCGGCGGCGTGTCCGGCCGCTGCACCACGTTCGGCGCCGCGACCACCGGGGCGCTGATCGCCGGCTGCACGGGCGCGCTGGCGGTGCGCGGGGCATCGACCAGCGCCGAATATTCGCGCACCAGCCGGCCCTGGCCCCAGTCCACTTCGATCAGGAAGTTCAGCACCGCCTGGTCGACCGGCGCGACCGTGGTCACCCGGATCACCGGTCGTCCGCGCGCGTCGCTGCCGAGGCTGAACTGCAGGTTGGCGGCCGCGCCGGTGGGCGCCGCCAGGCCAATCCGGCGGAACGTCTCCGGCGAGGCCAGGCGCGCCTGCAGCGCCTGCAGCTCGCCCGGGGTGGTGGAGATGATCGGGATCTCGGCCAGCAGCGGCTGGTTGAGCCGCGACTTGACCTCGATCTGCCCGAGGCCCAGCGCCGCGGCATTGCCCGCCGCCAGCAGCAGCCCGGTCAACACTGCCATTCGCAATTTGCCGATCACGCGCGCTCCCGACGTCCTTCCCCGCAGCGACTCTAGCCGTGCTCAGCCTTCGCTGGCAACGAGTTCCGCAATCTGCACCGCGTTCAGGGCGGCGCCCTTGCGGATGTTGTCGGACACGATCCACAGGTTCAGCCCGCGCGGATGCGACAGATCCTCGCGGATGCGGCCCACGTACACCGGATCGGTGCCCGACGCATGGGTGACCGGGGTCGGGTAGCCGCCGGGGCCGCGCTCATCCACGACTTCCACGCCCGGCGCGCGTTCCAGCAGCTCGCGCGCCTGCGCGGCGGTCAGCTTGTCGCGGGTCTCGATGTTGACCGCCTCGGAGTGGCCGAAGAACACCGGCACCCGCACCGCGGTGGGATTCACCTGGATGCTTTCGTCGCCGAGGATCTTGCGGGTCTCCCACACCAGCTTCATCTCTTCCTTGGTGTAGCCGTTGTCGAGGAAGTCGTCGATGTGCGGGATCAGGTTGAACGCGATCTGCACCGGGAAGCGCTGCGGGTCGGGATCCTGGAAATTCAGCAGCGCGCCGGTCTGGCGGCCGAGCTCCTCCAGCGCCGAACGGCCACCACCGGACACCGACTGGTAGGTGGCCACGTTGATGCGCTGGATCCCGGCCGCATCGTGCAGCGGCTTCAGCGCCACCAGCATCTGCATGGTCGAGCAGTTCGGGTTGGCGATGATCCCGCGCGGGCGGTTCGCCACCTGCCCAGGGTTCACCTCCGACACCACCAGCGGCACGTCGTCGTCGTAGCGGAAGGCCGAGGAATTGTCGATGACCACCGCGCCGGCGGCGGCGAACTTCGGCGCGTATTCCCTGGACGTCGATCCACCGGCCGAAAACAGCGCGATGTCGATCCCGGCCGGATCGAACGTGGCCAGGTCCTGCACCACGATCTCACCGTTGCCGAACGCCACCCGGCTGCCGGCGGAACGTTCGCTGGCCAGTGCCACCACCTCGCTGGCCGGGAAATCGCGCTCGGCCAGGATCGACAGCATCACCTCGCCCACCGCGCCGGTGGCGCCCCGCCCTCGCCCGTTCCCCGCGTCCTGCCCCTGGGCGCCCTCCTGCTCGCCGGCTCGTTCGGCGCATTCGCCCAGGCCCCGGCGCCGGCCGATCCCGCGAAGACGCTTCCCACGGTGACCGTGAAGGAGCAGCCCGAGCCCGAGGAGACGAAGTCCAAGGGCACCGTGCGCGCGAAGGAGACGACCGTCGGCAAGGGCAAGCAGGCCGTCCGCGACATTCCGCAGACGGTCACCATCGTCACCGAGAAGCTCATCGACGAGCGCAACCTCGACGATTTCCGCGACGTGCTGAAGAACGTCTCCGGCATCACGTTCCAGTCGGGCGAGACGGGCGAGGAGGACATCCGCCTGCGCGGCTTCTCGCTCGGGCAGGCCGGCGACATCTATTCGGACGGCCTGCGCGACGCGCCCATCATCGAGCGCGACACCTTTAACCAGGACCGCATCGAGGTCCTCAAGGGCTCGGCCTCGATGCTCTTCGGCAAGGGCTCGACCGGCGGCGTGGTGAACCAGGTGAGCAAGCAGCCTTACCTCATCACGCAGCAGGAGGCCGATCTCACGCTGGGCAGCGGCCGCGAGGCGCGCGTCACCGGCGACCTCAACTTCATAACGGGCACGGACGCCGCCCTGCGCGTGAACGTGATGGCCCACAAGGCCGACAA
>Ga0209477_1000697_pt1 | contig 21029 bp, 23 predicted proteins | sample KloWWTupernatant_FD_187180 | JGI IMG/M metagenome (GOLD analysis project Ga0209477, IMG submission 187180) | Active sludge microbial communities from Klosterneuburg, Austria, studying microevolution and ecology of nitrifiers - Klosterneuburg... | ecosystem: Engineered > WWTP > Aerobic digester >... | reverse complement strand
AGCCGCTTGCCCGCCCGCCAAAGCTCAGCCGGGCGCCGGGGCGGGCCCGGGTCGCCCGCCACAGGTCGATCCGCTCGTCGTTCAGGCGGGCCTCGAGGTCGGCCCCGCACACGGCGAAGAGGGTGATCGCCTCGGCCATGAACTCGGCCCCGCCGCCCAGCAGCTCGAGGGCCGCCGCGCCGGCGGGATTGCCGACCAGCAGGTTGGCCGCCTGCAAGGCAAAGGCGTCCATCGCCCCGGCCTGCGGCACGCCCAGGGCCTCATAGCCCGGCCGGCCCAGATCCTGGACCAGGGCCAGCCCGCCCGGCGAGAGCACCCGCAGCGCGCTCATATCGGCTTGAACTGGGCAAGGTCGCCGGCCCGCAGCAGCGACGGCTCGGGCCGGGCGGGGTCGAAGAGCTTGGCCGTTGTGCGCCCGATGAGATGCCAGCCGCCCGGCAGGCGGGCCGGGTAGATCCCGGCCATCCCGGCCGCGATCGCTACCGAGCCGGCCGGGACCGCCGCCCGGGGCGTCGCCCGGCGCGGCACGTTGAGCAGCGCCGGCAGCGGGCCGATATACGGATAGCCCGGGGCAAAGCCGATCATCAACACCCGATACGGCCGGGCGCATAACGCGCTGATGAGTGCGTCCGGGGCGCAGCCCTGCGCGGCCGCGAGCTCGGCCAGGTCCGGGCCGTCCTCGCCGCCAAAGCGGGCCTCGATGACGATGACGCGTCCCGACGATTCCGCCTCTGGCGGAATCGTCGTTAAGGCCCGAAGGGACTCCTCGACCTCCGCTCGCGCCACCCGCAGGGGATCGAAGGAAACCAACACTGAATCGATGGCCGGCACGACCGCGCCGAGGCCAAGCAGCCCGGCCCGGGTGATGGCGTCGGCCAGGGCCAGGGCGGCCCGGTTGGCGGCGTCCATGTCGGTCTCGGCGCAGGTGGCCAGCACGGCCGCCTCGCCGAGGGGGTCAAATCGCCAGCGATTCATTGCCTGCATCTGCGATGTGGATTCTACGGGGGTGCGGGGGACAGGTAGGGGCGACCGCCGGTCGCCCCTAACGCCGCATACACGATGCCGACGCGACCGCATGCATGCATCTATGGCGACCGCTGGTCGCCCCTACCCGGCGCTGTGCCCGAGAATCGCCCCTGCCGCGGTATGGGTCCCGCGCTTTCGCGCGGGATGACGGGTGTGGGGATTCGCAAGCGCCGCCATCCGCCCGTGCCCAGCACCCCGGAGGGGTGCCTGCAGGTAGCCGGGGGTTGAGCGCAGCGAAAACCCCCGGGAACGTAACGCGCACGCGCGCCGTGGCAACGCGCGACGCGAAACCCCGACCACGCAACGCCCACCCGCGCAACGGATGTCTCACGTCCGCGGTATGGATCCCGCGTCTTCGCGCGGGATGGCGGCTTTAGGGGTGACGGGGTTTGGCGTGTACCGGTAGGGGCGGGTCGCGACCCGCCCCTACCCAATGCGTTTCGGCCGCAGGCGCTTTCGTACGCGATGACGGCGTTGAGATGGACCCGGCGCCTTCAACCGGCAATACGTCTTCCGCGTAATCCGTCCTCAATCCGTGTCCTCCGTGATCACCAGTTCGTCACCGATCCATCCCGCCGCCGATAATGCGGCGCTTCCCAGAACTTCCACTCCTGCGCGGCGGCCGCCTTCTCGTCGATCTCTATCCCCAGGCCAGGCGCGGTCGGGACCGGGAACGAGGTTCCCTCCAGACGCGGCTGAACCGGGAACAGCGCATTGGCGTCATTCACCCCGCCCTTTCCGAAATACAGGTTCTCGCTCTCGGTCACCCGCACCTCGAGCCAGGCGAAGTTGGCGACTGCGGCGGCCATGTGAATCGTCGCGGCCGTGCACACCGGCCCGAGCGGGTTGTGCGGCATCACATCGATGTAGTGCGCCTCCGCCCAACCGGCGACCTTCATCGCCTCGGTGAACCCACCCACGTTGCAGATGTCGATCCGGGCGAAGTCGGTCAGATGGCGCTCGAGATACGGCGCGAACTGCCACTTGCTCGAAAACTCCTCCCCGATCGCAAACGGGATGCCGGTCTGCCGGCGCAGGGCGGCATACGCGTCCGGCGATTCGTCCCGGATCGGCTCCTCGAGGAAATCCAGCGTGCCAATCGGCAGGCGCTGGCAGAAGGAGGCCGCCTCGGCCAGCGACAGGCGGTGGTGGTAGTCGACGCCCAACGTAATATCGCCGCCTACCTCCTCGCGGACCTTTGTCATCCAGCGGGCGGTGTAGCCGATCGACTCGCGCGGCTCCCACAGGTCGGGCGACTCGGGCGGATGGGGGGCGACGGGCATCGTGCGGATCACTTTCCAGCCGCGCGAGACCAGCATCTTGACGCTCTCGAGCATGTGCTCGCCCGTCCCCTGGGCGGCGGTGGCGAAACAGGGGATCGTCTCGCGCTGCTTTCCGCCCAGGAGTTGGTAGACCGGCACGCCCAGGGCCTTGCCCAGGATGTCATACAGGGCGATGTCGATGGCGCTCTGGGCGGCCATCAGCACGCGCCCGCCCTCGAAATACTGGCTGCGATACAGCTCCTGCCAGATCCGCCCGATCTGCATCGGATCCTTGCCGATCAGGAATTCGCGGAAATGCTTGAGCGCGCCGATCACGGCCAGCTCGCGCCCGCTCAGCCCGGACTCGCCCAGGCCATGGATCCCGGCGTCGGTCTCGACCTTGACGACCAACTGGTTGCGGTTGCCCACCCAGACCGGGAGCGGTTTGATGTCGGTGATATGCATGGTGGTGATCGATCAACCTCGCGGGTAGGCGCTGGCGACTTCATACGCGCACAGGTTCATGGCGCCTACCCGCGAGGTTGATCGCTGGACTATTTCTTCTTCATCGCCTGGGCCAGGCTCTCTTTCACCCTGAACTTCGTGATCTTCTCGATCAGGGCATACGGAATGGGTTTGTCCAACGGAAACTGAACTGCGCCCTTCGAGTTGGCGTAGGCGGCCAGCTCCGTCTTGAATGCCACGATGCCCGAGGGTGTGGGATACAGCCCGATATGGCTCTTGAAGCCGGCGAAATGGATCAGATTGCCGTTCTGGACGAAGCTGGGGATGCCGTACTTCATCGCTTCTTGCGCATCCGGCGCAGCCTTGCGGATGACCGCCCGGACCTTCTGCAAGATCGTCTGGACATCGGCCGGAAAATCAGCGATATACGCGTCGATGTTACCGATTGGCGCGCGCGCGCCTGTCACTTTCGCCGCCTCTTTGGCCTTGGCCCAGGCCCGGCCCTCCTTCAGCCTGGCCTTGATGATGCGGGCGATCAGGGGATACGGCATGGGTTCATCCAGCGGAAATCGCATCGTTCCCTTGTCGCCCGCATACGGAGCCAGCGCGCGGGTGAGTTTCTCGTCGCCGCCCGGCACGGGATACATCCCGATGTGCTTCTTGTAGGCGCCGAAATGAATCAGGTTGCCGTACTGGATAAAGGTCGGCATCTGATACTTGATCGCTTCGGCGGCGTCCGGGGCCGTTTTGTGAATCACCGCCCGGATCTCCTGCAGGATGGCCTGGATGTCCGCCGGGAACCCGGCGATGTACTCATCGATCGTGGCGGGGGTTGTCTTGTTCATGTTCCAACCTCATCGAGGGATGTTCGTTCTGTACGGTGAAGGATCTCGGCCTCCTCCAACCCGGCGGCCAGATCAAGCGCCTTGTTGAGATCCAAGCCGGTGCGCGCGCCGAGGCGATAGGTCTTCTGTTGGAATCGGCTGGCGGGGGCGCGGGTTTGGGCCAGACCGGACCGGATGGCGTTGTCGAGCGCGTCCTCGAATGACACGCCATGCCGGCGCGCGTACTCCCGGAGCGCAGCCTCGACATCAGGATCGAGCGTCACAGTGGTTTTGATGCGCGGCATCGTACCATCAGGTGTGTGTCTGTCAAGTAGCACGAACTGTCTGTGACCAAGGATGTCTCACGCCCGCGGCATGACGACGCTGGGGGTGAGCGAGTGCCCTCGGCACGAACCCAGCGCCCCGGAGGGGCGTCCGAAGGTAGCCGGGGGTGGAGCGCAGCGAAACCCCCGGAAACGTAACGCGGACGCGCGCCCTGGCCACGCGCGATGCGCAACCCCGACCACGTGACGCGCGTCCGCGCCACGGCATGGGGCGATTGTCCATCCGCACGAACCCAGCGCCCCGGAGGGGCGCCCGAAGGTAGCCGGGGGTGGAGCGCAGCGAAACCCCCGGAAACGGAACGCGCGCCCGCGCCTCGGCCATGTGCGATATGTAAGGGCGAAGCACCCGCCATAGAGCCCATGCCGCCGGAGCATATTGGCGGGTGCTTCGCCCTTACACCGGCCCGGCGGCCGCGGGATGGTGGATGGACCCCGCGCGCAAATCCCGCCGCAAAATGCCGGTCAAACATCCGGCCGATCCCGCGGCCTTGCCCAGCTCGCTGATGTCGATGGTGACGCACGTGATCCCCAGCCTCTCGTAGAAGGCCTGGGTGATGGGGCAGCCGGCCGGCATCAGGATCTTGCGCGGGCCGAGGATGACGAAGTTGAGGGCATACCCCAGCTTGGCCTCGTCTTCATCCGGAATCCACTCGACCCGATAGCCGTTCGCCCGCAGCGCATCCACCGCCCGGTGCGGCAGGCGGGTCGGCCAGCCGATGGCCAGATCGGCATCGACCAGGCGCAGATTCCCCATCAGGTGCATCGTGCCAAAGGGCAAATCGACTTGCACGGCCTCGGCGCCGAAGGTGCCGAGGATCGCCGCAATCTGGGCGAAGGCCGCGTCGTTGGTCCGCACGCCGCGGGCGACCAGGGCCAGCCTCGGCGTCACCCAGGTCAGATCGGCGCCCTCGAACGTGCCATGCCCGCCGATGCTGGCCACGATCGGCATGCCCAGCCCGGCAATCGCCCGGGCCGCCCAACGCTCCTCGCCTGCCCGCACGACGCTGGCCGGCCGGGCCACAATCGCCCCCGCCGGCGTCATGACGAACACGTCGGCCATGAACATCTGGTTGGGGGTCGGCCGGCCGGGGTGCCCGAGGTCAATGACCTCCACGCCGTTGTCGCGATAGGCCTGGGCCATCGCCTCGTGCTGGGCGCGGGCCAGGTCCATGTCCAGCGGAGCCAGCATTTGGACGGCATTGAAGTCGGTCAGCGAGGCGGCCAGCTCGGGGCCGGGGCAATGCAGCAGCACCTTGCGCAGCGGCATGTATTCGCTGTCGATCCCGCACTCGGCCCAGACCGAGCCGATCTCATCGTTGAGCGATTGCGTGCGCGGCTGCCAGCCGGGGCCGCCGTAAGCGGCGTTTTGGGTTGGGTTTTTCATAAGCCTCAGAAATAACGCAATTGGAACACCCTAAGGGTTGCCCCGCATGGAGCCGCCACCGGCCAAAGCGTACAAGGGGCAACCCTTAGGGTGTTCCCTCAACGCTGCTCCCGGCCGGGCTGATCTCGAGCGCCCAGGCCCGGGCGGGCAGGCCGGCCGCCGCAAACGCGGCCACCATCGCCGCGCCGATCGCTTCGTGTCCCGCCCGGGCGAAGGCCAGCAGCCCCGGGCCCGCGCCGCTCAGCGAGACCGCGATCGCGCCGGCGTCCAACGCTGCCAGCCGGGCCGCGGCCGCGCCCGGGATGCGCGGCACCCGGTAGGGCTCATGGATCCGGTCGCCCATCGCCCGGGCCAGCAGCGCGTCGTCGTGGTTGCGCAGGGCCTCGATCACCAGCATCGCCCGCCCGATGTTGTAGATCGCGTCGGCACGGGTATACATCTTGGGCAGCGCCGCGCGGGCCTCGCTGGTCGAGAAGGCGAAATCGGGCACGCACACCGCCACCCGCATCGGCGCGATCGGCAGGCGGTCGGTCAGCACCTCGCCGTCCTGGTTCGTCACCACGATCAGCCCGCCCAGCAGGGCCGGGGCGACGTTGTCACCGTGGCCTTCGATCTCCACCGCCCGGGCCAGGATCGACGCCTGGGCGTCTTCGAGATCGAATGCATCCGCCGCCCAACCGTGGGCCAGGAGCAGTCCGCCCAGAATCGCGGTCGAGGATGAGCCCAGCCCGCTCCCGCACGGCACCCGGTTGCGGCAGGCGAGGGCATAGCCGCGGCCGGGGCCGGGCAACAGATCCGCCCGCCCCAGTCGGGCCCACTCGCCGGCCAGCGTCTCGGCCACGATGTTGCTCGCGTCCAACGGAATGACGCCCGCGCCTTCGCCCTCCACCGTGACCGTGATGCCATCCCCGGGCGCGGCGCTGAGCGTGAAGTCGTTCCACAAATCGAGGGCGATGCCCATGCAGTCGAAGCCCGGCCCGAGGTTGGCCGAGGTCGCGGGCACGCGCGCGCGCAGGCTGCGGCTCATGAAAGCGAGAGCAGCCCCAGCAGCGCGTCGATGCGCGGCTCAATTGTGACCGGCTCGGCCGCGCCCTTGATGGCCGTGTCGGGGTCCTTGAGCCCGTGCCCGGTCAGGACCGCCACAACGCGTTGCCCGTCCAGATCGAGCCAGCCCTCGCGCACGCCCTTGGCCATCCCGGCCAGGCCGGCCGCCGAAGAGGGCTCGCAGAACACGCCCTCCAGCCGGGCGACCTGCCGATATGCGGCCAGGATCTCGGCGTCGCTGACGGCGGTGATCTCGCCGTCGGATTCGTCGAGGGCCAGCAGGGCTTCGTTCCAGCGGGCCGGGTTGCCGATCCGAATCGCGGTCGCGATCGTCTCGGGCTTCTCGATGACCCGGCCGTGGACGATCGGCGCGCTGCCGGCCGCCTGGGCGCCCAGCACCCGCGGGCGCGTGCTCGTGATGCCGTCGTTGAAATACTCGGTAAAGCCCAGCCAGTAGGCGGTGATGTTGCCCGCGTTCCCCACGGGCAGGGCCAGCCAATCCGGCGCCGCGCCCAGCGCGTCCACGACCTCGAAAGCCGCGGTCTTCTGCCCCTGCAGCCGGGCCGGGTTGATCGAGTTGACCAGCGCGATGGGCGCGCGCTCGGCGGCTTCGCGGACCATCCGCAGCCCGTCGTCGAAGTTGCCGTTGATGGCGATGACTTGCGCGCCGTAGCTCAGCGCGCCGGCCAGCTTGCCGGCCGCGATCTTGCCGTCCGGGACCAGCACAACGCACTGAAGTCCTGCACGGGCGGCGTAGGCGGCGGCCGAGGCGGCCGTGTTGCCGGTGCTGGCGCAGATCACCGCCTTCGCCCCGTCGGCGACGGCCTGGGTGATCGCCGCCGTCATCCCGCGGTCCTTGAACGAGCCCGTCGGGTTGCTGGCCTCGAACTTGAGGAAGAGCTCGAACTCGGCTTTGCCCAGGCCCAGCGCGCGGGCGAGGGCCGGGGCGGGGATGAGCGGGGTGTTGCCCTCGAGCAGGGTGACCGGCGCGACGGACTGGGTGATCTGGACGCGGTCACGGTAATGGGTGATGACGCCCGGCCAGGCGGCCGTTGCGGTGAGCGGGGATGGCATTCCGGTGATTTTACGTGACGCCACGGCAATCGCACCCAGGGCGCTGCCTTGAATACCTCAGGTATTCACCACAAAGGCACAAAGGCACAAAGGTAAAGAAATCTGCCCCTTTGTGTCTTTGTGCCTTTGTGGTGAAAAACAGACGCAATCAGTTGACGAACCCTACGTCTTCAACACCAGACTCACCGGGCAGTGATCCGAGCCCATCACCTCATCATGAATGTCCGCATCGACCACGTTGTCCAGAAGATCGGGGGTGATGAGGAAATAGTCCAACCGCCAGCCGATGCCCTTGGCCCGCGCCCCGGTGCGCTGATCCCACCACGAGTACTTCACCGCGTCCGGGCGCTTGTGTCGAAAGGTGTCAATCAGCCCGGCCCGGAAGAACTCGCCCATGGCCTCGCGCTCCTCGGGTAGAAAGCCCGAGGTCTTGGCGTTCTCCTTGGGCCGGGCGAGGTCGATCTCGGCGAAAGAGGTGTTGACGTCACCGCAGGCGATCACCGATCGTCCCTGTTGGCGATAGCCGTCGACGACCTCGAGGAAACGGGTGTAGAAGGCCAGCTTGTGCTGGACCCACTCCGGCCCGCGCCCGCCGTTGGGGAAATAGATGTTGAAGAAGACAAACGGATCGAACTCGGTGATCAGGGTCCGGCCCTCGTGATCGAAGCGCGGGTCGCCCAGCCCGACCACAGTCTTGCGCACCGGCAGGCGGGTGTAGGTCCCGACCCCGCTGTAGCCCTTCTTCTCGGCCGAGGCGAAGGCGCTGGTGTAGCCGGCCGGCAGGCGCAAGCGCTCGGAGAGCTGATCAGGGCTGGCCTTGGTTTCCTGGACGGCGAGGATGTCGGTGCCGCTGGCCGCAAGCCAGTCGAGAAAGCCCTTCTTCTCCGCGGCCCGAATGCCATTGACGTTCCACGAGATGAGTTTGAGGGTGGACATAGAGGGCGATTGTATGACGGGGCCGCGGCCCCGTCATACAATCGCCCCGATGATCGCGCTTACGACCACGAGCCTCGCCCGCGCGGCGCGCGCCCTGGCCCGCCGCGACGCCGACCTGGCCCGAGTGATCGCGCTGCATGGGATCCCCCCGTTGTGGGCGCGCGAGCCGGGTTTCGCTTCGCTCATCCTCATCATCCTCGAGCAGCAGGTCTCGCTGGCTTCCGCGAAGGCGGCGTTCACCCGCCTGGCTCAGGCCTGTGGCACCGTCACCCCGGCCGCCGTGCTGCAGTTTGACGACGCGGCGCTCAAGCAGATTGGCTTCAGCCGACAGAAGGCCGGCTACGCCCGGGGGCTCGCCCAACGTATTTTGGACGGCACCTTCGACCCGGCTGCCCTGGAGCGGATGAGCGACGCGCGGGCGCGGGCGGCCCTCATCGACCTCAAAGGCGTCGGGGCCTGGACCGCCGACATCTACCTGCTCATGGCTCTGCGCCGGCCGGACGTGTGGCCGCATGGCGACCTTGCTCTGGTCAAAGCCGCCGGGCGGGTCAAGCGCTTGCACCCGCGCCCGACACCTGAAGCCTGGGAAGCCCTGGCCGAGCCCTGGCGCCCGTATCGATCGGTCGCAGCCAGAGTACTGTGGACCGAATACCTCGGGGGCAAAGTCACTTGACCGTCGACGGCATCGATGCGATCTCGCATCAGAAACAGCTGCCCAATCTGCGCGAATCTGCGTTAATCTGTGGACAAAATCTTCCGTGATCGATAATCGACACGCCCGCCGCCTACACACTTCATGTATATCAGCTCCCTCCATCACTACCCCGTCAAGTCCATGCGCGGCATCGCGCTGAGCGAAGCCGCCTTTGGCGTGCGCGGCATTGCCCACGACCGCGAGTTCCTGGTCGTCGACGCCGCCGATGTCTTCATCACCCAGCGCGGGCACGCCCGCATGGCGCTGTTCGCGGCCGAGGTCGCGGGCGGGACGCTCACTCTGCGGGGGCCCGAGCGCGCGCCGCTGTCGCTCCCGGTTGTCCAGGACGGGGCGCGCCGGCCGGTGCAGATCTGGCGCGACACGGTCATGGCCGTCGACCAGGGTGACGCGGCGGCGGCCTGGCTCAGCGCAGGGCTCGAGATGCCGGTCCGGCTGGTGCGGATGGCCGATGACTTTGCCCGGACCCTCGATCCCGTATACGCCAAACGCCCGACCGATCAGACCGGTTTCGCCGACGGGTATCCGGCCCTGGTGGTCTCGGAGGCGTCACTTGACGCGCTGAACGCGCGCCTGATCGCGCGCGCGAGTGCGCCGTTGCCGATGAACCGCTTCCGCCCGAACATCGTGGTCGGGGGCGCGGCGCCCTTCGCCGAGGATGGCTGGAAGCGCATTCGCATCGGCGGAATGATCTTCGATCTGGTCAAACCCTGCGCCCGCTGCGAGGTCACCACCACCGATCAGGACACGGCCGAGAAGGGCCTCGAGCCGCTGGCGACCCTGGCTACCTTTCGCAAGGTCAACGGTAAGGTGATGTTCGGGATGAACGCCATCCACGCCGGGCCGGGGGTCGTGCAGGTGGGGGACGAGGTGGTGGTCGCATAGGCGCTGGGAGCGCGGGCATCTTGCCCGCGCGATCGCGGCTGAGCGCTGCTTCGATCGGTGTTCCCCATGGATCGCGCGGGCAAGATGCCCGCGCTCCCAGCCCGCCCGATCACGCGTTCCGCAAAAACAACTGAATCGCATCCAGAAAGATCGCCATGCGATGGCGGTGGATACCGTGTCCGGCGCCGGGCACGATGCACAATTGCGCGTTGGGCAGCCAGCGGTAGAGATTGAGCGTTTCCTCGAGCGGGACGATCGGGTCGCGGTCGCCGCCCATCACCAGGGCCGGCATCGTCAACGCGCGCAGCTCATCCGGGCCGAGGTCCGGCCGGACTGCGTCCTCGGCCGCCCACCAGCCCAGCATGCGCTCGGGCGGCAGGCGGTGGACCTTGAGCAGGAAGTGCCACCACAGGCCCTCCTCGCGGCGCTGGCGCTCGGCGTCCCAGAAGTTCGTCTCGCGCCGGATCGTGTCGCGCGAGACGTTGTTGCTGATCAGGGTCAGCGAGCGGGCACGCCCGGGATGGCGCAGCGCGAAGTACAACGCCACCGAGGCGCCCGCCGAGAAGCCGGCCACGTGGGCCTGGGCCAGGCCGAGCGCGTCTAGAAGCGCGGCGACGTCGTCGGCCATCTGGCGGGTGTCCAGCCCGTCCAACGTATTGCTGCTTTGCCCATGCCCGCGCAAATCCAGGCCGACGACGAAGTGGCGCTCGGCCAGGGCCGGCAGGGGCTTCTTCCAGCAGGCCTCGAAGGTTTCCATCGCGCCATGCAGCAGCACCAGGGGCGGGTGGGCCGGATCGCCGGACGTCTCGTAGCGCAGGGCGGCGGTAGGCGTGGTGAGGATCGGCATGCGGGGCGACTATAGCGGAGGCGGACCGCGATAGGCCGGAGGCCTTTGTAGCATCAGCCGGCACGTTCTACGTGCCGGCGTGGCCCGCCGGCGCCTCGAAGGCGCCGGCTGATACAACGAAGGCCTTCGGCCTCGCTTCGCGGAGCAGCGCAGGGGCTCGAGGCGTCAATGCCGGGAAAAATCGTCGCCGCACTCGCTCCGCGGTCTGCCGTTAGCAATGTGTAGTATGATCGGCGACTTCTTGGGGAAGGAACCACTTCCTCGCGTGCGCCTCCGGCACTGCGCGTTGGTCTTGAAATGACCCCGCGCTCTGCGCCAGCCGTCCCGGATGTTCATCGCTATCGCATTCGGCTGGTCACATCACGGAGATACATGCAATTCACGGATTTCAAGCTGCATCCGCAGCTCACTCGCGCTATCACGCGGGCGGGCTACGAGGCGCCCACCCCCATTCAGATCAAGGCCATCCCAGTCGCGCTGGAAGGCAAGGATCTCATCGGCACGGCCCAGACCGGCACCGGCAAGACGGCGGCCTTCACCCTGCCCATCCTCAACCACCTGCTCAAGGATCCGAGCAAGCTCGGCCGGACCCGCGCGGTGATCGTCACCCCGACCCGCGAACTGGCTGAGCAGATCAACGTCACCATTCGCGAGTTTGCCCAGGGCACCGGCATCCGCTCCGCCACCATTTATGGCGGCGTGGGCATGGGCCTGCAAATGCGCGCGCTGCGCGAGGGCGTCGAGATTCTGGTGGTCTGCCCGGGCCGGCTGCTCGACCATATCGGCCAGGGCAATGCCGCGCTCAAGGGCGTCGAGATCCTCGTCCTCGACGAGGCCGACCGGATGTTCGACATGGGCTTCCTGCCCTCGGTGACGAGCATCATCGCCCAGCTGCCCAAGGATCGCCAGACCCTGCTGTTCTCGGCAACGTTCGCGCCCGAGCTGCAGAAGCTTACCGGGCAGATCATGCGCCGGCCCGAGCGGGTCGATGCCGGGATGGGGATGCTCAAGACCATCGCCCACGCCCTGTATCCGGTCCCCCAGCACCTCAAGACCAACCTGCTGGTCGATATGGTCAAGGCCAAGAACCCCTACTCGGTGCTGGTCTTTACCCGGACCAAGCATCGGGCCAACCGGGTCTTCGAGCAGCTCGAGAAGGCCGGCTTCCCGACCGGCGTGCTGCACTCGAACAAGTCGCAGAATCAGCGCCAGCAGGCGCTCGACCTGTTCCGCAAGGGCAAGCTGCAGATCCTGGTCGCCACCGACATCGCGGCCCGCGGCCTGGATATCGAGAACGTCACCCACGTTGTCAACTACGACATTCCGGACACGCCCGAGACCTACCTGCACCGCATTGGCCGGACCGGCCGCGCGGAGAAGGAAGGCGATGCGATGACGTTCATCTCGCCCGAGGACGGCGCGATGGTGCGCGACATCGAGCGCGCCCTCAAGGCCCCGATCGAGCGGGTCATCATCGAAGGCTTTGACTACAAGGCGATGGGTTCGGCCCACTCGCATCAGTCGCCGTCGTTCAATCGGCCGGCTGGCCCAACCCAGCCCGCCCAACGCTCCGGCCCGTCCGGGCGGCCCGCCTTCGGGCGGAATGGCCCGCCGACCTTCGGGCGCGGGCGCCTGCAAGACCGCCGCGGCGTGCGATAGAAATTCTGGCCGACAGCCGGGCGCGAAGCGCCCGGCTGTCGGCCAGAATCAACTAGAATCGCGGCCAGACCATGCCGCGCAACGCAACGATCCTCAAGCTCTTCGACGTCGCGTTCTGGATTCTGCTGTCCGGCGCAATGCTGAGCGGCGCCGGTTTCGGCCTGACGCTCGCAGACAAGGGCAGCCGCCTCACCCCGCCGTTATTCATCGCCCTGGTCGCCTTTGCTGCCCTGGTCGTCGTCGTGCGCTTGCTCGAAGGTGTCGCGCGCCGGCGCATGCTCTCCCGCGCCTTCGCTGCCTGGCAGGCCAACTCCGCTCTGGGCCCCACGGTCTCGGGCGAACTCCTGGCCGAACTTGCCGAGCTCGACCCCGGTCAGACCTGGCACGCCCGTCAGTGGCTGCTTGACAAGGGCGAGCGCGAGGGCGTCCGCCCGGAGATCAGTCCTCAGGTCGCAGCGACGGCGCGCCTCGACGCCAACCTCTGGGGGTTTCGCTTCCCGCGCCCCTGAGTAATTCCTGGAATCGATATCCCCCGGCGGAGCAGGGGGATATCGATTCCGGTATTCTGGCGCTATGATCGCCTCCTATGCCGCCCGCGCGCGATCCCCTGTGGCGCCCCGCCCTCATCGTCTTTGTCAGCAACATCTGCATCATGGTCATCGAGTTGGTGGCCAGCCGCCTGCTCGCGCCGGTGATCGGTGTGTCGCTCTACACCTGGACGAGCATCATCGGGGTGATGCTGGCCGGGATCAGCCTGGGCAATTTCATCGGCGGAAAACTGGCCGATCGCTTTGCCTCGCGCCGCCTGCTGGGCCTGGAGTTCGGCCTGGCCGGGTTGGGCAGCCTCGGCGTGCTGGCCGCCATGCAGGCCTTTGGCAATGACGGGCTGACGTTCGCCGCCACGATTCCGCTTTTTGCCCGGATGGCGCTCTTCATCGCCGCCATCTTCGGCCTGCCGAGCATCATGCTCGGGCTGATTTCGCCCCTGGTCATCAAACTCAGCCTGCTCGAGATGGCCGGCGCCGGCGCAAAAATCGGCCGGATCTATGCCGCCTCGGCCCTGGGCAGCATCGTCGGCACCTTTGCGACTGGCTTCTGGCTGGTCTCCGCCATCGGCACACGCCCGATTCTGCTCGGCGCGGGCGCGCTGCTGATCGGGATGGGGGCCCTGTTTGGGCGCTGGTTCCGGCGCGACCTGCTCAACGCCGCGCTCGCGGCCGGTCTGGCGCTTGCGGCCGTGTTTGCGATCCCCGCCGGGTGGGTGGCCAGCACCTGCTTCTACGAGACCGACTACTTCTGCATCAAGGTCCGCGATGAGGACCTGGACGGCAAGACCTGGCGCGTGCTGGTCCTCGACCGCCTCGTCCACAGCTATACCGCCCTGGGCGATCCGACCCAGCTGCGCTATGCCTACGAGCGGGTGGGGGCGGAGGTGAGCGAATTTCTGCAGGACCGCGACGGCGCACAACGTGTGTTCTTTATCGGTGGCGGGGGCTACACCCTGCCCAAGTTCATCGAGCACCGCTTCCCGGAGGCCCTCATCGACGTGGCCGAGATCGACCCGATGGTGACCGAGACCGCCTATCGCCACCTTGAGCTTGTCCGGCCCGGCGGGGCCATCTCAAAGACCAACATCACCGCCTACAGCCAGGACGCCCGGCTGTTTCTGGTCAACCGGGCCGCCCAGGGGGCCGCCCAGGGGGCCGCCCAGCCCGGCGCGCCGCGCTACAACTTTGTGCTGGGTGACGCCTTCAATGATTTTTCGGTCCCCTATCACCTGACCACCCGCGAGTTCAACCAGCTCGTCCGCGCCCAGCTCGCCGATGACGGGATCTACATGTTGAACCTCATCGACGGCAATGACCTGCCCTTTGTCACGGCCTTTATCCGCACCCTGCGCCAGACGTTTCAATATGTCTACTTTGTGCCAACCGGCGGCTTCTGGAAAGACATGACCCGCAACACCTTCGTGCTGCTCGCGTCACCCAGGCCGATCGATATGGCCCGCTTGAGCAGCTTCGATGGCGGAGATGGGGCCAACAACGTGCGGGACTGGCTTGTCTCCGGTGTTGACTTCGAGGCCTTTATCAACGATGGCCCGAAATTTCTGCTGACTGACGATTACGTCCCGACCGACAACCTGCTCGCGCCCATGTTCGAAGCGTCGGCTAAATAGGGAAAACGGGATGGGGCGAGCTTGCTCGCCCCATCCCGTTTTTTTTTTCGCTATTTCATGCTGGCCAGAAAGGCCGCCGTCGCGTCAACGATCTGCCGGCGCAGCTCGGGCAACGGCACGGTCTGTTGCCCGTCTCCAGCCTGCGGGCCGTAGTCGCCAAACATGGCGTGGTTGCCGCCCTCGATTGCCATCAACTTCAACCCCGCCGGCCCGCCGGCCAGGCGCTGCTCGATCGTGATCGGCGGCTTTGAGAGCGTGTCGTTGCTGCCGTAAAGCGATAGCCCGGTGACGGGAAGTTTGGCCACCCCCGCGCTGGTCTGAATATAGGAGCCGTAGAGCACGACCCCGCGGATGCGGCTGGTCCCGGCCGCGATCTCGGCCCCGCGCTGTCCAACGTATTCGCCCGCCATCGAGCCGCCCAGCGAGTGCCCGCCAATCGCCCAGCGCTCGACCTCGGGAAAGGCCTTGATGACGGCGTCCCCGGCGGTGATCCCAAAGACGGCCAGGTCGAGCGGCATGGGGGCGATGACGACCAGCGACCCGCGCTCGGCCAGGGCCTGGGCGATAGGGGTGTAGGCGGCGGCATCGACCAGCCCGCCCGGGTAGAAGACCATCCCGCTGCCGTTGGGAGCCTTGGGCTTGAAGACCAGCCAGCCCTCCGGCGCGCGGGCCGACGAAGCGCCCAGCGCGGCGGCTTCGGGGAAGGCCGCGTAGCGGCTGATCCGGGTCCAGGCGACAAACCCGACCGAGACGACCAGCAGAACGATGAGGAGAGCGACGGCAATGCGTTTGATCCAGCGTGACATGGGGACGGGATTCTAGGCTGGATGGATGAGCGGGTGATGAATCGTCACGCGGGTTCGTCATCCGTCATGCGTGATGCGTCATTGTTCAGCGATCTTCGATCCCTAACAGAAGAAGGGAAGAAAGGAAGTTTTCAAACTCCCCTTCCTTCTTCCTTTCTTCTGTTGAATGAGCCACAACCCGCTGAACAATGACGCATGATGGATGACGCATGACGGAACGCGTTTTACCCCCGATTTACACCGCCGTGATGCGCCGATTGCAGGCCGGGCTCATCGTGATGGACATCAGCGCATCACTGCGCGACACCAAGTTCAAGAAACAGGAGAACCCGAAATGAACAGCATCCACAAGTTCGTGACCGGCGGCATGGCCGCCCTGATGATGAGCGCGGGCGCGTTCGCCCTCAACCCGAGCGGCGCCTTCGCCGCAATCCCCGAGGCGCCCCCAGTTCCTGGCGCGCCGGCCGTCGCACCGGACGCCAAGGACGCCGAGGGTCGCGGGCTGACCCGCCTGCTGATGCGCGAAAAACGCGCCCTGCATGCCCAGGGCGACCGCCTGCGCAAGGCGTTTGAAGTCCAGAGCCGCACCCAGCGCTTCATCGATGCGCAGGCCGCAGCGGGCAAGGATGTGGCGCCGCTGCGGACCGCGCTGGTCGCCTACACCGAGCGGGTCAATGCCGCCAAGGTCGATCATGACAAGGCCAAGGCCACCCTGACCGCTCACGCGGGCTTCAGCGACACTGGCGACGTGATCGATCGCGAGGCGGCCCGCCAGACCGTTAAGAGCGCGGGCGAAGACCTCAAGAAAGCGCATGAGCATCTTGATGGCGCCGGGAAGGACCTGGCCACGGCGATCAAGGATTGGCGCGAGGCCAACGGGCTGAAGCCCGAGCCGAAGGAAGCGCCGGTCAAGCCGTAATACCAGAATCGGAAAGAGGGGGCGTTCGCGAAGCGAACGCCCCCTCTTTCCGATTTCCCATCAGAGCGCTGCGAATTCGGGCGCATATCGAATCAGGCCAGCGCGGATCGCCCCGGGGACCAGCTCGAGCGCCTGAAAAGCATCCCCGCCGCCGTATTCGCCGCGCAACCCCCACCGTTGTGCCGGGGCAAAGCCGAAACGGCTGTAGTAGGCGGGATCGCCCAGCACCACCACAAAGCGCGCGCCCAACCGGGCGCACGCAGCCAGCCCCGCCCGCGCAAGCGCCGCCCCGACCCCGCGCCGGCGATGCCCGGCGTGGACGGCCAGCGGCGCCAGGCCAAGGCCCCCGCCCAGGCCGGTCATCGGGCTGAAGCCGACGTGGCCGAGGAGGCCACCGGCATCCTCGGCCACCAGCGACAGGCTGAGCCGGCCGGCCGCGCGCAAAGCGTCAATCAGGCGGGCCTCGGCGTCGCTGGGGAAGCAAGCTGCGACCAGGGCGTGGATGGCGGGGAAGTCGGCGGGCGTTTCTGGGCGGATCTCAGGCATGGGCAATTCCCGTAGAGCACTCCTGACAAAACCAGCTTCCGGAGGCGATATCCCCCGGCGGAGCCGGGGGATATCGCCCCCGGAGAGGTGGTTTCCAGCAGATTCTCAGCCAAACGTGTATTCGACCGCGTCCGACACCGGCGCATAGCCGATCTTCTGGTAGATGCTGTTGGACGTTGGATTGGCGAGATCGGTGTAGAGCGCGCAATACTGATGCCCGGCATCGAGCAGGCGCTGGCTGAGCGCCGCCACCACCGCCGAGGCATAGCCATGCCCGCGCAGTTCGGGCGGGGTGTAGACCAGGCCCACGACCGCGCCGCGCGGCAGAATCCGCGAGCGGGCCGCCATCGAGACGGGCGCTTCGCCCAGCGTCCACAGCAGCATGTCGCCCGCCTCCACCCGTTTGCGGGCCATGGACGCCCATGCCTCGTGCGGCTCGCGCATGCCCGCGTCGTGGAAGAACCCCTGCATCCACGCGGCAATCAGGGCTGCGTCATCGGGGCCGGCGAGACGGGCCTCGCCGGGCGGCCAGGCGGGAGGAATGACCCGATCGAGGCGGTAGATCCGCCGATGGCCGGTCAGGGACACCTGTCCGCCCGCGCGGGATTGCCACGCCGCGCAGAATTCCTCAGCCGTGGGCGCGCGCGCGCCCACGCCGGGCACGGGCCAGCCGGCGCTGAGCAAGTCATCGGCGATCAGACCGAGCTCCGCCTGCGCGCCGGACTGCGCCGCCCACACGATGACGTTGTAAGGCGGGGTCATCACCGCGGCCGCGGCCAGCCGCCCGCCGCGAACGACTGTGGCGAAATACGGCCGAGTGGCAAACGAATCGGGCTGGGCGAGGATGCGCAGGGGCAGGCCGAGGATCAGGTTGTTGGCCGCTTCTTCGATCTCCAGGGCCGGCCGGGCGACGGCCAGAAAGCCGGCCGCATCGGCGTGACGGGCAAGCATAGACTATATCCCCAACGTTGTGCGGATCGTGGCCGGCGAGTCGCCCATGATGGCGTTGACGCCCGCTTCGGTCACCCGGAGGATGTCGGCCGGCTCGTTGACCGTCCAGGTGTTGACTCCGATCCCGCGTTTGCGCAGGGCAGCGGTCTCCGCTTTCGTCACCATCGACTTCTCGGGGTGAAGGAAAGCATGCGGGACGAACGGGGCCAGCCAGACGTTGCGCAGCCAGACCGGCATGCGCGGGTGATACAGGATCCCGCCGGGGATGTGCGGGGCGAGGCCGGCCAGCTTGCGCAGCGAGAACGGGTTGAACGACGAGAACATCACCCGCTTGTCGATGGCGTGGCGTTTGATGACCTCGACGAGGGCCTCCTCCAGCCCGTCGTTGCGGGTGCTGTAGTTGGTGACTTCGATGTTCATCAGCACATCCTGGCCGACCTCCTCGAAGACCTCGTCGAGGGTTGGCACAGGCTGGCCGCCGCCGGCGTCGAGGGCGCGCAACTCGGCCAGGGTCAGGCCGTGGACATCGCCATGGCCGTTGGTTGTGCGGTCGACGCTGATGTCGTGCATGATGACGACCTCGCCGCTGGCGCAGCGCTTGGTGTCGAACTCGATCCCGTCGGCGCGCTGTTCGCGGGCAAGGCGGAATGAGGACAGGGTGTTCTCGGGGGCGTGGGCGCAGGCGCCGCGGTGGCCGAGCACGAGTGGATGAGGGTGGGGGGCGAGCCAGAGGTTTGACATGGGATTGATCTTCGCGGGCGCGGTTCTGTCATGCGTCACGCGTCATGCGTCATTATCCCTCCGGCGGTAGAGGCCAGACCAATCCAGAAAAGAGACATCAGCGCGAATCTGCGAAATCTGTGGATAGATCCAGATCCATGCCCGCGCGACCCGTCACCGGCGCGGCAGGTTCTTATCCGCAGATTAACGCAGATTGGCGCAGATTTGGCTGGATTGGGATGCGGAATGACCTCTGGCGCAGTTTCGCGGCGGCCGCTACAATCATCCCGGGATCGCAGTCCAAGCTGGATCAGTCAGTGGAGGCATACATGGCAAAGTCAGCCGCAAAGGACGCAGGCACGAAGGAAAACCCGTGGACGCTCAAGACGCCCCCCGGGACCTCTGAGTATCAGATGTATCGAGATGAGGCGGCCAGCCCGCCCGCGCTGGTGTGCGTGGTCGGCAAGACCGAGCTGCGCTACCATCTGCGCTGCATCGAGGATCTGCATGCGATGCTCAAGAAGCATGGCGACTGGATGCTTCTAGGCAGCGCCGATGAGCAGAAGCCGGCGGCTGAGGGCACGGTCGAGGCCTGGGGCCGCTCTCCAGACAATCCAGTCAAGGGCTGGTACGGGCTGAAGAAGGGCTTGCGCGGGCGCTTTGGGATGTATCTGCCGCCGCTGCTCGAGGCCCTTGGCCTGGCCGAGCTCGAGCACAACCCCAAGAACAACCGCATGCGGGCGAAATAGGGACCTGACAGGTCCCCAAAGGTGTCCGCCGATCTGACAAGTCGGCCGGCCTGCGCCGTCGCGGCGCCAGGGAGCGATCATATGTTCGAACTGAAAACCACCACCCGGGTGTGGTGGCGGGCCCAGGTCCTGACACTGGACTATCTCATCGAGGGTGACATTGACCCCGAGAAGGATCGAGCCCTCTTTCGCATGGTCGGCCACGACGTCCAGCCGATTCCGATGTTCAACGCCCGCTTTCAGTCAACCGGCGCCCTGAGCGTGCCGGAGCGCCCGGCCGCGCCATGGGTGCTGGTGAACGGCGACAGCGTCGTGGCCATCATCCCGCGTGATGAGGCGGGCATTGCCAATGCCGTGCAGATGAATGGCGATGAGAACAACGCATCGCCCTGCGAGGCGTATGTCGGCCCGTATCTGATTCGCGGCATGGTCCAGAGCCCATTCCGGGACCTGCGGTATTTCTCGGGCCAGGTCGGGTTTGTCGTCACCGATGCCGAGATCACCTGCCTGAGCCCGGGCGCGCAGTTTGCCGGCTTGAAGGCGCCGGTGGTGATGGTGATCAGCCGCCACAAGCAGCTCCTGGCGCCGATTCATTAGCCGAAACGATGCCGGATTCGCCACCCCCGGGCGCCAGCGACGCTGACATCGCGTTCTTCCGCGATCTCGCCCGGACAAAGCTCGCCCCGTCCGAAAAGCCCAACGCCGGAACAGCGCGGCTCAGCGGGCTGGCCCTGGGCGCCCTGGCGGGCCTGGCCTATGGGCTGCTGTCGCAGACCATCAATGAGTTCCTGCTGCCGGGCATCCCGCTTGCCCATTACCCGTTTGGCCCGTTCGGAAACGGAGCCCTGGCGATTGGCGTGGGCGCGCTCATCGGGATTGTGTGCGGCTGGCCACAGGGTTCGATCAATGGCGCCCTGGCCGGAGCGCTGGCGATGACCGTCGCGCTCGAGGCGCGCGGGGTGATCATCAATAACCTCGGCATCGTCCAGATCGCCCGGCTCGACTTTGCGGCGGTCACCCTTGCCGGCGCCGCGATGGTCTTCTTCTTCGCCCTTCCGGTTGCATTGTTGCTACGTTGGGCAATCGACAGCCAGTTCGAATCGCGGCGATCCGCCCTGTCATGGGCGCGCGTGCAGGGTCCGCTGGCGTTGGCGGCGCTGGCGTGCGGGGCTGGCGCGCTGGCCCATTACCCCGCCGACACGCGCCTGGCGCTGCGCAACATGAATGACCTCATCCAGCAGGGGCTCAAGGCGGCGACCGTCGCAACGCTGCCCGGGCCGCTGCGGAACGAAAATCGGGTCATCGACTTCATGCTTGGCGCGTCGCCGCGCTATGCCCTGGAGGAGAGCGAAGATCCCGTGCTGCGGCGCGGGCTGGGCTGGCTGTCGCGGGTCAACAGCGTCATCATCGTCGCCCGCTTTGAGGGCGGTTGGACGCTGGTCTGCCTGCATGAGCCGCGCGGCGCCGCGCCAGAGTGCCGGAGTTTCCGTCCGAATCAGGCCCCGCGGGTCAACGATGCGCGGGCAATGGGTGATGATCGGCGGCAACTGCAGTTCCGTGCGCGGACTATGATCGGGCCATGGGCAAAGTCCTGATGATTGTCGCGCCCGAGCGTTTTCGGGACGAGGAGCTGTTTGAGACCCGGGCTGTGCTGGCCGCGGCGGGGCATGAAATCACGGTCGCAAGCACGCGCGCGGGCC
>Ga0209477_1000696_pt1 | contig 21033 bp, 22 predicted proteins | sample KloWWTupernatant_FD_187180 | JGI IMG/M metagenome (GOLD analysis project Ga0209477, IMG submission 187180) | Active sludge microbial communities from Klosterneuburg, Austria, studying microevolution and ecology of nitrifiers - Klosterneuburg... | ecosystem: Engineered > WWTP > Aerobic digester >... | reverse complement strand
CTCATGGGCCTGTTGCTCGCTGTCGGCGTCACCGAGATCATCAACCGCACCCTGATGCCGGCGAGCATCTCGCCGGGGATCGTCGTCGTCGCGCTCCTGGTCTCGTCGCTGACCGGCATCGCCGCTGGCGTCGTTCCCGCGTACCGCGCATCGCGTCTCGATCCGATCGACGCCCTGCGCTACGAATGAGTCGCCGAGCCGTGAGACCAACCCGGGAGAGACCAGCATGAGACTTCGCGAAACCCTGCCGATGGCGCTCGAGGCGATCCGCGCCAACAAGCTGCGTTCGGTGCTCACCCTGGTCGGCATCGTCGCCGGCGTCGCGTCGATCATCGCCGTGATGACCGGCATCTCCGTCATCCAGTCGACCATGGAGAGCGAGCTCTCGGTGCTCGGCACGCAGACGTTTCAGGTGCAGAAGTGGCCAGCCGGCAACTTCGGCCCGGGCAACCGCGACTTCCGCAAGATCCAGGCGCGGCCGGCGGTCACGGTCGCCGACGCGGTGGCGATCCGCGAAAAGGTGAAGAGCGTCGACCTCGTCGGCGCCGAGCTCTGGCGCTTCGGCGCGGAGGCGAGCTACAAGAGCGAGAAGACCGAAGGCAATCTCTGGGTGGTCGGCGGCGATGGGCAGTACGCGCCGAACAACACTCACCTCGTCGGCCTCGGGCGCAACCTCTCGGACGAAGATGTGCGTGTCCTGCGGCGCGTCGCGGTGATCGGCTACGCCGTCGCCGACCGGCTGTTCCCGTTCATCGATCCGATCGGGCAGGAGGTGAAGATCGACGGCCACAAGTACTCCGTGGTCGGCGTCTTCGAAGAGAAGAAGTCGGCTGCCGGCGGCAACTACGACAACTACATCCTCGTTCCGATCAGCTCCTGGATCCGCACCTACGGCTGGCGCGACAGCGACGGCAACCGCGAGCGCTCGGTCAACATCACCGTCCGCGCGCTCTCGCCCCAGCTCCTCGACGAGGCGATCCAGGAGACCCGGGCGGTGCTCCGCGTCCAGCGCGGCGTGCCGCCCGGCGAGGACGACAACTTCGACATCTTCACCAACGACAGCCAGATCAAGCAGTTCAACCAGGCGACTCGCGGCGTCAAGCTCGGCGCCTTCGTCATCGGCATCATCGCGCTGGTCGTCGCCGGCATCGGCATCATGAACATCATGCTGGTGTCGGTCACCGAACGCACCCGCGAGATCGGCATCCGCAAGGCGCTCGGCGCCAAGCGCCGGGCCGTGCTCGCGCAGTTCCTGCTCGAGGCGATCCTGCTGTGCAACTTCGGCGGCGTGTTGGGCGTCCTGATCGGTTTCGCTCTCGGCAACCTGGTGACGATCTTCACCGGCTTCCCCATCCACGTGCCGGTCGAGTGGGCGGTGAACGGCCTGCTCTTCTGCACCGCCGTCGGCCTCACCTTCGGCATGTGGCCGGCGATGAAGGCTTCTAAGCTGGCGCCGATCGAAGCCCTGCGCTGGGAGTAAGGGGAGCGACCGCCGTCGCCTAACGCGCCGCGGCCTCGGTCGCGGCCTGCTGCAGTAGAGCGTCGAGGGCGGCGCGGTCGTAGAGCCGCCCCGCCGCGACCACGGCGCGGATCCGGCGCGTGTTGCGGATGTCGTCGAGCGGGTTGGCCTCGAGGAGCACGAGGTCGGCCCGCTTCCCCACCGCGACGCTGCCGGCGAGATCCTCCTCCCCGAAGAAACGCGCCGGCCCGACGGTGGCGGCGGCGAGAGCCTCGGCCGGCGTGAGACCGGCGGCGACGAGCCACTCGAGCTCCTCGTGCACGGAAAGCCCGGCGAGCGGTACGTCGCACGTGCCGAACTCCTCGAGCGCTTCGGCGGAGGGCGGCATCGTGTCGGTGCCGGCAAGAAGGCCCACGCCGCCGCGCTGCAGATCGCCGACGATTCCAAGTTGGCGCGCGAAGAGTGCCGCGGCCGTCGCAGTTGGCGGCGCCGGAGCCGACTTGGCGCAGGCCGCCCGCGCCGAGGCGAAGACGCCGCGCCGCTCGGCCTCGGTGCGCGGGCGGGCCGAGGGACTGAGGACGGTCAGGGTCGGGCAGTGCCACGTGCCGTGCTGCCGCAGCAGGGCGACGAGATCGTTCGCTCTCGCCGGATCCCAGGCGTCGAGCAGGACCTGCTGGTGGACGGGACCGAGCGCCCACTTCCAGAAAGCCGCCTCGCTGCCGGCCTGGCGCGCCTCCTCCATCTTCTGCACCAGCTCGCGCCGCAGCTCCGTCTCGCGGCTCGACGCATCGAGCACGAAGCCGCCCAGGCTGCTGCCGAGGTGCTCGATCGAGCGCTGTCCGGCGGCGATCGCATCGCGCGCAGGGATTGCCGCCGGCGTGTGGCCGACGACCTCGAGGCCGCCGGCGTGCGCCGCGGCGACGATCGCCGCGTAGGCCTCGAGCGCGACCCAGTCGTGCACCTTGACGAAGTCGCCGCCGCGCGCGCGCACCGTGGCGACCGCCGTGCGGCCTTCATCCGCCGTCGTCGCGTACAGGCGCCCTTCGCTCTGGTAGGCGCGCCGGCCGTCGAGCGTCGGCCCCGCCAGCACCAGGCGCGGACCGACGCGCGTGCCGGCGGCAATCTCCCTCCGCCAGGCAAGCATCTCCTGCGTCTCGGCGGCCGAGGCGCTCCCCATGTCGCGCGCCCCGGTGACGCCGTAGGCGACCAGCAACGGCAGTCCCTCCGGGTAGGAAGCCAGATGCACGTGCATGTCCCATAGCCCGGGAATGACGAAGGCGCCCCGGCCGTCGATCATCTGCGCGCCTGTGGGAGCTACGTTCGACGCTGGGCCGACGCTCGCGATCCGGTCGCCGATGATGATGATCGACTGCCCTGGCATCGCACCCGCGGGACCGACAATGTGGACGTTCGCGATCACCGTCGCCGGCGGGGCGGCGGCCGCCGGTGCAACGGCCAGCGCAAACGCTATCCACCGCAGGGCGTTCATGACTGTCCAAGCTAGCACGGCCTCTGCGGCACACGGGCCGCGGAACCGCGATCGTCTGCGCTGCGAGCCCGAGGCCTGCCCGGCAGCGACGTCGCCGGAGGCTAGCCGGCGGTCGGCGCGAGCGCCGGACCAGGCTCCTTCGCGCCGCGGATCGCCAGCCAGAAGATGATCGGCACCTCGGCCATCACGAGCATTCCGGTCACCGGCGAGACCTGCTCGACGTACTGCGGCAGCACCAGGGTGACGAAGGCGTCGACGAGATAGGCGGCGCCGGCGATCCACAGCAGGTAGCCGAAGAGGCGCGGAATGAAGCGCGAGCGGATGACCAGAACGCCGAACGGCAAGAGCCACAGTCCCCAGAAGATCGACGCCACGGTGATGCCCTTACCGTGCAGGCGGTAGAAGAGGTAGGCCAGCGCGTCGAGTTGCGGGCGGGAGAACACGGCGAGGTAGTCGGCGCCGCCCAGCAGCGCCAGCGCGGCGATCTCGTTCAGCACGTTGACGAAGACGATCGGCACCGAGACCAGCGCGCCCAGAATCACGACCAGCTTCGCCTGATGCTCGTCCACCGGCCGGAACAGGCGGTAGAGCGCCAGCACGAGAAAGACGGCGATCGCCTGATGTACGAGCTCGCTGGCGATGCCCGCCCGCAGAAGGCCCGGAGACGCGCGGATGAGCTCCGCCGTCGCCGTGGCGTCGCCGTCGACGAGCAGCTTGCCCGGAACGTACATGAGTCCCAGCGGCGCAGTCAGAGCGAGCAACAGATAGAGAAGTCCGGCGTATCTCGCCTTCCGTTGGATCGTGTCCATTCTCACTTCCTCCACGCACGCCTCGCCCGCCTGCCGTCATCACCTGCGAGAGCTTCCAAGGACTCTACGTCGGCGAGCCTCCCGTGTTACGCGGCGTCCCCCCTGGCGGCTTCGCCCTCCGCCGAAGGGTATACACTCCGCTGAGCTCAGAGTTCGTTCGCAGTCGAAGGATGGTCCGGCTGGCATTGCCACGGCTTCGCCGTTCCGTGGCGTTTTCGCGTCCACTGACGAGGAGAAGAGACCATGATCCGAAGAGACTTGATCGCAGCCGCTTGCACCGCCGTCCTCCTGCCCCTTGGCCTCGCGGCCCCTGCCTGGGGACAGAACGACAAGCCCCCCGCCGCCGAGCAGCCTGCGGACGAGGCGGCCGCAGACCAGGCCGCAGCGGAGGGCGACCCCGAAGGAGTGTTCGAGGAGATCACCGTCACCGCCAAGAAGCGCGAGGAGAGCATCTACGAGGTGCCGGTGGCGATCACCGCCTTCACCGGCGAAGAGATGCAGCGCCAGGGCATCTTCGACCTGATCGACATCGGCAAGTTCGTTCCCAATCTCAACGTGACCGGCTTCTCGGCCGGGCACACCTCCTCCGCCAATCCGTTCATCCGCGGCATCGGATTGCAGGATCACCTGATCACCACCGACCCCGGCGTCAGTGTCTACGTCGACGGCGTCTATCTGGGGCGGCAGGTCGGGCAGAACTGGAATCTCGCCAACATCGAGCGCGTCGAAGTGCTACGCGGGCCGCAGGGAACGCTCTACGGCCGCAACTCCATCGGCGGTGCGATCAACATCATCACCCGTGCGCCGGGGAGCGAGGAAATCAGCCGGGTGACTCTCGAAGCCGGCTCGCGCGGTCGCTGGGGCGGCAACCTCTACACCAACCAGCGCCTCACCGATCGGTGGTCGGTCTCGGCGACCGGCGCCTACACGCGGCGCGACGGGCTGGGCGAGTTCGTCAACCTGCCGAACGCCGACGTGCAGGTCGGTGAGCTCGAGGAGATCGCCACCCGTATCGGCATCCGCTGGCAGGCGTCCGATCGCTTCTCGCTGCAGATCAACGCCGATGCCAACCAGGGCGACGGCGGACTGCGCCCCTATCGCACGCTCATCGACGAAGTCCCCAACGGCGGGGTCTACGGCGCCGGCTATCGCAATTCGGACACAGCGCGGAATCCGTACGACAACAATACCGGCCAGATCGACCAGACACGGGTCACCAACGAGGCCGAAGGATTCGCTCTCACCGCCGACTGGGCAATCTCCGACCATCTCTCGGCGAAGCTCCTGGTGAGCGACCGCCACTCCGAATACGAGAGCGGTCTCGACGACGACGGCCTCTTCGACAACTTCCTGGCCTTCCCCGAAACCGGCTTCGCCGACCAGACCTCCGCCGAGCTGCAGCTGTCCGGCGAGTTCGGCGCTCTCGACTTCGTCGCCGGCCTCTACTTCTTCGACGAAGATGGCGAAAACGATCAGCGGCCGACGGTTTTCCTCGGCGGCCTGGGGACCTTCAACCTGAGCCAGCAGGTCGAGAGCCAGGCGGTCTACCTGAATCTGGGCTACCGCCTCAACGAGCGCACGCGGCTCTCCGGTGGTCTGCGCCTCACCCAGGACGACAAGGAAGCCTTCATCAACATCAACGACGGCCTGATCGACACCCGCGCGCAGGACGACTGGTCGGAGGTCAGCGGCGAGGTCGCAATCACCCACGAGCTCGCCAACGGCATGAACGTCTACGGCGCCATCCAGAGCGGTTACCAGTCCGGGCAGTTTCCGGCCCGTCCGTACTGCCTCTTCGGATCGCTCGACTTCAGCCAGCCGGGCAACGTCAGCCAGCCCAACTGTTTCGTCGCCAGCGATCCGATCACGGCGATCAACTACGAGGTCGGTCTCAAGGGCCAGGCAGCGGACAACCTGCTCATGAGTGTCGCGCTCTTCTACACCAACTACTCGGACCTCCCCTACCAGGTCTCGACGACCACGGGCGCGGGCTTCGACACCCGCAACATCATCGTCGACCAGAACTCCTGGGGCGCCGAATGGGAAGGCACCTGGTATGCCGGCGGCGGCTTCTACCTGCACTCCAGCCTGGGCTACATCAACGCCGACGTAGACGATCCGAAAGCCGTCGCCCCGCTCACCCCGGAGCTCACGGCATCGCTCAGCCCGGAGCTCATCCTGAGCCTCGACGGCGGCGACAAGGCGTCGTTCCGCGTCGACTACTCCTACCGTGACGAGATGTTCGGCGAGCCGACCTCCGACCCCGGCCGCTTCACCAGGATCGACAGCCGCAGTCTCCTCAATGCCGACATCACCTACCATGCGCCGGAGGACCGCTGGTCGCTGGGCGTCTACGGCAGGAACGTCACCGACGAGCGCTACGACAACGGCCGGTTGAACACCGGCGACTATGTTCTCGTCATCCTGAGCAACGACGCCAGCGAGTTCGGCCTGCACTTTACGACGCGGTTCTAGAACGGCGATTCTGCGGTTCTGAAGCGCCTCGGCGATGCCCGGGCCGAGGCGCGGCCGGCCGCATACAATGACCGCAGGTGTTTCCGTCAGCTCCAAGCCCGAGTGATCCGCCGTCCCCGGCGCAGGCCGTTGCTCTCACCGGGGGCGCCGGTCGGCTCGCCGTCGCCGCTCTCGGCGTGCTGGCGATCGCCGCCAGCCTTTTCAGTATCCGATCGACGGACCTGTTCTGGCACCTCGCGAGCGGGCGCTTCATGGTGGAGCATCTCGCGCTCCCCCGCCGTGACCCGTTTCGTTTCGGCCTCGGCGGCGGACTCGACTGGGTCGACCACGAGTGGCTGTTCCAGTTGCTGGTGGACTTCGTGCACCGGCTGGGAGGTCTCGAAGGGCTGATCGCGCTGCGCGCGACGCTGGTGCTGGCACTCGCCACAGTGCTCTGGCTCGCCCTTCGCCGCACCGGCATCAGCGTCGCCGCTGCGGTCGCGCTCACCGCGGTGACGTTGCTCGGCGCGCGGCCGCGATTCCTCATCCGGCCGGAGCTCGTCACCTTCGTGGCGCTGGCGATCGAGCTCTCGCTGTTGCGTCGCCTGGCGCAGGACGCCGACGCCGCCCGTCGCCGCCGCGCGCTCTTCGGACTGCTGGCCCTGACCGTCGTTTGGATCAATTTCCACGGACTCGCCCTGCTGGCGCCGCTCGTCGCTGGCAGCTACCTGGCTGGGGCGGCGCTCTCGCCGGCGGGCGGCGCCGCACCGGAATCCGCCATCCGGCGCTGGCGGCGGGCGGTGATGACGCCCGTGGGACTCGCCCTCGCGATGCTGCTGAATCCCTGGGGGGTCGAAGTGCTCTCGGTCTCGGCGGGAATCACTGGCGCACTATCTGACCTCGCTGCCGTCAATCCGGAGTGGTTGCCGGTCTGGCGCGCGCCGCAGCCGAGGATCTTCGCGATGCTCTTTGCCGGCTTCGCGGCCATCGCTGCGCTGGTGGCTGCGACGGCCGTGCGTACCCGTCGCGTTCATCTGCCGAGCGCCCTCGTCGCCGCCGGACTCGCGGGCCTGGCGTTGACTGCTGTTCGCCATCAGGCGCTGTTCTTTGTCGCCGGAGCCTTCCTTGCCGCCGAGACGCTCGCCCTGCGCCGGGCGACCGGGACGCCGTCACCCCTCGAGCACGAGCGCCCAGCGGGCTCCTCTCTGCCCGCGGCGGGCGCGGCGACTTTCTGCCTGCTGCTCGCCGTCTGGTGTCTTCATCCACCGGCGAGCGGTCCGCTCGCACCGCGGCAGGGCCGGTTCGAGCTCTCGCGCGGCATCGCTCCGCACCGCTTCCCGGAGGCTGCGGCGAACTGGCTCGAGCAGCGCCCCGGTATCGGTCCGCTCTACAACGAGCTCGCGCACGGCGGTTACCTCCTCTGGCGGCTCTATCCGCCGCGCCAGGTGTTCCTCGACGGTCGCATGGAGCTCGAGCCGAACCTCCTGCGGGAGATCGAAGCGGCTCGCTCCGGCGCCGAAAGGTGGCAGAAGTTCCTCCGGCAGCGCGGCGCGGCGGGGGCGCTGGTGCGTTACGAGGACCGGCTGCGCCCGGTGTTCGCTACCGACCCCGTCACCGGCAAGCCGGTCGTCGTCGCACGCCAGACGGCGAACGCTGCGCTCTTTCCCGCGGCGCTGTGGGCGCTGGTCTACTGGGACGACGAGGTGATGCTCTTCCTCGACCGGGCGCTGGCGGAGAATCGACCCCACTTGGCGAACGAGTACGCCATTCAGCCCGAGGACACCGCCGCCACGCTCGTCCGCGCCGGCGACGATCCGCAGTATCGCGTGCGGGCGCTCGCCGATGTCGAGCGACGCCTCGCCGAAGCTCCGGCGCTGCTCCGCGCTGCCTGGCTGCGCGACCGCCTGCGCGCCCTCGCCGCCGCGAGTCCAGCCGGAACCATCGACCGACCCGGAGATCTCCCATGACCGACCGCCGCTTCGATCCGCAGTCGCTCGCCATCGACCCGGTGCTCGCCGGCCGGGAACTACCCTCGCCGCGCCGACGGATGGCGGCGTTCGCCATCGACTATGCGGTTCTCCTCCTGCCGACGCTCGCGACGGCGCTGCTCTTCGCCGGCCTGGCTCTGCGCTGGAGCGACCCGGCGGGCTACAGCGCAGTCCGCGCAGCCGTCTTCGCCATGCCTCAGGAGCCGGCAGCTCAGCACGACGTGTTGCGCGACCTGGCGCGGGTGCTCGCCCACATCGACGCCGAAGGTCTTTCGGCGGCCGTGAAGGCGGACGTCGAGGCAGGCGACCTCGACCGCGCCGCCGACCGGCTGGCCGACGCCGAGCTCCTGATCGCCCTCGACCTCGGCGGCGGCGAGCCCGCCCATCTGGCGCCCAATACCGTGCGTCTGGGAGTCGAGCGGCTGATCCCCGACGGCGTCCGCAACGCCGCGCTGTTCCTCGTCCCCGCGATCTACTTCGCGGTCGCCACCTCGCGCTGGGGGACGACGGTCGGCAAGCGCCTGCTCGGCCTGCGCGTCGTCCGTCTCGACGGCCGGCCGCTCACGCTCTTCGAAGGCATCGAGCGCTTCGGCGCCTACTTCGGCATCCTCGGCACGCTCGGCCTCGGCCTCTTCGATCTCTGGCGCGACCCCAACCGCCGCCTCGGACACGACCGCGCCGTCGACACGGTGGTCGTCCGCAAGCTGCGAGCGAGACGGATAGAGTCGCCACTGGAGGCCCCATGAGCGAGTCGTTCTCCGCCAGCCGCTGGACAAGAGGCAATCGCATCTTCCCCACCCGCATCGAGGTCAGCCCGGACCGCGTGACGCGCATTCAGCCGAAGTGGATCGGCAGCACCGAGGAGAGCATCGCGATTCCCAACGTCGCCTCGGTGCAGATCGCCACCGGCCTGCTGTTCTCCGACATCCGCATCGACTCGACCGGCGGCAGCAACCCGATCGAAAGCCACGGCCATACCAAAGGCGACGCGCGCCGTATCCGCGAGCTCATCGAGCAATACCAGCGGGAGCGGACCGCCGCGAATAGCTGAGGCGGAGTCAACGCGAGAAGGAACGCGAGTAGGCCGCCGGCGCCTTGCCGACGAAGCGCCGGAAGTCGCGGACGAAATGCGCCTGGTCGGCGTAGCCCAACTCGAGAGCGAGCTCCGCCCAGTCCTGTTCCGGGTTCGCCGCGATGCGCTCGGCCGCCTCGTGCAGGCGATAGCGCTGGATCACCCACTTCGGCCGCACGCCGACATAGTCGTCGAACAGGCGTTGCAGCTGGCGCGGGCCGAGCTCGAAGAGCTCGCCGAGCTGGCCGACCCGGGTGATGGCGCGATCGTTCGCGGCGCGTGCGACGATGCGCCCGACGAGCTCGACGGACGGGCTCGCGACCGGGCAGCGCTCGCGCAGGAACTGCTGGATGGTCGCGAAAGACTCCTCCAGCCCCGGCGCCGCCAGGGCACGCTGCTCGAGCTCCTCTGCCGCCTCGCCGAAGATCTCCTTGAGGCTCGCTCGGCGATCGGCGAGAGCAGAGACCGGACGGCCGAAGAACGGCCGGAAGCCGCCGGGCAGGAACTTGACACCCAACACGCGGCCGCGGCCTTCGAGCCGGCGGACGAAGCGGCCGGTGAAGACCCCGGCGACGGCGGAGTTGCCCGCTTCCACCACGAGCTGCACCGAGGGATGCGCGAGCACTTCGCTCACCGCCGGCACCTCGAGGTCCCAGGCGACGGTCCAGAGATGCTCGACGAAAGGCGCCAGATCGTCGTCCGGCCAGTATCGTCCGTAGCCCGGGCTGGTCGCCGTCATGCGCACGTGAAGGACTCCGCGGGGGTCGACGAGCTTGGGCCGGAGCATGTCGGGTTTGTTCAATACCGCGAAGCAGGAGAGACCCTAACATCGCCTTCGCTCGGGAGGCCTCGACCATGCACAGAAAGCACCGATCCACCGTCATCGCGGCTAAGCTGCTTATCCTCTCGGGGGTCGCCGCGATCGCCGGAGCGACAAACCAGGCAGGGGGAGACACCATGCTCAAGACAGCCAAGGGGGCCTTCGACGTGAAGGTCGCGCCGATCGCGACGACCGAGCATCCGGGCGGCACGACGCTTGGACGCTTCTCGCTCGACAAGACTTTCCACGGCGACCTCGAAGCCACCGGCAGCGGCGAGATGCTCACCGCCGGCACGGCGGTCCCCGGCTCCGCCGGCTACGTGGCGATCGAGCGCGTCGACGGCACTCTCGCCGGCCGCAAGGGGACGTTCGTGCTGCAGCACTCCGGCAGCATGGCGGGCGGCGAGCAGAACCTGGCGATCTCCGTGGTGCCGGATTCGGGCACCGGCGACCTCGCGGGCATCGCCGGCACGCTCACGATCGAGATCGAAGGCAAGGCGCACTTCTACCGCTTGGAGTACACCTTGCCCTGACGCCTAGCTCGCGCCCACCCCGCCGGCCGCGATCTCCCGCAGGCCGGCGAGCAGGCGGTCGACCTCTTCGTCGGTGTTGTAGAGCAGGAAGCCGGTGCGCAGCAGACCGCCGAGGCCGGCGAGGCCCAGCACCTCGACCGCACGCACGGCGTAGAAGTCGCCATCCCAGACCTGCACGCCGCGTTCGCCCAGGCGGCGCGCGACCGTCGCCGCCGGCACGCCGGCGAGGGTGATGGAGACCGTCGGCGAGCGCTGCGCGCCGCCGCCGGAGTCGTAGGCGGGACCGTGCACGGTCACGCCGGGTATCGCCTGGACGTCGCGCCAGTAGCGCCGGGCGAGCCTCCCTTCCCACTCGCCGATACCCGCCATGGCATCGACCAGGCGTGCGCGCAGCCCTTCGCCGCGCCCGAGTGAGCCGAGGAAGTCGATCGCCGCACCCACCCCGACCAGCGCGGCGTGATTCAGCGTGCCGGTCTCGATGCGGAAGGGCGCCGCCGGATCCTGCACCCGCAGGCGATCGGTCGCCAGGGTTTCGAGCAGGCCCGGTCGGCTGTAGAGCAGCCCAATGTGCGGACCGTAGAACTTGTAGGCCGAGCAGAGCAGGAAGTCGGGATCCAGCGCCGCCACGTCGACCGCGAAGTGCGGCGCGTAGTGCACCGCGTCGAGCAGAAGCCAGGCGCCGACCGCGCGCGTGAGCTCGCGGGCCTTCGCCACGTCGTTGACCGTGCCGAGGGCGTTCGAGGCGAGCCCCATCGCCACCAGCCGCGTGCGCGGCCCGATCGCGGCCGCGAGACTCGCGGCGTCGAGAGTGCCGTCGGGCAGGAGCGCTACCTCGCGGAGCACCAGTCCGCGCTCGGCGAGCATCAGCCAGGGGCCGCGGTTGGCCTCGTGGTCGAGCTGGGTGACGACGATCTCGTCGCCGGGCGCACAGGCGCGGCCGATGGCGTGGGCGAGCGCGAAGTTGAGCGTCGTCATGTTGGCGCCGAAGGAGATCGAGCGCCAGCCGGGAGCGCCGAGGAAGACGGCGGCCTTCTCGCGCACCGCATGCAGAAGCTCGTCGGAGCGCTCAGCGGTCGAAAACTGGCCGTGCGTGTTGGCGTTCGACTCGCGGTAGTAGCCGGCGATGGCGTCGATCACCGGCGCCGGCATCTGCGACCCCGCCGGACCGTCGAGGTAGGCGATCGGGAGCCCACCCTGGCTGCGGGCGAGAGCGGGGAACTGGAGGCGGGCCTGCTGGCAGTCGGCGTGGTTGAAGGGCATCGGTGACCTCTCGTCGGAAGCCCCCGAATGCTGCAGCAAACCGGCCGGCGCCGCAAGCTTCGGGGCGAGCTGCCAGTGCGGCAGGCGTCGCCGTCAGTTGCCGAGCGTGAGCACGAGCTCGTGGGGAGCCGAACGCTCGCTATCCTGGCGCAGCCGGAGAGCGCCATCCTGGGTCAGGGCGACGGCATCGGCGATACCGGATACAAATGCGGCGGTGAAGTTGTCCTGCAGGAGCTCGGTGCGATCGCCACAGCGCGGTTCGCGATCGCCGAAGTAGCCCGCGTGGGTGTCGGTCCCCTCCACCCAGATGTCCTCGGCCGGATCGTTCTCGTAGAGAAACTCGCCCGACAGGCTCGCGCTGCCGTCCGGACAGCGCGGATGGCTCCCGGCGCGGAGCGTCCAGACGGTGTCGAAGGTGTGGCCGATCACGACGTCCCGTCCGAGTTGAGCCATCCGCTCGCGCGCTCGCGGTGTGTCGCCCGCTTCGAGCGGCGCCCGCCGCACCTGACTTCTCCACTCCGGCACGGTGAGGAAGCGCGCCGGCGCGTAGAGAGCGGCGCGGGGCTCCTCGCCCTCGTCGCCGCGACTGACGTAGAGAAAGGGACCGAAACGTCGCAAGAGCGCGGCGCAGGTCGGCGGCAGCACGAGGTCGAAGCGCGACCCGGCGGCGGCGAGGGCGCTGTCGAAAGGCCCCTGCGAGTCACGTTCGAGGCGCGGCAGCGCCGGCGCGCCCGGCAAGGCGCGCAGCTCGCGCAACAGCGCTTCGAGCGCCGCCAGCGGATCGCCCTTCGCCGCCTTGCCCTCGAGACGCTCGCGCACGAACTCGCCCTGCGCCACGATCCCCTCGCCGCGCACGGGCACGCGGCGCCCATCCGCGAGACGCGCTTCGCCGGTCAAGACGTAGCGGTGGAAGCCCGCCGCGAGCGCGATCGCGACGCTCGGCTCGACCTTTGCGGAGGACTTCTCGGCGTCGAGCCTGGCGGCGACCGCGCCATCGATGCGAATCTCCAGCCGCAATGCGGCGAGCTGTTCGACGTACGGCGGGTAGACCGTCACCGTTCGTCCGCCGGCCATGGCCGGAGTGCTCGCGAGACCGAGTCCGCCCAGAATCCAGCCCAAGACTCTCCTCAACGTTGGACCCTCCTCCGCAGAAGGAAGCGCACTTCGGGCCGGAATCGGGACACGCCGCCGGGCGGACGGCACCCGGCGGCAAGCGGCGGCGTCAGCCGAACGGCACCGGCCGGGGCGTCTCCGGCGTCGACGGCGGCAGCAGCGGCATCTCGAAGCGCGGCTGGTCGCCGGTCATCGACTTGAGGAAGGCGACGATCGAGGCAGTCTCCTCCGGGGTAAAGGTGTTGCCGAGCTGCAGCCGGCCCATCGTTTCGATCGCCTGCGAGAGGGTTGCCGCCTCGCCGTCGTGGAAGTAGGGATACGTAAGCTCGACGTTGCGCAGCGACGGCACCTTGAAGCGGAAGCGATCGATCGCCTCGTGCGTCACGCCGATGCGGCCTTCCGCCGGATTGGTCGTCACGTAGGGCTGCACGACGCCCATCTTCTGGAACGACGTGCCGCCGGCCGCAGGCCCGTTGTGACAGGCGACGCAGCCGACTTCCTTGAACAGTTGATAGCCGGCGAGCTCGTTCTCCGCCAGCGCCGTGGCGTCGCCCATGAGCCAGCGATCGAAACGCGAGTTCGGCGTCACCAGCGTCTCCTCGAAGGCGGCAATCGCCTCCTTCACGCGCTCGATGTCGAGCGGGCCGCTGCCGAAGGCGCGCGCGAACTCCTCGCGGTACTGCGGAATCGAAGCGACGACGTCGATCGCCAGCTGATGGGTGAAGGCCATCTCGCCGGGGTTGGCGATCGGCCCACCGGCCTGCTCCTTCAGGTCCTTCGCCCGCCCGTCCCAGAACTGCGCCAGGCTCAGGCTCGAGTTCAACACCGTCGGTGAGTTGATCGGGCCGCGCTGCCAGTTGTGGCCGATCGAGGTCTGCAGATTGTCCGAGCCGCCCATGCTCAGGTTGTGGCAGGAGTTGCAGGAGATGAAGCCAGACTTCGACAGCCGGGGATCGAAAAAGAGCTTCTTGCCGAGCTCGACGACCGCCGGCCGGGTGACTTCTGCCGGGCGAACCGGCTGGATCGGTTCGTCGGCCGGCTGCACCGCGGCGGTCGCAGCGAGCGCAGCAAGGGCGGCGAAGCACAACGGCGGGAGAGCGAGCAAAGCGGGACGCAGTTTCATGGTGAGAGCCTCCTCGAAAGGAGCCCGCTTCCCTAGCCCCGCGCGGCTGGCGGGTGGAGCCGGGCTCCATCCTTCAGTGTCGCACCACGGGAAGAGGAGATGCCCGCCCGGAAGGGCGGCCCGGGCACGGCACCTCCTGCGCCAGCCGGGTGGCGCTCTCGCCAGGCCGGAGCGGTACCTTCTCCGCATGAAGGCTCAACTGCTGGCTGTCGCCACCGCTGCCGCCTGGGGATTCGGCGGCTACTTCGAGAAGAAGGGCCTGATCTCCGGCGGCCTGGCACCTCAGGTGGGTGCGACGCTGCGCACGCTGGTCGCCCTGGTGGTGCTCGCAGCGGTGAGCGGGCCGGCGCTGCGCCAGCTCACTACGGCGAAGCCGGGAGCGCTGCTCGCCATCGCCATCGGCGGCGGCGTCGTCGCTGGCGGCATCGGCATTCTCTGTTTCTACGCCGCGCTGCGCGCCGCGCCGATCCAGCAGGTGATGCCGATCGCCTTCACTTCGCCGCTGTTCGGCGTCGCGGCAGCGGTGCTGATCGGCGGCCAGAAGCTCACCCTGCGCGACCTCTGCGGCGTGGCGTTGACCCTGGCGGGCGTAGCCATCCTCGGCAGCCGCTAGGCAAGAGTTCAGGGCTGCTCGTCGCCGCCCACCTGCCCCTGTTTGAACAGCGCCGACATCGCCTTGAACTGGGCGTGATCCTTGTGCCGCGCCCACTCGAACGCCACCGACTCGAGGTTGCTCACGACCGCACCGGCCTGGCGCATGCGCTCGAGCGCCCACTGCCGATGCTCGGCGCCGCGGCCGGAGACCGCCTCCCAGCAGAGGTGGACCTCCTGCCCCAGGCGCCGCGCTTCGAGCACGGTCTGCATCACGCAGACATGCGCCTCGATGCCGGCGACGATGAGCTGGCGCGACGCGGACGCGACACCCGGCCGCACCGCGGCGAGCGCCTCCTCGAAGCCGGCATCGCCGTAGCAGCCGAACGCCGTCTTCTCGACCCGGCGCTTGGGCACCGACAGCGCCTCGAAACGGGCGAGCAGATCCGGGTGCGTCGCCCCCAACCCCCGCGGGTACTGCTCGGTCAGGACGACCGGCACGTCGAACAGCTGGGCAAGCTCGAGCAGACGATGCGTCGCTGCCAGGACAAGCGAAGAGCGATGGACCTTATCGACCAACTTCCCCTGCAGGTCGATCACCACCAGGATGCTGCGGTCGGCGTCGGCGAGTTCCATGGCCAGAGGATACCAACCGCAGCGCGCAGTCAGTGCGGGGTCCAGATGCGCAGGCCGAAGGAGAGCGGCGGTTCGACCTCGATACCGTTGGCGTAGTCGTCCCAGAGGCGAACTGGAACGAGAATCTTGCTGGCAGCCGGCGAGAGCGCAGGGCGCCCGAGGTTCTGCCGATAGAGCCGGCCGGAAACTCCGAAGGTCGAAGCGTCGATGGTCGTCCGCGACCAAGTGGCGTCGGTTCCGAAGCCGGGATAGAGCGCGCCGTCGATCGCCCGCGCCTGGAGCACTGCCTGGCAGGCGTTGCCGGTACTCGGACAGTGGGTCCCCCAGAGGAGCAGAACTGGAGGAAGACCGGCAGGAGTAGCGAGCGCGACGTCCCTGACTTCGGTGGTCATGGCGCCCGACCCCAGTGGCGCGATGAGCTTGCCGGAAGCACCGAAGGCCGGGTCGGGAGCCCCGCTCGCCGTGAGCCGGACGAGATAAGGCAACGTCCCCCAGGTCGTCGTCACCTGACCGGCGAGATAGATCCTGCCCGAGGCGTCACGCAGCGCTCCCCCGAGCTGGTTGTGGATCGTCTCGGGCATGAAGAAGACCCGGACCGTCGGCGGGAGCACCGGCCAGCTGACAACCGACTTCCCGAGCGTTCCGAACGATCCGTCGATGACACCGCTTGCGCCGAAGCGCCGTTCGACGAACCAGGTCGAGGTGACAGCCGGAGGGCTGATCTCGTCCGGCGAAGAGCTGCGGGTCCAGCCCGCGAGCAGGATCTTGCCGTCCGGGGTCGGCAGGACACGGGCGATCGCTTCGTCGTTGCCGAACTCCATTTCCCGGTACTCGTAGGTGCGGACTCCCGTGGAAGACCAGCGGATCAGGAACGAGACGTTGCCGCCGGAGCTGCCCGTGGAGCCTCCTGCGACATAGATGCTGCCGTCGGCGGCCACGGCGACGTCGGCGTTACGAATCGAGAAGCCGCCCCAGAAGCGAGTGACGAACCCGCCCGAACCGAAGGTGGTGTCCACGGCGAGAGCGGAGGTGAGACGGGTCACGAAGAGATACCTGTTGCCGCTCACGTTCGCCATTCCCACCACCACGAAGCCGCCGTTCCCGAGCCGGGTGAGTGCCCAGGCCCGGTGGGGAGAGCCGGCGAAGACCGCGATGTGGCGAATCAGTTGCGCACCGTCGTCGCTGATCCGGCGCAGCACCATGGCGCCGTCGCTGGCCGAGGTGGCCTCGGCGATCACCAACCGACCGCTTCCGTCCGCAACCGCAATCGGAAGGGCGGACGGAAAGTCAGCGATGTCGGTCGCGCCGACCGAGCCGTCGAAGAGGAACGAGCTATCGAGCGTTCCGGGGGTCTGGGCCTCGACCACCGGAGCGACGGACCCCAGTGCGATCAAGACCAGAAGTGCCACAAGACGTGCCCTGCTACCGATTCGATCGACAGCCATGCAGCCCCCGTTTGGTCGCCATCGCGAGCCTCCGAGCATCGGAGTCTGCAGCGACCTCATGCCTGGAACTCGCTCTTTCAGCTTGTCAGGGGCCAGCAAGCAGCCGTCGGCGAGTCGGGACTGAATGGAAAGCCGACTTGACATCTCGGAGGGCCTGGGCCATCCTCTCCATGGAAAGCCGACTTGACATGCCACCGACCCTCCAGAATCGAGTCCGCGAGTTGCGCCTGGCCCGCGGCTGGACCCAGCAGCAGCTCGCCGAGGCGGTCGGCGTGTCGCGCCAGAGCATCAACTCGATCGAGTGCAACCGCTACGTGCCCAGCCTGCCGCTGGCTCTCATGTTCGCGCGCGTCTTCGGCTGCGCCACCGACGACATCTTCACCCTGGAGTCCGAGCCATGAGAATCCCGCTTCTCGGCTGGCAGATCGATGAACGCTTCCTGACCCATCGCCAGCGCTCGACCAGCGCCGCCGGGATCCTGGGCGGGCTCGTCGCCATCGGCCTGTTCGCCTACCGCTTCTACGTCGATCAGGTCTGGAGCTGGGACCTCTTCGCCGTCGCCGCCACTGTGGTCGTCGTCAAGCTCACGCTGATGACCTGGTACTACCTGACCGATTGACCCACGAAACCGCCCGGGAGCCCTGCGATGAGAACGCCTTTCGCCCACCTCGACGTGCGCACGCTGACGCGCCTCGGAATGACGCTGCTGCTGCTGTTCTTCTTCTCGAACTTCATCCTGCGGCGCTCTCTGGACGCGTCCTGGGAGAGCACCCTCGACGGCGCGAGTGGCGTCGTCCTCGGGGCAGCGATCGCCTTCCTTCTGCTGGCGGCGCGCGCGACCGGCCGCATCCGGCGCGGCAAGGAGGCCGGCCGGTGCGGGTAACGATGGTCGGGCACAGCACGGTGCTGTTCGAGGGAGCGGGCACGCGCATCCTCACCGATCCCTGGTTCGGAACTTCCGGCAATCTCGCCTATGCGAGATTGCATCCTCCGGCGTTCCGCCGCGAGGAGCTGCGCGAAATCGACGGCGTTCTCCTCTCGCACGGGCACTGGGATCACACCGACCGCCGCTTCCTGCGCAGTCTCGGAGATTCGGTACCGGTCCTCGGCCCCGCCGGCGCGTTCGCTGCCCGCTGGCTCAGCGGAGCGAAGAGCTACCGGCCGATGCGGCCGTGGGAGAACCGCGCGCTCGGCGCCGCCGTCGTCACCGCGGTGCCGGCGCTCCACCTCGCGCGCACGATCGGCTTCGTGCTGCAGTTGGACGGCGTCTGCGCCTACTTCGCGGGCGACACCTACCGCCGACCTTTCATCGCCGAGATCGGCCGCCGGTTCCGTCTCGACCTCGCGCTGCTGCCGGTGGCGACCTTCCGCCTGCCGATGACCATGGGCGACCGCGGCGCCGCCGCGGCCATCGCCGATCTCGCTCCGGCGACCGTCATTCCCATCCACCTGGGTATCGCTCCCCGCTCGCCGCTGCTGCGCACCGGGCAGTCCGTCGAGACCTTCACCAAACGCTTGCGCGCCGCCGGGCGGACGACGGCGGTCGTTCACCTGCGGGAGGGCGAATCCTGGGAAACGACGGCGGGCTAGACCGCGCGCAGACGCACGGGCGTGCCCCACGGATCGAGCACGACCGCCTCCGCTTCGCTCCCCGTCGTGGTGCTGTGTGCGACGGCAGAGCCGGCGCTTTCGAGGCTCGCCACCGCCGCAGCCAGAGCCGGCAGCCCGGGCAGATCGATCGTCCATTCGAGCAGCTGCGCTTCGTCGCCCGAAGGCGTCGCGGCGCCGCGGCCGGCCCAGAGGTTGGTTCCCAGATGATGGTGATAGCCGCCGGCGGCGAGGAAGAGCGCGCCCGGGTAGCCCCACACCGTGCGGTCGAATCCGAGGGCCTCCGAATAGAACGCCGAGGCGGCGTCGAGATCGCCGACGTGGAGATGGACGTGGCCCATGACGGAATCGGCCGGCATCCCCTGCCAGCGTTCTTCTCCGGCATCGACGACCAGTCCCGCGACGTCGACCGGATCGGTGGTCATCCGGAGCTCCCGGCCGACCCGGCGCCAGGCGCTGCGCGGCCGATCGGCGTAGATCTCGATCCCCAGATTGTCGGGATCCTGGAGGTAGAAGGCTTCGCTCACCAGGTGGTCGCCGGCTCCGGCCCGGACGCCGATCGTTTCGAGATGGCGGACGAAGCGCGCCAGCGCCGGGCGATCGGGCAGGAGAAGCGCGAAATGGAACAGGCCGGTCCGCCCGCGGCCCGGTGAGGGCCGCGCTCCACGCCGCTCGCGCAGCTCGACGAGCGGCCGTCTCGCGGGCGAAGCGGTGCCGAGAACGGCGCTGCCGGGCGCGCGCTCGAGAAGCTCGAGGCCGAGCACTTCGCCATAGAAAGCGAGCGAACGCTCGAGGTCGCCGACCTGCAGGCGCACCGGCCCGAGGCGAGTCGCCTCCGGCAGCCGGAAGCCGCCCGGCGGCAATCCGTAACTCCCCGCGGTGGCCGGCTCGCCGGGTGAAACGCCGCCGAAGCTCTCATCGTGCGCAGTCGCCACGGTGGGTCTCCTTCCTTGAAGTTCGCAACTCGCCGCTCGCGAAGTAACTCGTGCCGCAGGAACCGCAGCGTCTCGCACCACGGCAAAAGCTGGACGCGCCGGCACGGGCCGCGTCCAGAAACTTACCGAATCGAATGACTTCTAGAAGTCGCGCGCGACGATTCCGTCGCGCCGCAGAGGCTGGGTCAGGAGATGCGCCGGACGTTCGCCGACGCCGGGCCCTTGGGGCCCTGGACGATGTCGAACTCGACCGCTTCGCCGTCGTTCAGGCTCTTGTAGCCCTCGCCGGCGATCGCCGAATGGTGGACGAAACAGTCCTTCTCGCCATCTTCACGGGTGATGAAGCCGAAGCCCTTCTCGGCGTTGAACCACTTCACTGTGCCCTTCATTTGCTTTGTCCTTGGGTCTACGCCTCGCGAACCGCACATCGGGCCCGGCCTGGCGTGGAAGTTTGGAAGAGCTCCGGTGCGCAACTCGAGCGCTGCCAAGAAGCCCCTCTCCACGAACACAATGGCACGAATCCGGCGTGAGCGATAGTCACCTCGCTCGGGCAGCGCTCACGGAGCACCGATCGGCGCCGAACGGCAACGCGCCCCAACCCGCTGGCGAGGCGACGTCCGCTACGGCACCCAGGCCGACCAAGCCGAGCTGCCTCCCGATGCGAAACCGTCGGCAAAGATGAACCGTGTCGCCGGGCAAAGGACGGAGCCGTAGTTGGCCGACGAAAGGCCGCCGGTCTCGCGGGCCCGGATCGTGTAGTCGACGAGTCTGCCGTGGGTCGGATCTCCGCCTGCGCCCGGCTGACCGCAGGTCACCCAATATCCCGGGAATACCATCGTCGAGGGAACGAACATGCTGGACTGAAAGAACCCTGCAAAGGCTGCGCGAACCCGGCCGTCGATCTCCACGGTCATGTCGACGATGTACTGTGAAGCGCCGGCCGTGACGTAGAGGTAGTTCCACTGGATCACGCAGGACTGTCCAAACTCCTGCGGGCGATAGCAGGTCGCGGTGGGACTGTCGATGAAAGAAATCGACGGCGTTTCCCCGGCGACTTCACGCTCGCGAATCGGTCGGGCAGCCGTGGAGCTCATCGCCAGCGTCGCTGCGCCCGCAGGTTCGGCCGCGAACGAGAAGAGGCCCGCAAGAACGATGAGCCCCCACCGATCGGCGAGTCTGAGGTTGTTTCGCGGTCGGTTCATCGGGCCGCCCGTCGTTTCACGGTACGTAAGCCGGGCAGACCACGGAGCCGTAGTTGGCGGCGCCCAGGTTCGCGCTGTCCCGCGCCCGGATGGTGTAGGCATAGATCAGACCGCGGTTAGGATCGCCGCTCGCTCCCAGTGCTCCGCATGCGACGCGAAAGCCGCGATCCTGCAGGTTGTAGGGTGCGTACATCGATGTCTGAAAAAAACCTTGATAGCGGGCGACCTTGCCGATGTCGTTGAGCGTGATCTCCATGCAGATCATGTAGTTCGGGTTCGCGTCGACCGCAAGGTAGTACCAGTTCACGAAACAGGTGTCTTGTGCCGGGTCCGGCTGATAGCAGACCGCGGTCGGTGAATCGATGAAGCCGATCAGCGGAGCGTTCGCACCCTCGGCGGCCCGCCGCATCTGCGACTCGCGTCGCGCCCCGGGATGCTCTTCGAACGGCATTGGCGCCGTGGCGCCGGGCGCCGGAGGATCGCAAGGATCGACCGC
>Ga0209477_1000695_pt1 | contig 21048 bp, 9 predicted proteins | sample KloWWTupernatant_FD_187180 | JGI IMG/M metagenome (GOLD analysis project Ga0209477, IMG submission 187180) | Active sludge microbial communities from Klosterneuburg, Austria, studying microevolution and ecology of nitrifiers - Klosterneuburg... | ecosystem: Engineered > WWTP > Aerobic digester >... | reverse complement strand
CGCCTGACGCCGGATCTCGCCGGCGCCGCCTCCGATGCGGGGCTCCCGGGCACGCTGGCCGACGGCAACGTCCTCGTCGACAAGAACGCCCCCGCGACGGTGTACGCGAGCATGCCGAACCACGGCATCTACAAGTCCACCGACGCGGGCGCGAGCTGGGCCAAGCTCGCGAACCTCGGACTGCACGGCTTCTCGCTCGTCTTCCGCATGGACCCGCTGGCCACGCAGACGCTGTGGGCGGGCTTCGACAACCCCTTCCGCACGGCCACCGGCGGCGGCATCTACCGCTCCACCGACGGCGGCGCCACCTGGAGCGCGCGCGACACCGGGCTCGCCACGCCGCTCGCGCGCGACATCCACGGCCTCGCGCCCAGCAAGGTCACCGCGGGGACGGTCTTCGCCGCCACGGGCAACGGCATCTACCGCTCCACCGACGCGGGCGCGAACTGGACCTGGGTGATGGGGTACGTCGACGGCATGGGCCAGCCGCTGCCGGTGCGCTGGGTGTCCACGGACGCCGTGAACCCGAACCTCGTCTACGCCGCCAACGACCACGCCGACCCGAACGGCGACCTGCGCGTGACCACCGGCGTGCAGCGCAGCACGGACGGCGGCAACAGCTGGGCGAGCGTGTACCAGCTCGAGCGCGCCAAGCAGGTGCGCGCGCTCTCCAACGGGCAGGCGATCGCGCTGAACGACCGCGCCTGGGCCGGGCCCGGCATGTTCCGCTCCGACGACGGCTTCGCGACCTGGCAGCCGCACAGGCGCGGGCTGATCGACACCGACATGAACGCTTCGGGCCTGCTGGCCGACGACTCCCGCATGGTGCTCGTCTCCACGCGCGAGGGCATCTACGCGCTGGCGGTGGCGAAGGACACGGGCGGCGACGGCCGCGGCGACCTCGTCTGGCGCGAGGCCGCGCCGGGGCAGGGGCTGTCGTGGTGGGCGATGAACGGCAACGCCGTCACCGCCGCCAACTACTTCGACGTCGATTCCGCCTGGCAGGTCGCGCAGGTCGGCGACCTCGACGGCGACGGCCGCGCGGACCTCGTCTGGCGGCGCGCCTCCGACGGCGCCACCTACCTGTGGCTCGTCGGCGGCATGGGCATCCGCGGCTACCACGACCTGGGCATCCTCAGCCCGGCCGCGTGGAGCCTCGCCGGCCTCGCCGACCTGAACGGCGACGGCAGGGACGACCTCGTGTGGCGGGGCGTGGACGGCACCGTGTACGCGTGGCTCATGGACGGGGGCACGATCATCGGCCAGGGCGTGATCGACAACCCCGGCACGCAGTGGGTGATCGCCGCGCTCGCCGACATGGACGGGGACGGCAAGGACGACATCGTCTTCCGCAACGCGAACGACGGCGGCGTCTACCTCTACTACATGGACGGGCTCGCGATCCTGGGAGGCGGCTTCGTCGGCATGGTGGACCCGGCCGCGTGGACGCTCACCGGCGCGGCCGACTTCTCCGGCGACGGGCTGCCCGACCTCCTGTGGCGCCACACCTCGGGCGACACCTGGGTCTGGATCATGGCCGCCAACGTCTTCCAGTCGGCCGGCGGCATCGGCAACCCGGGCACGAGCTGGCAGGTGAAGTCGCTCGCGGACCTCGACGGCGACGGCAAGACCGACATCGTCTGGCGGCACGCGGACGGCACGACCTACCTGTGGAAGATGAACGGCAAGACGGTGGACGCGTACCTGCCGGTCGCCAATCCCGGGGGGACCTGGCAGCTCGTGGCGCCGTAGCCGGCGAGCGGTTACATTGGCGGGGCCATCCCTTCCGGGAGCGCTCCGCATGACCGGACCGATCCGTCGCCTGATCCCCGCGCTCGCCTGCCTCCTTGCCGGCGGCGCCCTCGCCGAAATGACGCACGAGGGCGAGGTCGGCGGCGAGACCTGGTCGCCCGCGGACGGCACCCACTTCCTGCGCGGCGACGTGACCATCGCGGCGGGAACGAAGCTCACCATCCTGCCCGGCTCGCAGGTGGTCGCGAAGAGCGGCGACGCGCAGGCGGCCGGGCTCGACGCGGCCCGCATCGAGATCGTCGTGCGTGGCGAGCTCCTCGCCGAGGGCGCGAAGTTCTCGGCGGAAGGCGTTTACTGCGGGCCCACGACTTCCTGCATCGCAGCGTGGCACGGCATCGTGGTCGAGCCGCAGGCGACGGCGGTGGCGCTGCGCGGCGCGACGATCGACAACGCGCGGTTCGCGGGCGTGCACTACCGCCACCCCGGCTCGGTCCTCGACGTGCGCGACGCCATGTTCTCGAACCTGGCGGGCAGCTCGCGGATCGGGCCCCTGATCGAGGGCGTGGGCGTGCACGTGGAGGCCGGCGAGCCCGTGATCGACGCGGCGACCTTCCGCTACTCGAACGGGATCACCGCGACGGCGGGCGGCCGGCCGCTCGTGCGCAACTGCAGCTTCACCGAGTTCACCTACCGCGCGCTCACCGTGGCCGCCACCGATGCGACCGCGGCGCCCGTGCGCTTCGTGAACAACCGCATGAGGACGCCCTACCCGGTCAGCGATCTCGTGCACGTGATGGCGGACGCCACGGCCGCGGTGGAGATCGCGAACAACGCGTTCCTCCGCGGCGGCGTGACCCTCGACGCGGGCTCGGCCGCCATCCTCGCGCTCGCGACGAACCTGTACGCCGACATCGCGCTGGCGGGCAATGTCGCCCCCGGGCCGGGCAGCGTCGAGGGCGCGGAGACCGACGGAATCGACCGCGGCACGGCGCGCGCCGACGTGCCGCACGACCGGCGCGGCCGGGCCCGGCCTTCGGGCCGCGCCTTCGACATCGGCCCGGACGAGTCCGCGCGGATGATCCCGGGCGACGCCGACGGGGATGGCCGGTCGGCGCTCTTCTGGCGCGAGAGCGCGCCCGGGACGGGGCTGTCCTGGTGGCGGATGGATGGCGGGGCCGTGCAGGCCTCGAACTACTTCGAGGTGCCCGCCGAGTGGCGCATCGCGGCGGTGAGGGATTTCGACGGCGACGCGAAAGCCGACATCCTCTGGCGCCGCGAGACGGACGGCGCGCTATACCTGTGGAAGCTCGACGGGCTCGCGCCCGCAGGCTACTTCGACCTCGGCGCGCCCGACCCGGCCGCGTGGGCGCTCGAGGGCGTGGCCGATTTCGACGCCGACGGGCGCGCCGACCTCCTCTGGCGGCGCAAGTCCGACGGGCTCGCGTACCTGTGGTTCATGGAGGGGGCCACGATCCGCGAGCAGGGGGCCATTGGCGCGCCCGTGGGCACTCAGTGGGCCGTGGCCGGCGTGGGCGATCTCGATGGCGATGGCGCCGCCGACGTGCTATGGCGGCGCACCAACGACGGCCTGCACTACGGCTGGCGGATGGCTGGCCGCACGATCGTCTCCCAGCACGCGCTGGGCGTCGTGGACGCGGCCGAGTACACGGCGGTCGCGATCGCGGATTTCGATGGGGATTCCGTGGCCGACATCGCCTGGCGCCACGCCTCCGGCGCGCACTCCGCGTGGACGATGTCCGGATTCGCCGTGACGGGATCGATCGAACTCGCGTCACCCGGCGCGGCATACGAAGCCGCGGCGACGCCGTTTCTCGACGGCCTTCCGCGCGCGGGCGTGGCGTGGCGCGATGGCGCCGGGGGCCTCGCGTGGTGGCGCCTCGGGGCGGAAGGTTTCGTCGCGCTGCCTGATCCGGGCGGCGCCTGGGAGCTCGTCGCCCCCTGACGACAATGGCAGGTTCGGTGCGCGCATTGCGTTCTAACCTTCAGGATCCCGCGATTTCGCGGGAATCGACCTGGAGGACGCATGACCACCACCCTGATGCGCGCACTGGCTGCCGCCGCGCTCGTTGTCGCGACGACGCTCGCCCCCGCCTGGAGCGCATTCCCCGCTCCCGATGACGCCGCCGGCGGCTCCGCCTCGGCCACCGAGCCCGAGGCGGCCGCGCCCCTGCCGGGCGAGAAGCAGGTCTCCTGCGGCCTCTACATGAGCGGCGCGTGGACCTTCGCGCTGAACGCGAACACCAACGTCGCCAACGTGACGCTCGCCGCGATCAACAACGACACTTTCGGCTGCGCCAATCCCACGGGGACGCTGCGGCTGGAGCTTTGGGCCGTCACCACGGCGAACCTCCCGGCCGTGCGCGGCGGCGGCTTCTTCGGCCAGCGCGTGGCCATCTTCCCGCCGGCGGGCCAGCTTTACGCGGGCTTCTCGTTCATCAACAACAACGGCACGGCGCCCTACATCCCGCCGGTGTACGGCAACTACTGGATCGTGCTCTCGCTCTCGGAATTCTCCCCGGGCTGCGGCAACGCCGACAACTTCTGCACCACCGACAACCTCGTCTCCAGCAACATGGTGACGATCGGCAACAACACGCTCACCGTCTCCAAGGCGGGCACGGGCAGCGGCACGGTGACTTCCAGCCCGGCCGGCATCGACTGCGGCGGCAACTGCCAGTGGGGTTTCTTCGGCGGCGGCAGCGTCACGCTTACGGCCACGCCGGCCAACGGCTCGTCCTTCGCGGGGTGGGGCGGCGCCTGCGCCGGCACGGGCCAGTGCATCGTGTCGATGAGCGCGGCGAGGAGCGTCTCCGCCACCTTCAACCTGCTGCCGCCGGCGCTCAACACGCTCACGGTCACGAAGACGGGGCAGGGCGGCGTCACCTCCAACCCGTCCGGCATCAATTGCGGCGCGACCTGCTCGACGAACTTCTTCAGCCCGACAGCCGTGACGCTCACGGCCAGCGCGGACCCCGGCTGGGTATTCAGCGGTTGGTCCGGCGCCTGCGCGGGCACCGGCGCCTGCCAGGTCACCATGGACGCGCCGCGCGGCGTGCACGCGACCTTCACGCAGGTGGTCGTCGCGGCGCGGCGCGGCGACACGAACGGCGACGGCAAGGCCGATCTCTTCTGGCGCGAGCCCGCCCCCGGCATCGGGCTCTCGTGGTGGACCATGAACGGCAACGCCGCCACGGGCGCCAACTACTTCGAGGTGTCCTCGGCGTGGCAGATCGCCGACGTGGCGGACCTGAGCGGCGACGGCAAGGCCGACATGATCTGGCGGCGCGCCTCCGACGGTGCCACCTACCTGTGGACGCTCAACGGCCTCGCGCCCGCGAGCTTCTTCGACCTCGGCATCCTCAACCCGGCGCAGTGGAGCCTCGTGGGCGCCGCCGACGTGAGCGGCGACGGCAAGGCCGACATCGTCTGGCGCAACGCCGACGGGACGATCTACCTCTGGATCATGAACGGCGGCACGATCGCCTCGCAGGGGGTGCTGGGCAACCCCGGCTCGCAGTGGCAGGTGATCGACCTGGCCGACATGAACGGCGACGGCAAGGCCGACCTCGTGTTCCGCAACACGACGACGGGGCAGGTCTACTTCTGGTACGGCAACGGCCTCGCGGTCGGCGGCGCGGGCAGCCCCGGCACGCTCGACCCGGCGCAGTGGCAGCTCCTCGCCGCGGCGGACTTCAGCGGCGACGGCAAGGCGGACCTCCTGTGGCGCTCGACGGCGGGCGACACCTGGGTGTGGGTCACCAACGGCGCCATGGCCTCCATCGGCAACCCCGGCCTCGCGTGGAGCGTGAAGTCGGTGGGCGACTTCGACGGCGACGGCAAGGCCGACCTCCTCTGGCGCCACACCGACGGCACCACCTACCTGTGGAAGATGAACGGCGCGGCGGTGAGCGCGTTCCAGCCGGTCGCGAACCCGGGCGGCACGTGGCAGGTCGTGGCGCCGTGAACGCGTTCCCGGCGACGAAGCGCGCCGTCGCGATGGCCACGCTGCTCGCGGCGTCGGCCGGCGCGAGTGCTGCCACCTACGCGACGCGCGTCGCCGCGGGCCCCGAGTACAACTGCGCGGTGGTGAACGGCGCCGCGTGGTGCTGGGGCAACAACGCCAATGGCCAGCTCGGCAACGGCACGCTCGACATGAGCGGCGTTCCCGTGCCGGTGGCGGGGCTGGGCAGCGGCGTGAGCGCGATCGCCGCGAGCGGCAGCCACGCCTGCGCCGTCGTGAATGGCGCGGCGAAGTGCTGGGGGCACAACGGCAGCGGCCAGCTCGGCGACAACACCATCGTGCAGCGCACGACGCCCGTGCAGGTCGCGGGGCTCGAGATCGGCGTCACGGCCATCGCCACGGGTTACCACCACAGTTGCGCGATCGTGAGCGGCGCCGTGAAGTGCTGGGGCGCGAACCTGGCCTACGGGCAACTGGGCGATGGCACTTCCAACCAGAGCCTCGCGCCGGTGCAGGTGACGGGGCTCACGGGCGGTGCCACGGCGATCTCCTCGGGCCGCACCCACACCTGCGCCGTGGTGTACGGGCAGGCGTACTGCTGGGGCTCCGGCGGCGACGGCGAGCTGGGCACGGGCGGCACGAGCCTGAGCCGCGTGCCGGTCGCCGTGGCGACCCTGCCGGCGGGCGCGACCGCGGTCGCCGGCGGCGGCTACTTCTCCTGCGCCGCGGCGGGTGGCGCGGCGCGCTGCTGGGGCTTCGGCGGCAGCGGCCAGCTGGGGCAGGGCGCGTACTCGAACAGCGCGCTGCCGGTGCAGCCGGTCGGGCTCTCCTCGGGCGTGACGGCGGTCGCCGCGGGCGATTCCTACCACGCGTGCGCGGTGGCGGGTGGCGGCCTGCACTGCTGGGGCTACAACAACTGGGGGCAGCTCGGGCATCCGGCCGCCACGGGCGGAAGCTCCTCGCCGCTGCCCGTCGTCGGCCTCGCGAGCGGCGTGCGCGCCGTCACCGCGGGCAACAACCACACCTGCGCCACCGCCGCGCGGGCCGTGCACTGCTGGGGCGGCAATACGCTGGGCCAGCTGGGAACCGGCAGCGCCTCCGACCGTGCGACGAGCCCCGTGCTCGCGATCGCGGCACCCCCGACGCGAAATCCGCAGGGCGACGCCAACGGCAACGGTGCGGCCGACCTCTTCTGGCGCGAGGCGGCGCCGGGCAAGGGCCTGTCGTGGTGGACGATGAGCGGCGCGGCGATCGCGGGCGCGAACTACTTCGAGGTAGGCGCCGAGTGGCAGGTCGCGGCCGTGGGCGACCTCGGCGGCGACGGCAAGGCGGACCTCGTATGGCGCCGCGCGACCGACGGCGCGACCTACCTGTGGACGCTCGACGGCCTCGTGCCCACGGGCTTCTTCGACCTCGGCATCCTCGACCCGGCCGCGTGGCAGGTCGCGGGCGTGGGCGACCTCGACGCCGACGGGCGCGACGACCTCGTGTGGCGGCACGCCGACGGCACGCTCTACGCCTGGCTCATGAACAACGGCGCGATCGTCGGGCAGGGCGTCTCGGGCAATCCGGGCGCCGCCTGGCAAGTGGCCGGCATCGCGGATCTCAACGGCGACGGCAAGGCCGACCTACTCATGCGCCACACGGCCAATGGCGAGGCCTACGCGCTCTTCATGAACGGCGTGGCCATCGCCGGCGGTGGGAGCTACGGGGCGCTCGATCCCGCGGCATGGGCCATTCCCGCGGTCGCCGATTTCGACGGCGACGGCGTGGCCGACATCCTGTGGCGCTCGACCGCCGGGGACACCTTCCTGTGGCGCATCGACGGCCCGGCGGTCATCGACTCGACCTTCCTCGGCAATCCGGGCGCGGCGTGGCAGGTCGCCGCCGCGGCCGACCTCGACGGCGACGGCAAGGCCGACCTCGTGTGGCGGCACGCCGACGGCAGCGCGTACTACTGGAAGATGAACGGCGCGACGCCGGTGGCGTTCCAGCCCATCGGCAACCCGGGCGCGGGCTGGCAGGTCGTCGCGCCCTGAGGGCGCGGAAATGCGTTCACGCCGTGTGCCGAATTTTCGGCAGCGGGGCAGGGGGGAAAGTAGTATGGTCCAAGGTCACGAGACGCGGCTCGAGCCGCGCGTCCACGGCGCCACCGTACCAGCCCACCCGCGACCCGAGGAGCGTACCGTGAGACCTCTTCCCTTCCGAACCGTCGCCGCGCGGATCGCGCTGGCGATCGCCGCCTTCCCCGCCGCTGCCCTGGCCGCCACGCTGGATCTCTCCGCGGACGCCGTCGTCGGCAAGCCCAACCTCACCACCGGAACCGGGGGCACCGCGTCGGCCACGAACCTCGTCAGCGTCGCGCAGGTCGCCGAGGATCCCGTCACCGGCGCGCTTTGGGTGGCGGACTACTCCGCCGACCGCGTGCTGCGCTTCTCCTCCGCCGCGGGCTTCGCCAGCGGCGAGGCGGCCAACCTCGTCCTGGGCCAGGCAGGCTTCACGCAAAGCGGCTGCAATACGGGCGGCATCTCGGCGAGCACGCTCTGCAATCCCTTCGGCGTGGCCGTGGACCAGACGGGCCGGCTCTATGTCGCCGACCAGACCAACAACCGCATTCTCGTCTTCGTCGCGCCCTTCTCGAACGGCATGGCGGCGAGCTGGGTGATCGGCCAGGCGGATTTCGCGAGCAGCGCGATCAATCGGGGAGGCGCGCCTGCCGCCAACACCCTGAACTTCCCCCGGGGCCTCGCATTGGACCCGGCCGGCAACCTCTATGTCGCGGATCTCGAAAATCACCGCGTGCTCAAGTACAGCGCGCCCGCGGTCACGGGCGCGTCGGCCTCGAAGGTGTTCGGCCAGGCGGGTTACACCACCAATGCCTCGGCCACCACGGCCACGGGCCTGAACAAGCCCGACGGCGTCGCGGTCGACCGTGATCTCAACCTCTGGGTCGCCTCGGAAGGCAGCAACAGGGTCCTGCGCTACGACGGCGGCGCCGCGCTGGGCGATACCACGGCGGATCTCGTGCTCTGCCAGCCGGACTTCGTCACCGGCACATCCGGCATCACGGCGACGAAGTGCTCCGGCCCGGTGGGCGTGGCCGTGGACCGCGAGGGCGTGGTCTACGTGTCGGAGTTCTTCAACAGCCGCGTGCTGCGCTTCACGACGCTCGCCAACGGCGCCTCGGCCACGGCCGTGATCGGGCAGGCGAACTTCACCACGGGCACATGCAACCGCGGCCTCGCCGCGCCCACCGCGGACACGCTGTGCAACCCGTTCTCGGCGACCGTCGACCGCACCGGCAACCTGCTCGTGGGCGAATTCACCAACGACCGGGTGCTGCGCTACGACCTGCCGCGGGCGCGCGTCGCGCCCACGATTGCGAGCCTGAGCCCGGCCGCTGTCCCGGCCGGCAGCGGCGCCTTCACGCTCACCGTGAACGGCAACGGCTTCTACGGCAGCTCGGTGGTGAACTGGAACGGCTCGCCGCGCCCGACGGCCTACCTCGACGAGCACCGGCTGGTTGTGCAGGTTCCGGCCTCCGACGTGCTCTCCGGCGGCCCGTTCGCCGTCACCGTGACCAACCCGGTGCCGGGCGGCGGCACCTCGGCTCTCGTCAACTTCCCGCTCTACGCCGCGGCGCCGCTCGACGGCACCGCAGACAGGGTCCTCGGGCAGCCCGACTTCGCCTCGGACACGCCGCGCAATCCCGCCGTGGGCGAGGAGGTGCTGGGGTTCCCCGGGGCGTCCACCTTCGCGGGCGCATCGCTGCTCCTGACGGCTGTGGATCCGGCGAGCGGCCGGCTCTTCACGGCCGATTTCCAGAACCACCGCGTGATGTCGTGGCCGAGCGCGCAGGCGTTCAACAACGCGCAGCCGGCGGACCTCATTCTCGGCCAGCCGGACGAGTTTTCGGGGTCGTGCAACCGGGGACTCGCGGCGCCGACGGCAGCGACGCTCTGCACGCCATACGGCTTCGCGTTCGACGCCGCGGGGGCGCTGTACGTCTCCGACAAGCAGAATCACCGGGTCCTTCAGTTCGTGCCGCCGTTCACGACCGGCATGGCCGCCACGCGCGTTTTCGGGCAGGGCGGGTCGTTCACGACAGCGATCGCGAACAACGGCGGCGTGGGGCCCAACAGCCTCTTCTCCCCGGAGGGGATCGCCGTCGGCGGCGGAACGCTCTTCGTCCATGACTCATCCAACCGGCGAATCCTGGGTTACGTGAATCCTTATGGGGATTTCACCGCCGACTTCGCGATCGGCCAGCCCGACCTCGTGACCGCGGAGTCCGTCGCTGCCAGCGCGTCGAGGTTCTCCTCCGGCGAGGCCGGCCTCGCGATCGATGGCGACGGCCGGCTCTACGCCGGGCTGTACAGCCAGAACCGCGTGCTGCGATTCTCGCCGCCGTTCGCGACCAACATGGCCGCCGACATGGTGCTGGGGCAGCCGGACTTCGTCTCCACGACAGCCGGGACGACGGCCACCACGCTCCGGAACCCGATCGGCGTCGCGGTCGATGCCGTCGGCGGAGTGCTCGTGGCGGAGTACGGCAACAACCGCGTCGTGCGCTATGCGCCGCCGCTTTCCAGCGCCATGGCGGCCACGGGCGTGCTGGGGCAGCCCGACTTCGTGACGTTGACGGCGAACACGACGGCTGCCGGCATGGCAGGCCCGATCGGCGTTGCGGTGGACCGCGCGGGCCGCCTGTATGTGAGCGAATATGCCAACGCGCGCATCCTTTCCTACGACCGGCCGTTCGCGACCCGGCTGCCGGCGGCGGACACCACCGGCAACGGCAAGAGCGACCTGGTGTGGCGGGCGAGCGACGGCGGTTTCGCGGTGTGGGACATGAACGCGGGGGCGCTCTCGGGCTTCTTCTACGGCATCGTCGACAACGCCTGGCAGATCGTGGCCACGGGCGACTTCAACGGCGACGGCCACGCCGACCTCTTCTGGCGGCGCACCGACGGGGCCACTTACCTGTGGTTCATGAAGGGCACCTACCCGGTGGGCTTCGTGAACACGGGCGTGGTGCCGCTGGAGTACACGCCGGCGGCGGTGGCGGACTTCGACGGCAACGGCCGCGCCGACGTGATGTTCCGTCGCTCCAACGGGCAGAACTACCTGTGGCTCATGAGCGACGGGCTGATCACCTCGCAGGGCTTCTTCGGCGGCACGCTGCCGCTGGAGTGGGTGGTGCAGGGCGCCGACGATCTCGACGGCGACGGCCGGGCCGACCTCGTGTGGAGGAACACCAACACGGGCGAGGTGTATGTCTGGACGATGAACGGGCTCACGGTGGCCGGTGCCGCGCCGGTGCTGCCGACGCTGACGCTCGACTGGCAGGTGCAGGGGCTGGCGGACTTCGACGGCGACGGGCGCGCCGACATCCAGTGGCGTCACACGACGGGCAACAACTACCTGTTCACGATGAACGGGGCCACGGTGAAGGCCTATGTGGAGCAGGCCGACGTGGGGCCGGAGTGGGTGATCCAGGGCTTCGGCGACTTCAACGCCGACGGGTACGCGGACATCGTGTACCGGCACGCGACGACGGGCGAGGTGGTGGTGTGGCTGATGCAGGTGAACGCGCCCACGGCCGCGCCTTCGCTGGGCAACCCCGGCGCCATCTGGACGCTCGTGCAACCCTAGCGCAATTTGGGGACGTACCCCGGGTACGTACCCCCGGAAGCGCCTTGGCTCCACCTCCCGGGTGACGAGCCGGGTTGCGCCCGCGGGCCCCGCGGCGTAGCGTGGGCCGTCGCGTCCGACCCGGAGGGAAGTGCGCCATGAAACCTGCCACGACACGGCGGCTGCAGGCTGCCTTCGCCGCCGCCCTGCTCGCGTTCGCGGGCGCCTCCCACGCCGCCATCCAGTCGCAGTCGCGCAACGCCGCGGGCACCGTCGCGGCGGGAGGCAGCTGGGCCAACGCGAACAACGCCGCCTCGATCAACGGCAGCTGCGCGCTGGGCGACGGATCCACCTCGACCTCGCTCACGCTCACCAACTGGGGCTTCTCGATCCCCGCCGGCGCCACCGTTCTCGGCGTGACGGTGCGTTCGGTCTCCTCGTTCAACGACGTCTCCACGCAGGACCGCATCCGCCTCGTGAAGGCCGGCGCCCAGACCGGCAGCTTCAAGACGCTCAACGGGCCCGGCAGCACGAGCATCCCCGGCTGCGGCAATCCCATCGGCGGGCCGTCGGGGCTCACGGTGGGCGGCACGGCCGACCTGTGGGGGGCGACGCTCACGCCCGCCGAGGTGAACGCCGCCAACTTCGGCGTCTTCTACGACAACGACTTCTCCAACACGGCGGTGGACGGCGTGGACATCACCGTCACCTACAACGACAACGTGTCGGTGACCGTGACCCCGAGCGCCGGGCCCCACGGCACCATCGCCCCGAGCACGCCGCAGTCGGTGGTCACGGGGACGACCACGCAGTTCACCGTCACGCCCGACCCGGGCTACTACGCCACGGTGGGCGGCACCTGCGGCGGCTCGCTCGCGGGCACGACCTACACCACGGGCACGATCACGGCCGCGTGCACCGTGGCGGCGACCTTCCTGCCGATCGTCCGCGGCGACACCGGCGGCGACGGCCGCGCCGATCTCTTCTGGCGCGAAGCTGCGCCGGGCACGGGACTTTCCTGGTGGGCGATGAACGGCGCCGTGGCCGGCGCCGCCAGCTATTTCGCCGTGGGCGCGGAATGGCAGGTGGCGGACGTGGGCGACCTCGATGGCGACCGCAAGGCCGACATCGTCTGGCGCCGCGGCACGGACGGCGCGACCTACCTGTGGCGGCTGGACGGCCTCGCGCCCGCCGCCTTCGCCGACCTCGGCATCCTCGACCCGGCCGCGTGGACGCTCGTGGGCGCGGCCGACCTCGACGGCGACGGGCGCGCGGACCTCGTCTGGCGCGGCGCCGACGGCACGGTGTACGGGTGGCTCATGAACGCCGGCGCCATCGCCTCGCAGGGCGTCATCGGCAATCCCGGCGCCGACTGGGCCATCGTCGACCTCGCGGACATGGACGGCAACGGTCGCGCGGATCTCGTGTTCCGCAACGCCGCCTCCGGGCAGGTGTTCACCTGGTTCATGAACGGGCTGGCGCTTGCCTCGGCTGCCTCCCCGGGAACGCTCGACCCCGCCACCTGGCAGCTCCTGGCGGCGGCCGACTTCAGCGGCGACGGCAAGGCCGACCTGCTCTGGCGCTCGACGGCGGGTGATACCTGGGTGTGGGTGATGAACGGCGCGTCCTTCGTCTCCGGCGCCTCGATCGGCAACCCCGGCGCCGGGTGGACGATCCGCTCGGTGGCCGATTTCGACGGCGACGGCAAGGCCGACCTGGTGTGGCGGCACACGGACGGCACCGCGTACTACTGGAAGATGAACGGCGCGGCCGTGTCGTCGGCCACGCCGGTCGCCAACCCGGGGGGCACCTGGCAGGTGATCGCGCCCTGACCCGCGCGCCCGGCGGAGATGCCGGGCGCGTTTACCGTTTATCCTTGCGGGATGATCTGGCCCTTCACCCGCAAGCCCGCCGCCGTGCCGGAGCACCGCACCGACTACGAGGCGATGCTCCAGTGCTTCTACGAATCCTTCCTGCGCCCCGGCGACACCTGCGTCGACGTGGGCGCGCACACCGGGCGGCACGCCTTCCCCATGGCGGCGAAGGTGGCGCCGGGCGGGCACGTCCACGCCTTCGAGCCCATCCCCGGCTGCCAGCAGGCCATCCGGGAGGGCTGCGCCGCGCGCCCCGAAGGCGCCGTCGTGACCCTCTACCCGATGGCGCTCGCCGACTTCGAGGGCTCGTCCGACTTCGTGCTCGTGAAGAACCTGCCGGAGTACAGCGGGCTTCGGGAGCGCGTCTACGACCAGCCCGTCGAGAAGGAGCACATCACCGTCGCCGTGAAGCGCCTGGACGACGTGCTGGGGGGGCTGGCGCGCCTTCGCTACGTGAAGATCGACGCCGAGGGCGGCGACTTCGGCATCCTCAAGGGCGCCCGCGCGCTGCTCGCGCGCCACGGCCCGGTGGTCTCCTTCGAGTTCGGGATGAACTCGAGCGTGCAGTACGGCACGCAGCCCGTGGAGGTGTGGGACTTCCTCGCCGGCCTGGGCTACCGCGTCTTCGACATCCGCGGCCGCGAGCTGGGCCGCGAGGCCTTCGACGCGAGCGGCCGCGCGCAGAAGGTGTGGGACTACGTGGCCGCCACCGCGCGCGACGCCGCCATGGTCGCGAAAAACCTCGCCCGGACCAACGCCCGCACCGCCTGACGGCGCGGTAGACTGCCTTCGCCCGCCTACCCGGAGACTCCTCCATGCCCTTCCGCCGCGCCCTCCTGCTCCTGGCCGCTCTCTGCGCCAATGTCGCGCTTGCCGCCGCTCCGCCGGTCCTCACGCCGCTGCCGCACCTCGCCGGCCAGAAGGCCTCGGCCATCGGCAAGAGCCAGGCCTTTCCGGTGCGCTTCAACGCGCAGGCGCTGCACGGGATGGAAATCGGCGCGGAGGCGCACCTCGCGCTCCCGAACGGGAAGCGCTGGCCCATCACCTTCGACCGCTTCGAGCGCCACGAGGGCGGCATCGCCTCGTGGGTGGGCCAGGTCTCGGGGCTGGGCAAGGATTACCGCGTCATCGTCACGACGGGCCCCTCGGGGAGCTTCGGCAGCATCAACACGCCCGATGGCGAGTACCGCCTCGTGCCGGGCGAGGGGCACGACTTCCTCATCGACATGCTGGCCGAGCAGGAGCACCTGCGCATCCTGCCGCAGCGCAACGACGGCCTCATGCCGCCGGCGCACCGGATGATCCCGGTGCCCGCGGTGGACGAGACCTACACCGAGGCCGTGGTGCGCGAGACCGCCGAGTTCGGGCGACCGAAGACCAACAGCGTCATCGACCTGCTCATCGTCTACACCAACGGCTTCGCCAACAAGCTGGGCGCGAACCTGCAGACGCGGCTCAACTTCATGGTCACGCGGGCGAACCAGACCTACGCCGACAGCGGCATCGCCATCACGCTGCGGCTGGTGGGCTCGGTGATGAAGAACTATTCCGACACCGCCGACGAGTGCGGCAGCACCTCGCTCAACGACATCACCAACGGCACGGGCGTCTTCGCCGACGTGGCGGCGCTGCGCAACTCGCTGGGGGCGGACATGGTGGCGCTGCAGCGCAGCGGCGACGACTTCGCCGGCTGCGGCATCGCCTGGATCGGCGGCGGCGGGCAGGGCGGCACGGCCGGGATGGCGGCGAGCGCCAACGTGATGTACTCGATGACCACCGGCTGCACGGCCGGCTGCGAGATCGTCTTCATCCACGAGCTGGGCCACAACATGGGCAGCATGCACGACCGGCTCACCGTCATCTCGCAGGGCTCGGGCACGCTGGGTTACGGCGTGTTCAGCTACTCCTTCGGGCACGGCGCCTGCACCACGCTCGCCTGCGACTCCAACGTGACCTATTGCGTGAACCCGCGCTGCTCGCCGCTGAACGTGAACGTCGATTTCGGCACGGTGATGAGCTACCTGCAGCCGCGCGTCTACAAGTTCTCGAACAGCGCCCTCGCCTGCGGCAACTCGAACCTGCCCTGCGGCATCGCCGTGGGCCAGCCCAACGAGTCGCACAACGTGTTCTCGATCAACCAGACGGCGCCGGTCATCTCCGCGATGAAGCCCACGGTCTTCACGGGCCTGCCGGGAACGCTCCAGTTCTCCGCGGCCGCCTACTCGGTGAGCGAGGGCAACGCGCTCCTCACGGTCAACGTCACGCGCGCGGGCGGCACGGCGGGCGCGGCCTCGGTGGCCTTCGCGACCTCGGACGGCACGGCCACGGCGGGAACCGACTACCTCGCGGCCGCCGGCACGCTCAACTGGGCCGACGGCGACGCCGGGAACAAGACCTTCACCGTGACGATCCTCGCCGACGCGGTCACCGAGGGCACGGAGAGCTTCAACCTGGCGCTCACGGGCGTCACCGGCGCGGCGCTGGGCGGGCCGTCCACCGCGACCGTCTCGATCCTCGAGCCGTGGCCCGCGGGCGGCACCTTCCCGGCCGGCTGGGCGACCTCGGCGGGGGCGAACGCGGGCTGGGCGGTGGCGGCCGACTCCACCTTCGAAGGCGCGGCCTCGCTCAAGTCGGGCGCGATCGGCAACAGCCAGCGCGCCGACGTCGAGGTGACGGCGGCGACCCAGGCCGGCACCGTGAGCTTCGCGCGCCGCGTGAACAGCGAGTCCAACTTCGACTTCCTGCGGTTCTACCTCGACGGCGTGCTGCAGGGCGAGTGGAGCGGCGCCATCGACTGGAGCGTCGTCTCCTATCCCGTGGCCGCGGCCGGCGTGCACACCTTCCGCTGGTCGTACCAGAAGGACGAGAGCGTGGCCGGCGGCCTCGACGCGGCCTGGATCGACGCCGTGGCCCTGCCCCAGCTCATGCAGGCGCGCGCGGACGCCAACGCCGACGGCAAGAGCGACCTCTTCTGGCGCGACGCCTCCGGGGGCCTGTCGTGGTGGCACATGAACGCCAACGCCATCGCGCAGGCGAACTACTTCTTCGTCGGGCCCGAGTGGCAGGTGCGCGACGTGGCCGACCTCAACGGCGACGGCAAGGCCGACCTCGTCTGGCGCCGCAGCTCCGACGGCGCGGCCTACCTGTGGACGCTGGACGGCATGACGATCACCGGCTTCGCCGACCTCGGCATCGTCGGGCTGGAGTGGACGCTCGTGGGCAGCGCCGACTTCAACGGCGACGGCAAGGGCGACATCCTGTGGCGCCGCAACGACGGCACGGTCTACGTGTGGCTCATGAACGGCGGCGCGATCACCGGCCAGGCCATCCTCGGCACCATCGGCAACGAGTGGCAGATCCAGGACATGGCCGACTTCGACGGCGACGGCAAGGCCGACATCCTCTGGCGGCGCGGCACCGACGGCACGCTCTACACCTGGTTCATGAACGGCACGGCGGTGAGCGCCCAGGCCACCGTGGGCGCCCTCGACCCGGCCGTGTGGACCTTCGCGGGCGCCGGCGACTTCAACGGCGACCGCCGCGCCGACATCCTGTGGCGCTCCAGCACCGGCGAGCTCTACCAGTGGTTCATGAACTGGCACGTGATCCAGGCGCAGGGCTCGCTCGGCAACCCGGGCCTCGACTGGAGCGTGGTCACCGCCGCGGGCGACTACAACGGCGACTCGCGCGCCGACATCCTGCTGCGCCACACCAACGGCTCGATGTTCCTGTGGATGATGAACGCGGGCGCCATCGCCGCCAGCGGCCCTGTTTCCGCCCCGGGCGGCACGTGGGCCGTGGTCGCCCCGTGAGGCCCTAGGCGGAAGCCTCCACCACCAGCGCGACGCGGGGCACCCAGGCGGCCCCCGTCGCGCCGCCGTCGTGGCGGTCGATGCCGCGCAGCGGCGCGTGCGCCGACTCGCCGAAGGCGGCCCGCACGACCCTTGCGAACCCCGCCAGGCGCAGCGTCTGCGCCAGCGTGGCGAAGTCGTACAGGAAGCGGTGGCCGTCCATGTGGAAGCCGTTGTTGATCATGATGGCCGGGGTGAACGCCTCGCCGGGCGCGAGCCGCCCATAGGGGTCGCGCGTCTCGCCCACGTGGCGCAGGCGGTGCGGCAGCTGCACCGTCTCCCAGTCGGCGAAGGCGAGCTCGTTGCGGTAGAGCGCGACCACGCTCTCGAGGTCCGGCACCTGGATGCGCAGGACGCCCGCGGGCGAGAGCACGCGGCGGCACTCGCGCGCCATGGCGAGCCCTTCCTGGCGCGTGAAGTGCTCGAAGAACTGCTCGGAGGCGATGAAGTCCACCGACGCATCCGGCAACGCGGCCAGCGCGTCGAACGCGTCGAGGCGGATCACGCGCGGGTCCTCGGGCGCGTCGTAATGGCGGCCGTCGCCGCCGTCCACGTTGATCCAGCCCTCGAGCGGGAACCCGCCGGCGCCGAGGTTCAGCTTGCGCGAGCCGGCGGCGCCAAGCCGCGCCAACTCACCGTCGCGCCGGTGGCTCTCGAGCTCGCGGTCGGCCAGCACGGCTTCCCCGCCGGGCAGCGGGCCGCCCAGGCGCAGCAGCCGCGCGTCGAGCCACACGCCCCACCCGCAGTCGCCGGCCTTCTCCGGCGCGGCCTCGAGGCGAAGCACGCGGCCCGCCTCCACGAGAACGGCGCCCTCGTGCCAGCGGCGCTGCGCGGTCTCGGAGGCGTCCACCGTCGCGGCGAACCGCTCCTCGCCGTCCACGAACACGCGGAAGCGCGTCGGCAGGAAGCCCGCCCGGCCCCAGGTATCAGGCAGCAGCCCGTAGCGGAAGCCGAAGTGCAGGGCCTCGCCCGGCAGCGTGAACGCGAGCGCGTGGCCGGGGGCGGCGTAGAGCCCGGCGGCGTGCCGCTCGCCGACGGCGACGGTGAGCGCGCCCGTGGGCCCAGGCGCCGCGGGAGCCGCCAGGCCGAAGCCCGCCCGGAGCCGCGCGGCGAGGTCGATGCAATCGATGATCTTCATGTGCCGAATGAATGCGAGTGCGCGACAATGGTCCACCAGCGTCATTCGCCAATGGGAGAGCCTTCATGATCGCACGCGGCCTCGCCGGCTTCCTTTTCCTGCTGCTCGCCCTCGCCGTGCCCGAGGCCCGGGCGCTGCCACCGGTGCCCGCCGACTCGAACGGCGACCGCCGGTCGGAGCTCCTGTGGCGCGCGGTGCCGCCCGCGACCGGCGTGTCGTGGTGGATCGTGAACGGCGCCACGGTCACCGCCTCGGCCTACCACGAGGCCGGCCAGGAGTGGCAGGTCGCGGCCGCGGCCGACGTGACGGGCGACGGCAAGAGCGACCTCGTCTGGCGGCGCGCGAGCGACGGCGCCGCCTTCCTGTGGGTCCTCGACGGCACCACGCCGACGGCCTTCGTGGACATCGGCATCGCGGGCGGCTACCAATGGGAACTCGCGGGCGCAGGCGACCTCGACGGCGACGGTGACGCGGACCTCGTGTGGCGCAAGTCCGACGGGCTGGTGTGGACCTGGCTGATGCAGGCCGGCGCCATCGCGTCCCAACAGTCCTTTCTTGGCCTGGACCCCGGCTGGCCCATTCGTGCCGTGGCCGACATGGACGGCGACGGCAAGGCGGACCTCGTGTTCCACCAGGCGATCACCGGGGAGGTGGTGGTGTGGTTCATGGACGGCCAGGTCGTGCGGGGCGCCTCGATCGCCGGCGCGCTGCCCCCGGCGGAATGGACGCTCGCCGCCGCCGCCGACGCGAATGGCGACGGCCGCGCCGACCTCATCTGGCGCCACGCGTCGGGCGACACGTGGGTTTGGCTCATGGACGGCGCCTCGTTCGTGTCGGGCGCGTCCCTCGGCAACCCGGGCACGGCGTGGTCGATCGGCGCCGTGGGCGACTTCGACGGCGACGGCCGCGCCGACCTCGTCTGGCGGCACACGGACGGCTCCCTGTACTTCTGGAAGCTCGACGGCGCCGCGGTGAGCGCGATGCAGCCGCTGCCCGACCCCGGCGCGACCTGGGCGTTGACTGGTCCCTAGCGGGATCGCGGCCATCGCGGAATAATCGCGTGCCCCGGGTGTTCCCCCGGGGATGCGGGCGACCCGCCCGCGCGAGCACCGAGAGGAGAACGCGATGACCGCACGCTGCCTCGCCGCCGTCCTGCTGCTGCTCCTTCCCCTCGCCGCCCTCGATGCCCGGGCCGCGCTCACGATCTGGCAGGTGACCCTCGAGGCGGCGCAGGAGGTGCCCCCGACGGGGAGCGCCGCCACCGGCAAGGGCGTCGTCACCTACGACGACGCCACCAACGCCATCCGCTGGTCGTTCCACTACAAGGGCCTGGGCTCGGCGGCCACCGCGGCCCACTTCCACGGCAACGCCGCGCGCGGCGTGAACGCGGCGGTGAAGATCGGGCTGGGGACGGTGTCGGGCACCTCGGGCTCCATCGCGGGCTCCTCGACCGTGCTGGAAGCCGACGAGGCCGCGCTGCTTTCCGGGCAGTGGTACGTGAACCTGCACACGACGGGCTTCCCGGGCGGCGAGATCCGCGGCCAGCTCGACGCCGTGGTGACCAGCGTCACCTTCGACGTCTTCCTCGAGGGCGCGCAGGAAGTGCCCGCGACGCAAGCGCCGGGCGGCGGCTCGGGCACGGCGGTCGTCAATACCACCGCCGACACCATCACGCTCAACCTCGCCTTCTCCGGCATGTCGGGCACGCTCACGGGCGCGCACCTGCACGGGCCGGCGGCGCGCGGCACGAACGCCGCCGTGAAGCATTCCATCGGCTTGACGAGCCCCATCACGAACGTCGTGAACTACGCGGCCGGCGACGAGCTGGATATCCTGCACGGCCTCTGGTACGCGAACCTGCACACGGCCGTCTTCCCTGGCGGCGAGGTGCGCGGGCAGCTCGATTTCGGCGGCCAGGGCCCGAAGCCGCTCATCGTGGTCAAGTCGGGCAACGGCACGGGCACGGTGGCGAGCGATCTTCCCGGCATCGACTGCGGCGCCACCTGCAACGCCTCCTTCCCGCACGGCAGCGTGGTGACGCTCACCGCGACGCCGGCCCCGGGCTCGCTCTTCGGCGGCTGGGGCGGCTACTGCAGCGGCATGCAGGCGACCTGCCAGCTCACGGTGGACATCACGAAGAACGCGCAGGCGCGGTTCTTCCAGCCGCTCGTGCACGCCGACACCAACGACGACCGCAAGTCGGACCTCGTGTGGCGCGAGGCGCCGCCGGCCACGGGCCTCTCGTGGTGGACCATGAACGGCGCCGCGCTCTCCGGCGCCAATTACTACGACGTGCCCCCCGAGTGGGTGGTCGTCGACGCCGCCGACGTGACGGGCGACGGCAAGTCCGATCTCGTCTGGCGCAACACGGCCAACGGCTTCACCTTCCTGTGGGCGCTGAACGGGCTCGCCCCCAGCGCGTACTTCAGCCTCGGCGTCCTGGACCCGGCCGTGTGGACGCTCGCCGGGGCCGGCGACCTGGACCGCGACGGACGCGCGGACCTCGTCTGGCGCAACGCCGACGGCACGATTTACGCGTGGCTCATGAACGGCGGCGCGATCGCCGGGCAGGGCGTGGTCGCGAACCCCGGCACCGACTGGGTCCTCGCGGACATCGCCGACATGGATGGCGACAACAAGGCGGACCTCGTCTTCCGCCACGCGACGACGGGGCAGGTCTACGTGTGGCTCATGGACGGCACGGCCATCGCGGGGTCTGGGAGCGCGGGCACGGTCCCGCCCGCCGACTGGTCGCTCGTGGCCGCCGCCGACTTCAGCGGCGACGGCAAGGCCGACCTCCTCTGGCGCCACACTTCC
>Ga0209477_1000694_pt1 | contig 21075 bp, 15 predicted proteins | sample KloWWTupernatant_FD_187180 | JGI IMG/M metagenome (GOLD analysis project Ga0209477, IMG submission 187180) | Active sludge microbial communities from Klosterneuburg, Austria, studying microevolution and ecology of nitrifiers - Klosterneuburg... | ecosystem: Engineered > WWTP > Aerobic digester >... | reverse complement strand
AAGAAGACCGCGACGAAGACGACGACCGGGGCAACTCCCGCGAAGAAAACTGCGGCGAAGACCACGACGACGAGGAAGACAGCCTCGAACGGGACGACCGCGACCAGCGGCCGGCTTGTGATCGTCGAGTCGCCGGCCAAAGCCCGGACGATCGAGAAATACCTCGGTCGGGGCTACTCGGTGCGAGCCTCGATGGGTCACGTCCGCGACCTGCCGAAAAGCACGCTTGGTATCAACATCGACGACGACTTCGCGCCGAAGTACACAGTTCCGCGGGACAAGTCGAAGACCGTCAAGGATCTGAAGGCGGCTGTCCAGAAAGCGCGCGAGGTGATCCTGGCGACCGACCCCGATCGCGAAGGAGAGGCGATAGCCTGGCACTTGGCAGAGGCAACCCAGCCGGACCCAGCCAAGGTCAAGCGCGTCGTATTCAACGAAATCACCCCCGACGCCGTCCGGGCGGCGATGGAGCATCCTCGCGCGATCGACATGGACCTCGTCGATGCGCAGCAGGCGCGCCGCGTGCTCGACCGATTGGTCGGCTATAGCATTTCGCCGCTGCTCTGGAAGAAGGTGAAGCGCGGACTATCCGCCGGCCGCGTTCAGTCCGTTGCGCTGCGCCTCGTCGTCGAGCGAGAGCGTGAGATCGACGCGTTCATTCAGCGCGAATACTGGTCGATCGAGGCCGAGCTGAATAAGCACGGGGCCGCGGTGACGAAAGCCAACGTCTTCGTTGCCAGTCTCGCGAGGATTCACGGCGACAAGGCCGAACTGCCCGACCAGGACACGACCAACCAGGTGTTGGCGGGACTTGACGGCGCAGAGTATGTGGTCGCCGACGTCCAGACGAAGGAGACCCAACGTCGTCCATCGCCGCCGTTCACCACGAGCACACTCCAGCAAGAGGCATCACGCAAGCTGAAGTTCGGAGTGCGGCGAACAATGCAGATTGCCCAGGAGCTGTACGAGGGTGTCGATCTCGGCGCTGAGGGGGCGCAAGGGCTCATCACCTACATGCGGACCGACTCGACCAACGTCGCGTCGATCGCCCAGCAGATGGCGCGAGAAGCAATCACGGCGAAGTTCGGCGCGGAATTCCTGCCGGAGAGACCGCCCGTCTACACGCGTCGCGCCAAGGGCGCCCAGGAGGCGCACGAGGCAATTCGCCCCACCGACCCGCGCCGTACCCCGGAGATGGTGAAAGGCTATCTGAGCGGGCCGCAGCTCCGGCTGTACGATCTGATCTGGAAGCGCTTCGTCGCCAGCCAGATGCGCAACGCGATCTTCGACGCCACCGGCGTCGATATCGACGCCGGCCGGCCGGGCGAAGACAAGCCGTATCGCTTCCGCGCGACCGGCTCCGTGATCAAGTTCGCCGGATTCATCCGCGTCTATCGCGAGGACCGCGACGACGACGAGGTGGACGAGATCGACCGGGCCGCGTTGCCAGCGCTGACGGCCGGCGCCATGCTCGATCTCCTGAGGCTGACACCCGAGCAGCACTTCACGCAGCCTCCCCCGCGCTACACCGAGGCAACGCTGGTCAAGGCGCTCGAAGAGAACGGCATCGGGCGTCCAAGCACGTATGCGCCAACTATCGCGACGCTCGTTGCTCGCAACTACGTGACAAACGAGGCAAAGCGGCTCACGCCGACCGAGGTGGGGACTGTCGTCAACGACATCCTCGTCGAGCACTTCCCGTCGATCGTCGACATCGGCTTCACCTCTGGAATGGAGCAGGAGCTGGACGAGATCGCGTCGGGAGAGCGGCAGTGGGTGCCGGTGATCCGGGAGTTCTACAGTCCATTCCAGGAGACGTTGCAGCACGCCGAGCAAACCATGGAGCGAGTCAAGGTTCGAGACGAGCCGACCGACGAGGTCTGCGATCTATGCGGCAGGCCGATGGTGATCAAGCTCGGCAAGTACGGCCGATTCCTCGCCTGCACCGGCTTTCCGGAATGCCGGAACGCAAAGCCGCTCCTGGTTCGAATCGGCGTCAACTGCCCGAAGTGCCATGTTGGTGATGTCATCGAGCGCCGAACCCGGCAGGGTCGTGTGTTCTACGGCTGCAGCAACTGGCGCAAGGACGACCCCGCATCTTGCGACTTCACATCGTGGCTCAAGCCGACCGGCGAAACCTGTCCGCAGTGTGGCGAGCCGCTGGTCTACACCAATCGCAAGGAGACCGAGGTCAAATGCGCATCGTGCGGCTTCAGCCGCCGAGCAACCAGAGCTCGCGTTGCCGACGCGGTCCCTGCCTGACGATTACGCGCCAGCCATCAAGCAGCTGGTGGCTGGCGCGCCGTCTTCCTCCGCGAGATCGACCAGGTCGCCGTCACTGATTGAGTAGAATTATCAGTTGGCGCAGCGTGGCCGATGGAATCATGCTGCCGCACACATACAGGATTGGCAGTGATTTCGAGCGTGAGCTTCCAAACCCAATCTCCGACCCGTTGGCACGCAACCACGATCCTCGGTGTCGTTCGCGACGGTCAGGTCGCGATTGCTGGCGACGGCCAGGTTACCTTTGGTGACATGATCGTCAAGCACGGCGCCCGCAAGATCCGGACGCTGCACGATGGCACAGTCATCGCCGGCTTCGCAGGGGCCGTCGCCGACGCAATGACGCTCTTCGAGAAATTCGAAGCGCAGCTTCGCGAGTGGAAGGGCGACCTCCGCCGAGCCGCGGTTGAGCTCGCCAAAGAATGGCGCACCGACCGCTACCTCCGAAGGCTGGAAGCGCAGCTTATCGTCTCGGACGGCGAGACTCTGTTGATCCTCTCCGGCGAAGGGGACGTGCTGCAACCCGACGACGGCATCGCCTCGATCGGCACCGGCGCGCCATATGCAATGGCCGCGGCGCGAGCGCTTCGCGACCACACCCAACTGACCGCGCAGGAGATCGTCGAGCAGTCGATGAAAATTGCCTCAGAGCTGTGCATTTACACAAATTCGCAGATCACGGTCGAGACCATTCGACTCGAGCCCGACGACGAACATCCCGCCGAGGACGTATCCGCAGAGGACGTATCCGCAGAGGGCGAGGCGGGAGCATGAGCGACATGACGCCAAAGATGATCGTCGCCGAGCTCAACCGCTTCGTCGTCGGGCAGGACGCTGCCAAGCGCGCGGTGGCGGTGGCACTACGCAATCGCTGGCGCCGGCAACAGCTCCCGGCCGATCTGCGCGACGAAGTGATGCCGCGCAACATCCTCATGCTGGGCCCGACTGGCGTCGGCAAGACCGAGATCGCCCGAAGAGTCAGCCGCATCGTCAACGCGCCATTCGTCAAGGTGGAGGCGACGAAGTACACCGAAGCCGGCTACGTCGGCCGCGATGTCGAATCGATGATCCGCGATCTCGTCGAAGTCTCAATCACGATGCTCCACGACGAGCAAATCGAGGCTGTCCGTGAGGAAGCGAACAGCGCCGCCGTCCAGATATTGGTCGACCTGCTGGTCGACCAGCTCGAGCAGGAGGCTGCTACCGGAGCATCCGCCGATGAAACACCCGGCGAGGCGCCATTGTCGCCAGCCGCGAAACGCCGGCGGACGCGACGCCGCAACAGGGTGATCGAGCAACTCGGACGGAACGCGCTGGAAGAAGAGACAGTTGTCATCGAGGTCCAGCCGGAGGATGACCCGTTCCTGATGCCGGTCGAGATCATCACTGGCGTGGCGCCCGACGATCTACCCGAAACGCTGCGCGACATCATGCGCGCGTCTGGCCCACGCCGGCAGCGGCGCAGGGTCTCGGTCGCCGAAGCACGACGGATTCTTGTCCACGAAGAGGCCAGCCGACTTGTCGACCTCGACGCAGTTATTGAGCAGGCTCTGAAGCGCGTCGAGGAGACCGGGGTCGTCTTCATCGACGAGCTCGACAAGACAATCAACGACGGCGAATATGGCCCGGATGTCTCCGGCGAAGGAGTCCAGCGCGATCTGTTGCCGATCATCGAAGGATCGGTGGTTCCTACGCGCTATGGACCCGTGCGGACCGATCACATCCTGTTCATCGCCGCCGGCTCATTCTCGGCTCACCGCCCGAGTGACCTGATCCCGGAGCTCCAGGGTCGATTTCCGATCCGCGTCGAGCTCGATAGCCTCGACGAGGACGATCTCTACGCGATCCTGACGACGCCTGAGAATGCACTGGCGAGGCAGACGACCGCGCTGCTGGCGACGGAAGGCGTGACACTGCAACTGGGCGAGGATGGGCTCCGCGAGATCGCGCATATCGCATCCGAGGTGAACATTCGAACTGAAGACATCGGCGCCCGCCGGCTATACACGATCGTCGAGCGCGTGCTGGAAGAGATATCGTTCGACGCGCCGGAATGTGCCGGCCAGTCGTTCGTCATCGATGCCGCCTACGTCCTCGAGCGCGTCGGAGATATCGCAGCCGACGACGACCTCAGCAACGCAATTCTTTAGGCGCTTGCCGCGAAACGCCACAGGGAGAACGGGGACATGGGGTCAACGCCACTAGCGCCCGACATGATTATCCCAGCAAGAAGCGAAGACGATATTGTCTTGAGCGTGATCGTGCCTGTCTACAACGAGGAGCGCACGATCAGTGAAATCCTTCGCCGGGTTCGGGCGGTCCCTATCGCGAAGCAGATCGTCGTGGTGGACGACTATTCGACCGACGGAACGCGATCCCGGCTCTCCGAGGAGGCAGCACACAGCGACACAATAGTCGTCTTGCACGAGCGCAATCTCGGCAAAGGCGGGGCTGTCCGGACCGGGCTGGCGCACGCGACGGGCGATATCGTGCTGATCCAGGATGCCGACCTTGAGTACGACCCGCGCGACTACCATGCTCTGATCCGCCCGATTCTCGAAGGGCGCGCGAAGGCGGTCTACGGCTCCCGTTTCCTCGGCGAGCATAAGGCGATGTACTTCTGGCACGCGCTCGGCAACAAGCTCCTGACGCTCGTCACGAACGTCCTCTTCGATACGACGCTGACGGATATGGAGACGTGTTACAAGGTCTTCACCGCTGACATTGCCCACTCGCTCGACATCCAGCAGATGCGCTGGGGTATCGACCCCGAGATCACGGCGAAGATCCTTCGCGACGGTCATCGGATCTACGAGGTGCCGATCTCCTACAATGGGCGAGAATTCTGGGAGGGGAAGAAGATCTCGTGGAAAGATGCCTTTGTTGTCCTGCGGACGCTGCTGCGGTATCGCTTCTTCCGCTAGTCGGCAAACAAGAGGTTGGAGGGTAGCGATGGCTCGTCTCGCACTGGCCGTCGACCTGGGGGGCACGAATCTGCGCGTTGCCGTTGTCGATGACACCGGCGTCATCCAGGACGAGGCACAGCAACCAACTGATGCCGCCGAAGGGCCACAGGCGATCGTCGAGAGAATCGGGGAGTCGGTCAACGAGATGGCCTCGAAGGCCCAGATCCCGACCGATGTCCCGATCGGCGTCGCTTCGCCCGGACCGCTCGACCCGCGCACTGGCATCGTCTACTTCTCGCCAAACCTGGCTGGCTGGACAAACGTTCCGATCTCCGAGTGGCTTCGCGCAAAAACCGGTCGCAACGTGCTCTTGAGCAATGACGCCAACGCCGCTGCCCTGGGCGAAGTCTTCTTCGGCGCGGGCCGCGGTGTGCGCAACCTCGTCTACGTCGGCCTCGGCACCGGTGTCGGAGGTGGGGTGTATTCCGAGGGATTGCTGATCGACGGCGCCCGCGGGATGGGCGGCGAGCTCGGTCACGTCACCGTCGATCTGAACGGTCCTCGCTGCACGTGCGGGTCTGCAGGTTGCATCGAAGCGTATTGTTCGGCCTGGGCGCTGACGCGCGATGCTCACGAGCTCATCGCAAGCGGACGGGGAGCAGCGATCCTGAAGGCGGCCGGCAGCGACGCAGACGCCGGGCCAAAGGCGATCGGCGAAGCCGCGCGACAAGGAGACCCAGCAGCCATCGCGCTGCTAGATCGTGCCGGGCGGGCTCTGGGCGCTGGGCTTGCCAACTTCGTGAACATCTTCAACCCCGAGATCATCGCGCTCGGCGGTGGTGTCGCCCAGATCGGCGACTTGTTGATCGACCCCGCGAAGCGCGCGCTGGACGCATTTTCCATGCCGATCATTCGAGACAGTGTCCGATTTGTGCCCTCCGAGCTGGGCGTAAAGACCGGGATTTATGGGGCGGCGGCACTGTCATTTTATGACGCCCGGCACTAGGCCGGCCTGACGAGATCGTCATTTCCACCTGATCGATGCCTACTGCCGCTTGACACCGCTTTTCGCATCCGTGTATAGTCCGCCCCGAACGAATCGCACTACCAAGCTAGATCGTCTCGGCTCGACCAGCGCCTCGGAAGGCGGGTTAGCCGTACGCAGTCAGAACCGAACGTCGCCAGATCCCGCAACGAAGCGAGATCGACACGGCGTCAGGCGGTCAAACTGGATGAGTGACTGACCCGGCAGGGGGTTACACGCAATCCATTTGGACCGACGACTGCTCGATCGTCCTCGGGCGAATGCCCGATCGTTCCCGTAACGCGAGTGCCCCGTCCGGATTGCGGCCGCTCAGAGGAGGGAATCCCCGAAGATGTTCGCATTCATGATTAAACGTTTCCTCTGGTTCATACCAACCATTCTGGCGATCGCATTGGTTACCTTCATCATGATGAATCTCACCCCTGGCTCTCCGTTTCAACCCGCCGGCGCAAACAACCTCCGCGAAGACATCATCAAGCAGATCGAGAAGCAGTACGGCCTGGACAAACCTCTGCCGGTGCGCTTCGTGATCTACCTCGGCAAGGCAGTTCGCGGGGACTTCGGTGAGTCATACACTCGCCGGCCACAGAAGGTGAACGACATCATTCGCCGCGGCTTCCCGATCTCATTTCAGCTTGGCGCGATGGCGTTGCTCGCTGCGTCGATTGGCGGCATCATCCTCGGTGTCCTCGCAGCCGTGAACCAGAACGGCTGGATCGACTACCTTTCGGCGACGTTCGCCATCATGTTCTATAGCGTCCCCAGCTTCGTCCTCGGCATCCTTCTGTTACTGCTCTTCGTCATCTGGATACCGAACTGGACAGGTGTGCGCCTGTTTCCGTTGGGCGGCTGGGACGGTCCCAGGGCGTGGGTATTACCAACGATCGCGTTAGGAGCCGGCCCGTTCGCCCAGCTTGCTCGATACACCCGATCCAGCATGATCGATGTCATCCGCTCCGACTATGTCCGAACAGCTCGCGCCAAGGGTCTTGCCGAGCAGAAGGTCGTCCTCAAGCACGTACTGAAGAACGCGCTGATCCCGGTGATCACCCTGATCGGCCCACTGTTCGCCGCGCTTGCCACCGGCTCGTTCTTCGTCGAGCAGGTGTTCAACATCCCGGGAATTGGCAAGTTCTTCGTCGTCAGCATGGCTTCGAAGGATCAACCGATGATCATGGCGGTCGTGCTCCTCTATGGCACGTTCCTGGCCGTGATGAACCTCGTCGTCGACATCCTGTACGGGGTGATCGACCCGCGCATCCGCATGAGCATCCGAGGAGATTAACGGATGGCAAGCCAGCAGGACCGCAACGCAGACGCCATTTCACAAGCGCAGCTGCTCGCAGAAGCTGCCGAGGTCGTGCCGGCTCGCCAGGCCAGCCTCTGGGGGGATGCCTGGCGACGACTTCTGAAGAACAAGCTAGCCGTCGTTGGCCTCGCCACTGTGATCCTTCTCGGCCTCCTCGCGGTCTTTGCGCCGTTGTTGGCGCCGTATGGGCCGGCGGAAGTCGTCTCACCGGATCTCCGGTTGATGAAGCCCTCGTGGAACTTTCCGCTCGGGCTGGACCAGAACGGGCGCGACATGTACAGCCGCATGTTGTACGGCGCTCGCGTCTCATTGCTCGTCGGGGTCGTTGCGCAGTTGATCGTCCTCGGGATCGGGGTGCCGATCGGAGCAGTGGCCGGCTATTACTCCGGAACCGTCGACAATGCCCTCATGCGAACGGTCGATGTCTTCTACGCGATTCCGCAACTCCTGCTCGTGCTGTTGATGGTCAATATGCTCGGGCCTGGGATGAAAAACATCTTCATCGCGATCGGCCTCACGGGCTGGGTGACGATGGCTCGTCTCGTTCGGGGGGTCATGCTCACGAACCGGGAACAGGAGTATGTCAAAGCATCGAAGGTTGCCGGCGCTGGCAGCGGCTATATCATCTTGCGCCACATGTTACCGAACAGCCTGACGCCGATTATTGTCGCGCTGACGTTCGGCATCCCGCAGGCGATCTTCATCGAAGCATCACTCTCGTTCGTGGGCGTCGGGATCCGGCCTCCACAGCCATCATGGGGGCAAATGGTCGGCGCGGGCCAGCAATATATCCAGTCCGTCCAGCACCTGATGTTCTTTCCGAGCCTGGCCATCGCGATCACGATGCTCGCGTTTACGTTCCTCGGCGACGGCCTGCGCGACGCACTCGACGTCAAGATGAACGACTGAGCCACGGGGGCGAGAAGGGGACGCTGGTGACGCTACGCGGCCGATGCCGCGCTTGCAGGACGAGGTGGGGTACCGTTGGCTAAGAATGTCCTCGAGGTGAACAACCTCAAAACCCAGTTCTTCACACGAGCCGGTATTGTCTACGCGGTCGACGGGGTTTCCTTCCACGTCGGCGAAGGTGAGACACTTGGCATCGTCGGCGAATCGGGCTGTGGCAAGAGCGTCACCGCAACATCGATCATGCGGCTGATCCCGAGCCCACCCGGAAAGATCGTCGACGGCGAGATACTGCTGTCCGATGCCGATGGGACGGTCGACCTGCTCGAGCTCTCGGATAGCGAGATGCGCCACGTTCGCGGCAACAAGGTCGCGATGATCTTTCAGGATCCGATGACATCGCTGAACCCGGTCCTGACCGTCGGCGACCAGATCTCGGAGCCGCTGATATTGCATCTGGGATTGAGCAAGAGCGAGGCGCGACAACGCGCAATTGACCTGCTCAAGCGCGTCGGCATCCCGGCCGCCGAAGATCGGATCAACGCGTACCCGCACCAGTTCTCGGGCGGCATGCGCCAGCGCGTGATGATCGCCATCGCGCTGTCATGCAACCCCAAGCTGCTGATCGCGGACGAGCCGACGACAGCGCTCGATGTCACGATCCAGGCGCAGATTCTCGAACTGATGATGCACCTGAATCAGGAATTCGGGACGGCCATCATCATGATCACTCACGACCTCGGAGTGGTCGCTGAGATCTGCGAACGCGTCGTCGTCATGTACGCCGGCCAGGTTGTCGAGACCGGCGCAGCAAAGGATCTCTTCACGAACCCGCAGCACCCATACACGATCGGGCTGCTCAATTCGGTCCCGCAGATCGGCGAAAAGGTCAAGGACACTCTTGTGCCGATTCCCGGTCTGCCGCCAGATCTTCTCGCGCCGCCGATCGGCTGCCGGTTCCGGCCGCGGTGCCGGTTCCGCCAACCGAAGTGCGAGGAGTCGCCACCGCTGGCAGTGGTTGCGCCCGGCCAGATGGCGCGCTGCTGGTTCCCACAGGGGCGAGGAGCAATCCCGCCGACCGACGCGGCCGTCTCAACTCCGGCCGCTGCGCGAGACTGACAGACGACGGCCGGAAGTAATTCGGAGAATCGAGACAAGCGTGGCGACTTCAGTCCAGGAAACCACCGCAGAAAAAGCCGCGAACGAGGACTATATCCTCGAAGTGAAGAACGTGAAGAAGCACTTCAGGATGGGCGGGGGGATGCTGTCTCGCGGCAACGAGATGAATATCCGGGCCGTCGATGACATTTCGTTCTCGATCCGCCGTGGCGAAACATTCGGGCTGGTCGGCGAATCGGGCTGTGGAAAGACGACGCTCGGCCAGACGATCATCCGGCTCTACAATCCGACAGCCGGACAAATCGTTTTCAACAATGCCGACATCTCCACTCTCAACGCCGCCGACATGCGTAAGCACCGTCGTGGCATGCAGATGATCTTTCAGGATCCGTCGGCATCGCTGGATCCACGTATGACTGTCGGTTCGATCATTTCCGAGCCACTCAATATCTTCGGCATCGGCTCACGCGAAGAGCGAAGAGACCGCGTCCGCGAGCTACTGCGTGTGGTCGGGCTGAATGCGTACTTCGTGAATCGCTATCCGCACGAGTTCTCGGGTGGCCAGCGGCAGCGGATCGGTATCGCGCGGGCGCTCGCACTGCAGCCAGAGCTCGTTATCTGTGACGAGCCGGTGTCGGCACTGGACGTTTCCGTGCAGGCCCAGGTGTTGAACCTGTTGCGACAGCTGCAGACGGATTTCAAGCTAACGTACTTGTTCATTGCCCACAACCTCGCCGTCGTCGCGCACATCAGTGACCGGGTCGGCGTCATGTATCTCGGCAAGATGGTCGAGATCGGTGAAGCCCGCGCTATTACCGAACGGCCGAAACACCCGTATACCCAGGCGCTGATCTCGGCGATTCCAGTCGTCGATCCAGGCCGAAAGCGCGATCGGATCATTCTCGAAGGGGACGTGCCAAGCCCGGCCAACCCACCATCGGGCTGCCGGTTTCACCCCCGGTGCCCGATTGCCCAGCCGTATTGCTCCGAGGTCGAACCTCAATTGCGCGAGCTGGAGCCGGGGCATTGGGTCGCCTGCCATTACGCGGAGTAGGCGCGTGTCGGTGTCAGGCACTGTCGATCAGGCACGCGCGCTCGCAGAATCAGTCGCGCGTGACAGGTTACGTGAAAATCTCGACAATCTGGGCAGCGATCTCTTGCCAACCCGCGCGAGGGTGTGTTTGGGTTGATGGCGCAGCGTCAAACGTCGTCATCCTCTTGCCAACCCGCGCGAGGGTGTGTTACATAGATTACGTCGTGCCACAGGGGAAGTCGGGGGCCAACGCGGTTGCATCACGTATGCCACTGTCCTCGCGTATGTCGGCTATTGATAGTCCGCGCATGAGTACAGTGAGCGTCGAAGGAATGCAATCGGCCCGCCGGGGTGGTCGACACGTTGTGGGGCTGTTGGCTTCCTGGGGGCAGGCGGATCGGCTGGTCTGGAGGGAACCAGATCCAACTCACAATACGTATACCCAGGTACTACCACCAGACACATCAGCTCGGCCGAGAGCGTCCAGAGAGAGGAGGGCGAGGCTCCGCGAGCATGTAACGTCACCAGTGTCCCGAATCGGACAAGTTGACCGATCGCAGACAAGCGGCTGAGATCGTCCACGCGCGAGAGTCGCGCGAAACGCGACCACGGATGGGGTGGGACGCCTTCAGCCAGCAACCAGGAGGAGTAACCGCGAATGGTTGTCATCGACAAAGAACAGATTCGACTGCTCGAAGAGCGTCTGCGCGGCGTTGGCGTCGATCGCCGAACGTTTCTCAAGTTCGCGTCCGCGGCCGCGGCCGCGCCGATGGTAGGAACAATCCTCGCCGCCTGCGGAGGGAGTAGCTCCACGCCGACCGCGACGACCGCCGCCGCCGCGCCAACCGCGACGACTGCTGCCGCCGCCCCAACTGCGCCTGCTGAGGCAACCAAGGCCATCGAAGCGACCAAGGCGCCCGAGCCGACCAAGCCTGCGGCATCGCCAACCACCAGCACGACTGCCGCGCTGGATGCAAAGCAGATCATTCACACCATCGGGGCTCGCTCTGACCCGTCATCAAACGACTTCAATGCCGATCTGTATTGCGGTGGCACAGCCGAGATCTGGGCCGGCCTGCTGACGTATGACGTCGACTTCAACGTGATCCCCGACTGGGCCGAGAAATGGGAGCACAACGACGACGCGTCGCAGTGGACCTTCTACCTCCGCAAGGACAACAAGGGTTTCTCCAACGGCGATCCGGTGACTGCCGACACATTCATCGGCTCCTGGGCCCGCCTGCTCGATCCGGCGACGAAGGGCGCCTACGCGTCGATCCTCTTCGACATCAAGGGCGCCGAGGACATCAATCTGAATGGCGCAGCCGCCAGCACGCTCGGCTGCAAGGCAGTTGATGACTGGACGCTCCAGGTCGACATGGTCGGTCCGCGCGGCATGTTCCCGGTCATCGTTGGCTACGCCGCGACGATGCCCACCCACCTGCCGTCGGCAGCCAAGGGCGGCAACTTCACTGACCCCGGCGAGGTCGGGCACCCGATCATCGGCAATGGGCCGTTCGTCCTCACTGCGTGGAAGCACGACGAGGCCCTGACACTCGTGCGCAACCCCAACTACTGGAACACGGACATCAAGCTCACGGATGTCGACTGGCGGATTATCCCTGCCGAGCAGGGAATGCTGCCCTTCGAGGCAGGCGACGTCGACTGGGCTGTCGTCCCTGGCGCCGATCTGCCGCGCGTCCAGGCCGATTCGGTGATGAAGAGTCAGGTTCAGAAGTGGGTCGAGCCGCTGATCTGGAAGATCCTCCCCGGCACCAACGTCAAGCCGTTCGATGACATCGAGCTGCGACGGGCGCTCCAGCACGCGATCGACAAGGACCGGATCAACACGCTGACCAACGGTGGCGGCGACCCGGCCTACTGCCTCGTGCCGCCAGGCATCTTCGGCTTCTTCGGCGAAGATTTCAAGGAGTTCTCGGACTTCGATGTCAAGAAGGTCAAAGAACACCTTGACAAATCAACGTTCGCCGGACAGACACTACCGAAGGTCACCATGATCCTTCGCAACGAGGCGCAGCTGAACTCGACCATCATGGTTGAGGACATCGCGGCTCAGGTGCTGGCCAACATGGGGATGCAGATCGAGCTGCAGATCATGGACTTCCAGCCATTCCGGGCTCTGCAGTTCCAGAACACCTACGAGCTGTGCTGGATCCGCTGGTATTACGACTATCCGGATCCGAACAACGGCTACTTCGATATGTTCTACTCGAACAAGGAGTCCGGCAAGCGCCAGGCGTGGTCGAATACGGAGTTCGATGACTGGACGATCAAGGGCAAGGAACTGGCCAAGCCCGAGGATCGACTCAACGCCTACAAGAACTGCGAGCGGATCATGAACGAGGATGTAGCCTACATCCCGATCGTGTACCGCAACGCGTACGACGTCTACAAGGACTGGGTCAAGGACGTCCCAGTCAACAAGCAGGGCTACTGGATTCCGAATGGCAATATCTTCGTCAACATGTACCAGTACGTGTACGTGTCGGGACGCAAGTAAGAGCCAACCAGCAGCCAGATCCGAGATCGATGGGAGAGGGGAGCCTTATGGCTCCCCTCGACCGTTTCTGGCGTAACCGTTATCGCGTATCCGGCGATTGGACGGCTTGGATGATGCCGATTTGGCCGTTTCTCGTCTCGGATTGTCTGCTATGCTACCAGCGCAACGGCCGATTGGACGGCGGACGTATCCGCCGGACGGGAATCGAGAAGGGATCCTGCTTGTGGCGACTGGGAAACCGACCTATCTGTGGTGGAAGGGCCAGAGGATGGCCTGGGACGAAGCAAATGTCCATGTGACCGCGCTCGGCTGGTCAACTGTCGGGGCCATCTTCGAGGGCATCCGCGCCTACTGGAACGCCGACCACGACGAGCTCTACATCTTCCGTCTCGACGAGCACATGGACCGCTTCCGGAATTCCATGAAGCTCGTCCGCCTCGACGAGACCCACGATATGGAGACTCTCAAAGAGGCGATCGTCGATCTGTTGCGCGCAAACGAAACGCGCGAAGACACCTACATCCGCCCGCTCGCCTATCGCGGCGGCGATGGACGCGGCGGCTTCAGCGGGGTCGGTGGGACGACGGAAATTCTGATCAACACCAACCCGAGCCCGTCGCATCTGCTCTCCGGTCAGGGCAAGACCGCCTGCATCTCCTCGTGGCGGCGCATCTCGGAGAACGTGATGCCCCCGCGAATCAAGAACATCTCCAACTACCGCAACGGGCAACTGGCCAATATGGAGGCGGCCCAGAATGGTTACGACACCGCATTGATCCTGAACGAGAACGGCAAGGTAGCTGAGGGCGGCGGCGCGTGTGTCGCGTTCATCCGGGACGGCAAGTTCGTCACGCCGGGCGTCACCCAGAGCATCCTGGAGAGCATCACGCGCGACGCACTGATGCAGCTCGCCAAGGATGAGCTCGGACTGACGGTCGAGGAGCGCGAAGTCGACCGCACCGAGCTGTACATCGCCGATGAAGTCTTCATGATGGGCACTGCCGCCGAGATCACGCCGATCGTATCGGTGGACCATTATCAAGTCGGCACCGGCGAGATCGGCCCAATTACCCGCAAGCTCGAAGGGCTTCTCGACGACTGCTTCCGCGGCAAGACCGGCATCCGGCCCGAGTGGCGGACCACGGTCGGCGTCGGCGCAGCAGTCGCGGCCGACTAAATCACGGTAGCGCGACAACGAACGACGAGCGGGGCGGCAATTGCCGCCCCGCCGTTGTGTCTGGTTCGTGTTATGTAGCGTCCTCTACAGCAGACCCTCGGCATGCATCCGGGCGATCGTGCGCCCAAACCCTGCCACGGTTGCATCGATATCGTCGGCAGAGTGAGCGGCGCTGAGCCAGCCCCCGCCAAACGTCATATCGGTGCCTTCGAGCATCATCCCTGAGACGAAGCTACTCTTGTGCTTGCCAACCAGGCCGCTCTTGAGATCCATCAGCGACCTCCCGGCCGGCCGGCGAATGTCACCCGCATGCATGTTGTCGCAAGTCTTGCCGAGCACGAGGTGGAAGACCGATGATTCGCCGTAGCAGAACCCCGGCAGACCCTGCTCAACGAGTGTTGTGTTGAACCCGATCCGGAGCCGCGCGGCCATCTCGTCGGATGTCCGTTGCACCTGCGGATCTTTCACGAGCTCCAGGCATGCCGCTCCAGCGACCGCCGAGAGCGGGTTGGCATTGTACGTGCCTGGGTGTGGGATCTTCTTGTGCTTCGGGTCGTCGCGAAACTCGAACACGCTCATGATGTCGCGCCGGCCACCGAAGCAACCGCCCGGCAGCCCGCCAGCGACAATCTTCGCCAGTGTCGTCATGTCCGGCTTGACACCGAACCGCTCCTGCGCGCCTCCCGGCGCCCAGCGGAAGCCGGTGATGACCTCGTCGAAGATGAGGATCGTATCGTACTTCTCAGTCAGCGCGCGGAGGTCCTTCAGGAAACCCTCGGCCGGCGGCAGCGTCGCCCAGGATGCTCCACTTGGCTCGAGGATCACGCAGGCAACGTCGCCCTGCTGCAGGTACGCCTCGACCTGGTCGAGATCGTCGATCGAGGCGACCAACGTCAGCGCAACCACCTCGGGCGGGATGCCGGGCAGATCAGTCTGGTCGAACGGCGGGCGTTCTCCGCGCTGGACGTAGTCGTGCCAGCCATGGAAGTGCCCCTCGAACTTGAGCACCTTGTTCTTGCCGGAGAACGCGCGCGCGGCGCGGATCGCCAGCATCGTCGCCTCAGTGCCAGACGAGGTGAACTTGAGACGCTCCAGCGACGGAATGAGCTGCTGGATCTTGTCGGCCCAGATCAGCTCCTGATCGTGGCTGGCGCCGAGGTGCGTGCCACGGTCGAGCTGGGCCTTGACGGCCGCAACGACGTCCGGATGGTTATGACCGAGGATCAGCGAGCCGTGACCGACGGCGTAGTCGGTCAGCTCGTGGCCGTCGACATCCCACTTCTTGGCGCCCTGGGCGCGTTCGATGTAGATCGGGAACGGCTTGACGTACCGCGCATCGTGCGTCACGCCGGCCGGCATCAACTCGAGTGAATGCATCGCGCGTTGGCGCGAGCCGCTGAACTCGTCAATGAACTCTTGCTCGATCGTCTTCGTCTTCTGTGCCATCTCGCTGGCCTCCTCCTTCGTCCGGACGGCCCTGCCGGGTATCAGGGTGCCATTATCGCGAAGGCTCGGCTGCCTGTCCATCCAGACATGCCGGATTACCGGCGCAACCCTCGGTTCCACGCAGCGCCGCGATATCGGATACGATCAACAGAAGCTCTAGACTGGACGAACGAGGGAAGGAAACGACGCAATGGGACTCTCCGCGCACCCGCGATTTCGGCTGGCGGCGCTGCCAACGCCACTACAGTACGCCGAGCGGCTGACTGCCGAGCTCGGCGGGCCGAAGATCTATCTCAAGCGCGACGACCTGACCGGGCTGGCGATGGGCGGCAACAAGACGCGCAAGCTGGAGTACCTGGTCGCCGACGCGCTGGCAAACGGCGCAACGCATCTGATCACCGTCGGCGCAGCGCAGTCGAACCATGCCCGTCAGACTGCGGCAGCGGCGCGGCTGGCCGGCCTCGGTTGTCATCTCGTGCTGAACGCGAGCGATCCCGAGCCAGACGTCCAGGGCAACCTGCTGCTCGACAAGCTCCTCGGCGCTACGGTCCACATCGTCACCAGTGGCGCAGAACGACAGGCGAAGGTCGATGAGGTCGCGGCCGATCTGAGCGACGAGGGGGGCGTTCCGTACGCAATCCCGGTCGGCGGGTCGAACGGGATCGGCGCGCTCGGCTACGTGGCAGGCATGCTCGAGCTCGCCGAACAACTGTGGCGCGCCGATGTGGCGCCGAAGGCGATGTACTTCGCAGCTGGCAGCGGCGGCACCCAGGGCGGCATCGTCCTCGGCGCGCAGACGCACGGCCTGGATTTCGCGCTCAACGGCGTGCTGGTCGAAGGCAAGAGTGCGGATGGCATCGACCGCGCCGTCGAAGTCGGCGGTTGGGCGGCCGCCGAGCTCGGCGTCGGAGCGCCACCACGCGAACGGTATCTTGCAGACGACGGACACGTTGGCGAGGGCTACGGTATCCCGACCAAAGAAGGCATCGAGGCGATCCAGCTACTGGCGCGAACCGAGGCGGTGCTGCTCGATCCGGTGTACACGTCGAAGGCGTTCGCCGGGATGGTTGCCGACATTCGTGGCGGCGTGTATTCGCCGGACGACAGTGTCATATTCCTTCACACGGGTGGCTCGCCAGCCCTCTTCGCGCAGCGTGACCTGCTGCAGGCGGCGTTGAGCTGATTCTCAGACGCGGCCGGCCTGTGCCGGCCGCGTCGGCTTGCGGGCGGATGTACACTCCTCAATATGAACACATGTTCTATACCCTTGCCTGGCCGTTATGTCGAGGTCGCACCGAATGCGCGCCTCGCAGATCGTCGCGCAACACTCACCTATCGCGTGCCGGAGGCGCTCGAAGCCTCGACTGAGGTCGGCCAGCTGATCTGGGCTCCACTGAAGAAGAGGATTGTGCTCGGGATCGTCGTCGAGCGCCACGACCGCGAGCCGGCCACTGAACATATCCGCGACATCCATGCGCCTGTTGAACCGACGTTCTGCCTCACCCCACTGCAATGGAGGCTGGCCGTCTGGATCGCAGAGCAGACAGTCTGCACGCTCTACGAGGCCGCATCGGTAATGCTGCCCCCCGGCGTTGGCTCGCGAGCGGTCGAATACCTGTCGCTGAAACGACAGCCCCTGACCGACGAGATCGACACGTTGACGCCGTCGCAGAAGCGCCTCGTCGCGTTCCTCTCTGCCGAAGGGGAGACGACACTGGAGCGAGCTCAGCGCGCTCAGCAATCGTCGCTACGGACGATTGTGCCAGCGCTCGAGGAACGGGGCATCGTCCAGAGAATCGCGCGGGTCCGCAACCGGCCGGAGCCAAGGATGACACGCGCCGAGCAGGTTCGCCTTGTCCCAGACTCCATGCCCCCGCCGGAGCGGGCGCATCGCCAGGGCGAGGCGTTGGCGTGGCTCACGCCTCGCTTACGAGCACGACCCGACCTCGCGATGCCGATTGAATCGATCGTAGCCTCATCGGACATCACTCGCGCGACGCTGCGCGCGCTGGCGGCGCGCGGCTGCATCATCATCGAGCCGCTCACCGAAGCCGCTGCGGACGATTCGGGAGGCAGCGGGGCGCCGCCCCTGACGAATGAGCAGTCGGTCGCCTGGGAGCAAATTCGCCCGCGCCTCGATCGGGAGGCTGCCGCGCTGGCCATACTGCTACACGGCGTCACCGGCAGCGGCAAGACCGAGCTCTACCTACGTGCCGCCGGGACGTGCCTCGCCAGCGGTCGCTCAGCGATCGTGCTGGCGCCCGAGATCGGACTCAGCAGCCAGATTGCTCAGCGATTTCGGGCGCGCTTCGGAAACCGCGCGATCATCCTTCATTCGGCGCTCGGTGACAGCACGCGGGCGGCAAACTGGCAGCGAGCCGGCGGTGTTGACCCCGTCGTCGTCATCGGCCCACGTTCGGCGTTGTTCGCCCCGCTACACGATATCGGCGTCATCATCCTCGATGAAGAGCACGATAGCTCGTACAAGCAAGACAGCATCCCTCGCTACCACACCCGTGCGGTGGCCGAAGAGCTCGCGAGCTACCACAACGCCCTGCTCATCCTCGGCAGCGCGACACCAGACGTCGAGACGTTCTATCGCTCAACGACGGCCGGCTGGCAACGTATCGAGCTTCGCGAGCGTGTCGGCCAACGTGTGGCGGCTGGCGGCGGGCAGTTGATCGCCCGCCCGATCCCGCTTCCAGACACCGTGGTCGTCGACATGCGGGCAGAGTTACGCAGCGGCAACGAGTCGATCTTCAGTCGGCGGCTGATGGAGGTCGTCAGTCAACGGATCATGGCCGGCGAACAGATCATGCTGTTCCTGAATCGGCGGGGCATGTCGACGATCGTGCAATGCCGATCGTGCGGCGCAGTGACCCAATGCCCCTACTGCGATATCCCGTTGGTTTACCATCGCACCAGCGGACGAGTTATTTGCCATCGTTGCGGACATCGTCGTCTCGCGCCGGCGCGCTGCGAAGTGTGCGGCAGCGACGCCATCGGCTACTTCGGCGCCGGAACACAGCGGATCGAGAGTGAGGTTCAACGGCTGGTCCCCCACGCTCGGGTTGTGCGCTGGGATCAAGACGCACTTCGGGGCGGCGTAACCCATGAGTCGCTGCTTCGCCGCGTCCTGAATCACGAGGTCGACATCATCGTTGGCACCCAGATGATCGCCAAGGGGCTGGATCTTCCAGACGTGACGGCGGTCGGCGTCATCAATGCCGACACATACCTCTATTTGCCCGACATCCGCGCCGCCGAGCGCACATTTCAGATGGTGACCCAGGTGGCTGGTCGAGCAGGTCGGCGCGTCTCGGGAAGCGAGGTCGTGCTCCAGACTTTTTCACCGGAGCACTACGCCATCAGCAATGCCGCCCGCCACGACTACGCCTCCTTCTACCGCGAAGAGATCGCCTTTCGTGCTCGCCATGGTTATCCCCCATTCAAGCGTCTGGCGCGACTGGTGATTCGTCACACCGACGAGGATCGCGCGCGAGGAGAGGCCGAGGCGCTTGCCGGAGTGCTGGAAGCCGAGATACTGAGTCGACCCGAGATCCAGGGAATCGATATTATCGGGCCGGCGCCGACCTTCTCCGCGCGCGTGCGAGGCCAGTACGGATGGCAGATCATCATCCGCGGGGGTGAGCTCCTGGCGCTGTTGGCCGACCTGAACCTGCACCCGGGCTGGACGATCGACATCGACCCGGTCAACCTCCTGTGACCGGGGTGGCCGAAACACCCTGCTGCCCATCGGTATAATTCTCCCAGGATAAGGAGACGGCGACGCGGAATGACGACCCTCAAGCTTGTAACTGAACCAGATCCACGATTCGGCGCAATCAGCGACCGGTTGCGCGGGCCATTCGATAAGGTCACGAAATTCGACGAGTCGCTTCGTGACATCGAGCGCGATCTCTATGAAACGCTGGACGTGGCGAATGGCGTTGGACTGGCCGCGCCACAGGTCGGCATCCGACAGCGGATCTGTATTGTCCGAGTTCCCGCCTGCTACGAGTACGAGGATTCGCCTGAGACGCGCCTCACGCTGATCAATCCCGAAATCGTGCGGGCTGGCGGTCAGGAGATCGACGTCGAAGGATGTCTGAGCTTCCCGGATCTGATCGGCGATGTCCCTCGCTACCTGGCGATCACCGTGCGGGCGCACGACATCAACGGCAAGGTCGTCAAGATCAAGGCTCGTGACTATGTGGCTCGGGTCATGCAGCACGAGATCGACCATCTCAACGGCGTGCTGTTTTTTGATCGCATGACGGATTGGTCGACGCTACACTACCCGCAGTCTGACAAAGCAGAACCCGTCACAGCGAGACCTCCCGCTGATTGACCTTGAGTTGCTCAGCAGCGAAGATCGCCATAATGTCATCTATCGCCCTGTCAACCTGATCTTCTTCGTTGAAAACGCGGTAGTCGAATTGATCGACGCACGATAGCTCGTTCGTTGCCGTGTCGATTCGCTGCAACACAGCATTTCGAGCATCGGTCTTGCGCGTCCACAGCCGCCGGGTCAGCGCCTCCATATCGGTGGGCATCAAGAAGATCATGATTGCGTCACCCGTGAGCGCCCGGATCGTTGCAGCGCCCTGGACATCCACCTTGATGATCGCATTCCGCCCAGTGCGCAGTGCGGCACGGACTCCACTTTTCGGCACGCCATACAAGTTGCCGTACACCTCGGCGTGCTCCATGAACTCCCCATCATCGAGGTGTCGCCTGAACTCGGCGGGAGTTATGAAGAAATAGTGCACACCATCGATCTCACCCGGCCGCCGCGGGCGCGTCGTCGCGGTGACCGCGAAATAGAAATCGGGCAGGCGCAGACGAAGTTGATCGATGATCGTATCCTTGCCGACGCCGGACGGCCCTGATATGACGTACAGGCGTGGTTGCGCCGAGGCACGGATCTCGGCGATCAGATCATTACCACGGTAGCCCATCGACCCGGTCGACCCGAATTGCTCCGTCAGACGTCGATCAATCATTCGCTACCTGCTTCCGGATCAGCGGCGATGCGACGCCGACACCCGCTTATTCGTGTTCGAGCAATACCGCTCGCGAGATAGCCTGTTGGAGATGCCCGTGTACGATGTGCTGACGATCGCTGCGATCGTCGATGAATGTGACAAACTCCTCATCGGCGCGAGAATCCAGCAAGTGCTCCATGTCGACGCCCGGACCATCGCGTTCGAAGTCTACGCCGGCCATCGCCGGCGCTGGCTCGTTATGAGTATCCACCCGGACGACGCGGGCTTCTGGCTCTCGACCAAGCGGATCGACGCGGATCCAGAGCGTGTCTCCCCTCTCCT
>Ga0209477_1000691_pt1 | contig 21086 bp, 19 predicted proteins | sample KloWWTupernatant_FD_187180 | JGI IMG/M metagenome (GOLD analysis project Ga0209477, IMG submission 187180) | Active sludge microbial communities from Klosterneuburg, Austria, studying microevolution and ecology of nitrifiers - Klosterneuburg... | ecosystem: Engineered > WWTP > Aerobic digester >... | reverse complement strand
TTCAAGAAGCAGATCCCGCTGCAGCACGAGTTCATGCGCACCTTCCTCGACTACGAGGCCGAGTTCGGCGGCGCCAACCGCGTGCTGGTCGCGGTGATGGATCGCAGCGGCAACATGTTCAACGTGCCGTTCATGCAGACGATGGAGAAGATCACCAACGACATCATCGCGCTCGACGCGATCGATGACGCGCGGGTGCGTTCCATCTTCACCCCGAACGTGCGCTTCACCGAGGTCGTGGAGGACGGCTTCGCCGGCGGCAACGTGATCCCGGCCGAGTTCACGCCCAATGTCGAGGGCTTCCAGGCCGCGCCCGGCGACTTCGACACCATCCGGTCCAACATCGTCAAGGCCAACGCCGTCGGCCGCTTCGTGGCCAAGGACTTCTCCGGCGCGATGGTCTGGGGCGAACTGGTGCCCGAGGGCGGCGCCGGCCAGCAGCGCCTCGACTACCAGCAGGTGGCGGCGCAACTCGAGGAGATCCGCCGCCGCTACGAGACCGATCCCGAGGCCTGCCGCCTGGCCGAGCGCGATCCTTCGGCCGCGCCGGCAGCGGGCACCTGCGTGCACGTGATCGGTTTCGCCAAGATGGTCGGCGACATCGCCGACGGCGCCCGCTCGGTGATCTGGTTCTTCTTCATCACCATCGCCTTCACCTGGTTGCTGCTGTACCTGTACTCGACCTCGGTCAAGCTGGCCTCGCTCACGGTCGCCTGCGCGCTGGTGGCGGTGGTGTGGATGCTGGGCTGCCTGCGCCTGATGGGCTTCGGCATCGACCCGATGAACATGCTGACGCCGTTCCTGATCTTCGCCATCGCGGTCAGCCACGGCGAACAGATGATCAACCGCTTCCGCGGCGAGCTGTTCTTCGGCGGCATGGAAGACGGCACGGTGGCCGAGTTGCGCACGCGCCATGGCAAGGATCCGCTCGAATCGGCGCGACGCTCGTTCCGGCTCCTGCTGATCCCGGGCGCGGTGGCCCTGGTCGCCGGCTGCATCGGCTTTGCCACCATCATGCTGATCGACATCCGCATGGTGCGCGAACTGGCGGTCACGGCGACCATCGGCGTGGCGCTCACCATCCTGACCGACCTCATCCTGTTGCCGGTGCTGCTGTCGTACACCCGCCTGGCCAACATGGAGCGCAAGCGTGAGTTCCGGCTGCGCCAGCTGACCCAGTTCGACAAGATCTGGGTGTTGCTGTCGCGCTTCGCCAAGCCGGTGCCGGCCGCGATCATCCTCATCATCGGCGTGGTGATCTGGTGGTTCGCCGAGGCGCGCGGCGACCAGGTGATGATCGGCGACGCCCAGGAGGGCGTGGCCGAGTTGCGGCCCGAGGCGCGCTACAACCAGGACGCGCTGGTCATCACGCGCAAGTTCGCGCTCGGCGTGGACATGATCAACATCATCGCCGAAGCGGCGCCGGCGGCCTGCACCCAGAGCTTCAAGGCGATGGAGCTGATCGACCGCTTCGCCTGGCACATGGCCAACGTCGAGGGCGTGCAACAGGTGATCACGCTGCCGGCGGTGGCCAAGATCGTCAATGCGGGCTGGAACGAGGGCAACATCCGCTGGCGCGTGCTGCCGCGCGGCACCGACCAGCTGCGCCAGGCCACCCAGGCCTTCGAGACCGACTCGGGGCTGCTCAACGCCGATTGCAGCGCAATCCCGATCACGATCTTCACCGACGACCATCGGGCCACGACCATCGACCGCGTGGTCGCGGCGGTGATGCAGTTCCGCAAGGACAACAACGCCTACGACGTCAACTTCCGCATCGACATGGAAAAGGCGGTCAACGCGGCGGCCGAGGCCGGCGAAGAGGTCAGCAGCGACCGCGCCAACCTGCGCCTGGCCACCGGCAACCTCGGCGTGATGGCAGCGATCAACGACGAGGTGCGGGCGGTCGAGCACACCATGCTGTACTGGCTGTACGGCGCGGTGTTCTTCATGTGCCTGCTGAGTTTCCGCGACCCGCGCGCGGCGCTGTGCATCGTGCTGCCGCTGGTGCTGGTGACCGAGCTCGGGCACTCGCTGATGGTCCACCTGGGCATCGGCATGAAGGTCAATACGCTGACGGTGGTGGCGCTGGGCGTCGGCATCGGCGTCGATTACGGGATCTACATCTACGCCCGCATGGCGGAAGCCATGGGCCAGGGCAAGACGGTCAGCGAGTCGTATTTCATCGCGCTCAAGACCACCGGCATCGCGATCTTCTACACCGCGCTGACCCTGGCGGTGGGCGTGGGCATGTGGATCTTCTCGGCGCTCAAGTTCCAGGCCGACATGGGCACGATGCTGACCTTCATGTTCATCGTCAACATGATCGCGGCGATCATCTTCCTGCCCGCGCTTTGCCGCTGGCTGATGCGGCCGACCGAAGTCGACAACTGGCAGCCGCCCAAGGTCACCGCCTGAGCGGGCGGACGGACCGGGGCAGGGACCGGAACGCGCCGCAGGGCGCGTTCCGGCTTTCAGGCAGGCGCATTGCCGGCCGCGGTGTTCAGTCCAGCGGCAGCGGCAGCGGACGTCGCCGCACGATCGCGCGCAGCGCGATCAGCATGACCCCGCCCAGCACCATCAGGCCGCCGACCACGAGTTTCGGCCCCGGCCGGTCGCCCCAGGCCAGCACGCCCAGCGCGATCGCGATGATCGGCGTCAGCAGCAGGTAGGGCGTGATCTGCGACACGGGGTGGCGCTGCACCAGCCAGAACAGCAGGCCATGACCCACCAGCGAGGCGATGAGGCCGGAGTAGGCCACTGCGCCCCAATGCCCCCAGCCCGCCGCGGCGATCGCCTCGACCTGCCCCTGTTCGAATGCCGCGGACAGGACCAGCAGGAAGGGTATGCCGAGCACGGCGGTCCAGGCCTGCAGTTCGAACGGTCCGATATTGCGCAGGCCGCGCATCAGCACCGTGCCCAGCGCCAGCGCGAGGGCCGCGAACAGTGTCGTCAGCAGCGCAGCCGGCGCATCGAGCACCAGCGGATCGAAGCCCAGCACCAGCACGCCCCCGAATGCCAGGCCGATGCCGGCCCCGGTGCGCCAGCCGATGCGCTCGCCGAGCAGCCACACCGCGAGCAGCGCGCTCATCGGCACGTAGCTCTGCAGCGCGATCGCCACCGACGAGATGTCGCCGGCCTGGCGCAGCGCCATGAAGTTCAGGCCGAAGTGCAGGGCGCCGTTGAGCAGGCACACGGCGACGAGGCGCGGCCATTGGCCCTGCGGCAGCCGCCGCAGCAGTGGCAGCAGGCAAAGCAGCACCACGCACAGCCGCAGCGCGGTGTACACGAAGGGCGGAAAGTGCTGCAGCGCGTAGGCCGAGGCGAGGAAGTTGCCGCCCCAGGCCAGGCAGATCGCCAGGACCAGGAGCAAGTGGCTCAGGGGCATCGGAGGGGCCGGCGCCTGCAAGACGCCCTGTAGGAGCGCATCTCATGCGCGACCGCGGCACTGCGTACTCGCCGCACCACCGGTTCCGGCGTCACCGGTCGCGCATGAGATGCGCTCCTACAGGGCCGTCGCAGCCTCAATAGGCGATGCCGTAGCGCCGCATCGCCTTGCTCACCAGCCAGATCGGTCCGATCAGCAGGTACTGCAGGTCGGTCAGGAACGACGGCCGCTTGCCTTCGATCTCATGGCCGATGAACTGCGCGATCCAGGCCAGCACGAACACGCCCACCGCGGACCACAGCAGGACGCTGGCGCCTAGCCGCGCGTAGAGCGCCTGGGTCAGGAAGGCGAAGGCGACGAACACCAGCAGCGCAGCGAAGGCCAGCACCCGCGACAGGCGCATGTAATACGAGAATGCCCCGACCATGGCCAGCGCGGCCCACAATCCCGGCTTGCCGATCGAGGCCGGCACCGGCACCACCCACAGCAGCGCGACCACGGTCCACACGATCAAGGGCACGCAGATCCAGTGGATGCGCTGGTTGGTGGCGTTGCGATGGTCCTCGCTGTAGTTGCCCAGCAGGCGGTCGACGTCGCGACGGCGATCGACGTAGGCGGGCTCGGTGGCGGAAGGAACGGACATGGCGGTGCTCCAGGCGTGCGCGCGCATTATGACGCGCCGCGCCGAAATCTGCCGCCGCCGCCGTCCTGTAGGAGCTGGGGCCAACGTACATGGAGCGGCTTCAGCCGCGACCGAGGCCAATCGCGCGCAGAGCGCGCTCCTACGGAGCCCGGCCTTGTAGGAGCGCGCTCTGCGCGCGATTGGCCTCGGTCGCGGCTGAAGCCGCTCCTACAGGAAGGGCACGACTTACTCCAGGCGCAGGTCGGCCAAGCGCCACAGGGCCTCGGCATAGCGTGCCGCGGTCCCCTCGATGACGTGGGTGGGCAGCCGGGGTCCAGGCGCCTGCTTGTTCCAGTCCAGGGTCTCGAGATAGTCGCGCACGAACTGCTTGTCGTAGCTTGGCGGGCTGGTCCCGGGCTGGTACTGGTCGGCGGGCCAGAAGCGCGAGGAATCCGGCGTGAGCATCTCGTCCATCACGCGCAGCGTGCCGTCATCGTCGATCCCGAACTCGAGCTTGGTGTCGGCGATGAGGATGCCGCGGGTCGCGGCGTATGCGGCCGCGTGGCGGTAGATCGCCAGCGTGGCCTCGCGCACGCGCTCGGCGAGCTCGCCGCCGATCGTCGCCGCCATGGCGTCGAAGCCGATGTTCTCGTCATGCGAGCCGGCGGCCGCCTTGGTCGAGGGCGTGAAGATCGGTTCGGGCAGGCGCTCGGCCTGGCGCAGGCCGGCCGGCAGGCGGATGCCGCTGACCTGCCCGCTGGCCTGGTAGTCCTTCCAGCCGGAGCCGATCAGGTACCCGCGCGCGATCGCCTCCACCGGCACGGGGTCGAGCCGCCGCGCCACCACCGCGCGACGCGCATACAGCGCCGGATCGGCATCAGCCGGAAGCACCTGCGCGACCGCGGTGCCGGTGAGATGGTTCGGGACCAGGTGGGCGGTGTGCGCGAACCAGAAGTTCGACATCTGGGTCAGCATCTCGCCCTTGCCCGGGATCGGATCGGGCAACACCACGTCGAATGCGGACAGGCGGTCGGTGGCGACGATCAGCAGGCGCTGGCCGGGCAGGGCATACACGTCGCGCACCTTGCCGCGGTGAATGAGCGCCAGGCCCTCGAGCTCGGACTGCAGCAGGGTAGTGGGCACGAACGCGCTCCAACGCGGGCAGGACGGGCATTCTAGTGGAATGCGACGACGGATCCGGAAGCGCGGCGCCGTCCGCTGCCGGACCCGGCAACCGCTGCGCGTGCGGTGGCCGCGCCCACTACAATCGCCGCTCCCGCGCCGAACCCGCTCGATGCGCAACCTGCCCGCCCTGTCGTTGCCGCGCCCCGCCCCAGCGCCCGCCACCCCGACGGTTTCGGACCGGGCCGAACGGCGCGTCGTGCCGGTGCACGCCGGATGAAGCGCTGGATCGGCAAGGTCGCGGGCGCGCTGTTCGGCTTCGCCGTCACGCGCCATCCGATCGGGATCGCCGTGGGCGCCGCGATCGGCCATGCCTGGGACGAGGGTTGGCTGTCCAACCTGGTGCCCTTCATGGAGCCGCGCGAGGGCGCGCTGGTGGCGCCGCTGTTCGGCCTGGCCGGGGTCATCGCCAAGGCCGACGGGAGCGTGTCCGAGGCCGAGGTCGCCGCGACCGAGAAGCTGATGGCGCGCATGGACCTGTCGAAGCGCAATCGCGCGCGCGCGGTCGAGCACTTCGGGCGCGGGCGCAACGGCGGCGTCGATCCGCACCTGGCCGGACGCGAGTTGCGCGCTTTCTGCGGCTTTCGCGGCGAGCTCAAGGTGATGCTGCTCGACGTGCTGGCGGACGTGGCCCTGGCCGACGGCATGCTGGCGCCGGAGGCGCGCGCGGTGCTGCAACGCGCGGCGCGCTCGCTCGACGTGGCCGAGGACACCCTCGAATGGCTGCTGCTGCGCAAGACCGGCCGCGGCGCCCAGGGCGGCGCCGCGGCACCCGATCCTTACGCCGTGCTGGGGCTGACCCCGCAGGCCACCGACGCCCAGGTGCGGCGCGCCTACCGCCGCCTGATCGCCGAGCACCATCCCGACAAGCAGACCGCGCGCGGTGCCGCGCCCGAGGTGATCAAGCTTTCGGAACAGCGGGCCCGCGAAGTCATCGCGGCCTATGAACAGCTGAAGGCGATGCGGGGAATCCGGTAGCCTAGCGGCTGACCCGCTGGTCGCCACGCCTCGCCGCCCGGAGCCCGAACCCGTGTCCCGACCCTGCCTGATCGCCCCGTCGATCCTCTCCGCCGACTTCGCCCGCCTCGGCGAGGAATGCCGCAACGTGCTCGCGGCCGGCGCCGACTGGATCCACTTCGACGTGATGGACAACCACTACGTCCCCAACCTCACCATCGGCCCGCTGGTGTGCGAGGCCCTGCGCAAGCACGGCCTCACGGCGCCGATCGACGTGCACCTGATGGTCAAGCCGGTCGATCGCATCGTGCCGGACTTCGCCAAGGCCGGCGCCTCGCTGATCAGCTTCCACCCCGAGGCCAGCGAGCACGTGCACCGCACGATCCAGCTGATCAGGGACAGCGGCTGCAAGGCCGGGCTGGTGTTCAATCCCGCCACGCCGCTGGACTGGCTCGACCACACCCTGGACCAGCTCGACCTGGTCCTCATCATGTCGGTCAACCCGGGCTTCGGCGGCCAGCGCTTCATCGACGGCGCGCTGGACAAGCTGCGCGCCGTGCGCGAGCGCATCGACCGCAGCGGCCGCGACATCCGCCTCGAGGTCGATGGCGGGGTCAAGGGCGACAACATCGGCGCAATCGCGCGCGCAGGCGCCGACACCTTCGTCGCCGGCTCGGCGATCTTCGGCAGCAGCGACTACGCCGCGACGATCCAGGGCATGCGCGCGGCGGTCGCCGCGCAAGCGAAGTCCTAGGCCGCTATTCGAGGTAGTTCGGTCCGGTGCCCGCCGCGGCGCTGCCGGCGAGCCGCGCCTCCACCACGTAGCGCCACGGCCCGCCCGGCTCGACCGCGTCGAAGGGCCAGCAGGTGACCAGCACCAGCCGGGCGCCTACGCCGCCGGTGGCGAGTCGCGCCCTCCGCGCATCGACGATCGTGGCGTGCTCGACCGCGTACGCGACCCGGCCCTGCGGCGTATCCAGCCACAAGCGGTCGCCCGTCACCAGCTCGCGCAGGAAGGCGAAGTGGGTGTCGCGGTGGCCGCTGAGCACGGCCGCGCCCTCGGTGCCGATCGCAGCCCCGGCCGGCGAAAGCGCCGGCCCGAAGGCCAGTGTGCGGCCAGACGCCCCCGCCAGCACGATCTGGTCCACCGCCAGTCGTGGCACCCGCAGGCGCGCGACCGGCCAGGTGTCGGCCCACGGCCAGGGTCGCGGCATCGCGTGGCCCGCCTGCGCGCGATCCCAGGCGTCGCGCAGCAGCACTTGCGCAAGCGCGGCCTTGGCGTGGATGTAACCGGCGCTGCCGAGGCCCCACACGGCGAGGACACCGCCGAGCAGTGCCGACATGCGGCGCGCCTGCAGCAGGGCCCGCACGCGGCGCAGCCACTGCGCCGTGCGCCAGCGACGCCACGGCACCACGGCTGCAGGGCCGGTGGCGGACCCCTGCGGCACCAGCGCTGCGGGTCGCGGCATCAGGTGGCCTCCGGCTCGTCGCCATCGGGGGCGCGCCAGCAGAGCAGGACGACGAAGAGCCAGACCAGCACGCGGGCAAGCACCGTGGACGGCGCGATGCGCGCAGGCGCATCCGCGCCGACGGCGACCAGCAGCGGGCTCATGCCACGCTCCGCGCGCGGGTGCGGCGCCGATCCATCGCGGTCGCCAGGAGCATGGCCAGGCCCGCGAGCCCGAGCAGCAGCGATCGCCTCGCGGACGTGGCAGTCGTTGCAAAGGCGAGCTCGTTCGCGGTGCCGCCATTGGCGAGTTGCACGCCGGCCAGTGCCGCGTCGGCCGCGCGCACCGGCGTGCGATCGACCGCGACCAGGCTGGTCCAGCGCGTCACCAGCTTGTGCGCCAGCGCCACGTCCAGCGCCTGGGCGCGGATGACGGCCTCGTCGCCACCGCGCCGCAGCTGCTCCTCGAGATCCTCGATCCGCGACTGCGCCCACAGTCGCGCCACCCCGGCGTCGTCGCGCACGCGCGCGAGCGACAGCGACTTCGACCACGCGGCCTCGCGCTGCCAGCCCACCGCGTCGACCCGGCTGGCGCCCTTGGCGAGCTTGGCCACCACCACCAGCGGCTCGCCGCTGTACAGATCGGGCACGCGCGCTGGATAAGCCTCTGCGCCGCCGTTCCAGGCCAGCTGCACGTCGCGCAGCGCCGGACGGTCGAGCTTGGCGAACAGTTCCGCCATGCGCGGTTGCACCTCCGCGACGTCGCGGATCACCACGCTGGCGCCGCGGCCCATGCGCGCGGCGCGGCGCAGGAAGTGCCCATTGGGCGCATCGCCGATGCCGACCGGGAACAGGCGCGAGGCGCCGAGCCGGTCCTCGATCAGGGTATAGAGCGCGTCCTCGCCGCTGACCGCGCCATCGGTGGCGAACACCACCTGGCGCACGTAGCCCTGCGGCGCACTGCCCTCGAGCGCGGCGTCCAGCGCCGGCAGCATCTCGGTGCCGCCGCGTGCCTCCAGCAGCGCGACCCAGTCGCGCGCGACCCGCAGCGCCTGCGGCGTCGCCGGCACCGGCCGCTCGAACAGCGCCTCGGTGGTCGAGTTGAACTGGATCACGCCGAAGCGGTCCTGCGGCTGCAGGCTGGCCAGCGCGAGGTCCAGCGCCGCCCGCGCCTGCTCGATCGAGGTGCCGGTCATCGATCCGGACGTGTCGATCACCAGCACCAGTTCGCGCGGGATGCGAGCGCTGGCCTGTTCTGGCGCCAGCATCATCACCATCGCATAGTCGGCGTCGGCGGCATGCTCGACGAAGAGCGCAGCAGTCGGCTGCTGGCCCGGCTCCGGGCGCCAGCGCAGGACGAAGTCACGGTCGGCAGGCACCGGGCCCTCGCCCAGCGCGATGCGATACCGATCGCCATCGCGATGCACGTCCACCGCGTGGCTCTCGCTGGCCACCGATTGCAGCGGCAGCCCCGGATCGAGTTCGATCGCGATCATGACCGGCGGTGGCGCGACCACGGTGACCGGCGCCGCGACGACTGGCGGGGCCTGCTGTTCCGGCACGGTCGTCCCGACGGCCAGGCCCTGGTCGTAGCGCGGCACGAAGCTGAGCGGGAAGCTGAGTTCGAAGCGCCCATCGGCGAACTCGACCGGCTGCCACCAGTCGATCTCGATCTCCACCGTCTCGCCCGGGGCCACGTTGGCGACCGCGGTGCGGAAAAGGTTGCCCTGGTGCTTCTCGACCAGGCTGGTGCGCTTGCCGGCCGCGGCCGCGGCCGCGGCGCGGTACTCGGCGCGCGCCTGCTCGCGTTCACGGATTTCGCCCTCGACCACGCGCTGGCCGATGCGCAGGCGCATCGAATGCACTGCTGCGCCCTCGGGCAGGGGCAGCAGGTACTGGCCCTCGAGGTGCACGCTGCCCTGGTTGCGGAACTGCTGGCGCAGGCGGCCCTCGGCCACCAGGCCATTGACCTTGAACGACACGTCCAGCGCCTGCGAGGCTGCCGCCGCCGGCCGGCCCTCGGCGTCGTTCCAGCGCAGGGTCGGCGCACCCACGTCCTGTGCCTGCGCGGCAAAGCTCGTGAGGCAGGCGGCGCAGGCCAGGAGCAGCGCGCCGGCGAATCGCAACATCAGGGTTCTCATGGAAGTCGGGGTCTGCGAACGCCCGGAGCGGGCGCGCTGCCATTAAGCGATCGAGGCGTGGAAGCGCGCGGCGCCCGCGCGGCCGGATTGGCGATGACTTGTGACGGATTCCGGGCAGCGGGGCCGGGCGCGATTGCCGTGCAGGCGTCGCGCTCCGTATGCTCGGTCCCGACTCCGCACCGAAACAGGCCCATGGCCCGCACCATCGCCATCGTCGAAGACGAACCCGTCATCCGCGCCAACTACGCCGATGCGCTCAAGCGCCTGGGCTTCGAGGTGTGGACGCACGGCTCGAGGCCGGAGGCCTCGCGTGCCTTCGAGCTGCGCCTGCCGGACCTGGTGCTGATCGACATCGGGCTCGCCGACGAGCCCGAGGGCGGCTTCGAGCTTTGCCGCGAGCTGCGGAGCAAGGCGCCACAATTGCCGATCATCTTCCTGACGGCGCGCGACTCGGATTTCGACGTGATCTCCGGCCTGCGGCTGGGCGCCGACGACTACCTGACCAAGGACGTGTCGCTGCCGCACCTGACTGCGCGCATCAACACCCTGTTCCGGCGCGTCGACGCGCTGCGGCGACCGCCCTCGGCCGAGGCGCAGGTGATGCAGGGTCCGCTGGCGCTGGCGGCCGAGCGCATGCGCGTGACCTGGAACGGCACCGAGGTGCCGCTGACCGTGACCGAGTTCTGGATGGTCCACACGCTGGTGCGACATCCGGGCCACGTCAAGAACCGCGACCAGCTCATGCGCGACGCCCAGGTCGTGGTCGACGACGCCACCATCACCTCGCACGTCAAGCGCATCCGCAAGAAGTTCATCGCCATCGACCCGGCCTTCGACGCGATCGAGACCGTGCACGGCGCCGGCTACCGCTGGAAGCCCTGAACGCGGCCGGCGCGCCGGCGCGCGACGCGATCGCCCCGACCCAGCGGCACTGCCGATGTCCACCCGCCTGACCCTGCTGCTCTCGTTGCTGGCCGCGCTGGCGCTGCCGCTGGCCGGCTGGCAGCTGGTGCGCCAGACCGAAGCCCTGCTGCGCGAAGGACAGGAACGCGCGCAGCTCGGCGCGGCACAGGCGCTGGCGCGCGCGGTTGCGGCCGACGCGAGCCTGCCGCCCGCCGGCCCGGCCTACTACCTGCATCGGGTGCCCGCGCCGATCGTGGTCGACGGCAGCGCCGACGACTGGTCGGGACTCGAGGCCAGCCGCAGCAGCGACGGGCGCTTCGCGGTGACCTTGGCCGAGGACGCCAGCGCGCGCCACGCCCTGATCGAGGTCAGCGATCCGACCCGCATTCGCGTCGACGCCGCTGATCCGCTCGGCCGCGCCGGCGACCGGGTGGAGCTGGTCCTGCGCGACGCGCGCGGGCTGCGCCAGTGGCGCCTGGGCAACGCCGCGCCGGGCCCGCTCAACGCGCTCGACGAGCACGGTGTCCCGCTGCGCGGCGAGTGGCAGGAAACCGCCGGCGGCTACCGCATCGAGCTGCGCCTGCCGCCGGCTGCCGCCGAAGCCGCGCTCGGACTGGTCGCCCGCGACGTGCGCGAGGATGGCCGCGAGACCGCGCTCGCGCTCGGCGCGGAGGTGGATTCGGTGCTGTCGATCCTGCGCGCCGACCGCGGCCGCGACGAGGCGCTGGCCGCGCTGGCGCCGGAGGGTGCGCGCCTGCGCTTGCTGAGCAGCGACGGGTGGGTGGTCGGCAAGGCCGGCACGCTCGGCGCGGCGCCGACGCCGTCCAGCGGCTGGCGCGGGCTGCTCTACCGGCTCCTGCTGGCGCCGCCCGCGGGCGCGCCGGGCGACTTCGCCGGCGACCGCGCCCGCCTCGACGCACCGGTGGTGTGGCAGGCCCTGTCGGGCGTGCCGGCAAGCCACGTCCGCGCCTCCGGTGCCAGCGACACCGTGGTCGTGAGCGCGGCGGTGCCGCTGCCGGGCGGGCACGGCGCGCTGCTGCTCGAACAGTCCAGCGATGCGCTGCTGGTGCTGGCCAACCGCAGCCTGTCCACGCTGGTGGCGGCGACCCTGGCGACGGTGCTGATCGCCGGCCTGCTGCTGACCGGCTTCGCCGGCGTGCAGGGCCTGCGCATCCGCCGCCTGCGCAATGCGGCCGAACGCGCGCTGCGCCCCGATGGCCGCCTCGACGCGCACCTGCCGCACCTGGCCGCGCGCGACGACCTCGGCGACCTGTCGCGCAGCTTCGCGCGCCTGCTGGGCGAGATCGGCGCCTACACCGACTACCTGCGCACGCTGGCGAGCAAGCTCTCGCACGAGTTGTCGACGCCGCTGGCGATCGTGCGTTCCTCGCTCGACAACCTCGATCACGAGCAGCTGCCGCCGGAGGCACGCACCTATGCGCAGCGCGCCCGCGCCGGCGCCGACCGGCTCGCCGGCATCCTGCGTTCGATGGCCGAGGCGAGCCGGGTCGAGCGCGCGATCGCCGGCGCCGAGGGCGAGGACTTCGACCTCGCCGCGCTGGTGCGCGGCTGCGCCGAGGCCTATCGCGACCTCGCCGCGCCGCGCCGCGTCCTGTCCGAACTGCCGACCGCGGCGCTGCCCTTCCATGGCGCGCCCGACCTGATCGCGCAGGCGCTCGACAAGCTGATCGACAACGCCCGCTCGTTCACGCCCGCCGAGGGCTGGATCCGGCTGGCTCTGGACGAGGAGGCCGAGGGCGTGGTCGTCACGGTGTCCAACAGCGGGCCGCCGCTGCCGGCGCGGATGCAGGACCGGCTGTTCGACTCGCTGGTCAGCCTGCGCGACGGGGTCGAGCGCGGCGCCGACGCCCACCACCTGGGCCTGGGACTCTTCATCGTGCGCCTGGTGGCGGAACTGCATCGGGGCGAGGCCCGCGCGCAGAACCTCGCCGATGGCAGCGGCGTGGCCGTCAGCCTGCACCTCAAGGGCATGCCGCGCCGGCCCCTGTAGCGCATTCCCGGCAAAGCCCCACCCTGGTCGGCCGAATCCCCGTAGGAGCGCACCTTGTGCGCGACCTCGCGGCGTCTCACCCAGCAACGACACCTCGAGGACTGCCAGTCCGCGGTCGCGCACAAGGTGCGCTCCTGCAGGCGCCCCGTGCGCACCGGTTCCTGCAACCGATGCTCCCGCGCTGGCATACTGCCACGCCCTGCCGAGCGCCCACCCGTGGTTTCCGCCGACGACTTCCGTCGCCTCGCCGCCGAAGGCTACAACCGCATCCCGGTGGTGCGCGAGGTGCTGTCCGACCTCGACACGCCGCTGTCGGTCTACCTCAAGCTGGCGGATGGTCCCTTCAGCTACCTGTTCGAGTCGGTCGAGGGCGGCGAGCAGTGGCGGCGGTACTCGATCATCGGCCTGCCGGCGCGGCGCGTGATCACGCTGCGCGGCAACGTTCTCGAGATCCGCGATACCGGCGAGGTGGTGGAGCAGCGCGAACTCGAGGACCCGCTGGCGGAAATCGAGGCATTGCGCCAGTCGTACCGGGTGCCGCGCCTGCCGGGCCTGCCGGGTTTCACCGGCGGGCTGGTCGGCTATTTCGGCTTCGAGACCATCGGCTACATCGAACCGCGCCTGGCGGGCGCCGCGCCGCGAGACACGCTGGGCACGCCCGACGTGCAGCTGATGCTGAGCGAGGAAGTGGCGGTCTTCGACAACCTCAAGGGCCGCCTGTACCTCATCGTGCACGCGGACCCGGCCGAGCCGCAGGCCTATGCGCGCGCGCTGCGCCGCCTCGACCAGCTCGCGTTCCGCCTGCGCCATGCCGGCAGCGGCTATCCGGAGGTGCTGGACCCGGCCTCGCTCAGCGAGCAGGACTTCGTCTCGGGCTTCACCCGCGAGGGCTTCGAGGCGGCGGTGCGCCGCTGCCAGGAATACATCCAGGCCGGCGACGCATTCCAGATCGTGCTGTCGCAGCGCCTCTCGGTGCCGTTCCGCGCGCGTCCGGTCGATGTCTACCGCGCCCTGCGCGCGCTCAACCCCTCGCCCTACCTGTTCTTCCTCGACCTCGGGCCGACCCAGGTGGTGGGCTCCTCGCCGGAGATCCTGGTGCGGGTGAGCGAGGGCCGCGTCACGCTGCGACCGATCGCCGGAACGCGGCCGCGCGGCGCCACGCCGGAGGAGGACGCGAGCCTCGAGCGCGAGCTGCTGGCCGATCCCAAGGAATGCGCCGAGCACCTGATGCTGATCGACCTCGGCCGCAATGACGTCGGCCGGGTGGCGAAAACCGGCACGGTACGGGTGCCCGAGCGCATGGGGATCGAGCGCTACTCGCACGTCATGCACATCGTGTCGCAGGTCGAGGGCGAACTGCGCGAGGGGCTGACGCCGATCGACGTGCTCAAGGCGACGTTCCCCGCCGGCACGCTGTCGGGAGCGCCCAAGATCCGCGCCCTGGAGATCATCCAGGAACTGGAGCCCATCCGCCGCAACATCTATGCCGGCGCGGTCGGGTACCTGGGCTGGTGGGGCGACATGGACACCGCGATCGCGATCCGCACCGCGGTGATCCACGGCGGTATGCTGCATGTGCAGGCCGGTGCCGGCATCGTCCATGACTCCGACCCGGCGCGCGAGTGGGAAGAGACCCTGAGCAAGGGGCGCGCCCTGTTCCGCGCGGTGGCGCAGGCCGCCAGCGGGTTGTGAACGCGGGCGCGCCACTGGCGGTGGTCCTGCTGGTGGTGGCCGGGTCCGTCGCGGCTGCCGCGCCGCCGGGTATTCCGCCACCGATCCTCGACCTCGACACCCTGTGCGCGGAGCTCGGCAGCTGGCAGTCGAAGCTCACCGACCGCGCGCTCGGCCCCGCGGGCCGCGCCAGCGCCGCAAGCACGGCCTGGATCGTGCCGGTAGGCGAGCGGCTCGGGCTCGGCATCCCGCGCACTGTCGTGATCGAGCTGATGCTGGAGACGACCGAGGCGCGACTGGACACCGCGATCCTGCAACTCGCCGGCGACCCGCCGCGACTGGTGATGTTCAGTCCCGCGGCGGCCGAGCGCCTGGGCGTGCGCTGGCTCGAGGACGGGCCGACCTACTACGAACTGCTGGTCGAGGCGATGGCGCGGCGCGGCGAACGCCGGGCCTGCAGCGACGCCAGCGGCGAGCTGGTGCGCGCCGCGCTGGCCGAGATGACGGCCGCGAGTTTCCTGCGGGTCGCCGGCGAGGGCGAGGTCTACCTGCGCGATCCGGCGGCGGGCTACCTGGTGCGGGAGCGCACCCGCTACGACGACGGCAGCGCCCAACTCGACTGGAACGCCGTGCTGAGGTGGGGTCCGGCGCCGGACTACCTGCTGGTGCAATGGCAGATGCCGGACGACGACGTGCTGGCGCTCGCGCCCGCGGCCACCGGCCTGCGCGAGGTCGATGCGCAGGCGGCGCCGGAGGCGCAGCCGCCCTGGATCGCGGCACTCGGCGCCGCGCTGGCCAGCCGCGACGCCGCCGCGCTGATCGGCCTGTCCGCGCGCGAAGGCTGGACCTGCCGGCTGCGCCGCCCCGGCGCCGCGCCCGTGCCGTGCCCGGCGCCGGTCGCCGACACGCATTAGAATCCGCCCCATGCTGCTGATGATCGACAACTACGACAGCTTCACCTGGAACCTCGTCCAGTACCTGGGCGAGCTCGGCCAGGACGTGCGCGTGGTGCGCAACGACGAACTCACGGTCAGGCAGGTCGAGGCGCTGCGGCCCGAGCGCATCGTGATCTCGCCCGGGCCGTGCGCGCCCAACGAGGCCGGCATCTCGCTCGAACTGATCGCGAAGCTCGGCACGCGCCAGCCGATCCTGGGCGTGTGCCTCGGCCACCAGAGCATCGGCCAGGCCTTCGGCGGCAAGGTCGTGCGGGCCAGGAAAATCATGCACGGCAAGACCTCGATGATCCGCCACGGCGGCCAGGGCGTGTTCGCGGCGTTGCCGGATCCCTTCGAGGCCACGCGCTACCACTCGCTGGTGGTGGAGCGCGATTCATTGCCCGACTGCCTCGAGGTCACGGCCTGGACCGAGGACGCCGATGGCGGCTTCGACGAGATCATGGGTCTGCGCCATCGCAACCTTCCGATCGAGGGCGTGCAGTTCCACCCCGAGTCGATCCTGACCCGGGTCGGCCACGACCTGCTGCGCAACTTCCTCAACGCCCCGGTGCGCGCCGCTGCCTGATCCCCCCGCGCCCGGGCCGCGGGCGCCGCTGGCCCCGTCCCGGCCCGCGACCCCGATTCCACGGACCCTTTCGTCATGCCCATTACGCCGCAGGAAGCGCTCCAGCGCACGATCGAGCACCGCGAGATCTTCAACGACGAAATGGTCGAGCTGATGCGCCAGGTCATGCGTGGCGAAGTCAGCCCGGTGATGGTGGCCGCGATCATCACCGGCCTGCGGGTAAAGAAGGAGACCATCGGCGAGATTGCCGCCGCCGCGCGCGTGATGCGCGAGATGGCGGTGCGGGTGGAGGCCCGGCCCCACCCGCACTTCGTCGACATCGTCGGCACCGGCGGCGACGGTGCGCAGACCTTCAACATCTCGACCGCGGCGATGTTCGCCGCGGCCGCGGCTGGCGCGCGCGTCGCCAAGCACGGCAATCGCAGCGTGTCCTCGAAGTCGGGCAGCGCCGACGTGCTGGAGGCGCTGGGCGCCGCGATCGACCTCGACGCGCCGCGCGTGTCCGCCTGCATCGAGCAGACCGGCATCGGCTTCATGTTCGCGCCGTACCACCATCCGGCGATGAAGAACGTGGCCGCGGTGCGCAAGGAGATGGGCGTGCGCACGATCTTCAACATCCTCGGCCCGCTGACCAACCCGGCGGGCGCGCCCAACATCCTCATGGGCGTGTTCCACCCCGACCTGGTCGGCATCCAGGTCCGGGTGCTGCAGCGCCTGGGCGCGGGCCACGCCCTGATCGTGTGGGGCAAGGATGGCATGGACGAGATCTCGCTTGGCGCCGGCACCGTGGTCGGCGAACTGCGCGAGGGCGCGGTGCACGAGTACGAGTTGCATCCCGAGGACTTCGGCCTCGGCATGGCCTCGACCCGGCATTTCCGGGTCGCCGACGCCGGCGAGTCGCGCGAGCGCGTGCTCGAGGCGCTGTCCAATCGCGAGGGTCCGGTGCGCGACATCGTGCTGCTCAACGCCGGCGCCGCGCTGTACGCCGCCAATGTCTGCGCCTCGATCGCCGACGGCATCGCGCGCGCGCGCGAGGTGGTGGCGAGCGGCGCCGCGCGGGCCAAGCTCGACGAGTTCGTGCAGGCCACGCGGCGCCTGGTGGTGCGGTGAGCGACATCCTGGCGCGGATCCTGGCGCGCAAGCGCGAGGAGATCGCGGCTGCCGCCGTGCACGAACCGCTCGAGCTGCTCGAGCGGCGCGCGCTGGCTGCAGACCCGCCGCGCGGCTTCCGGCACGCACTGGCCGCGCGGATCGGGGCGGGGCGGGCCGCCGTGATCGCCGAGGTCAAGAAGGCCTCGCCCTCGAAGGGCGTGATCCGCGCCGATTTCCATCCAGCCGAGATCGCCGCGAGCTACGCCGCGGGTGGTGCGACCTGCCTGTCGGTGCTGACCGATCGCGACTTCTTCCAGGGCGCCGACGAGTACCTGTGCGCCGCCCGCGCCGCCTGCGCCCTGCCGGTGCTGCGCAAGGACTTCACCATCGATGCGCGCCAGGTGCTCGCCGCCCGGGCGCTGGGCGCCGACTGCATCCTGCTGATCGTGGCGGCGCTCGACGATCCCGCGCTTGCCGCCCTGGGCGCGATCGCGCGCCAGCTCGGCATGGACGTGCTGGTCGAAGTCCACGACGAAGCCGAGCTCGATCGCGCGCTGGCGTCGGGGGCCGAACTGATCGGGGTCAACAACCGCGACCTGCGCAGCTTCGAGGTTTCGCTGGACACCACCCTGCGCCTGCGCGAGCGCGTGCCGGCCGACCGGCTGCTGGTGACCGAGAGCGGGATCCACGCAGCGGCCGATGTCGCGCGCCTGCGCGCGGCGGGCGTGCATGCCTTCCTGGTCGGCGAGGCCTTCATGCGCGTGGCCGATCCCGGCGCCGAACTGGCGCGCCTGTTCGCGTGAGTGTTCCCGCGCAGGCGACACGCCAAGCGGGTCCGCCAGCGATCGTACCGATCAGGCCTCGCCGAGGCGCTTGACGAAGCGCAGCGAGCTCTCTTCGTAGCCGCTGGCCTTGTAGAAGGCGTGCGCTGCATGCCGGCGCGCTGCGCTGGTCAGCTCGATGCGCACCGCCCCGCAGGCGCGGGCGCGCCGCTCCGCTTCGCGCAGCAGCAGCCGGCCGAGGCCGTCGCGACGGTGGGCTTCGTCGACGATCAGGCTGGTGATGCGGCAGGTCGGCGCGCCCAGCGGCAGGTAGTACATGGTGTCGAGCGCGAGCAGCGCGCACAGGTCGCCGTGGAACTCGGCCACCACCAGCGATTGCGTTGGATCCTCGAGCAGGGTCGCGATGCGGCGGGCGGCGTCGCCACGCGAGCACGGATAGCCGAGCTGGCCGAGCAGGATCGCCACCGCCGCGGCGTCGCCCGCCCGCGCGTCGCGCAACACCGGCCGGGCTGGCGGGCGGCGCGCTTCGCTCTTCGGGTGGGCGGCGAGTCTCATCGCGTGCCGAACACGACGATGGTCTTTCCCTTGACCGAGATCTTCTTGCTCTCCTCGAGCTGCTTGAGCACGCGCCCGACCATCTCGCGCGAACAGCCGACGATGCGGCTGATTTCCTGGCGCGAGATCCTGATCTGGGTGCCGAGCGGGTGCGAGAGCGCATCGGGTTCCTGGCACAGGTCGAGCAGCGTGCGCGCGACCCTGCTGGTGACGTCCATGAAGGCCAGGCGCGAGACCTTGCGGCTGGTGTGCAGCAGGCGCCGGGTCAGCTGGCCGCCGATCGCGAACAGGATGCGCGCGCATTCATCGCGCAGCGTGCCCTCGAACAGCGCGAACAGGCGTTCGTAGCTGATCTCGGCCAGTTCGCACGGCGTGCGGCTCTTGACCATCACCTCGCGGCGTTGCGGCTCGAAGAACAGGCCCATTTCGCCGATGAACTCGCCCTTGTTGAGGTAGGCCAGGATCAGTTCGCGGCCGTCTTCGTCCTCGCTCGAGACCGCCAGCGAGCCCTCGACGATGTAATAGAGCGTGCCCGCGCCGTCACCCGGGCGGAAGATCACGGTCTTGGAGGGGTAGCGGCGCCGGTGGCAGGCGGCCAGGAATCGCTGCAGGGTGTGTTCGCTGAAGGCCAGTGCGCCGGGTGCGTGCGCCCGCTGGATCGTCTCGACCAGTGGCATGAAGCGCTCGGCGGCATTGCTCTTCATCGGGTCATCCGTAGGGGCGTTCGTGCGCGGCTCACCTGCTTTTATAGGCCGGTGCAGCCAACATTTCAAACCGAGGCCCCGAGTGGCGCCAGCGCGCCGCCGCCGGCGGGCATGGCAACGGTGTTGTCACGACGTTGTCGCCGCCGGCGGGCAGCGTAGAATCCAGCGGCGGACGCTTGCGCGGTGCGCGACTTGGCGCATAATCCGCCCCCTTTCGCGGGCCCCTTGGCCCGAACCTGCGAGGATGTCCCCCGTGGTCAAGCCGATTCCGCGCCTGAAGCTGCAAGGCTTCAACAACCTGACCAAGGCCCTGAGCTTCAATATCTACGACATCTGCTACGCGGTGACGCCGGAGCAGCGCGACCGCTATATCGAGTACATCGACGAGGCCTACAACGCCGAGCGCCTGACCCAGATCCTGACCGAGGTGGCCGAGATCATCGGCGCCAACGTGCTCAACGTCGCGCGCCAGGACTACGACCCGCAGGGTGCCAGCGTCACGATCCTGATCTCGGAACTGCCGGTGGTGGAGAAGGTCGGCAAGGACGTGATCTCCGACACCGTGCTCGCCCACCTGGACAAGAGCCACATCACGGTCCACACCTATCCCGAAAGCCATCCGGTCAATGGCATCTCGACCTTCCGCGCCGACATCGATGTCGCCACCTGCGGGGTGATCTCGCCGCTGAAGGCGCTGAATTTCCTCATCGACAGCTTCGAGTCCGACATCGTCACGATGGACTACCGCGTGCGCGGCTTCACGCGCGACGTGCGCGGCAAGAAGCACTACATCGACCACCGGATCAATTCGATCCAGGACTACCTGGCCAAGCACATCAGGCAGAAGTACGAGATGTTCGACGTCAACGTCTACCAGGAGAACATCTTCCACACCAAGATGCATGTGAAGGAGTTCGACCTGGAGAACTACCTGTTCGAGGCGCAGGTGTCCGACCTGAGCTTCAAGGAGCGGCAGAAGATCGAGGTGCTGCTCAAGCGCGAGATCGAGGAGCTGTTCCATGGGCGCAACCTGCAATAGGGCGCCCGCAGACCAGACGCGGGAACTGATGTCCCCGCTTCGGCGGGGTCCAAGGATTGCGGGTCGCTAGATGCGGTAGGCGAGCCAGCGCATCACGTCGGCGGCGGCATGCATCAGGCGCGGCAGCGGCGCCGGCAGCTCGCGCGCCCCGGCCGCCCTGGCATTCGCCCCATGCCGGGCCTCGTCGGCCTGCATGACGGCGACGATGGCGCGGCTGCGCGCATCGGTTTCCGGCAGCCGCTCGAGGTGGTCGCCCAGGTGCGCTTCGACCTGGCGCTCGGTCTCGACGATGAAACCCAGGCTGACGGCGTCACCTGCGGCGCCTGCCGCGGCGCCGAGGGTGAAGGCGCCGGCGTACCAGAGGGGGTTGAGCACGCTGGGTCGCTCGCCGAGTTCATCGAGCCGGGCCGCGCACCAGGCGAGGTGGTCGGCCTCCTCGTCCGCTGCCTGCAGCAGGTGCCGGCGGGTGTCCGCGCTCCGACTGACCGCAGCCTGCCCCAGGTAGAGGGCCTGCGCGCACACCTCCCCGGCATGGTTGATCCGCATGAGGCCTGCGGCGTGGCGCCGCTGCGCGTCGTCCGCGATCCCGTCCGGCGTGGCGCCCGCTGGGTTCGGGAGGGACGGCGCGGGTGCCGGTCCCAAGGACGTCGCCAGGGCCCGAGCCAATCCGACAAGGGCTTGATCAAGCTGGGAAAAGCGCCGCAGTTCCGGCGGCTGGATCGGGGGCGCCAAGCGGGTCGTTAGGTGGTTGGACATCTGCGGCGCGTCCCTGACGGTCGATTGCCACAAGCATCGGGCGCGCAGCGGCCCGGATCAAGGGACGACCGGCCATTGTCTGATGGTCCTTGCGTACCCATGTCGAACCCCGGCACGGGGCTTCCGTTCCGGTCCTCGTGGGGCTAGCATCCTCGCCCCCGTCGCTGCGTCGTTTGCGGTCACGCGACGCGGGTGTTGACGGCCTCAAGTTGGCTTGTATAATGCTCGGCTCCCTACGGTCCTGGCGCAAGCCGGATCGCGGACGAAAGGTCCGGCCTGGGAAGTTCTCTGACAGCGTGCGCAGGTGACTTGTGT
>Ga0209477_1000690_pt1 | contig 21096 bp, 22 predicted proteins | sample KloWWTupernatant_FD_187180 | JGI IMG/M metagenome (GOLD analysis project Ga0209477, IMG submission 187180) | Active sludge microbial communities from Klosterneuburg, Austria, studying microevolution and ecology of nitrifiers - Klosterneuburg... | ecosystem: Engineered > WWTP > Aerobic digester >... | reverse complement strand
TGCGCAGGTCCTTGACCATCTGGTACGGCTGCAGCACGTACGAGCGCATCTGGTCGCCCCAGCTCGCCTTGATGTCGCCGGCGAGCTCCTTCTGGGTGGCCTTCTCCTCGGCCTTGCGGAGCAGCAGCAGGCGCGACTGCAGCACGCGCAGGGCCGCCGCCCGGTTCTGGATCTGGGACTTCTCGTTCTGCATCGACACCACGGTGCCGGTGGGCAGGTGGGTCAGGCGCACGGCCGAGTCGGTCGTGTTGACGGACTGCCCGCCGGGGCCGGACGAGCGGAAGACGTCGACCTTGATCTCGTTCTCGGGGATGTCGATGTGGTCGGTGCCCTCGATGAGCGGGACCACCTCGACCGCGGCGAACGACGTCTGGCGCCGGCCCTGGTTGTCGAACGGCGAGATGCGCACCAGGCGGTGCGTGCCGGCCTCGACGGACAGCGTGCCGAAGGCGTACGGCGCCTTGATCTCGAAGGTCGCCGACTTCAGCCCGGCCTCCTCGGCGTAGGACGTGTCGAGCACCGACGCGGGGTAGCCGTGCCGCTCGGCCCAGCGCAGGTACATCCGCATGAGCATCTCGGCGAAGTCCGCGGCGTCCACCCCGCCGGCGCCCGCGCGGATGGTCACGACGGCGTCGCGCTCGTCGTACTCCCCGGCCAGCAGGGTGCGGACCTCGAGCGCGCCCAGATCCTTGCGCAGGCCGAGGAGCTCGGACTCGGCGTCCGCGAGGGTCTCCTCGTCGCTCTCCTCGACGGCCATCTCGACGAGGGTCTCGAGGTCGTCGAGGCGCTGCTCGAAGGACGCGAGCTTGTCGAGCTCCGACTGGGCGTGGGACAGCGCGGACGTGACAGCCTGGGCCTTGTCCGTGTCGTCCCACAGATCGGGCGCCGAGGCCTGCGCGGACAGCTCGACGACCTTCGCGCGCAGCGCGTCCGGGTTGCTCACCGCGGTGATGGTGCCCAGGGTCGAGCGCAGGGCGGAGATCTCGGCGGGGAAGTCGGTGGCGGCCACAACCGGTCAGGTTACCCGGCCCGTGCGGCGGCGGTGACGTCGAGGACGACGCCGTCCTGCCATGGTGCGGTGATCCAGCTGAGCAGGCTGGGCCGCGCCAGCGCCCGCAGGCGCACCTGCGCGGTGCGACCGTCGGGGGTACCGGCATCGACGAGGGTGAGGCGCTCGAGGCCGGCGGTGGCGGCGGCGGCGGCGAGGTAGTCCTCCGCGGCGGTGCGGACCGACGCGTCCGACAGGACGAGGAGGTCGGCGCCGCCGGGGCAGCCCGGCGCGCACGGCGGCGGGTTCGCGGTCCGGCCGAAGTAGGCGTCCTCGTCGAGCGCGTCGGCCGCCGCCAGCGCGGTGAGGTCCGCCAGGGCGAGCAGCTCCTTGCGGTCCAGGTGGATGCTGCTCGCCGAGACGACGACCGTGACCAGCAGCAGGGCCAGGACGCCGTAGGCGATGGAGAGCAGCATGACCTGGCCGTCGTCGCCGTGGAGCTCGCGTCGACGGTGCCGGGCGGGCGGTCCTGCGTCGTCGGTCCTGGCGGGGTGGGTAGGCCGGCCGGCGCTGTCGGTCGTGCTGGTGCGGGCGGTCATGGGGTACCGCCGAAGGCCTCGACGGTGCCCGTCGCGCTCGCGCTGACGGGGATCGACAGCGGCACCACGGCGGTCAGCCAGCCGGGGACGCCGGGCAGGGACACGTCGACCTCGACCGTCGCGGTGACGCTCGATCCCGGGGCGGCGCAGCCCGGCGCGCAGTCCAGGGTGACGGCCTGCGCCGAAGGATCGTCCAGGCCCTGGTCGGCCAGGGCCAGCCCGACGGCCGCCAGCGCCCTCGCCCCGGCCCGGGCCGTGGCCGCGTCGCCCGATGCCGCCCCGCCGCCCGGGTCCCGAGCCGCCTGCTCGTGCGCCGCCGTCGTGACGTAGGCGCGCACGGCCTCGCGGGCCGCGCCCTCGACGGCGAAGGCGGCCGACTGCAGCGTGCCGAGCACCAGGACGAGGTACACCACGGGCACCAGCAGCACGAGGGCCACCCCGAGGAACTCGACGACGGCGCTCCCGGCATCCGCGCGCGCTCCGCGCACCGCTCGGTCCGGGCGCCTCACGGGAGCTCCCGCAGGGCGTGCCCGTCGACGGTGAGCGACTGCGGGCCGACCAGGCCGAGCAGCGGCAGCGGCGCGGTGACCTCGACCCGCACGACGTCCAGGCCGTCGAGCACCGTGACCTCCGCCGTGACGTCCTGCGCGAAGCCGGGGGCGAGCGACAGGCCGATGAGGTCGCGGGCGCGCTGCGCGCCCTGGGCCGCGGTGCGATCGGCCAGCGCCCCGTAGCGGGCGCCCTCGGCCGCGCAGTCGACCAGGGTGGCGCGCACGTGCAGCGCGAGGGCCAGCTGGAGCACCGACGCGAAGAGCAGGGTGGTGAGCGTGCCGACGAGGACGAAGTCCACGACGGCGGATCCCGAGTCGCGCCGACGGGTGCGCGCGGGTGAGCGCCGCGGGGCGTCCTGAACGTCAGCCGCCGAACGAGGTGACACGCGCCATCGCCGACTCGAAGACGTCGGTCAGCGCGGGGCCCGCGACGGCCCACAGGGCGAGCACGAGCCCGGCCGTCATGAGGGTGACGAGCACCCAGCCGGGCACGTCCCCGCGCTCGCGGTCCTCGACGAGCAGGCGACGGATGGGGGTCACGGTGTCCTCCTGGGGTGGGGGGTCGGTGCGTGGGGGTCGGTGGGTCACAGGTCCAGCCTCAGGGCGGCGAGCCCGGGGAAGACGGCGAACACGACGGTCACGGGAAGGATGAGGAAGACGACCGGCACCATCATCGCGACCTCCTTGCGGCCGCCGGACTCCATGAGGGCGCGGCGGCTGGCCTCGCGGACGTCCTCCGCCTGCGCGCGCAGCACCTCGGCCAGCGGGGTGCCCCGCTCGACGGCCACGGCGATCGCCTCGGCGAACCGGGACAGCGCGACCACGCCGGTGCGGTCGGCGAGCCGCTCGAGGGCGACGCTCAGCGGTGTCCCGGCACGCGTGTCGGCGACCACCCGGCCCAGCTCGCCGGCCAGCTCACCGCGGGTGGTCCGGGCCACCCGCTCGAGGGCTCCGAGCGCGCCCTCGCCGGCGCCGACGGCCAGCGCGAGCAGCTCGGCCACCGTCGGCAGCTCCGCGAGCATGCGTTCCTCGCGCGTGCGCACCTGGTGGCTCAGCAGCTGGTCGCTGCTGACCAGGCCCGTCAGGGTTCCGGTGAGCACCACGACGACCCCCGCCACGGGGTGCATCCCGCGACCGGTCGCCAGCGCGAGAGCCACCCCGAGCCCGGCCGCGGTGCCGAGGGCGCCGGCGACCACCTGCTCGGCGCGCAGCTGCTCGACCGTGGTGCCGCGCCCGGCCCGGGCGAGCCGGGCCTGCAGGTCGGCTGTGGGCGAGCCGATCCGCTCGACGAGCCGCACGGCGTCGGCCATCACCGGGGCCAGCAGGCGCTCGACGGTGGGGAACGGGGTGTGGACCGCGGGCACTCGCAGGAGGCCCGAGGTGCGCACCGGTGGGCGCAGGTAGGGCGCGAGGCGGTCGTCGAGGCGGGGGCGACGCGCCGCGAGCCGCCAGACCACGAGCCACAGGCCGACACCGCCGATCGCGCCGACGAGGGCGCCCAGCCCAGCGCCGGGCAGGTCCGGGCTCACCGCAGCACCCGGACGTCCTCGGGCAGGCGCCCGATCCGCACCATGAGGTGGTAGGCGACCGCGGAGCTCGCCGCGCCGAGCCCGAGCACGGCTGCCCCCGCCGTGGTGCCGTACGCGACGGCAGCCTCGGGGCGCGTCGCCAGCAGGGCGAGCACCACCCACGGGGCGGCGACGGCCAGCCGTGCCGCGTTGACCGTCCACGACTGGCGGGCCTCGAGCTCGCCGCGCGTCCGCGCGTCCTGCCGCAGGAACGCCGACAGCGTGCGCAGCAGCCGGCCCAGGTCGGTGCCGCCGACGTCCCGCGTGACCCGCAGGGCCTCGACGATCCGGTCCGCGACCGGGTCGGCCAGGCGGGACTTGAGCGCGTCGAGGCACTCGCCGAACCGACCGGTGACGCGGTAGTCCTCGGCGAACGCCGTGAAGGCGGGCCGCAGCTCGACCGGGCCGCGCTCCCCGAGCTGGCCGATGGCCTCTGGCAGCGAGAGGCCAGCGCGGATCCCCGAGGCCAGGTGGTCGACGACCTCGGGCCATACCCCGCGCAACGCCGCGCGGCGCCGTCGGGCGCGGCCGCGGACCAGCGCCAGCGGTGCGTAGGCGGCCATGACGGCGAAGCTCGTCGCGATGGCCGGCGTGCGGGTCAGGCCGGCGGCGAGCAGCCAGGTCAGCGTGCCGGAGCCCACGCACGTCGTCAGCAGGGCGGCGGGGCTGACCCCTGGCGCCCCGGCCTGGACGAGGACGTCGGCGAGCGCATCGAGCCAGCGCGGGCGCCGGCGCGCGGCGGGCGGCTCGGAGGTGACGGCCCACAGCAGCAGGCACGTCCCGGCCCCGAGCAGCAGCCCCGTGACGACGCCCACGGCTCAGTCCCCGTCCCGCAGCAGCTCCGCGAGGTCCACGCCGATCCGCGCGAACCGCTCGGCGTGCGGCGGGAAGCCCTCGGCGCGGACCAACCGGTCGCCGCGCAGGTGGAACACGTCCGCGGTCTCGACCACGCCGCCCTCGACCCGGCCCGGCACGGCGACGACCTCGCGCGTGCGGCGGCGACCGCGGGCGTCGACGTCGAGGTGGACGACGAGGTCGATCGCGGTGGCAACGGTCGGCACGACGAAGCCTGCGGTGACGTTCTCCCCGGCGAGCAGCGGCAGAGTGCAGATCTTGGTCAGGGCCTCGCGTGCGCTGTTGGCGTGCACGGTGCACATCCCCGGCACGCCGGCGTTGAGCGCGATGAGCATGTCGAGGCTCTCAGCCTCGCGCACCTCGCCGATGATGATGCGGCTGGGCCGCATCCGCAGGGCCTCCTTGACGAGGCGCCGCAGGGTGATCTCCCCGGTGCCCTCGAGGCTGGGCTGGCGGCACTGGAGTGCGACGACGTCCCGGTGCCCGATCCGCAGCTCGAAGACCTCCTCGCAGCTGATGACGCGCTCGCGCGGCGGGATCGAGCCGGCCAACGCGTTGAGCATGGTGGTCTTGCCGCTCTGCGTCGGCCCGGACACGAGCACGTTGAGCCCGGCGGCGACCGCCGCGCCGAGGAACCGGGCGGCGGCCGGCGTGAGCGAGCCGAGTGCGACGAGGTCGGACAGGTGCGTGGCCCGCACGACGTACTTGCGGATGTTGACGGCCCATGCGTCGCGCGTGACGTCCGGGATGACGACGTGCAGGCGCTCGCCCCCGGGCAGCGCAGCGTCGACGAACGGGCTCGACAGGTCGAGGCGTCGGCCGGAGACCTTGAGCATCTGCTCGACGAGCTCGCGCACCTGGTCCCGCGTGAGGATCGTCGTGGTGAGCTCCGCCTCGCCGCGGCGGGCGACGAACACCTCGGCCGGCGAGTTGATCCAGATCTCCTCGACCTCGTCGTCGTCGAGGTACTGCTGGAGGGGGCCGAGCCCGCCGACGGCGTCCTCGACCGCACGCGTGGCGGCCGCACGGTCGACCAGCGGCGCGACGTGCCCGCGCAGGGCGCGGTCGTCGTAGTCGTCGACGGCGTCGCGGACGAGGTCGCGCAGTGCGGGGCGGTCCCGGACCGGGTCGATCCCCCGGCGCCGGACGAGCTCGCGCACCTCGTGCTCGAGCTGGTCGACGACGTCCACCGGACCCCCCATCCGTCGCGGAGGGTGCCCCCGCACGGGCCGAGCATAGGGGAGCGGATCGTCCCGGTTCAGGGGGTTGTGGACAACTCGTTCGGGTGATCTGTGCGGCGCCGGACGCGGCCGAGCCCCCGCCCGCGTGCGGTCCTGGTCGGGATCCGGGTGAGGCGCGCCCGGATCCGGACCAGGACCATGCCCTCGGGGGTCGTGGTGTCAGGCCGTCGGTGGGGTCGGGGGTGCGGGGTCGGCCGGGGCCACCGGAGCGCCCGGGGTCGCCGGCCCGGTCTGCTCGACCGGGAGCGCCGTCGTCGGACCGGTGGTGGGCGCGGGGCCCGTGAACGTCGCGTACGGGACGGGGCCGGCGCCCGGCTCGCGCGGCGGCCGGCGACGGGTCATGGTGCGGCGCACGAGCAGGACCACGGCCGCCAGCAGCGCCGCGAACGCGAGCCACGGCAGCAGCACGCCGAGCAGCGCCAGCGCCCCGCTCAGGGTCGCGACGAGCGCCTTCCATCCGGTCTCGAGCCCGGCGAGGAAGCCCGTCGGTGGCTCGTCCGGGACGGCGGCCTCGGTCCACAGGTCGAGGCGGATCGTCGACATGTCCACCCGGTCGGCGAGGTCGGCCCGCTGGGACTGCAGCGACTCGAGCTGCGACTGCCGATCGGTGAGCACCTGCTCCGCCGCCACGACGTCGGCGATGGTGCCCGCCCGGCCGAGCAGGTCCTCGAGGCGCGCGACGGAGATCTCGAGCGCCCGGATCCGGGCGTCGAGGTCGCGCGCCTGGGCGGTGACCTCGGTGCTGACCAGCGACGTGTCGACCACGGTGCCGAGGCGGCCCAGCTGCTCGAGGGTGGTGCTCACCTGGTCGGCGGGGATCCGCACCACGAGGTACGCGCTGCCGTCCACGCCCTCGCGCGCGGTCTGCTCGACGCGCTCGGAGACGTACCCGCCGACGGCCTCGACGAGCTCTGCGACGTCCTGGGCGGAGGCGACCGGGTCCTCGACCTGCAGCGAGACCGAGCCGGTGACGACCACCTGGCGGTCCTCGTCCACCACGGCCGTGTCCGCCCCGACGACGCCGACGGAGCCGTCCGACCCGACGGCGCCGCCGGCCTCGTCCGCGACGCCCTCGTCGGACGCCGGGGCCATCTCCTCGGTCTCGACCCCGGCGCTGTCGGAGGCGCCACCGCCCGAGCAGCCGGCGACGGCGAGGAGGGTGACGAGGGCCAGGGCTCGGACCAGGGTGCGCATGCTCGCCACGGTAGGCGCGGTCCGGCGCGCCCGGGGTCCGATCGGCGCATCGTGATCGTTTCGTCACTGGACCGTGGCCGTGTGACGATCAGCCCGTGACGCGTGCGGGGGAGCAGGTGATGCGGAGGAGCGGCCCGTCGGGCTTCGGCCTGAGGGACGCGGTCGCGGCCGCCGTGCTGCGCAAGGTCGCCGGGCCGGACCCGTCCGCGGCCCGGGATGCCATCCACCTGACCCCCGGCCCGCGCTGGTTCGCGCCGGACAGCGCCATCGCCCGCGTGCACGGTGACGCCTCGATGTTCACCGGCGGGGTGCGCGCGCTGCTGCTGCAGTCGCTCCACCCGCGCGCGATGGCGGCCGTCGCGGAGCACTCGGGCTACCAGAGCGACCCGTGGGGCCGGCTGCAGCGCACCGCGACCTTCCTGGCGACGACGACCTTCGGCCCGGCGGAGCAGGTGGAGCGGACGGTCCGGATCGTCCGCGCCGTGCACAAGCGCGTGCACGGCACCACGCCAGACGGCGAGGCGTACCGCGCAGACGACCCGCACCTGCTCGCCTGGGTGCACGTGGCCGAGGTGGACAGCTTCCTCGCGGCGCACCAGCGCTACGGGCGGCGGCCGCTCGACCGTGCGGGCTGCGACGAGTACGTGGCGCAGACCGCCGTCGTCGGGCACGCGCTCGGAGCGGTGGACCTGCCGACGACGGTCGACGAGCTGGGCCGGACGCTGCGGGCCTACCGGCCGGAGCTGCGCGGGACGCCGGCAGCGCGCGAGGCCGCGCGGTTCCTGCTGCTGCACGCCCCGCTGCCCGTCGTGGTGCGACCCGCCTACGGTGCGATCGCTGCGGCGGGGATCGCGATGCTCCCGGAGTTCGCGCGGGCCCCCCTCGGGCTGCCGTACCTGCCGGTGCTCGAGCGGTCGGTGGTCCGCGCGGGCGGCGTCGCGCTCACCGTGGCGATCCGCTGGGCCCTCGACGCGGCCGAGCCGGGCCGTCCCGCCCCGGACGGCGGCCCGGCGGGGCGGTCCCCGGGAGGTCACGATGTGGTCACGGGGATGCCGTCGGGGTTGACGGCGGATATGTAAGGAAGGTTCACTAACAAATGTGATGACGCGAACGGGTTGGGGGCGCGCCCTGCGGCCGACCACCAAGGTGCTCCCCGAGCACGCCCGCGCGCACCACCGCTCGATGGTCCTGCAGCACCTGTTCCACTCCGGACCCAGCTCGCGCGCCGACCTCGCTCGCTCCACCGGGTTGACCAGGGTGACCGTCTCCGACCTCGTCGGTGACCTGCTCGCCGAGGGGCTCGTCGTCGAGACCGGGGCCCGCACCGAGGGCAAGGTGGGCAAGCCCGGCACCCTGGTCGACCTGCGCCCCGACGCCTTCCAGATCGTCGCCGTCGACCTCGCGGACGACGAGCTCATGCACGGCGCCATCGTCGACGTCGCCGGCCAGCTCGTCGTGCGACGCTCGGCCCCCAGCTCCGGCCTCACGGGCCAGGCCGCCGTCGATGCGCTCATCGCCTTCTGCGCCGAGCTGGTCGCGACGGCCACGTGCCCCGTGCTCGGCGTCGGCATCGGCTCGCCCGGCGTCATCGACCCTGCCGGCCGGGTGCTCGAGGCGCCCAACCGGGGCTGGTACGACGTGCCGCTCGCCACCGTCGTGGGCGCGGCGCTCGGCCTGCCGGTGCACGTCGCCAACGACGCCAACACCGCCGCGCTCGGCGAGTTCACGTTCGGCGGTGCCGCGGGCAGCGGCCTGCTGGTCCTCACCGTCCGGCAGGGCGTCGGAGCGGGGATCGTGCTCGACGGCTCGCTGGTCCAGGGTCATGGTCACGCGGCCGGCGAGCTGGGTCACGTCACGGCCGTGGACGACCGTGACGTCGAGGGCTCGCCGTTCGGTCCGCCCTCTGCGTGCGCGTGCGGTCGCACCGGCTGCCTCGAGACGATCATGTCGGCACGCGCGCTGCGCGCCCGCATCGCCGGTCTCGACCCCCGTTCCGCCGACGCCGCGCTGGCGTCGGTCGGCCGTCGCCTGGGCATCGTCCTGGCGCCGGTCGTCAGTGCGCTGAACCTCTCCGAGGTCGTGGTCAGCGGTCCCCCCGAGCTCCTCGACGGACCCCTGCGCCTCGCGGCGCTGGCGACCCTCAAGGAGCGCACCATGCCGGCCATCAGCGGCGGCCTCGCGCTGCGGATGACCACGCTCGGCGAGGACGGGGCCCTGTCCGGGGCCGCTGTCCTCGTGCTGTCCGGTCAGCTCGGGGTCACGTGACGACCCCGAGCCGACCAGCCTGCAGGTCGGAGAACACACCCGGGACGGCGCTGTCCGGCACCGTCCCTTCCTCAGGAAGGAACTCCAACGTGAGAATGGTACGCAAGAGTGGACTCGCGCTCGGTCTGGTGGGCGTGCTCGCCCTGGCCGCGTGCTCCGGGACGACCGACGACGGTGCAGACGGCACCGAGACCTCGACCGAGGAGGGCGCCACCGAGGGTGCGGAGATCACCCTCTGGCTGGCCGGCGGCGACACCCCGCAGGCGCTGCGCGACTACCTGGTCGACACCTTCGCCGCGCAGAACGAGGGCTCGACCCTCGTCATCGAGGAGCAGTCCTGGGGCGACCTCGTCACCAAGCTGACCACCGCGCTGCCCGACGCCGAGAACACCCCCGACGTCGTCGAGCTCGGCAACACGCAGGCGCCGACGTTCACCACCATCGGAGCGTTCCGTGACGTGTCCGCGATGTACGAGGAGCTCGGTGGCGACAAGCTGCTGCCGTCCTTCGTCGAGGTCGGCTCGGTCGACGGCGCCCAGTACGCGCTGCCGTACTACTTCGGCTCGCGCTACATGTTCTACCGCAAGGACATCTGGACGGCCGCCGGCCTGGCGGTGCCCACCACGCTGACCGAGTTCTCCGACGCCGTGAAGGCGCTGCGCACGGACGAGCTGTCGGGCTTCGCGATGGGCGGCCAGGACTGGCGCAACGGCATCTCGTGGGTCTTCGCCAACGGCGGCGAGCTCGCCACGGTGGACGGCACCGAGTGGACCTCCACGCTGTCCGACCCCAAGACCATCGCGGGCCTCGAGATGTGGCAGGACGTCTACGCCGGCGCCTCGAACATCCCGACGACGGAGCGCGACGTCGCCTACTGGGACTTCCTCAACGACGCCGGTGAGGGCACCGCGCCCGACGCGGCGACGATCATGGCGCCGGGCTGGGCCCGCTGGTCCATCGGCGACCTGACGACCAACGACGAGGGCGAGGAGGTCCGGGACGGCATGGCCGACGCGGACACGTTCGGCATCTTCGCCCTGCCCGGCATGGACGGCGGCATCGCGCCCGTCTTCGCCGGCGGCTCCAACATCGCCATCTCGGCGCAGTCCCAGCACCCGGAGCTCGCCGAGAACCTCCTGCGGATCATCTTCTCGGAGGAGTACCAGATGCTGCTGGGCGAGAACGGGCTCGGCCCGGCCAACAGCGACTTCGTCTCCGCCCTGGGCGACGACGCGTTCGCGACCACGATGATCGAGACCGCTGCGGCCTCCAAGCTCACCCCGGCCGCGCCGGGCTGGGCAGCCGTCGAGGGCGCCTTCGTCTACGAGGAGCTGTTCCAGAAGATCGCCGAGGGTGGTGACGTCACGGCGCTCGCCGCCGAGTACGACGAGATGCTCACCCCGATGCTCAACGGCCAGGGCTGACCCCGGTGCTCACCGGTCCGGCCGCGCGACGGTCGGACCGGTGAGCGGGGCGCCACCCCCGCCCACCCCGCGGCCCAGCGCCGCCTCCCCGCGGACAGCGCCGCCACCGCGCGACCAGCGCCGCCCCCGCCCGCGGCCCAGGGCCGCCCTGCGGCGACGCAGCACCCCCGTACCCCGCACCCGCCGAGCCCGCGCCGCGCGCCCGGACGTGCCACCGTGGAACCAGCGAGCCCTCGACGTGCCCCGGCACGTCCTCAGCGTGGAGGACCCATGACCGCCGGCCCCGACCTCACCGTGCAGCGCACGGTCGAGGCGCCCGCCCCGCCCCCGCCCCGACGCCGTCGTGCGCCGCGCGTGCCCTACCTGCTGGTGCTGCCGGCCGTCGCCGTCATGCTCGTCGGGATGGGGTACCCCGTCTACTGGCAGGTCGTCACCTCGTTCCAGGAGTACGGGCTCGCCCAGCAGTTCGGCCAGCCGCCGACGTTCGTCGGCCTCGACAACTACGCGCGGATCTTCACGGACGACAGGCTGTGGGCCGTCGTCGCGCGCTCCATCGCGTTCTGCCTGGTCAACGCCTTCGTCACGGTGGCGATCGGGATCGGCGTCGCGCTCCTCATGAAGGCGACCGGCAAGGCCGTCAAGCTCGTGCTGCAGATCTCGATGCTGCTGGCGTGGGCCATGCCGATGGTCGCGTCGGTGACCGTGTGGAAGTGGCTCTTCGACTGGCGCACCGGGGTGATCAACTGGCTGCTGGTCCGGGCGGGGCTCACCGGGATGGACGGGCACAACTGGCTTGCCCAGCCGCTCTCCTTCTTCTTCGTCGCCACGGTGATCATCGTGTGGATGTCGGTGCCGTTCGTGGCGCTGTCGGTCTTCGCGGGGCTCACCCAGGTGCCGGACGAGGTCATCGAGGCCGCGACCATCGACGGTGCCGGGCCGGCGCAGATCTTCTGGCGGATCACCGTGCCGATGATCCGGCCGGTGCTGTCCATCGTGCTGCTGCTCCAGGTCATCTGGGACCTGCGGGTGTTCGCGCAGATCCGGCTGCTGCAGGACGCCGGCGCCCCGGTCGCCGAGACCAACCTGCTGGGCAACTTCATCTTCGAGCTCGGGGTGGGCCGCCAGGACTTCGCCGGCGCGGCCGCCGTCTCGATCTTCGTGCTCGCGCTCACCATCGCGCTGAGCTGGCCCTACGTCCGCTCGCTGCTGCAGGAGGACGCCGCATGAGCGCCGTCGGCATCGCCCCCGCCCGCTCGCTGCCGACCGGTGCGCCGTCGGTCGTGGTCCCGACCGGTCGCTGGCGCCGCAGGCTCGGCCGGGCGGCCGTGGCGGCCGTCGCCCTGCTCGTCGCGGTGGTCTGGGCCTTCCCGGTCTACTGGATGATCATCTCCTCGCTCACCCCGGACGCCCTGCTGCGGTCCCCGACCCCGTCGTTCTGGCCCGCCTCGCCGTCCCTGCGGAACTTCGAGCGCGTGGTCGAGGGCACCAGCTTCACCACGGCGCTGCGGATGAGCCTGTCGATCACGGCCGTGACGGTCGTGGCGGTGCTCGCGTTCGCGTTCCTCGCCGCGCTGGCGATCAGCCGGTTCCGGTTCCGCGGCCGCAGGTCGTTCGTGCTCGCGGTGCTGTTCATCCAGATGCTGCCGGCCGAGGGCCTGTTCATCGCGCAGTACAAGATGCTGTCCGCGGCGGGGATGCTCAACGCGGTGCTCGGCGTCGCGGTCCTCTACACCGCGGCGATCGTGCCCTTCACCGTGTGGATGCTGCGCGGGTTCGTCGCCGGCGTGCCCGCAGAGCTCGAGGAGGCCGCGATGGTCGACGGCCTGAGCCGCACCCAGGCCTTCCTGCGGATCACCTTCCCGCTCCTCGCCCCCGGCCTCATCGCCTCGGGCGTGTACGCGTTCCTGCAGGCGTGGAACGAGTTCACGGTCGCGCTCGTGGCCCTGCCGGCCGAGTCGGCGCAGACGCTGCCGCTGTGGCTGCGGTCCTTCCTCGCGGCGAGCGCCAACCGGGGCGTGGACTGGGGCGAGGTCATGGCGGCCTCCACGCTCATCGCGCTGCCGGTCATCGTGTTCTTCCTCGTGGTCCAGTCGCGGATGACGTCCGGGCTGGTCAGCGGGGCGGTGAAGGGGTGAGCGCCACAGCTGTGGAGCGGGGGCCGGAGCGGGAGCCGGGGCCGCGCGTCGGGGTCGACGTCGGCGGGACCAAGGTGCTCGCCGTGCTGCTCGACGGGGCGGACGTGCGCGCGCAGGCGCGGCTGGACTCCGTGCCCGGGCCCGACGGCGTGGTAGGTGCCGTCGCGACGGCCGTGCGCCAGGTGTGCGTGGCCGCGGGGGTGCCGCTCGCTGGGCTCGACGGCGTGGGCGTGGGCATCCCCGGTCTGGTCGACCCGTCGGCCGGGGTGGTGGCGCACGCCGTGAACCTCGGCATCGTCGAGCCGCTGCCGCTCGCCGCACGGCTGGGTGCCGACCTGGGGGTGCCGGTGGTCGTCGGGAACGACCTCAACGTCGCGGCCCTCGGCGCGGCCCGGCTGCTCGGGCTCGGCGGGGACCTCGCGCTGCTCGCGCTGGGCACGGGGCTCGCCGCGGGCCTGGTGCTCGACGGCGTGCTGCGCCGGGGCGCGTCGGGCGCGGCGGGGGAGATCGGTCACGTCACCTACCGGCCGGACGGTCCGGCGTGCAGCTGTGGCCAGCGGGGGTGCCTCGAGCTCTACGCCTCGGGCTCGGCCCTGGACGCCGCGTGGCCGTCGAGGTCGGGCCGCCCGGCACCCGTCGAGCTCTTCGCCGCCGCCGCGGCGGGTGACCCGGCGGCCGAGGCGGTCCGCGACGCGTTCGCCGACGCCGTCGCCGCGGCCGTGCTCGTGCTGGTGCTGTCGACCGACGTCGAGCACGTGGTCCTGGGCGGGGGCGTCGCGGCACTGGGAGCCGAGCTGGTGGCGGCGGTGCGCGCAGCGCTCGCGCGCCGTGCCGCCACCTCGCCGTTCCTGCGCAGCCTCGCCCTGGCGGACCGCGTCGCCGTCGTCCCTGCCGGCCTCCCGGTCGGCCCCGTCGGTGCGGCGCTCGCCGTCCGGCCCCGCACCCGCACCCCGGAGACGTCATGGAAGTCGTGATCCAGACCTCGGCGCAGCACCTGGCCACGCTCGCGGCCGACGCCGTCGCGCAGCTGCTCGCCGACCGGCCCGACGCGGTGCTGGGGCTGGCCACCGGCTCCAGCCCGCTCGCGGTGTACGACGAGCTGGCCCGCCGGCACGCCACCGAGGGGCTGTCCTTCGCCCGGGCGCAGGCTTTCACGCTCGACGAGTACGTCGGTCTTCCCGCCGACCACCCGGAGCGGTACCGGACGGTCATCGACCGCGACCTCGTCGGCCGCGTCGACTTCGTGCCGGGGGCGGTCCGGGGCCCGGACGGCCTGGCGGCCGACCTGCGCGCCGCGTGCGAGCAGTACGAGGCGGCGATCGCCGAGGCGGGCGGGGTGGACCTGCAGATCCTCGGGATCGGCACCGACGGGCACATCGCGTTCAACGAGCCGGGCTCCTCGCTCGCCTCGCGGACCCGGATCAAGACGCTCACGGCCCAGACGCGGGCGGACAACGCGCGGTTCTTCGGCGGGGACGTCGCGGCCGTGCCGCAGCACTGCCTGACCCAGGGGCTGGCGACGATCGTGGCCGCGCGGCACGTCGTGCTGCTCGCGACGGGGCGGGGCAAGGCCGAGGCCGTGCACCAGATGGTCGAGGGGCCGATCAGCGCGATGTGGCCGGCCACGGTGCTCCAGCTGCACCCGCACGTCACGGTGCTGCTCGACGAGGCGGCAGCCAGCCGGCTCCAGCTCGCGGACTACTACCGCGAGACGTACGCGGCCAAGCCCGCCTGGCAGGGCCTGTAGCCCCGCCGGAGGGGTGGTCGGGGGAGTCGCGGGGGCGTCGCCGTGGTGGCCACGGTGGCGCCGGTGGGCGTGGTGGCGCGGCAGGTGTCGGACCCCTCGACGTAGAATCGGTGACCATGAGCCAGCCGATGCCCCCCGCGCCCGACGACCCGCGCGAGCCCGGCGGCCCCGGCACCTCGACGAGCGTGCTGGAGCGCACCGAGGTGCGCGAGGAGCTCGAGCCCGGGGACCGCGAGCGGTTCGCGCACTACGTGCGCAAGGAGAAGATCCTGTCCTCCGCGCTGAGCGGCAGCCCCGTGGTCGCGCTGTGCGGCAAGGTGTGGGTGCCCGGCCGTGACCCGAACAAGTTCCCCGTGTGCCCCGTGTGCAAGGAGATCTACGAGGGACTGCGGGAGCCGCAGGACGGCGACCAGCCCGGCTCGGGCGGCCCGGGCAACGACGCCCCCGGCGGGAAGTGAGGCCGCCGTCCGGAGCCGCGCACCAGCCCGATCTCTTCGCAGCAGCAGCGCCGTCGCCGTCCGCGGCGTCGCACCTCTCGCCCGCCTTCCCCGGCCGGGCGGCCTGGGGTACTGCCGACAAGCTGCGCGCCTGGCAGGCTGCCGCGCTCGGCGCGTACGAGGCGCGGGCCCCGCGGGACTTCCTCGCGGTCGCGACGCCGGGCGCCGGCAAGACGACGTTCGCGCTGCGGGTCGCCACCGACCTGCTGGCGCACGGCGTGGTGCGCCGGGTCACGGTCGTGGCGCCCACCGAGCACCTCAAGAAGCAGTGGGCCGACGCTGCCGCCCGCGTGGGGGTGCACCTCGACCCGACGTTCCGCAACAGCCAGGGTCGGCACGGCGCGCACTTCGACGGGGTGGCGCTGACCTACGCGCAGGTCGCGATGCGCCCCGCGCTGCACGCGGCCCGCACGCAGGCCGCCCCGACGCTCGTCATCCTTGATGAGGTCCATCACGGCGGCGACGCGCTGACCTGGGGTGACGCGATCCGTGAGGCGTTCGAGGCCGCCACCCGGCGGCTGTCCCTCACGGGCACGCCGTTCCGCTCGGACACGGCGCCGATCCCCTTCGTCGCGTACCAGCGCGGGGCGGACGGCATCCGTCGCTCGTCCGCGGACTACACCTACGGCTACGGCGACGCCCTGCGCGACGGCGTCGTGCGGCCCGTCCTCTTCCTGACCTACTCGGGGCAGATGCGCTGGCGCACGCGATCGGGTGACGAGGTCAGCGCCGTGCTCGGTGCGCCGCTGACGAAGGACCTCGCGGCCCAGGCGTGGCGCACGGCACTGGACCCCGAGGGCCAGTGGATCCCCGCGGTGCTCGCCGCCGCGGACCGCCGGCTCACCGAGGTGCGGCGCACCGTGCCCGACGCCGGTGGTCTGGTCATCGCCACAGACCAGGCCGACGCGCGCGCCTACGCCGTGCACCTGCGCCGGATCACCGGGGCGGAGCCGGTCGTGGTGCTGTCGGACGACGCGGGAGCCTCGGAGCGCATCGAGGAGTACGCCGACGGCGACGCGCGGTGGATGGTCGCCGTGCGGATGGTCTCCGAGGGCGTGGACGTGCCGCGCCTGTCGGTGGGCGTCTACGCGACGTCGACCGCGACGCCGCTCTTCTTCGCCCAGGCGGTGGGCCGGTTCGTGCGCGCGCGGCGCCGCGGCGAGACCGCCTCGGTGTTCCTGCCGAGCGTGGCACCGCTGCTGGGCCTGGCCGCCGCTCTCGAGCTCGAGCGGGACCACGCCCTGGACCGGCCGATCCTCTCCGGTGAGCTGACCCTCGACGACGGGCTGCTCGCCGCGGCCGAGCGCGCCGACTCCACCCCGGACGTCGTGGGCCCCGACGGGCTGGTGGGGACCTTCCAGGCGCTCGACGCGCAGGCGACCTTCGACCGCGTCCTGTTCGACGGCGGCGAGTTCGGCACGGGTGCGGAGGTCGGCTCGGCGGAGGAGCTCGACTTCCTTGGCCTGCCGGGGCTGCTCGACGCCGACCAGGTGAGCACGCTGCTGCGTCAGCGCCAGGCCGACCAGGTCCAGGCGCGCCGGTCGGCCACGGCCGCGGCCGCGCCGGTCGTCGACCACCGGCGCCTCACCGAGCTGCGCAAGGAGCTCAACGGGCTGGTCGGCGCGTGGGCGCGGCGCAGCGGTCAGCCGCACGGCACCGTGCACTCCGAGCTGCGCCGTCGCTCTGGCGGGCCGGAGGTCGCGCTCGCCAGCGCCGAGCAGCTGGAGACCCGGGCGGCCGTGGTCCGCGACTGGTTCGTCGGCCGCCGCTGAGCGACGACCCCGGCCGCGCGGTTCTCTGCGACGTCCGGTCGCCTGGCGACCGAGAGCTGCGGAGAACGGGCTGCGGAGAGGTCTTGCGCGGATCAGTCGAGCGTCAGGGTGGTCGTCGGGAGGGCCGGCTCGCCGGCCGACAACCGGCGCGCTGTGCGGGGCAGCTCGGCCCGGGACTCGGCGTGGCGGGCCGCGGCCCGCTGGACCCCGGTCGAGCCCGTCCAGCGGGTGTCGACCGCGCCGTGCGCCACGAGCGGCACGTGCAGGGGCCGCAGGTCGTGCGTCGGGGAGGCCCAGGTCGCCACGGCCTGGTCGGGTCCCGTGACGAGCACCTCCTCGACGGCACGGCCGTCGGCGCCGAAGCGCCTCGCTGCCGTCTTGCGTCCCCCGGTGCTCGTCTTGCGTGTCGAGGCCTTGGCGACCGGCGCGAGCACGCCGTCGGCCCCCTCACGCGCCACGAGCTTGTAGACCATGCCGCAGGTCGGCGCGCCGGATCCCGTCACCACCGACGTGCCGACGCCGTAGGAGTCGACCGGCGCTGCGGCCAGCGCCGCGATCGCGTGCTCGTCGAGGTCGGACGTGACGACGATCCGGGTGCCCGTTGCGCCCAGCGCGTCGAGCTGGGCGCGCACCTCGCGGGACTGGGACAGCAGGTCGCCCGAGTCGAGCCGTACCGCGCCGAGCCCGGTCCCGGCGGCCTCGACCGCGCGCGCCACGCCGCGGGTGACGTCGTAGGTGTCCACGAGCAGCGTGGTGCCGGGCCCCTGCGCGGCGACCTGCGAGGCGAAGGCCGACGCCTCGTCGTCGTGCAGCAGCGTGTACGCGTGGGCCGCGGTCCCGATGGTGGGCAGGCCGTAGCGGCGGCCCGCCTCGAGGTTGGACGTCCCGGCGAACCCCGAGACGACGGCTGCGCGGGCGGCCGCCACGGCGGCCTGCTCGTGCGCGCGGCGGGAGCCCATCTCGAGGCACGGACGGTCACCGGCCGCTGCCGTCATGCGGGACGCCGCGGACGCGACGGCGGAGTCGTAGTTGAGCACCGAGAGCACCAGCGTCTCGAGCACCACGGCCTCGGCGAACGTGCCCTCGACGACCATGACGGGGGAGAACGGGAAGAAGCACTCGCCCTCGGCGTAGCCGGTGATCGACCCGGTGAACCGGAAGGCGGCGAGGTGGTCCAGCGTGCTCCGCGTGACCATGCGGTGCTCGGCGAGGTAGGCGAGCTCTGCGTCACCGAACCGGAACGCCCCGATCGCCTCGAGGACGCGGCCCGTGCCGGCCAGCACCCCGTACCGACGCCCGGGCGGGAGGCGGCGGGTGAACACCTCGAAGACGCAGTGCCGGCCCGCGGTGCCGTCGGCGAGCGCGGCGTCGAGCATGGTGAGCTCGTACCGGTCCGTGAGGAGGGCGGTGGACGAGGGCGGCGCTGCGCTCATGAGGGACAACCTAGGGTGCGGCGGCCCGGGATGCTCGCAAGCGCTTGCGTCGTGCCGTGCCGTCGGGACGGCGGCTGCCGCCCACCGGGTGCGCTCCTAGAGTGGTCGCGTGCCCACCCCGTCCAGCCTCGCCGAGCCCGTCGAGGACCTCCGCGCGGCGCTGGGCTCGCCCTGGGTGACCATCGTCTGGAACGACCCGGTCAACCTCATGAGCTACGTCGCCTACGTGTTCCGCTCCTACTTCGGCTATGCGGCCGAGCGCGCCGAGCGGCTGATGCGCCAGGTCCACGAGGAGGGTCGTGCCGTGGTCTCGACCGGGCCGCGCGAGCAGATGGAGGCCGACGTCCAGGCGATGCACGGGTTCGGGCTGTGGGCAACGGTCCAGGCGTCCGACCGATGACGTCGGGCGCGCGGTACCGGAGATGAGGCCGTTCCGCATCGACGACGGGCCGGCGTACGTGGCGCGGATCGAGGCGCCCGAGCGCGCCGTGCTCCTCGACGTCGTCGACGGGGTGGTCGACCTGCTCCTCGGCGGGGCCGGGGCCCCGCCCGGGGGAGCGTCCGACGACCCGTTCGCGACCCTGCGCCTTGGCACCGGCCCGGTGCGCACGCCCACCGACCCGGCGCTGCTCCGCCTGCTCCCCGACGCCGCTGCGGACCCGGAGCTCGCGGCCGAGCTGCGTCGCCTGACGGAGGCCGACCTGCGCGGCACCAAGGTGGGCCACCTGCGCCGGCTCCGTGCCGTGCTCGACGCGGCCCGACCGGACGCCGTCGTCGTGCCCAGCGACGCGGCCGCCGTGGCGGCGGCGCTGACCGACCTGCGCCTGGTGCTCGCGAGCCGGTTGGGCGTCCTCACCGACGACGACGCGGAGTCGGTCTACGACCTCGCGCAGCGCGACGGGCCGGTGGCGACGCAGGACGAGGCGACGGCCCGGTTCCTGGCGACCGTCTACGCCGTCCTGACCGAGCTGCAGGAGTCGTTGGTCCAGCTCATGGTCGACGCGCTGCCTCCCGTGCGGGACGGTGGCGCGGTCTAGGCTCGGCCCGTGAACGACGCTCCGATCGGCATCTTCGACTCCGGTGTCGGCGGCCTGACCGTCGCCCGCGCCGTGCTCGACCAGCTGCCGCACGAGGCGGTCCTCTACATCGGCGACACCGCCAACGGCCCCTACGGGCCCAAACCCCTCGCGGCCGTCCGGGCGCACGCGCTCGAGGTCATGGACGACCTGGTGGACGCCGGCGTCAAGATGCTCGTCATCGCGTGCAACACCGCGTCGGCCGCCGTGCTGCGCGACGCGCGCGAGCGCTACACCCAGCGTCGCGGGCTGCCCGTGGTCGAGGTCATCCTGCCGGCCGCACGCCGGGCCGCCGCCGCCACCCGCACGGGCCGCATCGGGGTGATCGGCACCCGGGCCACGATCGAGTCGCGCGCGTACGACGACGCCCTTGCCGTCGCCCAGGGTGTGCACGTGACGTCCCGGGCCTGCCCCCGGTTCGTCGAGCTGGTCGAGGCGGGCCGCACCTCCGGTCCGGACGTGCTCGCCGTGGCCCGGGAGTCGCTGGCCCCCGTCCAGGCCGCCGACGTCGACACCCTCGTGCTGGGCTGCACGCACTACCCCCTGCTGACCGGAGTGATCTCGTACGTCATGGGCGAGGGGGTCACGCTCGTGTCCAGCGCCGAGGAGACGGCCAAGGACGTCTACCGGACCCTCGTGGCGAACGGCCTCGAGCGGGACCCGGCGCTCGGCCCGCCGCAGCACCGCTTCGTGGCCACCGGGGACGCCGCGGCGTTCGCCACGCTCGCGCGCCGGTTCCTCGGGCCCGAGGTGGTCGCGGTCGAGCACTCGACGAGCCTGCGCTGACATGAGGCTCACCGTCGTCGGCTGCGCCGGCTCGTTCCCCGGACCCGACTCCGCGGCGTCCTGCTACCTCGTCCAGGCCGAGGACCAGGGCGGACGCACCTGGAGCGTGCTCCTCGACCTGGGCAGCGGGGCGCTCGGGGCGCTCCAGCAGCACCTCGACCCTTCCGACGTGGACGCCGTGGCGCTGTCCCACCTGCACCCGGACCACATGGCCGACCTGTGCGGTCTCTACGTCTACCTGCGCTACCGCCCGACGTCGCCCTCGCGCGGCCGAGTCCCCCTGCCCGTGCACGGTCCCTTCGGGACGGCGTCGCGGCTCGGGGAGGCGTACGGGCTGGAGCCGGGCGAGTCCATGGGGGAGCAGCTCACCGTGCACACCTGGCAGGCGGGCTACCCGGTGCGCGTGGGGCCTTTGGAGATCACACCGCTCGCGGTCCAGCACCCGGTGCCCGCCTACGGGATGCGGGTGCGCGGCCCGGCCGAGGACGATCCGTCGCACCGGGTCACCCTGGCGTACTCGGGGGACACGGACGCGTGCCCGGGGCTCGACGAGCTGGCGCGCGACGCGGACGTGCTGCTCGCCGAGGCGTCGTTCGTCGAGGGTCGCGACGACGCGGTGCGGGGCATCCACCTGACCGGGCGTCGCGCCGGCGAGGCGGCGGCCCGCGGGGGTGTGGGCGCGCTGGTGATCACCCACGTCCCGGCCTGGAACCACCCCGACGCCGCACTCGACGAGGCCCGCGAGGTCTACGACGGGCCCGTCGTCGCGGCGCGACCAGGGCTCGTCGTCCACCTCTGACGGTCGCTCGCTGGTCACGGGCCGAGTGCGGAGCGTTGCGGTCGAGACACGCTGGTCACGGGCCGAGTGCGGAGCGTTGCGGTCGAGACACGCTGGTCACGGGCCGAGTGCGGAGCGTTGCGGTCGAGACACGCTGGTCATGGGCCGAGTGCGGAGCGTTGCGGTC
>Ga0209477_1000689_pt1 | contig 21104 bp, 22 predicted proteins | sample KloWWTupernatant_FD_187180 | JGI IMG/M metagenome (GOLD analysis project Ga0209477, IMG submission 187180) | Active sludge microbial communities from Klosterneuburg, Austria, studying microevolution and ecology of nitrifiers - Klosterneuburg... | ecosystem: Engineered > WWTP > Aerobic digester >... | reverse complement strand
GTGCACCTCCAGCAGCATGGCATCGCGGTAGCGCACGATTTGCCCGGCGTGGGCCAGAACCTGCACGACCACCTGACCACCGTGCTGATCTACCGCACACCGCGCAAGGAAGTTGCGTTGGGCACCTCGCTGTCTGGCGCCTGGACCGTCATCAAGTCGATCTTCGAGTGGCGCAGCAAGCGCACCGGCTGGATCACCACTAACGTGGCCGAAACACAAGGATTCATCTCCACCGAAGGCAACACCGACTACCCCAACATCCAGTTGGCCCTATGCACCGGCATTGTCGACGACCACACCCGCAAGGCCCACCTGGGCCACGGCTACACCCTGCATGTCACCCTGATGCGCCCCAAGAGCCGTGGCTCGGTCACACTGCAAAGCGCCAAGCCGACGGACGCACCGCTGATCGACCCCGCGTTCTTCAAAGACCCCGACGACATGCAGACCCTGATCAAGGCCACGCAGATGGGCCACGACATCATGGAGGCCAAGGCGCTGGCGCCCTACCGCGGCAAAATGATCCACCCGCTGGAGCGCAACAACCCGACACAAATCGAAGCGTTCCTGCGCAAAAACTCCGACACCGAATACCATCCGGTCGGTACCTGCAAGATGGGCCCCGCAACGGACCCGATGGCAGTGGTGGATGCCAGCCTCAAGGTGCACGGCATGCAGGGCCTGCGCGTGGTGGATGCATCCATCATGCCGCGCCTGACCACCGGCAATACCAACGCCCCCAGCATCATGATCGGGGAAAAAGGTGCCGAGCTGATTCGCGCAGCTACCTGAACCACATCCGGCGCAGTGTGTTGTCCCGCATCCCGTAGTGGTGCCACAGCGCTGCCACGGCGTGCCCCCCAATCAGCGCGTAGCCCAGGTTGCCAAGCCATTCGTGCACTTCCTTGACCAGCCGCGCCTGCGCCATCGCGGGCAAGGGCAGATCTGGCAGATACAGGCCATAAAACGGAATCACCCTGCCGCGCGCAGTCAGCAAAGCCCAGCCCACCAGGGGCGTTACCACCATAAACAGGTACAGGCCGCCATGCACAGCCTTACCCAGTTTTTCCTGCCAGGCTGGGGGAGCCGGCACGATGGCCGGCGTCGTCCCCCACAACCGCAGCGCCAGGCGCAGCCATACCAGTGCGAATACCGTGAGGCCCAGCATGGAATGCCAGTTCCTGGCCAGCTGGCGCGCCGCCGTGCCCTTGTCCAGCAGTTCTGAGAGATTGATGGCGCCATAGACACCCACAAACACCGCCACCATCAACCAGTGCATGGCAATGCTGGCGCGGCTGTATCGGTCGGCAACGGTTGGTGAAGTCATGCATAGCTCCGGCAATCAGATGGATATGTCACTGTAGCGCCACCCCATGCTGCAAACAAATCCGTTTGCCGGTAGCATGGTTACCCACACCTCTCTTATCTCAACTGTCCATTCATTCCCATGAAGCTCTACTACTCCCCCGGCGCCTGCTCCCTGTCTCCCCACATTGCCATGTACGAGGCCGGTCTGGCCTTCGAAGCCATCATGGCACCCACCAAGACCCACAAGCTGCCCGATGGCAGCGACTACTACGCCGTCAACCCGCTGGGCTATGTGCCCTTCCTGACCCTCGACGACGGTCGCAGCCTGCACGAAGGCCCGGCCATCGTGCAATACATTGCCGACCAGGCACCCGAGAAAAACCTCGCCCCCGCCAATGGCACCTACGAGCGCTACAAGCTGCAGGAATGGCTCACCTTCATCGGCACCGAGCTGCATCGCTCGTTTTCACCTCTGTTCGTCCCCACCACCCACCCGGATACCAAGGCCACCGCACTGGAGCGCCTGCAGGGTCGTCTGAAGTGGGTCGATGGAGAACTCGCCGGCAAGCAGTACCTGATGGGCGACCAGTTCACCGTGGCCGATGGCTACCTCTTCGTGGTCACCAACTGGGCACCATTTGTCGGTCTGGACCTGAGCCCCTATCCCAATCTCGTGGCCTACCGGGCGCGCGTGGGTGCACGTCCTGCAGTCATTGCCGCCATGAAGGCTGAAGGTCTGGTCAAGTAGCGCCATGTCTGCCGAAATGCGCACCGCCATTGACCCCACACGGGACGCTTTCAAACAGCTGTTCGCGCACGCTCCGGCACAGGGCCCGGTGCAAATGCTCAACCTGCTGGCATTTCGCGAACGCACTGAAGATGGCTTGCGCACGGGCCGCCGGGCCTATGCCGACTACGGTCGGGCTGTGGCACCCATCCTCGCTGGCGTAGGTGGTCGGGTTATCTGGGCTGCGAATGCACACCTGGCCTTCATTGCTCCTCCCGGTGAACACTGGGATGAAGCGCTGCTGGTGGAATATCCGTCACGCGATGCTTTTGTGGAAATGCTGCAATCTCCTGCCTACCAGGCCATCGTGCACCACCGCACGGCGGCTTTGCGGGATGCACGCCTGATTGTCACGACCCCGCTACCTGCCAACTTGCCGTCGGGATAAACGCACCGGGGTATTGCGCTACCATGGGCGAAAGGAACGAAAGAAGTCGGGGATATCCATCCACAGGCTGACAGGAGAATGTCATCGCGACGCTGCCACCCCCCACGCAACAGAATGACGAAGAGGTCTACAACCCACATACCTGGGAGCCGTCGGTTGCGTTCCTGAAATACGCCATCTGGGCCATTCTGCTGAGCGTCGCTGCGGTCGTTCTCGCGATCTATTTCTTTGTTCCCAATATGAAAGACCGCGCCCTGTGGCCGGTGCCCATGGGAATCGTCGGCGTTGTGGGCTGGTACCTGATGCGTCGCGGACAGATCCAGCCCGCCATCGCCAGCCTGGCAGTGGGCATGTGGATGTGTGTGGCTGTGATGGTGGTGGTCGGTGGTGGTGTTAGCGCCCCGGTCCAGTACATCTTCCCGCTCATCATCTTCATGCTGGGGTGGCTCACCCACACGAAAGCGGCCATCGTGACTGCAGCGTTGACATCGATATTCACCATTGGTGTGATCTGGGCCGGTGCCTATGGTGGCCTGCCCAGGGCACCGGAGTCTCCACCGGCGCTCCAGGGCCTGGTTCAAATCTGCGTCTTTGCCACGGCGGCCCTTTTGGTGCATTCCCTGGTGCAGGCCTACCAGCGACGGCTGCAGGAATTGAATGCCATCAACCACGATTTCTCCCAACGCACACGTGATCTTGAACGCACCAAATCCGAGTTGCACCAGGCCCAGGCTGTGGCCAGGGTGGGCAGCTGGGTGTATGACCTGACGACAGACACGGTGTACCCCTCGGATGAAACCTGCCGGATTCTGGGTATTCCACTTGGGAGCACCCTCAACCAGAAACAGTACGTCGCACACACCCACCCGGAAGACCGCCAGAACCTGCTGCACACCATGCAGTCGGTTCTGGAAAACAAAAGCGCATTCGATTACGAACACCGGATTGTGGTGGGTGACGCCATCCGCTGGATACGCCAAAAGGCCGAATTCGGCCCCTCCACCGTGGGAAACAGCACCCGCATACTCGGCATTACGCAGGACATCAACGACAGAAAAATCGCGGAACTGAGCCTGCAGCAATCCGAGAAAAAGTTCTCTACTGCGTTCAAATCCAGTCCGGTCGCGGCCTCCATTGCCACCCTGCGAGAAGGCCGCTTTGTCGAGGCCAATGACAAGTACGCACGGGACTTCGGCTGGACACGCACCGAACTCATTGGCCACACAATACAGGACATCGGACTGTGGCCCAGCCCGGAGGGACGCAAGCGCTGGGTAAAGACCCTGATGGAACGCGGCAGCATCGTTGACTACGAAACCACGTGGATCCACAAGAACGGGAGCCAGCGCAATGTCAGCATATCGGGGGAAATCATTGACTACGACGGTACGCCCTGCATACTGGGTTTCGTCACAGACATCTCCGAACGCAAAGCAGCAGAAGAGAAAATCCAGAACCTGGCCTTCTACGACTCCCTGACCGGATTGCCCAACCGGCGCCTGCTGCTCGACCGTCTGGAACTGGCCCTGGCCAAGACCCACCGCAACCAGCTGCACGGCGGCCTGCTGTTCATCGACCTCGACAACTTCAAGACCCTCAACGACACGCACGGACACAACAAGGGCGACCAGCTCCTGCAACAGGTGGCCAGCCGTCTAGGCGCGTGTGTCCGCGAAGGAGACACTGTGTCACGTCTGGGTGGAGACGAGTTTGTCGTCATGCTCGACAACCTCAGTGGAAACGCGCTGGTGGCCGCCAGCCAGGCGGAAGCCGTATCCGAAAAGATTCTGGGCACGCTGGACCAGAACTACCGGATCGGCGACATCCACTTTCACAACACGGCCAGCATCGGTATCACCCTGTTCGGCGACCAGCTGGAACGACTCGAAGAGCCGCTCAAACGTGCCGACACGGCCATGTACCAGGCCAAGTCGGCCGGACGCAACACCATCCGCTTTTTTGATCCTGACATGCAGGCCGCCATTACCGCCCTGGTGCAGCTGGAGTCCGAGTTGCGTACTGCCGTCCAGCAACACCAGTTCCTGCTGCACTACCAGCCCCAGATCGATGCCACCGGCAAGGTGACCGGTGTAGAGGCACTGGTCCGCTGGCAACACCCCGGGCGCGGTCTGGTACCACCGGTTGAGTTCATTCGCCTCGCCGAAGAAACCAACCTCATCCTCACCCTGGGAACCTGGATTCTGGAAACGGCCTGCAGCCAGCTGGCCCGCTGGGCAGAGCGTCCCGGGTTCGCGTCCCTGACCATCTCCGTCAACGTCAGTGCCCGCCAGTTCCAGCAGGTGGACTTTGTTGAACAGGTACTGGCGACTCTGGAGCACACCGGTGCCAACCCCCGACTCCTCAAACTGGAGCTGACGGAAAGCATGCTGATCGACAACGTGGCGTCCGTCATTGAAAAGATGACCGCACTCAAAGCGCATGGCATCACCTTTTCGCTGGACGATTTCGGCACCGGCTACTCCTCCCTTTCCTACCTCAAGAAATTGCCCCTGGCCCAACTCAAGATCGATCGCAGTTTTGTGCGTGATGTACTGCTGGACCCGAGTGATGCAGCCATTGCGCGCATGGTGATCGTTCTGGCGCAGACCCTGGGGCTCAACGTCATCGCCGAAGGGGTGGAAACGGCCGCCCAGATGGAGTTCCTGTCACAGAGGGGCTGCCAGAACTTCCAGGGCTACTACATCAGCCATCCACTGCACATCGACCCGCTGGAAAACTTCGTGCAATCCCGCCTTTAAAGTGCTTTCTGCTTCAACGCCAGCAAGGCACCCAACCACAAGGCAAAGGCGGAAAACACCAGCCCACGCGCCAGTCCGCCGGGGCCGTCGGCAATCCAGCCCACCACGGTCGGGCCAATGATCTGCCCGGCTGCAAATACGGTGGTGAATGCACTGATCCCCGCAGCCCAGGCACTGGGTGGCAAGTTGTGGCGCACCAGTGCCGTAGTGGACGCCACCACCGACAGAAACACCCCGCCAAACAACAGCCCCGATGCCAGCACCACGGGCCAGGACTGGGTCAGCGCGGGTAATACCGTAGCCAGCCCCAGCAAGGCGTTCAACGTAGCCATGGACCGCCCGCCCTTGTGGCGGTCCAGCAGGGCAGCCCAGATGCGACTGGACGCCATGACCGCCAGCCCCAGCAGGGCATAAAACACGGTCACCGCCAGCGTGCTGCTGCCCTGTGCGCGCAACAGCGCCACCACAAAGGTCATGTAGCCGATGTAACCCACGCCAAACAGGGTGTAACCCGCCAACCCGTAGCGAAACGGGTGCCAGCGAAACTCCATGTGGGCCGCCTGCGCAGCCGCCGCCGGCTGTGCCCACTGGCCCATCACCCGGGCCGGCCACAGCAACAGCAGGCTGGCCAGCACACACAGCAGAGCCAGAGCCCACCAGGCCCAGCGCCAGCCGTGGGCCTGCGCCTGGGCAATGTCCAGCACCCAGGGCACCAGCACCGCCGAAAGCACAATGCCCACACCGGTGCCACCGTAATACATCCCCAGCAACAGGCCGCCACGCTGCGGGTCCTGCGCCCCGAGCCGGGCCGCCAGCAAACCGCCAGCGATGAACACCAGCGCGCTGGCCACACCCGCCAGCAGGCGCTGCACCAGCAGCGGTGTGGCTTCCACAAAAAATCCACTAAGCGCCATGAAGCTACTGGCCAGCAACGCCCCGGTCCACAGCAAAGTGGAAGGGCCCAGACGGCGCATCAGCCATGGCGTGGCCAGGGCCCCCAGAAAATACCCCAGCGCATTGGCCGTGTTCATGCCACCCGCCAGCGTGTAGGTCCAGCCCAGATCCGAGCGCATGGCTGGCAGCAGCAAACCGTAGGCAAAGCGGGTGATCCCCAGCGACACGGCCGCACCCATGGAAAGCGCGGCTGCCAGCCATAACAGTTGTCGCAAAGGTGTCTGCAAAAGCGTCCCCATCCCGTACATTGGAGCTTGCATTTTGCGGCAATGGCTGCACCTGTGCGCTTCCCCTATCCAAGAGCTTTTGCATGACCACTTTGTTCTCCCCCCTCCAGATCGGCAGCCTCACCCTGGCCAACCGCGTTGTCATGGCCCCGCTGACGCGCAACCGTGCGCCCGGTGCCCTGCCCACTGCCCTGATGGCAACCTACTACACCCAGCGGGCCGACCCGAAGAATGGTGCGGGCCTGATCGTCTCGGAGGCCACCGCCATCAGCCACCAGGGCCAGGGCTATTCGGACGTACCCGGCATCTGGAGCGATGCCCAGGTCGAGGCCTGGAAGCCTGTGACTGCCGCAGTGCATGCGGCGGGCGGCAAGATCTTCATGCAACTCTGGCATGTAGGCCGTGTCTCGCACGTCGACCTGCAGCCCGGTGGCCAGCCCCCGGTCGCGCCGTCAGCACTGACGGCCAAGACCAAGACCGTACTGATTCAGAACGGTGTGCCCAAATTCGTTGACACCTCCGCACCGCGTGCCCTCGACATCGCTGAATTGCCCGGCATCGTGCAGGACTACCGCCGCGCCGCACGCAATGCCGTTGCTGCGGGTTTTGATGGGGTGGAAGTCCACGGGGCTAACGGCTACCTGCTCGACCAGTTCCTGCGCGCGGGCTCTAACCAGCGCACCGACACCTACGGCGGCAGCATCGAAAACCGCGCGCGTTTGCTGGTCGAGGTCATGCAAGCCGTCTGCGATGAAATCGGTGGTGACAAGGTGGGCCTGCGCATTTCACCCGTCACCCCGGCCAACGACGCGGCCGATCCACAACCCCAGCCACTGTTCGAGCACGTGGTCCGGCAACTGGCGCCCATGAAGCTGGCTTACCTGCATGTGATTGAGGGCTCCACCGGTGGGCCACGCGACTATGTGCAGGGCGACAAAGCCTTCGATTACGTTGCCTTGCGTAATGCGTATCGCGCCGCGGGCGGTGCCGCAGCCTGGATGGTAAACAACGCCTATGACCGCGCGCTGGCCGATCAGGCGCTGGACAACGGTGCCGACCTGGTGGCGTTTGGCCGGCCCTTCATTGCCAACCCGGACCTCACGCGCCGCCTGCGCGAAGGGGCTGCGCTCAATGCAGGCGACCGCATGACGTACTACGGCGGTGGTGCAGCCGGCTACACCGACTACCCAACGCTATAATTTTAGAAGCAGCTCACGCCCAGTGGACGAGGGCTGCAAGCTAATTCAGGCATCACCCAGACCAATGGGCGCGGGTGCCCGCATCACGATGCGGGTGAACAGGCGGTCGTACATCGGATCGCGTGGGTATTTGCCAGTCAGCGGGTCGCAATTGGTTGCAAACGCGGTGTCCAGCTCCTTCCAGTCCTCGTCGGACAGCACCTTCCTTGCTATGGGAAGAATGGCAGATTCTTCGAGGTGCATGTGCTCCAGGTAGGCAGCGATATAGCGCCGGGTCGCTTCTTCAAATGCCACGCGGCGGGAATCACCTACCAGTTCCCACGCCAGCAGCAGGTGCTGCAATTCACGTACTCCCGCTTCGCTCATGGCATGGTCTTTTTCCAGGCGGGCAATGGCTTCCTGGGTCTCTGGCGCCAGACGTGCAACCCGCGGAAACAACAAGTTGGATTCCTTGGTGTGGTGCAACTTCTCGGGGAACTCATCCACATAGAAAAGCATGGCACGCAACACATCGAAGTAGCGCTCCGGTTCATCGTCCGGCCCCCGATCCACCATCATGCTGAGTGAGCGCAGCATGGCGGCCAGTGCCGTATGTTCTTCCTGAATGATCTGCAGGCTTTGTCTGAGCATGTCGTGTCTCCTTATTGGAGTACAAGGTTCGCACAGCCACAGCGGGCGGATATTGATTCAGGTCAACCCTGTTTAAGCTGAGCCAATCCGCAGCGACTGACCCGCATGCACCGCACCCTCGCGCAGGCGGAACTGCCGCACCAGCTGGGCCAGGCGCTCTGCCTGCTCGCGCAGGGACTCTGCTGCTGCCGCCGACTGCTCCACCAGTGCAGCGTTCTGCTGGGTCATCTGGTCGATTTCGGTCACCGTCTGGTTCACACTGGAAATACCCTGCGACTGCTCCACCGATGCCGAGGAAATTTCACCAATGATGCCGCCCACCCGCTGCGCGCCACTGACCATTTCCTGCATGGCCGTGCCGGCTTCTTCGGCCAGGCGCACGCCGCCATCGACCGCGGTGACACTGGCCTGAATCAGGTGCTTGACGTCGTTGGCAGCCTGGGCCGACCGCTGCGCCAGCGAACGCACCTCGCTGGCCACCACCGCAAACCCGCGCCCCTGCTCACCGGCACGCGCCGCCTCCACGGCGGCGTTGAGTGCCAGGATGTTGGTCTGGAACGCAATCGAATCGATCAACCCGATGATGTCGCCAATCTTGCGGCTGGCACCCGAAATCTCATGCATGCTGGTCACCACATGCGTAACGACCTCGCCACCGCGTGAAGCCTGGCCGGAGGCCGCGCTGGCCAGCTGGTTGGCCGTCTGCGCGGACGATGCAGTCTGCTGCACAGTCCCCAACAGCTCGGAAATAGACGACACCATGCTCTGCACATTGCTGGCCGCGCGTTCGGTCCGCACCGACAAGTCCTGGTTGCCGGAGGCAATTTCCTGACTGGCGGAGGCAATGTTTTCACTGGCGTCGCGCATGTGGCCCACGGTATTGGCCAGACTGTCACGCATGCCGTCAAGCGACCGCATCAGGTCGGACAGCTCGTCACTGCCCTCCACACGGATATCCACCGACAGGTCACCACTGGTAATCGCCTGGGCAAAACCTCGCGCCTGTTCCACCGGCTTGCAGATGGACAGCATGTTCAACCAGGTCAACGGACCCACCACCACAATGGTGAGCACCAAGGCCAGGGCAAACAGCAGCTTGGAAGTCCCGCTGGCGTCCTCCTGTTCCTTCACGGCGGCACCGGCCTGCTTCTGCACCAGATCCTCCAGCGCCAGAAGCTGCTTTTCCAGCTCGGCAAACTCCTGGTTGGCCTTGGTCAGCAAACTATTGCCCACGGTGGCACTGGGCACTGCCCCACCGGAGAGCTGCGTCACCACAGGCGCCATGGCTGCGGCATAGCCATCAATATGGGTACGGGCGGTTTGCGCAGCACGGGCCACCGTCTGGCTCCCCGCGCTGGAGAGCGCCTGCGCCTGCTCCAGTGCGTTCCTGACACTGATCTGCCAGCGGCCATGGGCATCCTTCACCGCCGTGGCCGACTCATAGTGGATGACCATTTCCTTCTCGGCCACACGCGTACGGCCCAGTTCAAACTGGAGCCGGGAGAGACGCCCGGCATCGGCAAACGTATGGTCCATGAAGTCCTGGCTGAGCGCCTGCATGCGGAACATGCTCCACAGTCCCACGCCCCCCAGAATCGAGAGCAGGCCCAGCACTACAGCAATGGCACTGAGCATGCGAAAGCGAATCGTAAAAAGGCGCATCAGGGTCAGCATGGGGATATCTCCAACAGTTCTTAACGTTCAGGGTTTCCAGCGCTTGAGCAACAACGCGTTGCTCATCACACTCACCGAACTCATGGCCATGGCCGCACCTGCCAGAACCGGGTTCAGATACCCCAATGCCGCCAGCGGTATGCCCGCAGCATTGTAGGCAAAAGCCCAGAACAGATTCTGTCGAATCTTTGACACTGTGCGGTCTGAAATATCGAGTGCCGCCGCCACCAGCAGGGGGTCGCCGCGCATCAGGGTGATACCCGCCGCGTGCATGGCCACGTCCGTTCCTCCGCCACCGGGGTTGGCCATCGCCATGCCCACATCGGCTGCCGTCAGGGCCGGTGCATCATTGACGCCATCTCCCACCATGGCCACGACATGACCACCCTGCTTCAAGGCCACCACGTGCGCAGCCTTGTCACCGGGCAGGACTTCAGCCATCACCTCGCCGGCCTGCGGGTCCAGCCCAAGGCGTCGCGCCATGGCCTCGGCAGCACCCCGGTTGTCCCCGGAAATCATCACGGTCTTGATGCCGCGGGCGCGCAAAGCCGCCAGCGCCGCTTTCGCACCCGGCTTGGGTTCATCGCCGAAAGCCAGCAGGGCCAAGGGCCGCAGACCGCCGGTGCTGCGCTCCACGAAGGCTGAAACCGTGGCGCCCTCTGATTGGAGGGCACTGGCCTGTTCAGCCAAGGCCTCCAGGTGCACACCGAGTTCCTCCATCCAGCGCAGACTGCCCAGCAGAAAGCTGCGCACCCCCACTTCGCCTTCCGTGCCCCGCCCCGGCACAGCGCGCACATTGTCGGGTGCCTCGAACGCCACACCCCGCTCCCGCGCCGCATCCATCACGGCGCGGGCCAGCGGATGCTCGCTGCCACTTTGCAGACTGGCCACCAGGGCCAGCACTTGCGCCTCGTCGGACCCCTGCGTCGGCACCAGACGGGTCAGCACCGGGCGCCCCACGGTCAGCGTACCGGTCTTGTCGAATGCCACCACGTCCACCTTGTGGGCCAGCTCCAGGGCCTGCGCGTCCTTGATCAGGATGCCGTATTTCGCCGCCACACCGGTCCCCGCCATGATGGCCGCCGGCGTAGCCAGGCCCAGCGCGCAGGGGCAGGCAATCACCAGCACCGCCACGCAGTAAATCAGCGACTGCTCAAACGAATGCCCGGTCAGCCACCAGGCCAGCAGGGTTACCAGCGCAATCACCAGCACCACCGGCACAAACACCGCACTGACCTGGTCCACCAGGCGCTGGATCGGTGCCTTGGCCGCCTGGGCATCCTCGACCAGCCGGATGATGTGCGAAAGCACCGTCTCATTGCCTACGGCACGCACCTGCATGACCACCCGGCCATCGCCGTTGATGGAGCCCCCCGTGAGCTTGCCACCGGGCTCCTTGGGCACGGGCAGCGATTCCCCGGTGAGCATGGACTCGTCCACCTGGGTCTGGCCTTCCTGCAGCACACCGTCCACCGCGAACCGCTCGCCGGGTTTGACGACCACCCGGTCCCCCACCAGCAACTCACCCACCGGCACATCCACCTCCCCGTCCGGGCCGATCAGGTGGGCCACCTCGGGCCGCAGCGCGTGCAGTGCCCGAATCGCCGAGGTGGTCTGTCGCTTGGCCCGGGCCTCCAGCCACTTGCCCAGCAACACCAGCGTGACCACTACCGCAGAACCTTCAAAGTACAGGTGCGGCTCCATCGCAGGCATGCCGTATGCGCTGTGGTCTGGCGCGGTCAGCCACAGCCACATCGACAGGGCCCAGCCGGCTGTCGTGCCAATCGCCACCAGCAAGTCCATATTGCCGCTCAGCGCCTTGAGCGCATGCCAGCCTGCCTTATAGAAGCGCGCACCCAGCACAAACTGCACCGGAGTCGCGAGCAGAAATTGCCAGAGCGCCGGCAGCATCCAGTGTTTGCCGAACAGGTCGCCCACCATGGGCACCACCAAAGGGGCCGAGAGTGCCAATCCCATGGCCACAGGGGCAAATCCGGCCCAGGGCGAGGCACCCTCTGCCATCACCGCGGCATCGGCTGCCCGCGGCTCATACCCGGCATCCCGCACCGCACGGCGCAGGCGGGCTTCCATCTGCTCGCCAGGGGCATAAGCAATGCGGGCCGACTCGGTGGCGAGGTTCACCGCGGCATCGCTGACACCGGGAACTTTTTTGAGTGCCCGCTCCACCCGGGATACACAGGAGGCACAGGTCATGCCACCAATGCCGATGTCCAGCGAGGAGGAGGAAGGAGTATTTGTATTCATGGTGTGTAGCGTAATCCTTCCCATGATGGCAAGGTCAAGCCAAGGGGCACTTGACCTTCCCACGATAGAAAGGTTCAGACTATGATTTCCTGTCCAACCAAGTCAAAGGATCCCCATCATGAACCAGAATTTCACCGTCACCGGCATGACCTGCGGCCACTGCGAGAAAGCCGTCACCCGCGCGCTCCGACAAGTGGATCCCCAGGCCGAGGTGAAGATCGACCGCACCCAGAACCTGGTGCAAGTGGAATCCACCCAGCCGCGCGAGGCGCTGGCCGCCGCCATCACCGAAGAGGGCTATGCCGTTGCCGCATGAGCCGCTGAAGCACGACAGCACCAGCGACTTTCCTGTTTCCATCGGGGAAGCCGCACGGCGCTCGGGTGTTTCGGCAAAGATGCTGCGCCACTACGAGTCGCTGGGCCTGCTGGGCCGCGTCCACCGCACCGACAGTGGCTACCGCCAGTACAGCGAGGCGGATGTACATACCCTGCGCTTCATCAAGCGCTGCCGGGATCTGGGCTTTTCCATGGCCGAAATTGCCGAGCTGGTCAACCTGTGGCAAAACCGCCGCCGCGCCAGCGCCAGCGTCAAGCGCATCGCACAAAAGCATATGGACGAACTGGCAGCCCGTATTGAGGCTTTGCAGACCATGCAGCGCACCTTGCAGGGCCTGCTGCACCACTGCCACGGCGACGAGCGCCCGGACTGCCCCATTCTGGATGACCTTTCCGGCGCCACTACACTGCCCGCATGACCGATCCCGTTTCGCTGTACCCTGCGCTGGCACAAGTCGCTCCAACCCTGGAAAGCCTGGGGCAGACCGTTGGCCCCATGACGGTACCGGCGGGGACGGTGCTCTTCGACGAGAACTCCCCGTGCCGCGGCTTTCCCCTGGTGCTCGAAGGGGAGGTCAAAGTCTCGCGCCATTCCGGCGATGGACGCTCGCTGGAGTTGTACCGCGTCATTCCCGGCGAGTTGTGCCTGGTCTCCAGTGCCTGCCTGTTCCGCAGCACCCCGCTGTCGGCGCAGGGGATTACCACCCGGCCCACCACCTTGCTGCTGATTCCGCCACCCATCTTCAACCAGTGGATTGCCACCCCTGCCTTTCGCGACAACGTGCTGGGCCTGTTTGCCGAACGCATGGCCGACCTCACCGGCCTGATCGATGCCGTGGCGTTTCACAAGCTGGACCAGCGGCTGGCAGCGGCCCTGCTCGGCCGGGGGCAGGACCTGGCACTGACCCACCAGACACTGGCCGATGAGCTGGGCACGGTGCGCGAGATCATCACCCGCCTGCTGCGCCGCTTTGAGCGCGAAGGCTGGGTGGAGCTGTCACGCGAGCGCATCCACATCAGCAACAGTGCAGCGCTGCGCGCGCTGGCCTCCGCGTTGACTCTGTGACCCAAGTCACATACGCTGGGTCCGCGCGGGGTTCCAATACGCCCACTGATTCATTTTTAAGGAGTTTTCCATGACACACAACGTCGGCAATATCGAACGCATCATCCGCATCGTTGCCGGTCTGGTGCTGATCGCACTGGCCGCTACAGGCACTGTTGGCTGGTGGGGTTGGCTGGGCATCGTTCCGCTGGCCACCGGTGCGCTGGGCTGGTGCCCTCCCTATGCCATTTTTGGCATCAATACCTGTTCGATGAAAAAGTAACTGCCCGGCACTCGCTATTGTTTTAATAGCTTGTTGCGCATATATGACGGGGCCTAGGGCCCCGTTTTGCATTGAATCATCGCAGTCAATTCCGGCAGGATCCTTCTTTACAGATGTAAAAGCCTGTTAACCCGGTCATCGCCGCACGGCAGGCCGCGTTAGTTGATGACAAACCGCCACGTCTGGCGGTACGGGCCCAGGCCCACCCACCATCCATGTTGAAACTTTCCACGCGCTCCTCTGCTTCCCGCAAGGGTCTCTCCGCGCTGGCGGCCAGCGGCATTGTCGTTCTGGCTGCATTGACTGCCCCCGCCCATGCCAACGACATCGGAACCCTGCTCGGCGGTGGCGTCGGTGCAGCTGCAGGTGCGGTACTGGGACAGTCGGTGGGCGGACGCCAGGGTGCCGTGATTGGCGGCGCCATTGGCGGCGCGACGGGTGCCGCGGTCAGCACCCATGGCCGGGGGCACAACGGTGCCGTGATCGGCGCAGCCGTGGGTGGCGCCGCAGGGGCCGCCGTTGGCCAGTCGGCCGGCGGACGCAACGGTGCCGTTCTGGGCGCTGGCGCAGGGGGTGCCGCAGGGGCAGCAATAGGCCGGGGCGTCGTCAGCCAGCCACATCACCCCCAACCGGTCTACCAGGCTTCAGGCCCGGTGGTGCACCATTACCCGGTTGCATACGGGCCGGTCTACCAGCCTGTCTACCAACGCCCACCAGTGCACGGTTATGGTCCAGGATGGGACCGCCATGACGGTCGCCGTGACCGCTGGGAACGCCAGCAACGCCACCACAGCCATGGTCGCGGACATGGCTGGGGCCACGACGGGCGCGGCCACTGATCCCTGAGGGTCAAGCAGGGACGACTTCGCCACCCAGGGCGTCAAGCAGATCGGGGATGAGTTTGCGCAACTCGCCCGTGGCAATGGCCACGTCGGTGTCAAACCCGTCTTCCTTGCCGTCGCCCGCCGCACCGGCCCCTTCGAACACCACGTCCAGCACCGCCACCTTCTTGAGCTGCAGCGCTTCGGTCAGCACGAAGGACACATGGTCGTTCCAGGTCATGGCCAGGCGGGTGGGTACTTTTCCATTGGCAATGTGCTGGCTCACTTCGTCCGTATCCAGCGGGTGGCGGGTATAGCGCACCACCGCCTTGGACTCATCGGCGGCCTTGAGCTCGCACTCCCGATCGACGCTGAAACTCTGCGGCGCCTCTTTGGTGGACAGCCAGACCGACATGGCGGCGGCCGGTGACATCTGGGTGTTGATCAGCTGGACGGACAGGCCGTCCATGGCCTTGATCAGGCAGGTCATCACCTCGTCGGCGCGGGCCTGGCTGCCGGCACTGAGGACCAGGGTTTTCGCTTGCGGATCGATCCACACCAGCACCGTGGACTGTTTGGTAAACGCCAGCGGCAGCAGGGCCAGACGGGCGTCTTCCCGGATTTCGCGGCTTTCCTTCTTGCCCGGCTTGCGCCCGGTGGTGGCTTCGATGTGCTGGATCTGTTCTTCAGCCTTGCGCTTGACCACGGTGCCAGGAAGCACCTTCACCTCCACCATGAGCTTGAGAATCCATTGCCCGGCAACCACTTCCACCAGGGGGCCATGTTCGTCACCACGGGGAGCAGTCCAACCGACTGCCTTTTCCTGCGAGGCACCGCACTCGACAAAACGGTTTTCTTCCAGTGCTGCTTCCAGCTTCGCAACGGTCTGCTCCCATGCAGACACGATGCGGTACATCATCACATTTTTAAACACACACGCCCTTTGTTACAGCGGCTATTTTCACGCATCTTTACACCGCCTTATCGCAAAACAATACGGCAGATACATGGCCAGCGCACACTTGCTTCCAGCCTGACAGCGATTTCCGCTACAGCCTAACTTCAAAGGAAGTCACCATGAAACCCGTATTTAAATCTCTCGCCGTTGCCGGCCTGCTGGCCGCCGCTGGTTTTGCCACCTATGCCCAGGGGCCTGGCGGCATGGGCATGATGGACGGCGATGGCCACGGCCGCATGGGCCGCATGGACCCCGCCAAAATGGAACAGATGGTCGCCAGGCGCGCCGCGGACCTCAAGGCCAAACTCAAGATCACCCCAGCCCAGGAAAGTGCCTGGACGTCATTCACCGCCGCCATGAAGCCGCCGGCCAACTGGCAGGAAAAGCGCATGGACCGTGCGGAACTGGACAAACTCACCACGCCAGAGCGCATCGACAAAATGCGTACCCTGCGTGCCGAGCGCACTGCGGAGATGAATGCCGCCATGGACAAGCGTGACGAGGCCACCAAGACCTTCTACGCCGCGCTCAATGCTGACCAGAAAAAAGTGTTTGACGCCGAGCATGCCCGCATGGGGCAACACGCAGCGCGCGGCGGCCACCACGGACCCAAGGGGCCCCGTGGCGGTGCAAGTGCACCCGTCGCTCCCAAGCAGTAATATGGGTCAGGCCAGCAGTTTTTTCAGCTCGCCGCTGGCAATCAGGGCTTCCAGATCGGCTGCACCACCGACCAGGGTGCCCTGTACAAATACCATCGGAAATGTGGGCCAGCCGGTCCACATCTTCAGTGCGTTGCGGCGGCGCCAGGTGTTGAAGTAATTGCCGTACTCCAGGTATTTGTAGGGAACACCCGCCGCGTCCAGCGCAGCGCGGGCTTTCTTGGGCATCGGATTCATGCCCATGCCCACCACCACCACCCGGTTGGCCGCCACTGCGGCCTGCACTTCGTCCACGATGCTGCGGTGGTGGCTTGCCACGCGTTCACGGATGGCAGGGTGGATATGTTCTTCACTCAGGATGGGGCGTGTCATCAAACAACTCCGGAAGGTAATGGAGGGCCATTATGCGCAGGGCTCCAGTAACATGGCGCCATGTCTACACCCCGAACTCCTCCTTCACTGCCTGCGGTGCGCACTATCGGGCTGATGCTGCCCCTTTCGTGGCTGGTACTGGCCTGGCGCGACATGGCCCGCTCGGGCTGGATCAGCTTTGCCCACGGACTGGCTCTGGCCCTGGCGGGTGCGGCCATTGTGGCGATTGCCCACCAGCGTTTCTGGTTATTGGCAGGTGCCCTGTCGGGTTTTCTGGTGGTGGCCCCGGTACTGGCCACCAGCCTGTATGCCCTGAGCCGCGCCCTGGAGCGCGGCGAAAAGGCTGACCTCTCGGTGGTGCTCAAGACCTGGCTGAACTGGCAGAACAACCATTTCAACAAATGGGGCAATGACTACTGGTGCATGGTGCAGTTCGGTGCGCTGCTGGCCCTGGCTGCCACCGGCTGGGTGTTGACATCGGCCGCACTGATTACCCTGCTGGCCCCAGTGCCCATCCACACGCCGCTGGATTTTGTCCACCATGTCATTCTGGCCAAGAATGGCTGGTTGTTCGAGTTGTGGCTGATGATGGGCGGCATCATCGCAGCGCCCATGTTTGCTTCCAGCGTGGTCGCCATGCCGCTGCTGCTGGACCGCCGTGTCACCCTGATGCAGGCCATCCTGACAAGCTGGCAGACAGTGCTCTTCAACCCGGTTCCCATGGCGTTCTGGGCAGCGCTGATCATGCTGTTCACCCTGCTGGGCCTGGGCGCCCTGCTCATCGGACTGGTGCTGGTCATCCCCATGCTGGGCCATGGCAGCTGGCATGCCTACCGGGCACTGGTCGATACCAGCACACTGGAAGAACGCGAACCCGTGGGCGTCAAGCCTCTTTCCGGGGGGGCTGTCTGATGTTCGGCTACACGGAAGAACAGATTGCTGGTTTCGGCCTGACCTTTGGCGTGGGCGGCTTCATGCTGTACATGCTGTTCATCATCGGCCACCTGGCATGGGAATCCAAGGCCGGCAAGTTCGGCACCTTTGTGATTTTTCTGGGACTGGCATTTGGCATGGTGGGCTTTGTCGCCAAGTCCGTCATCCAGTGGTACATGGAGCGCTAGCGCTGCCTTGCAGGTTCAACCGAAAGGCCGGATACCTATCAGGACGCCGTGCAACCAGAAGGCAAACGCAGCCCAGGCCAGCACACCCACCACCAGCGTCATGCCGGTGCCCGCCAGGGTGCCTGCAGGGTACTGCGTACCGAGCGTACGGTCGCGGCGCCGCGATGCAATGTAGTCGAGCACGCCCCACAGCAAAAAGGAGCCAAACAGCACCAGGTGCGCCACAGCACCGGTAGACAGCAGATGGGCCAATGCCCAGCTTTTCACGCCCAGCACCATGGGGTGGTGCAACCGGGCCTTGATCGCATTGCGCGGCACGTAGGCCGCCGCCAGCAACACAAACGCAATCAATGTCAGCAGGGATGCTGCGTGGCGCAAGCCGGTGGGTGGGCTCCACAGCTGCAGTGGCGTCTCGCGCGCCACACCAAAACCCCAGACCATCAGGGCAAAACCCGCCAGCGACAGCACGGAATAAACGCCCTTGAAGGTGCCCTCCCCCACACGTGCCAGCGTACGTGTGCGCCAGCCGTCGGCCACGATGCGCACCGAGTGCACCCCCAAAAACACCACCAGACCCAGAATCAGATACGTCATGTGCAATTTCCCTGTCAGGCACCAAGCACCCGGTTTTTACCCGCCCGCTTGGCCAGGTACATGGCCTGGTCTGCACGACGGATGGCATCCATGCCCGACTCCCCTTCTGCCAACTGTGCCACGCCAGCACTGAAGGTGATCAGGATTTTTTCGTTGCCCGCCAGGAAGAAGCGTTTGGTCAATTCCCGTTGCAGCCGTGTCATGGCTTCAATGCCCCGGTCCAGCGGTGTGTCAGGCAGCAGGATGACGAACTCTTCGCCACCGAAACGCGCCAGCGTGTCCTGGGGCCGCATGCTCTCACGGGCCACGGTGGCGAGGTGGTTGAGCGCACTGTCGCCGGTGGCGTGGCCCATCGCATCGTTGAGTTTCTTGAAGTTGTCGATGTCCAGCAAGGCCATGCACAGGGGTGTTTCCTTGCGCCGCACGGTGGAGAGCTCCCGGTCGATGGCTTCATCCAGACCCTTGCGGTTGAGTGCGCCGGTCAGGGGGTCATGGCGGGCTTCGGAACTGACACGGTCGAGTTCCTGGTGCAGCTTGGTCAATTCTTCTTCTGTCCTGCTGGCACGTTCACGCATGGCGCTAAGTTCGTCCCGCGCCGTTTGGCTGTCGCTGGCCATATGGCGTGTTGCGCCCACAATGTCTTTGAGCACTGGCGCAATATCTTTCATCGACTTGGCCTGCTCAATCAGCCGTGCACTTTCTTCCAGCTTGGTTTGGAAAGTTCCGGTGGACTGCGTCATTTCTGACAGGCGATCGATAAACGACGCCAGCATCTCGCGCATCTCGTTCTGGGCTGCAACCGTGCGTTCCTTGGCTTCCTTTTGCTTGAAGATCACGTCTTTCAGACGGCGTTCCACATCGTCCAGACGGCGCAGGGACAGCGGTGGTGCAGAAGCTGTCATCAGCGCATCCATCTGCCCTTTGAGCCACTGCTCTTCCAGACTGAGTTCGCCAATGTTTTCAAACACCAGATGCAAAAGTTTGAGCAGTACAGTCTTGATTTCCGCCTGGTCTTCGGCGGCAAAAGACAGCCGGTGGCTGTAATTCACCAGCATCAGTTTGAGTGTGGCGACATCCGAAGCCGGGTCTTTGAGGGCTTTGAGCAAACCTGTCGTCTGCTCACGAAACCGTTCATCGTCGGTACCGAGCGCCGGCAGTGCATATTCAATCAGGCGGCCAATTTGTCCCATGAACTTCGCGGTCAGCGCCGGCGCACTGGCGGCAACATCAGATACTGCAGACAGCGGCGCACTGCCCGACGGCTGTGCATCGGATGTACTGGCGGGAACAAAACCACCATACGCTACCAGTGCCGTTTTCACACCTTCCCAGTTCATCCGGTCGATGGCATATTCCAGCAATCCGCGGTGCTTTTGCTGGCCTGGCGTCTTGGTGGGCAGTGCTTTGGCAATGTCCCGTAGCGTATCCATCGGAAACTGCGGCACCTGGGGGATACCGGCAATTTCGTTGTAGATATTCTGGTAGTTCAGTGGCGTCGGTGCAAGCTTGCGCGTGGTCAATTGCTTGAGCGTTTCCCGCGCCACTTCAAAGGGTTTCTTTTCACTCATACTGGTACCATTTGCTATAAAATTAATAGCTTTATAGACACTATTTACGGGGGCTATAGCCCTATTTATTGAATATTCAGGAAAGTTTTGACCGGTTGCAAGGTGCTTTGGACATCCTCTTCATGGGGAACGTGCCCTAACTCGTCAAATACCACCAGACGCGAACCGACGATATCAGCTTCAAAGCGTTTTGCGTTATCTGGCGGAATCAGCCTGTCTTTCCCACCCCACACAATCAGGGTGGGCAGCTTCAGCGCCTTGATCTGGTTCACATCCCCGCTGCCAATCTGTGCAAAGCGGTGTGCCAGCGCTGCCCGGTTGCCTGCGCGCAACGACAGTTCGTAGTACCGATCCACCAATTCGGGTGTCACTTTGGATGGATCCCCATACACATTGCGCACACTTTGCATCACCACACCCCGCGGCAGCACATATTCCATCAGTGTGCGGATACCCGGCAACCGTGCAACCTGAAAGGCCAGCGGTACCGACACCGGTTGGGACGGATACCCTGCTGCATCCACCAGAATCAACCGGCTCACCCGTTGCGGCAGGACCGATGCCGTGGACCAGGCAATCTGCCCTCCCAGGGAGTTTCCGGCAAGCACAAACGACTTGACACCCAAAGCATCCAGCACCGCTGTGACAAATCGGACATAGGCTTCAATGGAATAGTTGTTAGATGGACTCGGTCCCGTCAGACCAAATCCAGGCAAGTCAAACCGGATCACCCGACGATGGTGCTTCAACTCCTGCGTCCATCCATCCCAGGTGTGCAGACTCGCAGAGGTTCCATGCAGCAGCACAATAGGCAGCGGGTCATCCCGTGTCCCTTCGTCCCGCAAGTGCACTTGCATACCGCTGACTTCCATGAACCGGGATGGCGCTTGTGCCCACCGGCTGCCCAGTTGTTCTACGGAACGGTCAGGGGCCCAGGTTGCCATTACGCCAGCAATGGCGAATACGAGGCAGGTGATCAGAAGCACACCCACAATGCGAAAAGCAATTTTCATGGTGCCCACTCTACACCTGTCTTTTTCCATTATGTCAAAGAATAAGCCTGTGCATAGTTTCGGTACAAGTCACCGGTTATCCACAGGACGATACAAAATGAAAGAGTTATCCAGTTTCCGGGTACAAACCAAAAGCGCTGTCA
>Ga0209477_1000688_pt1 | contig 21124 bp, 18 predicted proteins | sample KloWWTupernatant_FD_187180 | JGI IMG/M metagenome (GOLD analysis project Ga0209477, IMG submission 187180) | Active sludge microbial communities from Klosterneuburg, Austria, studying microevolution and ecology of nitrifiers - Klosterneuburg... | ecosystem: Engineered > WWTP > Aerobic digester >... | reverse complement strand
GCATGGGCCCACCAGGACTCGAACCTGGAACCAAAAGATTATGAGTCTTCTGCTCTAACCATTGAGCTATAGGCCCGTCGCGCGGGAATTGTAGCGGGCACCCCGGCGTGGCCGGGTGCGCGCGGGATCAGTGGCCTGGCCAGGCGGCCCAGCCGTCGGCGCTTTTCTCGACGACGGTGAAGTCCACCGCGACCGTGCCGGCGCGTTCGAATCGCAGGCGCATCGGCACCCGCTCGCCGGCGGCGAAGCGGCGCCTGGTGTCGATCAGCATGAAGTGCAGCGGGATGCCGGGCGGCTTGACCTCGGTGCGTGCGCCGGCCGGCAGCTCCAGCGGGAAAGTGTTGGTCATGCTGACCGTGCCGCCCGCGCGCACCACCGTGTGCAATTCGATCGAGGCCGCGCAGTCGCATTCGATGCCGAGCAGGCGGTCGCTGCCGCCGCGGTTGTCGAAGCCGGCGTAGGCGTCGACCGCGGTGCCCAGCTCGCCGCTCGCCGACAGCACCATGTGGTCGATCCGGATCGCGCCCTGGCGCACCACGCCCGGCGCCAGGCTGGTGCACGCCGCCAGCAGCAATGCCACCACCGCCACCGCTCCGTTCCTGGCCATGTCCATGCGCGTGCCCCTGGCTGTGTTTCGGCGCAGTGTACGCGGGCCATGGGCCATGGGGCCGGCGGCGGCAACGGCGGCACGCTTGACGTGCATCAACGCCGGCGGCGGCGGAGTGCCTACAGTGACGGGGTGAGGATCCTGGCGCGTCCCTTGGAATTCATGCGCGGACTGGCCCTGGTGGCCGCCGCGCTGCTGGCGCTTGCGCCGAGCGTGAGCCGGCTGCTGCCGGACGCGATGGCAGCCCCCGCCGGCACCGAGGCGATGTGCACCACGGAGGGCCTGCAGGCCCGCGTGCCGGTTTTCGGCGAAGACGCCCCGGCGCTGCCGCGCAACCACCAGGAATGCGGTTACTGCGCGCTGCTGGCGTCCGCGCTGCCGCTGCCACCGGCGCTGGCGATGGACGTGCCCACCGTGGCCGCCGGCGCCGCCACGCTGCTGCGGCGGCTGGCGCCGTTCGTGGCGAGATCCAACTTCCCCGCACTCGGCTCGCGGGGTCCTCCTGCCCTTTAGATGGCGTTGCGTGGCGGCGCAGGGCATTGCCCGCGCCCGAACCGTTCCCTTCCGAAGAGCATTCCATGAAAACCAAGCACCTCGCCCTGGCGTTGGCGGCCGCGCTCGCCTGCCCGACCCTTGTCCACGCCCAGCAGGCGGAAGGCGCACGCGCCACCGCCACCGACGACACCCCCGAAAGCGACGCCAGGCGCGTCGAAACCCCGGATCCGCAATTGCCGACCGTCACCGTGGTCGGCGTCCGCGTGATTCCGCTGCCGCGTGCGGACGCGGTGCGGGCCGACGCCGCGCTGGCCGCCGGCGCCGCCGCCAGTTCCGACACCGCGCAGTTGCTGCGGGGCATTCCCGGGCTGTCCCTGCAGGCCGGCGGCGGGGTCTCCAGCCTGCCCTCGATCCGTGGCCTTGCCGATGACCGCGTGCGGATCGTGGTCGACGGCATGGACCTGGTCTCCTCCTGCGGCAACCACATGAACCCGCCGCTGTCCTACATCGACCCGACCCGGGCCTCGAAGCTCGAGGTCTTCGCCGGCATCACCCCGGTCAGCCTGGGCGGCGACAGCCTCGGCGGCACCATCCGCGTCGAGTCCGCCGAGCCGGTGTTCGCCGGCGCCGGCGAGGGCCACCTCGTCGCCGGCAAGCTCGGCGCCTTCCATCGCAGCAATGGCGATGCTCGCGGCATGGACGTGGCCACCACCTTCGCCGGTGAACACCTCAGCCTGGACTACACCGGCTCCATCGCCGAAGCCGGCAACTACCGCGCCGGCGGCGACTTCAAGCCCGCCGGCCCGGCCGCGGCCGGCCGTGGCTGGCTGGATGCCGACGAGGTCGGCTCGACCTACTACCGGTCGCAGAACCAGTCGCTGCGGCTGGCCCTGCGCCATCGCCAGCACCTGGTCCAGCTGCGCTACGGCCGCCAGGACATCCCGCGCCAGGGTTTCGCCAACCAGCGCATGGACATGCTGCGCAACGACAGCGAGCAGTGGGCACTGCAGTACCAGGGCGGATTCGGCTGGGGCGGGCTGGAAGCCTCCGCCTTCCACGAGCACACCCGCCACGGCATGCAGTTCGGCCCCGACAAGCTCTACTGGTACGCCCCGACCGCGGCCCAGGATGGCCAGCCGGGCCCGGTCTGCATGATGGGCATGGCCTGCTACGCCGCCGGCATGCCGATGGAGACCGAGGGCACCACCCGCGGTGCCAGCCTGAAGGCCGACATCCGCCTGTCGGCGCGCGATGCGCTGCGGCTCGGCGCCGAAGTGCAGCTGTACCGGCTCGATGACTGGTGGCCTGCCTCCGGCCGCATGATGGGGCCGGACGCGTTCGTGAACATCAACGATGGCCGCCGCGACCGCCACGCCGGCTACCTGGAGTGGGAGGCCGAGTGGAACCCGCGCTGGCTGACCCAGGCCGGCCTGCGCCTGGAGCGCGTGGACACCGATGCCGGCCCGGTGCAGTCCTACAACAGCAAGTTCAGCCCGGCCGACGTGGTTGCCTTCAATGCCGCCCAGCGCCAACGCCAGGACGACAACCTCGACGCCACCCTGCTCGCGCGCTATACCCCGTCGCCGACCCTGCGGCTGGAATTCGGGCTTGCCCGGAAGACCCGTTCGCCCAACCTGTACGAGCGTTACGCCTGGTCCACCGGCGGCATGGCGATGCTGATGGTCAACATGGCCGGCGACGGCAACGGCTACGTGGGCGACCTCGGGCTGAAGCCGGAAACCGCGCGCAGCCTGAGCGTCAACGCCGACTGGCACGATGCCGCCGACAGCCGCTGGAACCTGCGGGTGACGCCGTGGATCACCCGGGTCGATGACTACATCGACGCCGCGCGCTGCTTCACCCCGGTGCCGCCGGGCCAGACCATGCCGATGCCGACGCCGTGCAACGCCGACAACCTGGTGCGGACCCAGGGCTTCGTCTACCTGCGCTTCGCCAACCAGTCGGCGCAGCTGCACGGGGTCGACCTGTCGGCCCGGTTCCCGGTGGTGGAGGGCGCGCGCCTGGGCCGGGTCCACGGCGAGGCGCGCCTGGGCTACGTGCAGGGCCGCAACCGCAGCACCGACGACAACCTCTACAACATGATGCCGCTGCATGCCGACTTCGCGCTGGAGCAGGCCAGCGGCGGCTGGAGCGGGCGCATCGAGCTGGAGCTGGCGCGGGCCAAGCAGGACGTCTCGGCGACCCGCAACGAGGTCGCCACCGCCGGCTACGGCCTGCTGCACCTGCGCGGCAGCTACCAGTGGCGGGCGCTGCGGCTGGAGTTCGGCGCGGAAAACCTGTTCGACCGCTTCTACCAGCTGCCGCTGGGCGGGGCTTACCTCGGCCAGGGCAAGACCATGTCCGGGACCGGGGTGCCGTGGGGGCTGGCGATGCCCGGCAAGGGCCGAAACCTGTACGCCTCGGTGACCCTGGCGTTCTGAGCGCGGCAACGAAAAGGCCCCGCGTGCGGGGCCTTCTCGACGAACCCGGGCGGCCCGGCTTACTCGATGTCGAGGAAGCTGCGCAGGGTTTCCGAACGCGACGGGTGGCGCAGCTTGCGCAGCGCCTTGGCCTCGATCTGGCGGATCCGCTCGCGGGTGACGTCGAACTGCTTGCCGACTTCCTCCAGCGTGTGGTCGGTGTTCATGTCGATGCCGAAGCGCATGCGCAGCACCTTGGCTTCGCGCGGGGTCAGCCCGGCCAGCACGTTGCGCACGGTCTCGGTCAGGTTGATGTCGGTGGTGGCGTCGATCGGGGACATCACGTTGGTGTCCTCGATGAAATCGCCGAGGTGCGAATCCTCGTCGTCGCCGATCGGCGTCTCCATCGAGATCGGTTCCTTGGCGATCTTCATGACCTTGCGGATCTTGTCCTCGGGCATGTCCATCTCTTTCGCCAGCTCTTCCGGCGTGGCCTCGCGACCGTACTGCTGGAGCATCTGCCGGGAGATGCGGTTGAGCTTGTTGATGGTCTCGATCATGTGCACCGGGATGCGGATGGTGCGCGCCTGGTCGGCGATCGAGCGGGTGATCGCCTGGCGGATCCACCAGGTGGCATAGGTCGAGAACTTGTAGCCGCGGCGGTATTCGAACTTGTCGACCGCCTTCATCAGGCCGATGTTGCCTTCCTGGATCAGGTCCAGGAACTGCAGGCCGCGGTTGGTGTACTTCTTGGCGATGGAGATCACCAGGCGCAGGTTGGCCTCCACCATCTCCTTCTTGGCCTTGCGTGCCTTGGCTTCGCCGTAGGCCATCGCGCGGTTGATTTCCTTGAGGTCGGCCAGGGTCACGCCCATCGCCTTCTCGATCGCGATGGTGGCTTCCTGCTCGGCGACGATCAGGTCGCGCACGTCGCGCAGGCCCGAGCCCCACTTCTGCTTGCGCTTGAGCAGCTCGTCGACCCATTCCAGGTTGGTCTGGTTGCCGTCCCAGGCCTTGATGAAGTCCTTGCGCGGCATCTTGGCCACGCGGGTGGACAGGTCGAGGATGCGGCGCTCGTGTTCCTTGACCTGGTTGACCACCTCGCGCAGCTTGCGCACCAGGGTGTCGGTCAGCCCCAGCGGCAGCTTCAGGGTCATGAAGATTTCGGCGATGTCCTCGCGCGCCTTCAGCACCGGCTTGGCCGACGGCCCGCCCTTGGCGTAGCCCTTCTGGAAGCGGGCGTAGGCGGCGGCCATCGCCTCCATGCGCGCGGCGACCTCGAGCGGATCCGGACCGGTCGGGCCGGCTTCCTCGGCGTCGGCGGCGTCCGCGGTGTCGTCGTCGTCGGTTTCCACGTCGGCCTCGACCACCGCGGCCACCGGTTCCGGCACCGGCTCCTCGGCATCCAGGAACCCGACCACGATCTCGGCCAGGCGCTTCTTGCCGGCCTTGTGCAGTTCGTAGTCCTCCAGCAGCAGCTGCGCCGACCCCGGGAAGGTGGCCAGCGACGACATCATCTGGGTCAGGCCTTCCTCGATGCGCTTGGCGATCGCGATCTCGCCCTCGCGGGTGAGCAGCTCCACCGTGCCCATCTCGCGCATGTACATGCGCACCGGGTCGGTGGTGCGGCCGCCCTCGCCGTCCAGCGAGGTCAGCGCCGCGGCGGCTTCCTCGGCGGCGGTGTCGTCGACCTCGCGGCCGCTGGCGGCCTGGCCGGCGAGCAGCAGGGTCTCGGCATCCGGCGCGACCTCGTGCACCTCGATGCCCATGCCGTTGATCATGCCGATGATGTCTTCGATCTGCTCCGGGTCGACCATGTCGTCGGGCAGGTGGTCGTTGACTTCCGCGTAGGTCAGGTAGCCCTGTTCCAGGCCCTTGCTGATCAGGATCTTGATGTCGGACTGGGGGGCTGCTTGCCGTTCATTGGCCATGGATCGGGCTACCGTATCGGGGGTGCGCGTCCGGGCGACGCGAGGGAACCCAGCATTATACCGTGCCGCCGGGAGTTTGACCTGACCCGCTTGCTGAACGCGCCGCCGCGCGCCGAACGACCCGCCGGCCGGCGCTGCCGCCGGCGCTCACCGCGACCGGAGCAGGAACGTCACCGGCCCGTCGTTGACCAGGCTGATCACCATATGGGCGCCGAAGCGGCCGGTTTCCACCCCCGGGGCGTGGCTTTCCCGGCAAAGTTCGACCAGCCGGCCAAACCCGCGCCCGGCTTCGTCGGGCGGCGCGGCGGTGCTGAAGCCCGGCCGCATCCCGCTGCTGGTGTCGGCGGCCAGGGTGAACTGGCTGACCAGCAGCAGGCCGCCGCCGGTGTCGGCCAGCGAGCGGTTCATCCTGCCGCTGCCGTCGTCGAACACCCGGTAACCCAGCAGGCGTTGCGCCATCCGCGCGAACTGCGCCTCGCCGTCGCCGGGCTCGACCGCCACCAGCGCCAGCAGGCCGGGGCCGATGGCGCCGATGACGGCGGCGTCCACGGAAACCGAGGCAGAGGTGACGCGCTGGATCAGGGCAAGCATGCCCTCATTGTAGGAGCGGCCCATGGCCGCGACGCTTCTTGCCTGGTTGCCCGAAGGGCATCGCGGCCATGGGCCGCTCCTACAATGGGGGCGATGACCGGATTCGCCGCCGCCCTGCTGTACGCCCTGGCCTGGAGCGTGGCCCGCCTGCCATGGCCGGTGCTGCGGCGGCTGGCGGATGGCGTGGCCCGGCTGTCGACCGCGCTGGACGGCCGCGAGGCGCGGGTGGCGCACCGCAACCTGGAGCTGGTGCGTCCCGACCTGGACCACGCCGCGCGCGCGGCGCTGGCCCGCGAGATCCTGCGCACCACCTCGCGGCAGGCGTTCGAGACCCTGCGGCTGTGGACGCGGCCGGCAGCGCGCAACCTGGCGGACATCGTCGAGGTCCGCGGCGAGGCGCTGTTCGATGCGGCCCTGCGCGAGCCGCGCGGGCTGATCGTCGCGGCGCCGCACATGGGCAACTGGGAACTGCTGAACCAGTGGCTGGCGGCGAAGACCCCGCTGGCGATCCTGTACCGGCCGCCGGAATCGGCGATCGGCGAGGGCTTCCTGCGGCGGGTGCGCGCGAATGCCGGCGGCCACGTGGAACAGGTGCGCGCCGAGGCCGCCGGCGTGCGCAGCCTGCTCAAGCGCCTGCAGAAGGGCGGCGTGGTCGGGATCCTGCCCGACCAGCAACCGAAGGCCGGCGACGGCGAGTTCGCGCCGTTCTTCGGCAAGCAGGCGCTGACCATGACCCTGCTCGGCCGGCTCGCCGCGCGCAGCGGCGCACGGGTGCTGTTCGCCTGGTGCGAACGGGTGCCGGGGAGTTCGCCGCCACGCTTCATCCTGCATGTGGAAGCCGCGCCGGAAGGCATCGGCGATGCCGATCCGCAGCGCGCGGTGGCCGCCTTGAACGCGGGCGTGGAGGCCATCGCGCGGCGCGATTTCGCGCAGTACCAGTGGACCTACAAACGCTATACGCTGCGCCCGGCCGGCAGTGGCGAAGAGAACCCCTACCTTGACCTCTACTGAGTCCAACGCAGCCACCGAAGGCGCCACCGTCGCGGAAGCGCCGCCGGCCATCGGGTGCTGGCAAGCGCCGCCGGCCCGCGCGGTGCGCCTGCACGCCGGTTTCGTGGCCGCGATGTTCGCGCTGTGCGGGGCCGGCGCGATGGCGGGGCCGTTGCTCGCCATGGACGAGTACGGCGTTGCGCGCTTCGGCATCGCTTCCGGCGTACTGGTCCTCGCCACCGCGCTGGGCGCCTGGATCGGTGCGCGCCTGCGCCACCAGCGCTGGAAGCTGGATGCCGAAGGCCTGTGGCTGCGCAGCGGCCGCCTGTGGTGGCGCGAGACGCGGGTGCCGGCCAGCCGCGTGCAGCACGTGGACCTCAAGCACGGCCCGCTGGAACGCAGGTCCAGGCTGGCAACGCTGGTCGTGCACACCGCCGCCGTGCACCTCAGCGGGATCACCGTGCGCGGGCTCGACGAAGCCGACGCGCAGCACCTGCGCGATGCACTGGCGCGCCAGCTCGACGACGCCGGCGACGCGCTGTAACCCGATGAGCGAGGCCGCCCCGGACACCGCCGCACTGCCACGGGACGGGCAGGAACACCGGCTGCATCCGCTGTCCTGGCTGTTCGTGCTGCTCGCGCAGCTCAAGCAGTTCATCCTGCCGCTGCTGGTGCTGCTGTTCGCCGGCCGCGGCGACCGCAACGACCTGTGGGGCCTGCTGGCGATGGCCGGGCTGGTGGTGGCCTCGCTGGCCGAGTACTTCACCTATCGCTACCTGCTGCGCAGCGACGGCATCCGCATCCGCAGCGGCTGGCTGCACCGCAGCCTGCGCGAGATCCCGTTCGCACGCATCCACAACGTCAACCTGCACCAGTCGCTGCTGCACCGGATGTTCGGGGTCGCCGAGGTGCGGCTGGAATCGGCCGGCGGGACCAAGCCGGAAGCGCAGATGCGCGTGCTGCGGCTGGACCAGGCGCTGGCGCTGGAAGCGCTGGTGCGCAGGCGCGGCAACCCGGGCGATGCCGCCGGCGAGGCGGACGCGGCGCCACCGCTGCTGGCCCTGTCCACCGGCGAACTGGTGCGGCTGGGCCTGATCAGCAACCGCGGCATGCTGGTGGTGGCCGCCGGGTTCGGCGCGCTGGCGCAGACCGGCGAGGACGTGTTCGGCGTGCTGGTGGAGCGCTGGGGCAGGCTGCTGTTCGGCCGCGTCTCCGAATTCATGGGCGAGCACGCGCACGACAGCACGCTCGGCATCGGCCTGGCCGCGGTCAGCCTGGTGGTGGTCGCGCTGGTGCTGGTACGGCTGCTGTCGGTGCTGCTCGCCATCCTGCAGTTCCACGGCTTCACCCTGCGCGAGGACGATGGCCGCCTGAGCGTGGAGCGCGGCCTGCTGGCGCGTTCGCGCTCATCCGCCAGGCGCCGCCGGATCCAGGCGTGGTCGCTGCGCGAAGGCGTTCTGCACCGCTGGTTCCGCCGCCGCAGCCTGCGCGTGGACACCGCCGCCGGCCAGCGCGGCGCGCAGGAACAGCACACGCTGAAGGACATCGCGCCGATCGCCAGCCCCGGCCACTGCGACGCGCTGATCAGGCACTTCCTGCCCGATGCAGGTTGGGACGCGCTGGACTGGCAACCGCTGCACCGCGGTGCATGGCTGCGGATCGCGATGCCGGGGCTGCTGCTGGTGCTGGTGGCCGTCGTCGCGGGGTGCTGGCGCTTCGGCGGCATTGGCCTGCTCGGGTTGTTGCTGCTGCCGTTGCAGCTGTGGCGCGCACGCCGGATCGCCGCCGCCTGCGGTTATGCCGACAACGGCCGGCTGGTCGCCTGGCGCACCGGCTGGCTGGCGAAGACCTGGAACTTCGCCGAAGTCGACAAGGTGCAGGCGCTGCGGCTGGCGCAGTCGCCGCTGGACCGCCGGCTGGGCATGGCCAGCCTGCTGCTGGATACCGCCGGTGCCTCGCCGTTCGGCGCGCCGTTGCACCTGCACCACCTGCCGCTGGCCGCGGCGCAGGCGCTGTCAGCGCGGCTGGGAGCGCAGCTGGCGCGCCGCCGCCTGCAGTGGTAGCTGCTGCGCGGGCAGCGCGCGCCAGTCGGACGCCCGCCAGACCTGCACCCAGCGCGAGCGGAAACGCTGCTGGATCACCGGATGCGGTCCCGGCGCGCGCCAGTCTTCGCGGGCGTTGACCACGATCAGGTCACGCGGGTGTTGCGTCGCCCAGGCACGCGCGCCGGCTTCGTCGACCACTTCAATGGGCGCGCGCAGGCGCCCGGCGAAATGGAACTGCAACTGGTATTCGCCGAGGAACGCGATCCGGGTGCCCGCGCGTTGCGCCTGGCCCAGCGCCTGCGCGGTCGCGGTCATGTCGTATTGCGCCTTGATCAGCGGCGTCAACGCCGCATGCAGCAGGGCGGTCGCCAGCAGCACGCCGCCGGCCTGCACCGGCAGCGAACGCCAGCGCAACAAGCCGATGCCGACCACCGCCAGCACCCCGCCCGCGAGCGGCAGGCTGTCCAGCAGCGCCTCCGGGAACGGCCGCTCGACGTGCCCGGCGAGCACGCGCGCGCCCAGCAGCAGCGCCGCCAGCAGCAGCACGCCCACCCCGGCGGCGATGCCCAGCCGCGGCCGCGTATCCGCCGCCAGCGCCAACAGGATGGCGAACCCCGCGAACTCCGGCAGCAGGTAGTACGGGTTCTTGCCGCTGATCGCGCTGAAGGCCAGCACCACGCCGATCACCCAGATCCACGCGAACCGGTTGCCGGCATCCCGCCAGAGCACTGGCACCTGCGCCCACCACCAGCGCGACCACCACCACGGCGCCATCAGTACCAGCAGCAGCGGCAGGTACCACCACCACGGTTCGGCATGGTCGAAGCTGTCGCGGATGCGGCCGGCGGTCTGGGTGACCAACAGGGCCTGGCGGTATTCCGGATCGCCCAGGGTCAGGGCCGGCAACAGCCACAGTGCGAACACGCCGATGCCGGCCAGCACCGCGAGCAACGCCCGCTTCGCGAAGCGCGCGCCATCGCGTTGCGCGGCCGGGTGCCACCAGCGCGCCGCCAGCAGCGGCACGCCCAGGTGCAGCAGGACCACCGGGCCCTTCGCCAGCAAGCCAAAGCCGACTGCCAACGCCACGCCCGGCCACCACGGATTCCAGCCGGCGCCGTCGCGCCGGCACAGCGCCAGCAGGCCGCCGAGCACCGCCACCATCAGCGGCAATTCGTACATCACCTGCAGCGAGAACAGGAAGAAGTACCAGAAGCCGGCCATCGCCCACGCCGCCAGCGCGGGCAACGCCGGTCGCTGCGGATACAGCCGGCCCGCCAGCAAGCCCGTCTGCGCGATCGCAAGCGTGCCCAGTAGCACCACCAGCACGCGCGGCCAGAGGTCGTTGACCCCGCCGACCAGCCAGCCGAGGTGGATCAGCCACGGCAGCAACGGCGTCTTGTGCGAATACGGTTCGCCGTTGAAAAGCGGCACCAGCCAGCTGCCCGCGTCCCACATCTCCCACGCCACCGCCAGGCTGCGCGTGGAGTACAGCGGCAGCGGCCCGTGCAGGAAGATCGAGACCAGCGCCACCGCGGCCCATGCCAGCAGCGGTGCGCGCAGGACGCGCAGGCCGGTGGTGGCGGTCATCTGGCGGGCAGTCATGGGGCCAATCGTCATCGCGCGAAGGATACGGCAGCACGATTGCCGCGCGCACCGGCCACGCCGCATGCGCGACAATCGCCGCACCACGTCACTCCTCGCCTACATGCCCGATTCCATCCTCGTCGTCGGCGGCGCCGGCTACATCGGCTCGCACATGGTCAAGCGGCTGCGCCGCGCCGGCTTGCACGCGGTGGTGGCCGACGATCTTTCCTCCGGCCATCGCGAAGCGGTGCTCGGAGCACCGCTGCACATCGGCGACATCGGCGATGCGGCCTTCGTGGATGCGCTGCTGGGCGAGGTCAGGCCGGCAGCGGTGATGCACTTCGCCAGCTGCATCCAGGTCGGCGAATCGGTGGCCGAGCCGGCGAAGTACTACCGCAACAACCTCACCGCCACCCAGGTGCTGCTGGACGGCATGCGCTCGCATGGCGTCAACCGTTTCATCTTCTCCTCCACCGCGGCGATCTTCGGCGACCCGCAGTACGTACCGATCGACGAGGCGCATCCGAAGGCACCGATCAACTCCTACGGCCGCAGCAAGTGGTTCGTCGAGCAGATGCTGGAGGATTTCGACCGCGCCTACGGACTGAAGGCGGTCTGCCTGCGCTACTTCAATGCCGCCGGCGCCGACCCGGAAGGCGAGCTGGGCGAATGCCACCAGCCGGAGACCCACCTGGTCCCGCTGATCCTGCAGGTGGCCGCGGGACGCCGCCCGCACATCACCGTGTATGGCGAGGACTACGCCACCGCAGACGGCACCTGCGTGCGCGACTACATCCACGTCGAAGACCTCGCCGATGCCCACCTGCTGGCGTTGCGGCAGCTGCTGGCGGGCGGCGGCAGCGCGCGCTACAACCTCGGCAACGGCAATGGCTATTCGGTGCGCGAGGTGATCGCAGCGGTACGCCGGGTGACGGGCCATCCGATCCCGGTGGTGGTCGGCCAACGCCGCGAAGGCGACCCGCCGGTGCTGGTGGCCGATGCACGCGCCGCGCGGGAATCACTCGGTTGGACGCCGCGTTTCGCCGACCTCGACACCCTCGTGGCGCATGCCTGGGCGTGGGAACGCCGGCATGCACGGTGGGCGCGCAGCTAGCGCGCCAGTTCCAGGAACAGCGCCTGGTAACGCTGGTTCATCAATTCGCGGCCATGCCGTTCCAGCGCCACCTTGCGTGCGTTCACCGCGAGCCGTGATGCCTGCGCCGGATCGCGAAGGAGTTGTTCGATGGCATCGGCCATGGCCACCGGGTCCGACTCGGCGACGAGGCGGCCATCGATCCCGTCTTCGATCACCTCGCGCACGCCCGGCACCGCACTGCCGATCACCGCGCATCCGGCCGCCATGCCTTCGAGCAGGGCCAGCGGCATGCCCTCGTAATGGGTGGCAAGCACCGCCAGCTGGTGGCCAAGCAACAACTCCGGGACGTTTCGCACCACGCCGGGAAACTGCACCTGTTCGCCGATGCCGAGCTGGTTCGCCAGCTTCTCCAGTGGCTTGCGGTGCAGCGCCTTGCCGCCACCGGCGAACAGCACGGGCGGTGCCAGCCCGCGTTCGCGCAACAGCGCCACCGCGCGCAACAGCGTTGCGTGGTCCTTCTGCTTCGAATAGCGGGCGACCATCACGATGCCGGGAACCCGCTGCGCGAACGGATGCGCGTCGGCTTCGGCGAAGGGTTCGAGGCGGATGCCGTTCGGGATCGCGATGGTGCGCGCCGCCGGCATGCCCATCTCCAGCAGCACCCGGCGCACGCCTTCGGAACAACCGACGATGCGGTCGGTGCGCTTCGCCAACCAGCGCGCCTGTGCCAGCCGCCACGCGGTGTAGCGCTCGCGGGTGTTGTGCTCGACGTGCACCAGGTGCGGCACCTTGGCCAGCACGCCGGCATAGCGCCCCCACAGGTGTTCGCTGAAGCCGTGCGCGACCAGCACGTCCGGACGGAATCCACGGCAGATGCGGACCAGCGCGATGACCGACGCCAGGTGCGACCAGCCCGGCACCATGCGCAGCGGCACCCCTGCACGCGCGAGCTCGGCGATGCGCTCCGGCGGCGTGCGCCGCTTGCGCCGCAGCACCAGCAGCGGTTCCACCGCATCGCCCTCGCGGGCTGCGTTCACCAGTTGGATCGCCACCTGGGTCGCGCCACCCGAGAAGCCGCCGGTGACGAAGTGCAGTACGCGCACCGCCGTCATCGGCACTCCCGGGTCGCCGCGCCAGGCAGCAGCCACCAGCGGCGCCGGTTGGCATTGCCCATGTCGCGCGCGCGCGCGGTGTCCACGCACGCCGGCAGCACGCTGCCCTCGACCAGTAGCCAGCGCGGCGCCGGGGTGGCCTGCCGCTGCCACCCCAGCGCGTCGGCGAATTGCGCTTTCGGATCGCGCTTGAAGCCGAAGTCAGCGGCCGGGCGATCCGCCATCAGCAACTGCTGTTCGCGCCAGCCGACCAGGCCCAGCTGCGCCGTCGGGCCGATCGCGGTGCCAACCTGCCGCATCAGCCCGCGCGAGGACGAACCGTCATTGAGCAGCGGCGCCGCCACCAGCGAATACAGCACCCACAGGGTGGCCAGCAGCGCCACCAGCGCGGCCTGCGCGCGCCGGCGGCCGAACCACAGCAAGGCGCCGATACCGACCCCGCCGGTGGCCACGAACATCGCGGCCAGCCCCTCGGCGACGGCGGCGTCGCGGCCCTCCATGAAGCGGCGCTCGAAGCCGGGCTCGCCGACCAGCATCGCCAGCCCCGCACCCACCATCGCCATCGAGAGCAGTCCGACGAAACCCAGCAACAAGCGCTGCGCGCCCTGCTTGCGCAGGATCCCCGGCAGCAACGGCGCCAGCGCCAGGCACAGCATCGGCAGCGCCGGCAGGATGTACATGTCGCGCTTGCCGGACGGGATGCTGAAGAACACCAGCACCAGCAGCACCCAGCCCAGCGGCAACAGCAGGCGCGCGTCGCGACGCTGCAGGCGGCGCCTCCAGGCCGGGATCGCCCACGGCAGCGCGAGCACGGTCGGCAGCCACGCGGTCAATGCCACCTCGATGAAGTACCAGGGCGGCTGGCCGTGGTGCCAGGCATTGGTGTAGCGGGTCACCGTCTGCCGGAACAGGATGTCGTTGATGTAGGCATCGTAGGCCGGCGACTGCTTGCCCAGCGCCGCCACCAGCATCGGCAGCAACCACACGCCACACGCGGCGACGAACGCCAGCGGCCCCAGCCAAAGACGCGGATTGCGCGCATGCAGGCGCACCGCCGGCCAACCGCGCCAGCGCGCGAACGCCGCCGGCAGCAGCATCAGCAAGGACAGCACGCCGACCGCCTTGGTGATCGTGCCCAGCCCGGCCGCCGCCCAGCCCAGCGCCCACATCCGCCAGTCGGGCCCGCGCAGCAGGTGGCGCAGCAGGCCGTAGTTGGCCAGGGTGATCCAGAACACCGCCAGCGGATCGATCTGCGCCTTCTTCGCCTGCCAGGTGAACTGCAGCGCCAGCAGCAGCGCCCAGCCGGCATACAGCCCGACACGCCGCGTCCACAGCCGGGTACCCAGGTCGACCACGCACCACAGCGTGCCCAGCGCCGCCAGCAGCGAAGGCAGCAGGAACGCGATCCGCAGGTTGCCGGTCGCCGACAGCACCACCGCCTGCAGCCACATGAACAGCGGTGGCTTGTCCGAATACAGCTCGCTGCCGCGATGCGGGAACAGCCAGTCGCCACTCTCCACCATCTGCTTCGCGACGAGGGCGAAGCGGGGTTCGTCCGCCGGCCATGGATCGCGCAGGCCCAGCCCGGTGCCGAGGATCAGCAGGGCGAACAGCCAGAACAGCCGGGTATTGCGTTGCGCTCGGGTCATCGCGCGATCATAGCGACGCCCGCTTACGGCTTCCGCAGTCGCGCGTAGAAGAAGCCGTCCATCCCGCACTCGCCCGGCAGGCGCTGGCTGCCGAAGCCGGTGTCGTGGCCGAAGCGGGCAGCGAGCGGTTCCAGCACGGCATCCGGCGTGCGCGCGAGGAAGGCCTCGACCTGCGCCGCGTTCTCCTCCCGCAGGATCGAGCAGGTGGCGTACAGCAACGTGCCGCCCGCCGCCAGCAGCGGCCAGACCGCATCCAGCAGCGCCGATTGGGTGGCGGCCAGCGCGGCGATGTCGGCTTCACGCCGGTGCAGCAGCACGTCCGGTTGCCGGCGCACGATGCCGGTGGCGCTGCATGGCGCGTCGACCAGGATCGCGTCGAACGGCGTGCCGTCCCACCAGCGATCCGGGTGCGTGGCATCCGCGGCGCGCGCATCGATGGCGAGCCTCAGGCGCGCGAAGGTGTCCTGCATGCGCCGCACCCGGCGCGGGTCGACATCCAGCGCGGTGATCCGCAACGAGGGGTCGCGCTCGGCCAGGTGCGCGCTCTTGCCACCGGGGGCGGCGCAGGCATCCAGCACCCGCGCACCTGCCGGCGGCGCAAGCGCATCGGCCACCCGCTGCGCGGCGGCGTCCTGCACCGAGACCACGCCATCATCGAAGCCCGGCAGCTGGTTCACCGGTTGCGAGGCCTGCAGCCGGATCGCGTCGGCCAGCCCCGCATCGACATCCGCCCCGAGGCCGGCCTCATGCAGGCGCGCAAGATAGGCGTCGCGGGTGGTCGCCCGTGCATGCACGCGCAGCCACATCGGCGCCTCCTGCGCGCTGGCGGCGAAGATCTCGGCGGCCTGGCGCGGCCAGTCGGCGCGGACGCGGCGGGCCAGCCAGTCGGGCCAGTCGCCATCCGCCGGGGCCGCCGGCAGCCCGTCGCGCTGCGCGCGCCGCAACAACGCGTTGACCAGCCCGGCCTGGTGCGGACGCCCGAGTGCGCGCGCGGCATCCACGCTGGCGGCGATCACCGCGTGCGCCGGCATCCCCAGCGCCTGCTGGGCAAACCCGGCGTGCAGCAGGGCGCGCACTTCGTGGTCACGCTGGCCCAGTGGTTTCGGCAGCCACTGCGACAGCGCGGCATCGAAGCGCGTGCGCTGGCGCAGGGCGGCGAACACGATCGCCTCGACCATCGCCCGGTCGCGCGGATCAGCCAGTGCCGGCAACGCCGCCGCCAGGCTCGCCTTCAGAGAGCTCCCGCGATGCAGGACCGCATCCAGCACGCGCGCGGCGCTGACGCGGGTGGCGACGCCGCTGTTCATGCGCGCAGGTCGCGCCGTGCGTTCAGGTAGTCGGCCGCGGTGATCGCCTTGCCGCCATCGCGCTGCAACACCCGCAGCCGCAGCGCGCCAGTGCCGCAGGCCACGTCGATGCCGTCCCTGCCTGCGCGCAGCACGGTCCCCGGCAAGGCCGCATGCGCTTCATCGAGCGCCACCGCGCCGTGGATGCGCACGCGTTCGCCGGCCAGTTGCGCCTCCGCCATCGGCCACGGATTGAACGCGCGCACCCTGTTCGCCAGCGCCACCGCCGGCCGCGACCAGTCCAGCCTGGCCTCGGTCTTGTCGATCTTGTGCGCGTAGGTCACGCCCTCGTCCGGCTGCGGATACGCCGGCAGGCGGATGCTGGCGCGCAGCAGGCCCAGGCCATCGGCCAGCACCTGTGCGCCGAGCGCGGACAGGCGATCGTGCAGCTGGCCGCCGGTCTCGTTGGCGCCGATGTCCAGCGCCTGCGCCAGCAGCACCGGGCCGGTGTCCAGCCCCTTTTCCATCTGCATCAGGCACACGCCGCTGCGGGTGTCGCCGGCTTCGATCGCGCGCTGGATCGGCGCCGCGCCGCGCCAGCGCGGCAGCAGCGAAGCGTGCACGTTCCAGCAGCCATGCACGGGGATATCCAGCACCGACTGCGGCAGGAGCAGGCCGTAGGCCACCACCACCATCAGGTCGGGCTTGAGCGCGCGCAGTGCCTGCTTCGACAGCGCTGATTTGAAGTTTTCCGGTTGCAGCACCGGGATTCCGCGCTGCACCGCCTCCAGCTTCACCGGCGACGGGGCCAGCCCGCGCCCGCGCCCGGCCGGGCGATCCGGCTGGGTGTAGACGGCGACCACCTCGGCCTTGCCGGCGGCCGCCCGCAGGCAGGGCACGGCGAACTCCGGCGTGCCGGCGAAGACGATGCGCATCGGGTCAGGCGGCGCGGCTGCTAGGCCGCATGCTTGCGCGCCTTCGCCAGCTTCTTGCGGACCATTTCGCGCTTGAGCGGGCTCAGGTAGTCGACGAACAGCTTGCCGTCCAGGTGATCCATCTCGTGCTGGATGCAGACCGCCAGCACGCCGTCGGCCTCGATCGTGAATGGCGTGCCATGGCGATCCAGCGCCGATACCGTGATGCTGTCGCTGCGGGTGACGTCGGCGTAGATGCCGGGCACCGACAGGCAGCCCTCCTGGTAGACCTGCTCGCCCTCGCGGGCGGAGATTTCCGGATTCACGAACACCAGCGGCCGGCTTTTGTCCTCGGTCACGTCTATGACCATGAAGCGCCGGTGGACGTCGACCTGGCTGGCCGCAAGGCCGATGCCGGGGGCTTCGTACATGGTCTCGAACATGTCGTCGAACAATTGCTGGAACGACGGTTCGGCGAGCTGTGCGGGTTCGACCGGCACCGCCTTCGTGCGCAGGCGCGGATCGGGGAATTCGAGGATCGGGAGCAGGGCCATGGCGAACAATCCGCTGGACGATATCCGGGGCAAGCTGCCGCAGTCGCGGGCAGGGTTGCGATTGTACCGCGCGCAACCTTGCTCCCCGCTTGCCAGCGGCGCGTGCTTGTGGTCTATAGTGGCCCGGCTTCAGGGGGTTTTTTACCAAGGGGAGCGGGGAGATGGCCGCCATGCTTGAACGAGTTTCTGATTTCGTGCGCGCTAACGCGCCGCGCCCGCGCCGGTTGCGCACCCTGCTGGCGACCGCGCTGCTGACGGTGGCCGCCTTCGGTGCCGCCGCGCAGCTGCGGCCGGACCACCCGGACAGCTACGTGGTCAAGCGTGGCGACACCCTGTGGGACATTGCCGGCCGCTTCCTGCAGCGCCCGTGGCTGTGGCCGGAAATCTGGCAGGCCAACCCGCAGATCAAGAACCCGCACCTGATCTACCCCGGCGACGTCATCAGCCTGGCCTACACGGACCGCGTGGGCCTGCAGGCCGGGCCGCGCACGGATAGCCCGGTCAGCGCGGTGCCTCTGGCCGAAATCGAGCCTTTCCTCAAGGACCTGCGCGTGGTCGACAGCCTCGACGGCCTGCCCTACGTGGTCGGCCTCGAGGAAGACCGCATGCGCGGCAGCAATGGCCAGGTCGCCTACATCAGCGGGCTGGACGGCATCGCCCCCGGCCAGCGCTACCTGGTGGTGCGACCCGAGAAGCGCTACCGCCACGTCGACCGCTCCGGTTATTGCTGCGACCTGTTCCAGAGCGAGGACCTCGACGCCCGCGGCGAGCACATGGCCGAGGCGGGCACGATGTGGAGCAACATCGTGTTCCCGAGCAAGACCACCGAATTCATCGGCTATGAGTTGATGACCCAGTCCACCGGCACCGTGACCCGCGGCGAAGTGGACGGGATCCAGGCCTCGACCCTGCTGCTGGACAGCGAAGGCCGCGAGGTCCGGGTCGGCGATCGCCTGGTCCCGGTCGAAGCGCAGCCGTACGACCTCCAGTTCGTCCCGCATCCGCCGAGCCAGCAGCAGGAATACGGCCGGCTGCAGGTGATGGCGGTGGCCGACATGATGACCACCGGCGGCCCGCACGACGTGATCGCGCTGTCCGGCGGCAGCGCGCAGGGCATCGACAACGGCACCGTGTTCTCGGTGTGGCGCCGTGGCCAGTCCAGGGTCGACCGGGTCAGGACCGACCTTGACCGCGACGAGGACACCGTGATGTTCGAATCGAAGGTGCGCATGCCGGACGAGTTCGCCGGCCATGCGATGGTGTTCCGCACCTTCGACAAGGTCAGCTACGCGCTGGTGATGAGCAGCGTGAAGCCGACCCGGGTCGGCTACGAGCTCAAGCACCCCGACGCACCGTACTGATCGGGTAGTTTCCCGACACCAGGAAGCGACGGCGCCCGAGGGCGCCGTCGTCGTTTGCGGCCGATGCTGCGCAGATGCCGGCATCCATCGCACATCCGCCCCGAGGACCCCTGTCGCTGCTGCGCCTGCTCGCCAGCGGCGCCCGTGCCGGCGCGCTGCGGCGCCTGCTGGACAGCCATGGTGATGCCGATGCCGCGCTGGCGGCTGGCGCGCGCGACTGGGCCAGCCACGGCCTGGATGCGGGGGCCTGCCATGCCATCCGCCACCCGGATCCGGCGGTGATGGCGCGTGGCGAACGCTGGCTCGACGCGCCAAACCGGCAACTGATCGGCTGGCGCGATCCGGACTACCCGCCGCTGCTGCGGCGGATCCCGGGCCCGCCGGCGGTGCTGTTCGTGGCCGGGGATCCGGGCCTGCTGTGGCGGCCGGCGGTCGCGGTGGTCGGCAGCCGCGCCGCGACCGCCGGTGGCCGCGCCAACGCGACTGCCTTTGCCACCGCGCTGGCGGGCGCGGGGCTGTGCGTGGCCAGCGGGCTGGCGGCCGGGATCGATGCCGCCGCGCATGCCGCGACCCTGGACGCCGGCGGCGCCACCGTCGCGGTCCTCGGCACCGGCCCGGACATCGCGTACCCGTCGCGGCACCGCGCCCTGCTCGAGCGGATCGCCGGCCACGGCGCGGTGGTCAGCGAACACCCGCCCGGCACCGAGCCGCTGCGCCAGTTCTTCCCCAGCCGCAACCGCATCCTCGCCGGGCTGTGCCTGGGCACCCTGGTGGTGGAGGCGGCGGAACGCTCCGGCGCGCTGATCACGGCGCGGCTGGCGGCGGAGGCCGGGCGCGAGGTGTTCGCCCTGCCCGGTTCCATCCACAACCCGATGGCGCGTGGCTGCCACCGGCTGATCCGCGACGGCGCCAGCCTGGTGGAGTCTCCGCAGGAGGTACTGGCGGTGATCGGCCCGCTCGCGGCCGACCTCGCCCGGGCCTTGCGCGGGGAACTGGGCGCCCCCATCCATACGACCGAGCCGATTCCGGACCCGGCGATCCTGTCCGATCCAGACTACAACCGCTTGTGGCAAGCCATGGGGCACGACCCAACCGGTATGGATGACCTGGTCGAACGGACCGGATTGACGGCCGCCGCACTGTCCTCCATGCTGCTGGCGCTGGAGCTGGAAGGGCGGGTTGCGGCGGAGCATGGCCGCTACTGCCGGATCGGGGTCTGAGACTGCCCGGTTCAACCCGGGTGTTTGCCTCCACAGCGTCGTCGCGGCGCAGGCCGAGGGCCATGAAAGAAAGCATCCTGGATGTCCTGCTGTACCTGTTCGAGCACTACTTCACCAACGATGCGATCAGCGTCGACGGCGACGACCTCACCGCCCAGAACGGCCCGCTGATGGGCGAATTGTCCGAGGCCGGCTTCTCCACCGCGGAAATCCGTCGCGCCTTCGACTGGCTGGATGCGCTTGCACGGCAGCGTCCAGCGCCCGGGCAGCCGCGGACCGGCGGTCCCACCCGGGTCTTCCATGGCGCCGAGCTGGACAAGCTGGACACCGAATCGCGGGGCTTCCTGCTGTTCCTGGAACAGCACGGCGTGCTCGACGCCGACCAGCGCGAGCTGGTGCTGGACCGGGCGATGGCGCTGGACCAGGAGGAGCTGGACCTGGACGACCTCAAGTGGGTCGTGCTGATGGTCCTGTTCAACCAGCCGGGGTCCGAGGCCGCGTACGCCTGGATGGAAACCCAGATGTTCCTGGACGAACCCGAACCGGTGCATTGACCGCCCCGTCGCGGGGGAGTCCCGGGGCCGGCGGCGGCGGTCGCGCTTGACACGGCCCCGCCCCCCGTGATTCCACTGTAATAAGGAACACGCCGAACGCCCGGGGCCTCCGCTCCGGGCGTTGGCTTCTGCGGTGTCCCGCGACACCGCCTCCACGCATCCCCGGAAGCTGCGCCACATGGCCAAGAACCTGCTCGTCGTCGAGTCGCCCGCCAAGGCCAAGACGATCAACAAATACCTCGGCAAGGACTTCACCGTCCTCGCCAGCTACGGGCACGTGCGCGACCTGGTGCCGAAGGAGGGCGCTGTCGATCCGGAACGCGGCTTCGCCATGCGCTACGACCTGATCGAGAAGAACCAGAAGCACGTCGAGGCGATCGCCAAGGCCGCCAAGGCCGCCGACAACCTGTTCCTTGCGACCGACCCGGACCGCGAAGGGGAAGCGATCAGCTGGCACATCGCCGAGATCCTGCGCGAACGCAACCTGGTCGGCGACAAGCCGCTGCAGCGGGTGGTGTTCACCGAGATCACCCCGCGCGCGATCAAGGAAGCGATGGGCCATCCGCGCGCGATCGCCACCGACCTGGTGGACGCGCAGCAGGCCCGGCGTGCGCTCGACTACCTGGTCGGCTTCAACCTGTCGCCGGTGCTGTGGCGCAAGGTCCAGCGCGGGCTGTCCGCCGGCCGCGTGCAGTCGCCGGCGCTGCGCATGATC
>Ga0209477_1000687_pt1 | contig 21132 bp, 21 predicted proteins | sample KloWWTupernatant_FD_187180 | JGI IMG/M metagenome (GOLD analysis project Ga0209477, IMG submission 187180) | Active sludge microbial communities from Klosterneuburg, Austria, studying microevolution and ecology of nitrifiers - Klosterneuburg... | ecosystem: Engineered > WWTP > Aerobic digester >... | reverse complement strand
GGCGAAGAACCCCAGCAGCGTGCCGAAGGCGATCTCCAGGTACTTGAGGGGCGCGTAGGCCTCCCCCGCCTCGATCTCCACGGCGATGACCATCTCCTTCTCGCGCAGCCACCGCCACGCGCCGATGACCGAGGCGCCCCGGTAGTCGCGGTAGGGCTCGAGGATCACCCCCTCGAAGGGCCCGCCGGCCGCCTTCGCGGCGATGGCGGTATCCGCGAGCTTCGTGAGCGGCCAGTCCGAGTCCGGCGTCGACGGGCGAAATCCCGCCACGATGTCGGCCCCGGGGTCGCGGACGGGTATGCGCAGGATGCCGGTCTCGCCGGGCCCGAGGCGTCCGGCAAGGCGCAGGTCGCCGAGATAGCGGCTCTGCGTGAGCATCATGCCGTGGGCATCGAAGGCGTAGGCCTCGCGCGACGATTGCGTCGAGCTGAGCAGCAGCAGCGTGCCGAAGCGGTCCTCGGCGAGCCGGCCGAAGCCCAGCGCCGCGATGACCTCGCCCGAGTCGCCGCGCACGGGCGTCTCGACCCACACGAGCGGCCGGTCGAAGGGGACGCGGTGGCCGGGCCCCACCCGCTCGGCTTCCGTGAATGGGCGCACGAACACGGTGCGGCCGGAGAACACCGGCGCCAGGCGCCGCTCGAAGTCGCCCTTGGCCACCGTGAGGCCGCAATAGTCGTCGTGCAGCGCGGCGATGATCGCGCCGTCGCGGGCGACGAGGTTCACCGCGACGGCCTCCTCGAGCGCGACGAACGGCCGGATCTGGTCGAGCAGCGCGTGGCGGGCGGGCGAGCGGCACACGGCGGCGGCATCCATCCCGCCCTGCGCCAGCTTCACGAGCGCGGCTGCCGAGCGCTGCACCGGCTCGTCGGCGGCCCAGCGCTCCGCCGAGCGCTTCTTCTCGTCGATCCAGATGGTGAGGGCGCCCGACTCCGCCTCGAGGAGGGCGGAGAGGCCCGCGGCGCGCAGGTCGCGCAGCGACTGGCGCACCTGCCCGTGCGACCACCAGCCCATGACGGCCAGGGCGAGGGCCACGATGCCCACGATGACGACCAGGTTCGCCAGCCGCTCGCGCGCCTCCTCGCCGGAGGCCGCCCCGGGCGGCCTCAGAAGCGCCGGGAGGTTTTCCGGGATCTTGCGCAACCCCGGGACGGGTTCGTGGGACGCCATCGCGCCATGATACGAGACCCGGGGTCCGCAAGAAAAAGGGCCGCACCGGAAGGTGCGGCCCCGAAGGTGAAACCGGCCTGCTTCTTCAGAACTTCCAGGTCACGAACCCGTACAGGATGTTCGCCTTGTACTGCGGGTTCGCGAGGTAGCCCATCATGTAGCTGTCCGCCCCGGCGTTGCCCGGGATCACGTAGCGGAAGCCGTCGACCTGCGCGTCCTTGTAGTCGTACTTCTCGTAGGCGTAGCCCGCGGTGATGCTGAGCGACTTGCTGAACGCGTAGATGCCCTTGAGGTTGAACGAGGTGCGCTTGGAGTCGTCGTAGTTGGCGACCGCCTGCGGGTAGGTCGCCGCCGCGATGACCGAGGGCGCCGCGAAGTCGAGCGAGCCGTCGGTCTTGTAGTACACGGCGGAGGCCTTGACCATCAGCTTCTCGGTGGCCGGGAAGTCGACCGCCACGCCGAAGGCCCAGTTCTTGTCGCGGGCCGTGCCTTCCCAGTTGTAGTTCTGGGCGGTGGCTGGGGTCGCCGGGTCGTAGGCGCCCGTCTGCGTCGCCGCGCCGACCACGCGGTGGCGGGAGTCGTACTTCACGTTCTCCACGTCGCCGAACACCGTGAAGCGCGCCGTGTCGGGATTGCCGTAGGACAGGCTCGCGTACACCTCGCGGCGCGTGTCCTTCAGGCGGCCCAGCGTCATGTCGCGGTACTTGTTCTCCTTCGTGATGCCCTCGATGGAGATGTCGAGGAACTCGGCCGGGCTGAAGTCCAGCGTGGCCTTCCACGACTTCTGGTCGAGGTTCGCGGCGTCATAGGCCTGCAGGAACCGGTTCCAGTACGCGACGTCCTGCGGGCCGGTGCCGTCGTTGGCCAGCAGGAAGTTGGAGTCGCGGGTCAGGTCCTGGTACTTCACGCGGGCCGAGACGTTGTCGAGCATGCTGGTCTTCCATTCGACGAACCAGCGCTTGTCCTTGCTCTCGTCGAAGTCGAAGCGGTGGCGCTCGATGTCCAGCACGTCGTAGCCCACGCCGACGCGGTTCTGCCGGTTGACCCGGTAGTACGCGTCCACGCCCCAGTTGTCGCGCTCGAACGAGTAGGGCTCGTTCTCGTACGGCGTGCCGGAGGAGGCCGTGCCCGTGAAGGTCACGTGCGTGCTCTTGTCGTCGCGGTCGATCTTGTTGTAGTAGAGGCGCGTGTCCAGGCCGCGCATCGGCGTGGAGGCGAGGGCCACCGTGAAGGTCTTGTTCTCGACCTTGCCGTCGAAGGAATCGGCGTTGGGCAGCGTCGTGAGCGAGGCGCCGTTGGCGCCCAGCACGGTCGCGCCGAGGAAGCCGTCGCTCTCCAGCTCGTCCTTGGTGAAGCGCACGGCGAGGGTGGAGCCGAGCGGGAGCTTGCGGATCGTGCCGTTGGCGGCGATGCGCGAGTACTTGTTGTCGAACGGCAGGTAGACCGTGTCCGTGCCCTTGAAGTACCCGTTGTACCAGTTCACCACCTCGTTGTCGTTCTCGAACTTGCTGGTGAGCCACGACACCGAGAAGTGCATCGTCTTGGCCGCGTAGCCGCCCTCGACCGAGGCGTTGCGGGTCGAGAACTCGGTCGGGAAGACGATGTCGGCCATGCCGTTGCCGGGGCTCATGCCGCCGGAGGCCGCGCCGAGCTTGTTGCCGCTCTGCTCGACCTGGTTGCCGTCGACGCGGAAGTACCACGGGCTCGCGCCCTGGAACTCGAACATGGCGCCGGTGTCGCGCCGCTTGTAGGCGATGTCGACGGCGTTCCAGGTGGCCGTGTTCGTGTTCGGCAGCGTCGCCGTCACGTTCGTGCCGCCCGCGTTGGCGTAGGGGGTGAGCCCGCCGAACAGGAAGTTGTGCTTGAGCTGGTCGGAGTACAGGCGGTACTTGAACGCGCCGTACGCCCCGCCGCGCAGGTTCACGTAGTAGTCGTCGCGGCCCACGTTCTCGCCGAAGAGGTCGAGCCAGTAGCGCGCGCTGCGGCCGCGCAGGTCGAAGCCGAGCAGCCCGCCGTCGGAGAGGTCGCGGAACTGGTTGAGCTTGGCGGCGTCGACGGCGTCGCCGTCGTCCACGCTCACGCCGCCGAGGCTCACGGAGCCTTCCAGCTTGAACGTGTCTTGCGCGACGACGGGCGCCGCGATGAACAGGTTCGCGATCAGGATCGAAATGAGCTTCTTGTTCATGATCGTCATCCCCTTAGCGGATCAGGTAGCGGCCGCGGTTCGACGGAGCGTTCGAGCCGTGGATCGCGTTGTGGCAGTTCAGGCACGAGCGGTACACGAAGCGGTTGCTCGGGCCGGTCGGCGTGTTCGGGTTCCCGTTGGCGAGGATCCACGCCTGGTTCTGGCCGTAGTAGGCGGTCGGGTGGCGGCCCTGCACGTGGCAGTCCTGGCAGAGGTTCGGCACCTTCTCGTTCAGCAGCTTGTTGTGCGACGAGCCGTGCGGGGTGTGGCAGGTGAGGCAGTTCTCCTCGACCACCGGGTGGCCGAACAGGAACGGCCCGCGCTTGTCGGCGTGGCAGGAGAAGCACTGCTGGTTCACGGTCTCGTGCTTCACCATGGCTTGCGAGAGCGCGCCGTGCGGGTTGTGGCAGTCCGAGCACTTCACCTTGCCCTCGAGGATCGGGTGGTGCGAGGGCTTCATGGTGGCGTTGCGCACCTGCTTGTGGCAGGTCCCGCACATGTCGGCCTCGTTGGGACGCTGCGACGTGGTGTGGATCGCCGGCTGCGGCCCGCGGTTGCGGCCGTGGATGCTGTGGCAGTCGGAGCAGGCGACGTCGTTCTTGGCGTGCTTGCCGGATTCCCAGAACGCGAGCTGGCGGTTGCCGGCGTGGCAGCTCATGCAGGCGTCGGCCTTCTGGTCCGGCGTCTTCGCCTTGGCCATCTTGTCGTCGGCGAGCGGCTTCTTGCCGCGGCTGGCCACGTGCTCGGTCGCATCGCCGTGGCACGACTGGCACGCCTTGCCGGCGGCGTCGTTCTTCGCCCCGTGCGGGGTGGACTTGATGGAGTCGTTGGACTCCTCGTGGCACTTGTTGCAGACCGGCTCGGCGCCCTGGGCGCTTGCCGAGGCAGGCCACAGGAACGCGAGCGACAGTGCGCAGGCCGTGGCGAGCTTTGCCGCGAAACGATGGTGCATATTGCCTCCCGATGCGCCCGGATCCGGGGCGCTCTGTTTGGAACCAGTCCGGTTCCCGGCTTGCGCCGGGTGGGCGAGAGCTGCCGCCCGCCGGATTCCGTTTGCTTCCCTCTGCTGCTTCGAACTGAACCGCATGCCCCGATGCGGGGCAATTTAGGGGCGAGAATACCCCCCTCCCCCCCCTGTCCCATTTGATGCGGATCAACGCTGCGGGGTGATCCGGATCAAGCGCGTCGCGAATCAAGATACCGCGGGTCGCGCGGATCGTGGAGGGGGGTATCGGGAGGTCGCTTCTCGCGGGGGCGGCCGCGGGAAGCGGGAGTACGACGGGCGCGCCAGGCGGCGCGGGGCGGGAGGGTGGGCCCGGCTGGACTCGAACCAGCGACCCAGGGATTATGAGTCCCCTGCTCTGACCGACTGAGCTACGGGCCCTTTGCGCGGAAAGCACAATGCCCGCGCGAAGCGGGCATTGCAATGGGCGCAGGAGGCGCGCCCGGTGTTACGTGAACCGTTACGGGGCGCGCTAGCCCTCGCCCTCGAGGAAGCTGCGCAGCTTCTCGGACCGGGACGGGTGGCGCAGCTTCCGCAGCGCCTTGGCCTCGATCTGGCGGATGCGCTCGCGCGTCACGTCGAACTGCTTGCCGACCTCCTCGAGGGTATGGTCGGTGTTCATCTCGATGCCGAAGCGCATGCGCAGCACCTTGGCCTCGCGCGGCGTGAGGGAATCCAGCACGTCCTTGGTCGCCTCCCGCAGGCTCGCGTACAGCGCCGAATCGGAGGGGGCGAGCCCGGCCTGGTCCTCGATGAAGTCGCCGAGGTGGCTGTCGTCGTCGTCGCCGATGGGCGTCTCCATGGAGATGGGCTCCTTGGAGATCTTGAGGATCTTCCTGATCTTCTCCTCGGGCATCTCCATCTTCACGGCGAGCGTGGCGGGGTCCGGCTCCTGGCCGGTCTCCTGCAGGATCTGCCGCGAGATGCGGTTCATCTTGTTGATCGTCTCGATCATGTGCACCGGGATGCGGATGGTGCGGGCCTGGTCGGCGATCGAGCGCGTGATGGCCTGCCGGATCCACCAGGTGGCGTAGGTCGAGAACTTGTAGCCGCGGCGGTATTCGAACTTGTCGACCGCCTTCATGAGGCCGATGTTGCCCTCCTGGATGAGGTCGAGGAACTGCAGCCCGCGGTTGGTGTACTTCTTGGCGATCGAGATCACCAGGCGCAGGTTGGCCTCGATCATCTCGCGCTTGGCGCGGCGGGCCTTGGCCTCGCCCGTCGACATCTGGCGGGCGATCTCCTTCAGGTCCTTGATCGGGATGCCCACTTCCTTCTGCAGGGCGATCAGCGCCTCCTGCTGCTCGACGATGGCGGGCTTGAAGCGGTCCAGCGCCTTGGCGAAGGCCTTGCCGGAGGCGATCTCCTCGGCGACCCACTTGAGGTTGGTCTCGTTGCCGGGGAACACCTTGATGAAGTGCTGCCGCGGCATGGCGGCGTTGCGGGTGCACAGCTCCATGATCTCGCGCTCGTGGCCGCGCACGCGCTCGACCAGCTGGCGCAGCCCCCCGCACAGGTGCTCGACCTGCTTGGCGGTGAAGCGGATCATCAGCAGCTCGCCGGAGATGGACTCCTGCAGGTCCTTGTACGCGCGCGAGCGGTAGCCCTTCTCCGACAGGGTCTTCCTCATGCGCTTGTACAGGCGGCGGATCTTGTTGAAGTGGACGAGCGAGTCCTGCTTGAGCTGCTCGAGGTCGGCGCTCGCCATGTCGGCGTCCTCGTCGCCCTCGTCCTCCTCGATCTCCTCGAGCTCCTCGTCCTCGCTCATCTCCTCGCCGACGATGTCCTCGCCGTCGGCGTCGACCAGCCCGTCGACCAGCTCGTCGATGCGCATCTCGTCCTTCTCGACGAGGTCGGCGAGGCGCAGGATCTCCTCGATCGTGGTCGGGCACGAGGAGATGGCCTGGATCATGTGCTTGAGGCCGTCCTCGATGCGCTTGGCGATCTCGATCTCGCCTTCGCGCGTGAGGAGCTCCACCGACCCCATCTCGCGCATGTACATGCGCACCGGGTCGGTCGTGCGGCCGAACTCCGAGTCGAGGGTGAGCGAGAGGGCCTCCTCGGCCTCCTCGACCACGTCCTCCTCGGCGACGGGGTTGGTCGCGGCCTCGGTGAGCAGGAGCGTCTCGGCATCCGGCGCCACGTCGTAGACGGCGATGCCCATGTCGGCGAGCATCGTGACCACGCCCTCGATCTGCTCGGCGTCGGTCATCTCGTCCGGGAGGTGGTCGTTGATCTCCGCGTAGGTGAGGTAGCCGCGGTCCTTGCCCAGGACGATGAGGTTCTTCAGGCGCTTCTTCTGCGCCTCGACCTCCGCGAGCTTCACTTCGGCTTTCTGCTCCTTGCTGGCGTTCTTCTGGGACTCTCGGGAGGGTTTCACGGCGTGGGCTCCGGGAAGGGCAGGCGGGCGGGGAAAACCGCTGATTTTACCATTACTTGGATGGCTTTTCGAGGCCTTCGTTCGCGCCCTTGGCCGCCGCCTGGCTGGCCGTGAGGCGGGCCAGCTCGGCGCGCTCTGCATCGCCCAGGCCGCCGGCCAGCGCCAGCGCCTCGAGCTCGGCCTTGCGCCGCTCCGAACGCTGCAGCGCGAGCCGGGCCTGGAGGCCCGCGACCTCGTCGGCGAGGTCCAGGTCGGCCTCCGGCACCTCGTCGAGGATGCGTCCCGAGCCCAGCGCGGACTCGAGGGCGGGCGCGTGCTCGCCGCCCTCGAAGTGGGCCATGAGCTGCCCGAGGGTCAGGCCGTCGTCGCCTTCGCGGGCGTAGGCGATGACCGCATGCAGCGCGCGGCCTGCGGGCGTGGCCTCCGCGACGAGGTCCGGATCGACCATGTGAGCGAGCGCTGGCTTCCGCAATATGCGTTCCAGGATCTGGCTCTCGAGCGAAAGGGCTCGCCGGACCCCGCGCGGCGGCGGCGGGTTTCCGGCGCGCGACGCCGCGCGCGGGGGCGCGAAGCCGGGCAACTCCCCGGGGTCCAGCCCCGCCATCTCGCCCAGGCGCCGGCGGATCATCGCGCCCAGCGCCGGGGCCTCGATCTGCGCCACCAGCGGCCGCGCCAGCGAGAGGAAGCGCGCGCGGCCTTCCTCCGTCCCCATGTCGACCTTTTCCGCGATCTCGCCCAGCAGGAACTGCGACAGCGGCTTCGCGCCGGCCAGCGCCTCGAGAAAGGCTGCCTTGCCCTGGCGGCGCACGAAGGTGTCCGGGTCGTCCTCGGGAGGCAGGAACAGGAACGCCACGCTCTTGCCGTCGGCGAGCACCGGGAGCGACACCTCGAGCGCCTTCCAGGCCGCCTTGCGGCCGGCCGCGTCGCCGTCGAAGCAGAACACCACGCTGTCGGCCGCGCGCAGCAGCTTGGCCAGGTGCATCGGCGTGGTCGCTGTGCCGAGCGTGGCCACGGCGTTCTCCACGCCGTGCTGGGCGAGCGCGACCACGTCCATGTAGCCCTCGACCACGATCACGAGGTTCGCGTCGCGGATGGCGCGGCGGGCCTGCCACAGGCCGTAGAGCTCGCGGCCCTTCTCGAAGAGCGGCGTCTCGGGCGAGTTGAGGTACTTGGGCTCGCCCTCGCCGATCACGCGGCCGCCGAAGCCGATCACGTTGCCGCGCGAGTCGAGGATGGGGAACATCACCCGTCCGCGGAAGCGGTCGTAGCGGCGCGACTTGCGCTCCGGCTCGCCGTCGTGGGCGGGCGCGCCCTCGGAATCGATGACCAGGCCCGTGTCCTTCATCGCCGGCGCCTCGTAGTCGTCGAAGACGGCCTTGAGGCCCTGCCAGCCCTCGGGCGCGTAGCCCAGCCCGTAGCGCGCCGCGATCTCGCCGGAGAGGCCCCGGCCCTTCAGGTACGCGATCGCCTCGGGCGACTGGCGCAGCTGGGCGCGGTAGTGCTCGAGCGCCCGCATCATGCGCTCGGCGAGGCCCTTGTCGGGCGCGGGCCCCGCGCGCCCCGGCAGGTTCCCGCGCACCTCCGGGACCTCCATGCCCACCTGCTGCGCGAGCTCGCGGATCGCGTCCGGGTAGGCGAGGCCCTGGTACTCCATGAGGAAGCCGATGGCGTTGCCGTGGGCCCCGCAGCCGAAGCAGTGGTAGAACTGCTTCGTGGGGCTCACGTTGAAGGAGGGCGTCTTCTCGTTGTGGAACGGGCAGCACGCCTTGTAGTTGGCGCCCGCCTTCTTGAGGCGCACGTGGCGGTCGATCACGTCGACGATGTCGACGCGTCCGAGGAGCGACTGGATGAAGTCCTGCGGGATCAAGGGCCCTCCTCCCCCGCGGCCGCGCGCTTCTCGAGCCAGCGCAACACGGCGGAGAGCGCGCCTCGCTGCGCCCCGGCGGGGTAGCGAAGCGCGTAGTCCGCCGGCAGCGGGTCCGCGACGAGCCCGTCCGTGCCCACGTCCAGAGACGGGTCGCCGGGGAACGCGTAGCGCACCGCGATCCGGGCGAGCGCGGCGGCGTCCAGCCCGGACCCGTCGCGGATCGCCTCGTAGTGGGCCCGCCAGTGGGCGCCGAGGGCGGGGTCGGCGCCGGGCGCCGCGCGCTTGCGCAGCGACCCCAGCACGACCTTCGCCTCGAACTGCGCGCGCGAGCGCACGGGAAAGTGGGCGAGCCGCACCGCCTTCAGCTCCGTCATGGGCGCCGGGGCGGCGGGGCCGTCGTGCGCGCGCCGCATCACGCAGTGGTTGCCCTCGAGCAGGAAGTGCCCCTCGCCGAGGAACGCGGGCGTGAGGACGACCTTGTAGCAGTCGACCCCTTCCTCGCGCCGGCGGTGGCGGATGCGCCGCACGGGGTTCGCCTCGCGCGCGTCGTCGCCCGGCAGGGGCACGTAGGACTGCCAGCGCAGCGCGCCGAACCGGCCCGGCGGCAGGGCCGGAAGCGCGCGGCGCAGGTAGCCCGGGTCCGGGAGTTTCAGGAACTCGTCGGCGTCGAGCAGGACGACGAAGGCCGCCCCGTCCCGCAGCAGCTCGCGGGCGACGGCGGTGATCTCCTCGGCCTGGCGGAAGGCGGCGTGCCGCGCCTCGCGAAGCTCCAGGGGGAGCCCCTCCGCCACGAGGCTCTCGAGGATGGGCCGGGTCTCGTCCAGCGGGTGGTGCACCACGAGCACGAGGCGGTCGAGCAGCGGCAGGTGGTGGCGGACGAACGCCTCGATCACGTCGGCTTCGCTGCCGACCATCGCGACGCCGGCGATGGGCGAGGGGCCCGCCACGGGGCTCAGCCCGCGAGCCGTGCCTTGACCAGCGCCGAGACCTTGCCCATGTCCGCCTTGCCGGCGACGAGGGGCTTCACGATCGCCATGACCTTGCCCATGTCGGCGGGCGACTTCGCGCCCGATTCGGCCACGGCCTTCGCGACCGCGGCCGCGAGCTCCGCCTCGGAGAGCTGCTGCGGCAGGTAGGCCGACAGGATGGCCACCTCGCGCTTCTCGGCGTCGGCGAGGTCCTGCCGCGCGGCCTGCTCGTACTGGGCGATCGAGTCCTTGCGCTGCTTGAGCATCTTCTCGATCACGGCGACCACGCCCGCGTCGTCGAGCGTGATGCGCTCGTCGACCTCGCGCTGCTTGAGGGCCGCCGTGAGCAGCCGCAGCGTGCCGAGGCGCTCGGCCTCGCGGGCCTTCATGGCGGCCTTCACGTCCTCGTTCACGCGCTCGCGCAGCGTCATGGCATTTCTCCTCGCGGAAACGACCGCGGCGAGCGGGGCGCAGGCCCGGCTCGCCGCGAATGGAACCTGGGGGCCGGCTCTAGTAGAGCTTGGGCGGCAGCATCTGCGAGCGCATGCGCTTGAAGCGGCGCTTCACGGCGGCCGCGTGCTTGCGCTTGCGCTCGGCGGTGGGCTTCTCGTAGAACTCGCGGGCGCGCAGCTCCGTGAGCAGGCCCGTCTTCTCGACGGCGCGCTTGAAGCGGCGAAGCGCGACGTCGAACGGCTCGTTTTCCTTGACGCGGATGGTCGGCATGTAGGTTCCGGTAGATGAGGCAGTGCTGAAAACCCTGCATAATATCAAAGTTTTGCACCCCTGAAAAGGCGCGATTCGCGCCGCATCCCCCGTGCTCGTCCTCGGCATCGAGACCTCCTGCGACGAAACCGGCGTCGCCCTGTGCGACGACCGGCTCGGCGTGCTGGGAGAGGCCCTGCATTCGCAGGTGGACCTCCACGCGCTCTATGGCGGCGTCGTCCCCGAGCTCGCGTCGCGCGACCACATCCGGCGCGCCGTGCCGCTCGCCCGCGAGGCCCTGGCCCAGGCCGGCCGCACGCTGGCCGACGTGGACCTCATCGCCTACACGCAGGGGCCCGGGCTCGCCGGGGCGCTGCTCGTGGGCGCCTCGCTCGCCGCGGGGCTGGGCATTGCGCTCTCGCGCCCCGTCGTGGGCATCCACCACCTCGAGGGGCACCTGCTCTCGCCGCTGCTCGCCGACCCGCGGCCGGACTTCCCCTTCGTCGCCCTGCTCGTTTCCGGCGGCCACACCCAGCTCATGGCCGTGGAGGGCGTGGGCCGCTACGCGCTCCTGGGCGAGACCGTGGACGACGCCGCGGGCGAGGCCTTCGACAAGACGGCGAGCCTTCTGGGGCTGGCCTACCCCGGGGGACCGGCGTTATCGCGGCTGGCGCAATCGGGCGACCCGAAGCGCTTCGCCTTCCCGCGCCCGATGATCGCCTCCGACGGGCTGGACTTCAGCTTCAGCGGCCTCAAGACGGCCGCGCTGCAGTGCGTGCGCCGCCACGAGCCCGATGACCGGCTGCGCGCGGACGTGGCCGCCTCGTTCCAGGCCGCCGTGGTCGACGTGCTCGCCGCCAAGTGCCTGCGCGCGCTGGACGAGACGGGGATGACGCGGCTCGTGGTGGCCGGCGGCGTGGGCGCCAACGCGGCGCTTCGCGAGCGGCTCCAGCGCGAGGCGGCGGGCGCCGGCGCAACGGTATTTTTTCCCCCGCCGCGGCTGTGCACCGACAACGGGGCGATGATCGCCTTCGCGGCGGCGCTGCGCCACGCGCCCGGCGGGCCCGGCCGCGAGGATTTCACTGTGAGGCCGCGCTGGGACCTCGCCTCCCTCGCGGGCTGAGGCGTCAGTCGGTGCCGCGCCGGTACGCGCGCTCGGCCTCGGCGAGCTCCTCCTCGGCGGCCTTCAGCTCCTCCTCGAGCTTCTTCTGCCGCTCGTAGTAGGCGTCGTTGGGCACCCGCGTGGGGCAGTTGAGCACCTCGGCGCCGGTGCGCGGGTTCCTCGTGGTGAAGCAGTTGCGGTTCGGGGGCGACTGGCCGGCCGCGAGCGGCGGCTTGCGGTGCTGGATGGTCTGCATCTCGTCTTGCAGCGGGTCGCCGCCTTCGGCGAGGGCCTTGCGCGCGGCCTCGACCCGGGCCTGCGCGGCGCGCAGGCGCTTCTCGAGCTCCTCGCGCTTGTTGCGCCGCGTCTCCGCCACGCCCGGCGCCTGCGCCGGCGGCCTGGCCGCTTCGGCCGGCCTGCCGGAAGGCAGGAGGTTCGACTCGGTATCGGGCGTGATGACGGTGACCGTGCCGTCGAAGTTCTTCGGCGCCTTGTCGGAGTAGGTGACGCGGCCCTGCCGGTCGACGAGCTTGTAGAGGACCTGGGCGGCGGCGGGCGCCGCGAGGATCGCGGCGAGGGCGAGGAGGCAGGCGCGGACCGCGCGGCGGTCAGTCAATGGCGGCCATCCGCGCGGCCTTGCGGGCGCGCTCGACCTCGTCCTCCGCGCGCTTCACGTCGTCGTCGAGGCTCTTGATGCGCGCGTGATAGGCGTCCGTGGGCACGGGCCTCGCGCCCCCGCCCTTCTTGCCGATCCACTGCGTCTCCTCGGGCGTGGGGTCCTTGCCGTCCTCGCGCGCCTTCTTCGCGGCCTCGAGGTTCTCGCGCGCGCGGGCGAGCTCGGCGTCGGCCTTCACGCGCTTCAGCTCGGGCGCCGTGAGGGGAAGCTTCACGACCGCCGACCCCTCGCTCACGGCGATGAGGGAGGCGCTGTTGGCCGAGAGGTCCACCTCGATGCGCGTCACCTTGCCCTTGTAGTCCTTCGGCGGCGCCTTGTCGGCGTAGGTGACCTTCCCCTTCTCGTCCACGAGCTTCCAGACGACCTGGCGGTCGCCGGCCGCGTGAGCCGCGGTGGCGGCGGCAAGAAATGCCACAAGCGTGGACGCGGCGAGGCGGGCGGGCATTCTCATCTCGGGGCTCCTGGGTCAGGCGGCGGCCGCGCGGGGCTCGCCGCACACGGCGCAATGGGGGTCGCGGGAAAGGCGCACCTCGTGCCAGCGCATCGCGCGGGCGTCGAACAGCAGCAGGCGTCCGGCGAGCGACTCGCCGATGCCCGCGAGGAGCTTGATCGCCTCCATGGCCTGCATGACGCCGATCACGCCGACCAGCGGCGCGAAGACGCCCATCGTGGCGCATCGCTCCTCCTCGCCCTGCGCGTCGGCGGGGAAAAGGCAGTGGTAGCACGCCGCGCCGGGCTGGCGCGGGTCGAAGACGGCGACCTGCCCGTCGAAGCGGATGCCGGCGCCCGACACGAGAGGCACGCGCGCGCGCACGCAGGCCACGTTGATGGCGTGGCGCGTGGCGAAGTTGTCGGAGCAGTCGAGGACGATGTCGGCCTCGCGCGCCGCCGCGAGGAGCCCCTCCGGGGACAACCGCTCGGGGACGGGGACGACCGCGATCTCCGGGTTGATCGATGCGAGCGTTGCCGCCGCCGAGAGCGCCTTGTTGGTGCCCACGGCGTCCACGCGGTGCACGACCTGGCGCTGCAGATTGGTGAGGTCGACGACGTCGCCGTCGGCCACCGTGATCCGCCCCACGCCGCTGGAGGCGAGGTACAGGAGCGCGCCGGAGCCGAGGCCGCCGGCGCCGACGACCAGCGCGCGGGAGGCGAGGAGGCGCTCCTGCGAATCCTCGCCGAAGCCGTCGAGCAGCAGGTGGCGGCTGTACCGGAGCCGCTGGCGGTCGTCCACGGCGGCCGGGGCGCGGGCCGCGTTACTTCGCGGCCGCGGCGGTGATGGGGAGCCCCTTGAGGTGCTTCAGGGCCGCGGCGAGCTGGAGGTCTTCCTTCTTGCCGTCGGCGGCGGGCTTGGCCGCGCCTTCCGCCTTCGCGGGCGCCTTGGCCTTCGCCTCCGGCTCCGCCTTCGCCTTCGCCTCGGGCGCGGGCTTCGCGGGCGCCTTCGCCTCGCCCGCCTTCGCCTTCTCGTCGTCGCCTTCGAGGTGGCGCTGCAGGTCCGCCTCGCGCATGAAGACGCGCGAATCGGCCGTGGCGTCCTCGACCACGATGTCGGGGGCGATGCCCTTGGCCTGGATGGAGCGCCCGCTGGGCGTGTAGTAGCGCGCCGTGGTGAGCTTGACCGCCTGGTTGTTGGGCAGCGGCAGGATCGTCTGCACCGAGCCCTTGCCGAAGGTCTGCGTGCCGATGACGGCGGCGCGCTTGTGGTCCTGCAGGGCGCCGGCCACGATCTCGGAGGCGGAAGCCGAGCCGCCGTTCACGAGCACCACCATCGGCACGGTCTTCGCCACGGGCGCGAGCTTCGCGAGGTAGTCCTCGCGGAAGCTGCCGCGCACGTAGTTCTCCTTGCTGGCGGTGAGGCGCATCTTGGCGTCGTCGGTGCGCCCGTCCGTGTAGACCACGAGCGCGTTCTTCGGCAGGAAGGCCGCCGACACCGCGACGGCGGCGTTGAGCAGCCCGCCCGGGTTCATGCGCAGGTCGACCACGAGGCCCTTCAGGTCGCCGTTCGCCTGGCGGTTGAGGTCGTTCACCGCCTGCACGAGGTTCTCGCCCGTGTGCTCCTGGAACTGCGTCACGCGCAGCAGCCCGTAGCCGGGCTCGATCATGCGCGCCTTCACGCTCTTCACGCGGATCACGTCGCGCTTGAGCTTGTAGTCCACCGGCGCGGGCTCCCCCTTGCGCATCACGGTGAGCGTGACCTCGGTGTTGGGCTTGCCGCGCATCTTCTTCACGGCGTCGTTGAGGCTCAGGCCCTTGAGGCTCACGCCGTCGAGCTTGATGATGAGGTCGCCCGCCTGGATGCCGGCGCGGTGCGCGGGCGTGTCCTCGATCGGGGCCACCACCTTCACGAAGCCGTCCTCGCTGCCCACCTCGATGCCCAGCCCGCCGAACTCGCCCTGCGTGCCGACCTGCAGGTCCTTGTAGGCGTCCTGGTCGAGGAAGGCCGAGTGGGGATCCAGCCCGGTGAGCATGCCGTTGATGGCTTCCTTGAGGAGCTTCCTGTCCTCCACCGGCTCGACGTAGTCGTTCTTGATGCGGCCGAACACCTCGGAGAAGAGGCGCAGGTCGTCGACCGGCAGCTGCAGCGTGGAGGCCTGGCGGTCGGCGATCGCGGAGAAGTGCAGGCTCGCGGACACGCCGAGCGCGGCCCCGAGGACCACCAAGCCGACCTGCTTGAGTTTGCTGCCCATGTTCGCCACCTCGCCGTTGTACTGGACAATGCCGCGGCCGGATGCCGCGGGGCCTTCCTCACGGAAGGTTCAACGCGCCACCCAGCGCATCGGGTCGAACGGTCTACCGTCGTGCCTGAGCTCGAAGTATAAACCCGATTCCCCCGCCCCCCCGGAAGCGCCGACCTGGGCCACGGCGTCGCCCCCGCGCACCCCGTCGCCCACCTGCCGCAGCAGCCCCTCGTTGTAGCCGTACAGGCTCATGTAGCCGCCCCCGTGGTCGAGGATGAGCAGGTTGCCGAAGCCGCGCAGCCAGTCGGCGTAGACGACGCGCCCGTCGGCGACGGCCCGCACCAGCTCGCCCACCGCGGCCCGGATGAAGAGTCCGCGCCAGGTGACGCCGGTCTCTTCCCGTGGACTGCCGTAGCGGTTCATGAGTTCCCCCCGCACCGGGAGCCGGAGCCGCCCCTTGAGCGACGGGAAGGCCTTCGCCGCGGCCGAGGCGTCGGCCACCTCCTCCACCGGCACGCCGGGGCGGCGCCCGGGCGCGGCCTTGCCGGCCTCCCGCTCGCGCGCCTGCCGGGCTTCCCGCTGGCGTTCCGCCTCCCGCGCGGCCAGGGCGCGCGCGATCTCCTCGACGAGGCGCGTGAGCCGTTCCTCGTCCTTCTTGAGCCGGCCGATCTCGCGCTTGCTGCGCGCCACCTGGCCCGCGAGTCGCTTGAGGGCGGACGCGCGCGCCTCGCGCTCCTTCTCCAGCCGCTGCGACTCGCGCGCCTGGGCGGCCTGGTTCTCCGCGATGGCAGCGCGCTTCTCGCGCGCCTCGGCTTCCAGCGCCGCCACCTCCTCGGCCCCGCGACGAAGCGCCGCGAGGGACTCCGCCCGCGCGCGCTGCACGTAGCCGTAGTAGGCGAGTTGCCGGGAGAGCGTGGCGAGGTCCTTGCCCTCGAGGAGGAGGCGAAGCCTGTCCTGGCCGCCCTGCTCGTACTGCACCCGCAGCAGCCGCTCGGCCAGGGCGCGCTGGCGGGCAATCTCGCCGCGGGCCGCCTCCCCGCGGGCGCCGAGCGCCGCGAGCTGCGCCTCCAGCTCCCGCCGGGACTGCGCCAGCTCGAAGAGCGCGCGGTTCGCCTCGCTCACCGCCTTTTCGGACGCCTTGAGCGCCCCGGCCGCCTCGCCGCGCGATTCCTCCGCCTGGGCGAGTTCCTTTTCCAGCCGCTCGATGCGGCCGCGCAGCAGGCGCAGGTCCTCCTCGGAAGCCGCCGGGGGCGCCGCCTTGCCCTTCGCCGGGGCGCCGGACGCCCCGACGGCGGCCAGCAGGGCCAGGCCGGCGACGACGGCTGCCGCCGCGCGCCGCGCCCGCATGCGCTAGCGGGCCTTGCCCTGGTTCGCCACCGCTGCCGCGGCCTTGGCGATCGCCTCCGGGTCGCCGAGGTAGTAGTGGCGCACGGGCGCGAGCGTGTCGTCCAGCTCGTAGACGAGGGGCACGGCGGTGGGGATGTTGAGGCCGACGATCTCGCCGTCGGAGACGCCGTCGAGGTACTTGACCAGCGCGCGGATGCTGTTGCCGTGCGCGGCCACCAGCACGCGGTCGCCGGCCGCGACGCGCGGGGCGATCCGATCGCGCCAGCAGGGCACGACGCGAGCCACCGTGTCCTTGAGGCATTCGGTGCGCGGCACCTGCGCGCCGAGCCCGGCGTAGCGGCGGTCGCGCGAGGCGTCGCGCTCGTCGCCCGGCGGCAGCTCCGGCGGCGGCGTGTCGTAGCTGCGGCGCCAGACCAGCACCTGGTCGTCGCCGAACTTCGCGGCCGTCTCGGCCTTGTTCAGGCCCTGCAGGCCGCCGTAGTGGCGCTCGTTCAGGCGCCAGTCCTTCTCGACGGGCAGCCACAGGCGGTCCATCTCCTCCAGCGCGAGGTTGAGCGTGCGGATGGCGCGCTTGAGGACGGAGGTGATGGCCACGTCGAAGTCGTAGCCCTCGGCGGCGAGCAGGCGGCCGGCGGCGCGCGCCTCGTCCACGCCCTGCGCGGAGAGGTCGACGTCCGTCCACCCGGTGAACCGGTTTTCCTTGTTCCAGACGCTTTCGCCGTGGCGGATGAGGACGAGCTTTTTCATGGCTTTCGTGGCAGGATTTCGGGCTTCGTCATGTTACCAAACGCACGCAGCGAGTTCCTCGCGGGCTGCCGCGACATCTCCCCCGTCCTCGTCGGCACCGTGCCCTTCGGCTTCGTCGCGGGCGTGGCCGCGGTGGGCGCCGGGATGACGGCGCTCGAGGGCATCGCGCTCTCCTTCATCGCGTTCTCCGGCATCGCGCAGCTCGTCGTCGCGCAGCTCGTGGCCGCGCAGGCGCCGGCGCTGGTGACGCTGGGCGCCGTGCTGGTGGTGAGCCTTCGCTTCCTCATGTACAGCGCGTCGTTCTCGCCGCATCTCGCGCACCTGCCGGCGCGGTGGCGCGTGGCGCTCGCCTACCTCATGACCGACCAGGGCTTCGCCATGGGGATGCAGATCTACGGCCGGCCCGGCGACCGCAGCCTTCGCCACTGGCACGCGCTGGGCGCCGGGGTCACGCTCTTCGTGGTGTGGCAGGCCGCCGTGATCGCCGGCGCCGTGGCCGGCGCGCAGGTGCCCGCGGCTTGGTCGCTCGATTTCGTGGTGACGCTCTCGTTCCTCGCGCTGCTGGTGCCGGCGCTGCGCACGCGCGCCGACCTCGCGGCGGCCGTCGTCGCCGGGGCGATGGCGCTCGTGGCGGCGGGGCTCCCGTACAAGCTCGCGCTGGTCACGGCCTCGATCGCGGGCATCGCGGCCGGCGTGGCCGTGGAGAGGGCCCACCGGAAATGAGCGAGTGGCTCGTGATCGTGGGCGCCGGCGTCGTGACCTTCCTCACGCGCGCCTCCTTCATCGTCTTCGCGGACCCGCACAGGTTCCCGCACGCCTTCCGGGTGGCGCTCGCCTTCGTGCCGGCCGCGGTGCTCGCGGCCATCGTGGTGCCGGGCCTCGCGATGCCGCACGGGGCGCTCGACCTCTCGACCGCCAACCCGCGGCTGCTGGCGGGCGCCCTGGCGATGGCGGTGGCCGCCCGCGTGAAGAACCCGCTCGCCTCGATCGTGGCGGGCATGGTGGCGCTGTGGGGGCTGCAGTCGCTCGCCGCGTGACGGGTTGGTCGGCCGGCCCCGCCGGCTGCTAAAATGGCGGTTTTCCCGATTCCGGCCGACCCGACCCCGCCATGGGCGAATTCCTGCTCGACAACATCGCGCTCGTCGCGCTCTTCCTCGCCAGCGGCGCGCTCCTCGTGTGGCCCGACCTCTCCGTCTTCGGCGGTGCGCAGGGCATCGGCACGCTGGAGGCCACCCGCCTCATGAACCAGCCGGGCGCCCTGGTGCTCGACGTGCGCGAGCCCGCCGAGTACGCGGCCGGCCACCTGCCGCGCGCGCGCCACATCCCGCTGGGCGAGCTCGGCAAGCGCGTCGACGAGCTCGCGAAGTTCAAGGAGAAGCCGGTGATCGTCACCTGCCGCAGCGGGGCGCGCTCCGGCGCCGCGTGCCGAACCCTGAGGAAGGCCGGCTTCACGCAGGTCTTCAACCTGAAGGGGGGCGTCGGCGCCTGGTCGCAGGCCAACCTGCCCGTGGAGAAATAGCGCCATGGCCAAGGTGACGATGTACACGACGGGCGTCTGCCCCTACTGCCAGATGGCCGAGCGGCTGCTGAAGTCCAAGGGGGTCGCCGAGATCGACAAGATCCGCGTCGACACCGACCCGGCCCGGCGCGAGGAGATGATGTCGCGCACCGGCCGGCGCACCGTGCCCCAGATCTACATCGGCGAGCGCCACGTCGGCGGCTTCGACGACCTCGCCGAGCTGGACCGCGAAGGCGGCCTCGATCCCCTGCTCGCCGCCTGAGGCGCGGGCCCACCCCACACCCAACCGAAGGAAGCGCCATGAGCGACGCCCAGAACCAGCCCGTCTTTTCGATCGAGAAGCTCTACGTGAAGGACATCTCGCTCGAGATCCCCAACGCCCCGCAGGTGTTCCTCGAGCGCGAGGCGCCGCAGGTCGACATCCAGCTCCACCACGAGTCGAACCCCATCGAGGACGGCGTCTACCAGACCCTGCTCACCGTGACCGTCACGGCCAAGGTGAAGGACAAGACGATGTTCCTCGTCGAGGCGGGCCAGGCCGGCATCTTCGTGATCCGCAACATTCCCGCGGCCGACCTCGAGCCGATCCTCGGCATCGCCTGCCCCAACATCCTCTACCCGTACGTGCGCGAGGTCGTCTCCGACGTCGTCTCCCGCGCCGGGTTCCCGCCCGTGGTGCTCACGCCGGTGAACTTCGACGCGCTCTTCCAGGCGCAGAAGCAGGCGCAGGCGGAGCAGGCCCAGCAGGGCGCCTCGCCCATCATCCAGGCCACGCACTGACGGCGATGCGCGCGGCTGCGGCCCTGCTCGCCCTCGCGGCGGCGCTGCCCGCCGCGGCGGCGGAGTTCCGCTCCCTCGGCGACCGGGCCGCGGTCCTCTACGACGCGCCGTCGCTCAAGGCCGACCGCATCTTCGTCGCGAGCCGCGGCCACCCGTTCGAAGTGCTGGTGAAGCTCGACCAGTGGACGAAGGTGCGCGACGCCGGCGGCGAGGTGGCGTGGGTCGAGAACCACGCGCTAGGCGAGCGCCGCAACGCCGTGGTCACGGTGCCGGTGGCCGACATCCGGGCCGCGCCCGATGCCGCCGCCGCCCTCGTCTTCGAGGCCTACAAGCAGGTGCTGCTCGAGGTGCTCGAGCCCCCGGCCGGCGGCTGGGTGAAGGTGCGCCACCGCGACGGGCAGGAAGGCTACGCCCGCGCGGCCCACCTCTGGGGCGTGTAGGCCCGCCATGAGGATCGCGATCCTCGGCGCGGGCGCCTGGGGGTCGGCGCTGGCGATCTCCTTCTCGGCCGGGCACGAGGTGCGCCTATGGGCGCGGCGGCGCGATGCGTGCGAGGCGCTCTCCCGCAGCCGCTCCAGCCCCTATCTTCCCGAAGTCCCGTTTCCCGATGCCCTCCGCGTCGAAGCCGATCTCCGCGCGGCGCTGTCGGGGTGCGACCTTGCGATCGTGGCGACCGCGACCGCGGGGCTTCGCGATACGGCCGAAGCGGTGCGCGCCATCGCGCCCTCGACGAGCCTGCTGTGGGCGTGCAAGGGCTTCGAGCAGGGCACGCGCCTGCTCCCGCACGAGGTCGTGGCCGAGGCCCTGCCCGGCGCCGCATGCACGGGCGCGCTCTCGGGGCCCAGCTTCGCGCTGGAGGTCGCGCGCGGCCAGCCCACCGCGATCGTGCTCGCCTCGCGCGACGAATCCTTCGCGTCCGGGACGGCCGCCGCCCTCAACGGCCCGCGGCTGCGCATCTACTCCAGCACCGACCTCGCGGGCGTGGAGCTGGGCGGCGCCGTGAAGAACGTGATCGCGATCGCCGCCGGCATCGCCGACGGGCTGGACCTCGGCCGCAACGCGCGCGCGGCGCTCGTCACGCGCGGGCTGGCGGAGATCGTGCGGCTGGGCGTGGCCATGGGCGGGCAGGCCGAGACCTTCATGGGTCTCACGGGCCTGGGCGACCTCGTCCTCACCTGCACGGGCGACCTCTCGCGCAACCGCGACGTGGGGCTGCGGCTCGCCCGCGGGCAGGGGCTTGCCGACATCCTGCGCGAGCTGGGCCACGTGGCCGAGGGCGTGCAGTCGGCCGGCTCGGTGCGCGACCTCGCGCGGGCGCGGGGGGTGGAGATGCCCATCACCGAGGCGGTGTGCGGCGTCCTGTTCGATTCCCACCCGCCGGCGCAGGCCGTCCGGCAGCTCCTCGCGCGCGATCCGCGGCCGGAATAGCCGGCAACCCGCATTTCAGTTGTCGTCCGCCGGGCCTCCCGGCGTGACCCTTTTGTCGAATTGTCGACGATTCCGGCAAGAAACCGGATCGCGCGGCTGGATGCTGGCGCCACGCGACGGCGAGGAGTCCATCAATCTTTATCGTTCTACAACAGTAGGTTATGCCGGCAGGCACCGCTTCGATCCCGCGCGCTGTCGACCCGCAGGCGATTGGTTACATCCGTCATGAAATCGCCCGGGGCTGTAACGCTTTCCCTTTGAAAACATTGATGTTTGTGCGGAATTTCACGGAACCGGGGGGCGATCCGCGTAAAATGGCCTCAACGACGCGGAAGACAGCAAAGCCCGTCGAGGCAGCAGAAAGTGAAGCCCCCTCAAACTGACGGCACATGAAAGGAAAGACCATGAAACGCACCTCTCTCGCACTCGCCCTCGTCGCCACCGGCCTGATGGCCTCCGCCACGGCCTTCGCGGCGAGCGCCACCCACGACCTCGCCGTCTCGGCGAACGTCACCGGCAACTGCCGCTTCAACGCGGCCAGCGGCACCACGCTCACGCTCGCCAACAGCGGCGGCGCGATCGACCC